>Ga0207426_1000531_pt1 | contig 55031 bp, 52 predicted proteins | sample AraplaMF_Cvi_mMS_FD_184265 | JGI IMG/M metagenome (GOLD analysis project Ga0207426, IMG submission 184265) | Arabidopsis root microbial communities from the University of North Carolina, USA - plate scrape MF_Cvi_mMS (SPAdes) (version 2) | ecosystem: Host-associated > Plants > Roots > Endosphere...
CGTCGACCGCCCGGCGGACGAGCGCACCATCGAGGGCGGACTGCGCGCCGACACCCTCGGCAGCGCCCTCAGCCCGCTGTTCAACGGCTTCGCCAACAGCGCCTTCGCGCAGAACATCGGCCTGGTCGCGATGACCAAGGTGCGCAGCCGCTTCGTCGTGGCCACCAGCGGCCTGATCCTGGTCGTGCTGGGTCTGTGCCCGGTGGCCGCCTCGGTCATCTCGCTGGTCCCGCTGCCGGTCCTCGGCGGCGCCGGCATCGTGCTCTTCGGGTCGGTGGCCGCCAGCGGCATCCAGACCCTGGCCTCCGCCGCGATGGAGAAGGGCGACAACGCCCTGATCGTCGCGGCGGCCGTCGGCATCGGTCTGATCCCGATCGCCGCGCCGGACTTCTACCACCACCTCCCCAAGGACCTGCTGGTCGTCCTGGACTCCGGGATCAGCACCGGCGCCCTGGTCGCCCTCGTGCTCAACCTCGCCTTCAACCACCTCGGCAAGCAGGCGGGGGACGGGGACACCGAGGGGGACCCGGCGGGGGGCCCGGCCGCCGCCGGCCCGGTCGACCCGGGGATCGCGCAGCCGCCCGCCTCCGGCAGCGCGGACGGCGCCGACGAGGCTCCGGCGGTCACCGCCCACTGACGCCGCAGCGCCCCACGGCCCCCAGGGAGCGGCATCCGCAGCTCTCCTGGGGGCCGTGGGGCGTTCCGGGGGGGGCCGCGACCGCGATGGCCGGCACGGCGGGCAGCGCGAGGCGCAGGGCGGCGCGGACGGTGGTCCGGTGGGCCCTCAGTCCAGCAGCCCGCCCAGGAGTTCCCGCAGGCCCGGTCCCGGATCGAAGTCCTCCGCGGGGAAGGCGAGTTGGCGGAAGGCGACGCCGTCCAGGTAGTCGCAGAGGATCGCGCAGTGCCGCCGCGGCGCCGGCGAGCCGATGCGCCGCAGCCACTCCGCTCCCCAGCCGACGACGGTCTCGCGGCTGCGGGTGAGTGCGGGGCGGAGCTCGGGGCGGGCCCAGGATTCCAGGTAGAGCGCGAAGCGGGCGGCGGTCCTGGCCCGCTCCGGGCCGGTCGCGTACCGGAGGAACTGGGTGACGGCATCGGCGAGTTCGCCGGCGTCGGCCGGGTCGGCCGCCGTGGCGAAGGCCTCCCAGTCGCGGTGCTCCAGGGCCTGGAGGTGGTCGACGATGCCGTCGATCAGGGCCGTCCGGTTGCGGAAGCAGTTGGAGGTGGTGCCCGGCGGGACCCCTGCCGCGGCATCCACGGCCTGGTAGGTCAGCCCCCGTGCCCCCGCGCTGCCCAGGACCTGGATGCCCGCGTCCAGCACCTGCTCCCGTCGTCGTGCCACCCTGAGTGTCCTTCGTGCCGAGTTGCTTCTCACTACGTTTGTAGTGTCCGTCACTATAAGCGGGCTCCGCGGCGCACGCAGATCACGGAGGCGGCCTTCCCGGCGGACCGCGGCGCGACCTGCCGGTCCGCCGGGGCCCGGGACGGCGAAGGGCCGGTACGCACCACCGCGCGGCGGTACGCACCGGCCCCTCGGGCGCGACGGGCGAGGGCCTCAGCCCAGCAGCTCGTACGCGGGCAGCGTCAGGAACTCCGTGTAGTTCTCGTCGAGGGCGACCCGGAGCAGCAGGTCATGGGCCTGCTGCCACTTACCGGAGGTGAAGGCGTCCTCGCCGACCTCGGCGCGGATGGCGGCCAGCTGCTCCGCGGCGACCGTGCGCACCAGCTCCGCGGTGGCCTTCTCGCCGTTCTCGAAGACGACCTCCGCGTCGACCCACTGCCAGATTTGGGAGCGGGAGATCTCGGCGGTGGCGGCGTCCTCCATGAGGCCGAAGATGGCGACGGCGCCCAGGCCGCGCAGCCAGGCCTCGATGTAGCGGGTGCCGACCTGGACCGCGTCGATCAGGCCCTGGTAGGTGGGCTTGGCGTCCAGCGAGTCGATCGCGATCAGATCCGCGGCCCGGACGTCGACGTCCTCGCGGAGGCGGTCCTTCTGGTGCGGCTTGTCGCCGAGGACCGCGTCGAAGGAGGCGCGGGCGACCGGGACCAGGTCGGGGTGGGCGACCCAGGAGCCGTCGAAGCCGTCGCCGGCCTCGCGGTCCTTGTCGTTCTTGACCTTGGCGAGGGCCTGCTCGTTGGCCTCGGGGTCGCGGCGGTTGGGGATGAAGGCCGCCATGCCGCCGATCGCGTGCGCACCGCGCTTGTGGCAGGTGCGGACGAGGAGTTCGGTGTAGGCGCGCATGAACGGGGCGGTCATCGTGACCGCGTTGCGGTCCGGGAGGACGAACTTGGCGCCGCCGTCACGGAAGTTCTTGACGATGGAGAAGAGGTAGTCCCAGCGGCCGGCGTTCAGCCCCGAGGCGTGGTCGCGCAGCTCGTAGAGGATCTCCTCCATCTCGTACGCGGCCGTGATGGTCTCGATGAGCACGGTGGCGCGCACGGTGCCCTGGGGGATGCCGACATAGTCCTGGGCGAAGACGAAGATCTCGTTCCAGAGGCGGGCCTCCAGGTACGACTCGGTCTTGGGCAGGTAGAAGTACGGACCCTTGCCCAGGTCCAGCAGGCGCTGGGCGTTGTGGAAGAAGTAGAGGCCGAAGTCGACCAGCGCGCCGGGGACCGGCCGGCCCTCGAACTGGAGGTGGCGCTCGTCGAGGTGCCACCCGCGCGGGCGCATCACGACGGTGGCGAGCTCCCCGGCGTCCTTGAGGGCGTACGACTTGCCGGACGCGGCGTCGGTGAAGTCGATCCGGCGCTCGTAGGCGTCGATCAGGTTGAGCTGACCGGAGACGACGTTCTCCCAGGTCGGGGCGGAGGCGTCCTCGAAGTCGGCGAGCCAGACCCTGGCACCCGAGTTGAGCGCGTTGATGGTCATCTTGCGGTCGGTGGGACCGGTGATCTCCACCCGGCGGTCGTTGAGCGCGGCGGGCGCCTCGGCCACCTTCCAGCTGTCGTCCGCCCGGATCTCCGCGGTCTCGGGGAGGAAGTCCAGCGTGCTGGTCCGGGCGATCTCCGCGCGGCGCTCGGCCCGGCGGGCGAGCAGCTCGTCGCGGCGCGGGGTGAACCGGCGGTGCAGCTCGGCGACGAACGCCAGCGCGGCGTCGGTGAGGACCTCGCCCTGCCGTTCGGGGGTGTGCGCGGGGTCGACTTCGGCGATGGCCAGCGGGGACGGCGCTGGTGCGGACATGAGTGTCACTCCATTCAGCGGCGGTGCCTGGCGGCCTCACGGGGCCTGGGACGGCACGGGGTGCCGCGGGCTCCGGGATACGGTCGCGGGCGCCGTCTGGGTTCAGGGCGCTTCTGACCAGTGGAGACTAGTTTCCTTATCGCGGAACTTCAATGGTTTGTTGATGTCGAGATTCTCCGAGTCGACAGACGGCTTGATCGAATGGCTCTCGGTGCCACGCCGGTCACTCTCCATTACCCCCGCCCTCGCCCCTACTCCCGTACCGCGCGGGCCAGTTGCCCGCCCGGCGCGGGCCTTCGCTCCGGGCGGGCATGCCCGACGGGGCCGCTCCCGGATGCGCTCACTCCAGCCGGCCGAGGTCCTCCGGCGTGTCGATGTCGTACGGCTCGGCGATGTCGGCGCACTCGACGAGGGTGAGGGCGTCCGCATGCTGCTGGAGATAGGCGCGCGCACCGCGGTCGCCCTGCGCGGTGGCGGCGATGTCCGCCCAGCGGTCGGCCCCGAAGAGCACCGGATGGCCGCGGCGGCCGTCGTACGCCGCGGAGGCGAGCGAGGCCCGGCCCTCGTACGCCGCCACCACCCGCGCCACCGCCGCGGCGCCGATGCCCGGCTGGTCCACCAGCGACACCACGACCGCATCCGCCCCCGAGCCGGCCAGCGCGGCGAGGCCCACCCGGAGCGAGGAGCCCATACCCTGGGCCCAGTCCGGATTCTCCGAGAGGTCGTACGCCGAGAGGCCGGCCCGCTCCCGTACGGAACCGGCGGCCGCCCCCAGCACGATGTGCACGGGGTCGCAGCCGCCGTCCCGAAGTGCCCGTGCGGCGTGCTCGACCAGTGGCCGTCCCCGGTGGTCGAGCAGCGCCTTGGGTCGTCCCCCCAGGCGCCGCCCGCCGCCCGCGGCGAGCAGCAGGCCGGCCACCCTCCCCTCGGGCCGCCCGGTGCCGCGCGTTCCCTCGGGGGCGCCGGGCCGGGTGTGCGGCGGCTGTCCTTGCGGTTCTCCGGGCTGCCCGGGTGTCGTCGGTGCCATGGGGACTGCATACCTCATGGCGCGCGGCCCCGCGGCCCGTTGGCGGCGGCGGCCGGGTCAGGCGGCGTCGCCGGAGGCTCGCGGGCGGGGGATGCCCGGGCGGAACCGGCTGTGCAGGTGAGGTGTGCGTTCCTCCGCGCGCCGGTGCTCGTCGACGTAGCGGTGTATGTGCTCCATCGTGATCTCCGATGCGTCGGAGAGTCCGTACGCACGGCAGATGAGTTGCACGACGCTGACGTCGCGGTGGTGGTTCGAGCCGGTGTCGGGGCCGGAGTTGGACTCCATGGCACTCTCCGATTCAGTGATATGCCGGATATTTCCTTGAAAGGGAGAATGCTCCATCGTGCCGCGGCATACGCTTCGGAGCGCACGCACCCACACCAAAGGGTGGCAGGGCGAACAGACGTGCTGACGCATCATCAGGTCGATGCACGGGTAACGCGCGAGCCGGCCGAGCCCAGGCCGTTGCGGAGTCCGACGGGTCGTCGCGAAACCGGCCCCTTCGGGCAGGTATGACGACCGCTCACCTGTGTCGTCGCGGTGCGGCGCATGGTCGGACGGTGCTCTTCCCTTGCCGCGAGCCTGCGCCGGCCGTGCGGAACGGGCGGCGGGGGTCCCTTTATGGGCGCCGTGACCGAAGGTGCGTCAGGCCTCGGTCGGGGAGAGCGGATCCGCTCGGTGATCCGGTTTTTTCGCTCTCCGTGTGGCGCGATCAGCGGAGAGTGGCGTTAACTGTCCCGCATTGCGGTACGGGCAACGGCTTGGGAGGACGCCGTCGTTGTGGAACAGCTGCAGAGGGACCCACGAGTGACCGGGGGGCAGGGCGACCCGCGTGTCCAGGAGCTGCGCGGGGCGGTGGCCCGGATGCGCAGGCAACTGGCCGTACTCCCGGGGGAGTTACCGGACCGGACGGCTGCCGACGACGAACTGGCCGCGCTGGACGCGATGGTGAGCCACGGGCTGCCGGAGGTGCCGCGGCTGCGCCGTTCGCTCCTGCTGATCGCCGGGGCGGTCGGATCGGTGAGCGCGCTCTCGCCGGCGCTGGCGGAGGTACGTGAGGGGATCGACCGCTTCGGCGGGCTGCCGCGTTCCTGGTGACCCGCGAGCGGGGGGCGGGCCGGCCCGCGCCCGCCGCCCCGGACCGCCTGCGGTCCGGGGGCGGGCCTCGCGCGCCGTCTCCTGAGCCCTACCGCCACCCGGGCCGGCAAGCGCCCTGTAGGACCCTGGGAGGAACCCGCCGCGCTTACGCCGGCGTCTGATTCGCCAACGCCACCGACAGCTGCGCCGCGACGTCCTGCAGCACCGGGACGATCTTGTCCGTCGAGGCTTCGGTCACCCGTCCGGTCGGGCCGGAGATGGAGATCGCGGCCGAGGTGGGGGAGTTGGGTACCGGTACCGCGAGGCAGCGGACGCCGATCTCCTGCTCGTTGTCGTCGACCGCGTAGCCCAGGCGGCGGACGTCGGCGAGTGCTTCCAGGAAGCGGTCCGGGTCGGTGATCGTCTTGTCGGTGGCGGCGGGCATGCCCGTACGGCCGAGGAGGGCGCGGACCTCCTCCGGGGCGTGGTGGGCCAGCAGGGCCTTGCCGACGCCGGTGGAGTGCGGGAGCACCCGGCGGCCGACCTCGGTGAACATCCGTACCGCGTGCCGCGACGGCACCTGGGCGACGTAGACGATCTCGTCGCCGTCGAGCAGCGCCATGTTGGCGGTCTCGCCGGTCTCCTCGACCAGGCGGGCCAGGAAGGGACGGGCCCACGTGCCCAGCAGCCGCGCGGAGCTCTCGCCCAGCCGGATCAGGCGGGGGCCCAGCGCGTAGCGGCGGTTGGGCTGCTGCCGGACGTAGCCGCAGGCGACGAGGGTGCGCATCAGGCGGTGGATGGTGGGCAGCGGCAGCCCGCTGCTGGTGGAGAGCTCGCTCAGGCCGACCTCGCCGCCGGCGTCGGCCATCCGCTCCAGCAGGTCGAAGGCGCGCTCGAGGGACTGGACGCCGCCGCTGGCGCCCGCGGGCTTGGCTTCGGCGGCGGAGGTGCTGGCGCTGGACGGCGGCACGTCGCGTTCCTTTCGGGGCGGGTCGATCGGTCTCGGCCGGGGCTTGCGGGCGCCGGGCCCGACCGGAGAAGCCTACCGGTCCCCCTACGTTGACACACGGTCTCTCGCACACTCGTTCGCGCCGGTCAGGCCCTCTTCGTCCCACGGTGCGAGCCGGCGGGCAACCACCTAGCCGCGATCCCTTGACGGCGCCAGTGGCCATAGCTACGTTCTGCTGCGCGAAACCTACTGTCCATTCTATGGAATCCTCCAAATCGTTGGAGAGTCATGCGCATTCTCGTCATGAACCCGAACACCACGGCTTCCATGACTGCCTCGATCCGCGCCACGGCCGCCGCGGCCGCCGCCCCGGGCACCGAGATCATCGCCACCGAACCCCTGTGGGGCCCGGAGTCGATCGAGGGCCACTTCGAGGGCTACCTCAGCGCCGCGGCCGTCCTGGACCGGCTCGCCACCCTCGACTTCCCCTTCGACGCGCTGGTCATGGCCGGATTCGGGGAGCCGGGCCGGGAGGGCGCCCAGGAGCTGCTGGACGTCCCCGTCCTGGACATCACCGAGAGCGCCGCCCAGATGGCGATGATGCTCGGTCACGCCTACGGCATCGTCACCACCCTCGACCGTGCCGTGCCGCAGATCGAGGACCGGCTGCTGACCGCCGGCCTGCTCCAGCGCTGCGCCGCGGTCCGCGGCACCGGGCTCGGCGTCCTGGAGCTGGAGCGGGACGGGGAGCGGACCGTCGAGGTGATCATCGAGACCGCCCGCGAGGTCGTCCGGGCCGGCGCCGAGGTGGTCTGCCTGGGCTGCGGCGGGATGGCCGGGCTGCAGGAGAAGGTCGCCGCGGTGCTCGGGGTGCCCGTGGTGGACGGCGTCGCCGCGGCGGTGAAGTTCGCCGAGGCGGTCGTCGGCCTCGGGCTGGCGACCAGTACGGCACGCAGCTTCGCGCCTCCCCGCCCGAAGGTGATCGGCTCCTGGCCGCTGAGCGCGCATCTGCGGCCTTCCCCGGAGCGCGTTCAGGACTCACCCCGTAACACTGAATTTTCCGCACAGACATCAGGCATCTGACAACTAACCCCTAAGCTCCACCCCATCTGCCTGGGAGGACACGTGACCGCACCCCCGAAGCCCCCGCAGCCGGACCCGCGCCTGTTCAACGCGGACCTCGCACCGGCCCCCGAGCGCACCTGGGGCACGTACAGCATCTTCGCGCTGTGGATGTCCGACACCCACGCGATCAGCAACTACGCCTTCGCCGCCAGCCTGTTCGTGCTGGGTCTGCCCGCCTGGGAGGTGTTCCTGGCGCTGCTGGCCGGCATCACGATCGTCTACTGGCTGATGAACCGCATGGGGCACGCCGGGCACCGGACCGGCGTCCCCTACCCGGTGCTCGCCCGCGCCAGCTGGGGCGTCTACGGCGCCAACATCCCCGCCCTGCTGCGCGCGATCATGGCCGTGGCCTGGTACGGCATCCAGACCTGGCTGGCCTCGACCGCCGTGGTCCTGCTGACGCTGCAGCTCGCGCCGGGTCTGGCGGCCTACCACCACAACTCGGTGCTGGGGCTGTCCACGCTGGGCTGGATCGCGTTCCTGGTGATGTGGGGGCTGCAGGCCGTTCTGCTGACCCGGGGGATGGAGTTCATCCGCAAGGTCCAGGACTTCGCGACCGGGCCGGTGGTCTGGCTCGTCGTCCTCGCGCTCGCGGTGTACCTGGTCGTCAAGGCCGGCGGCGACATCTCGCTGACCCGCAGTCTCACCGGCCTCAGCGGTTCCGCGCAGGTCGAGCAGAGCCTGATCGCGGTCAGTCTGACCGTCGCCACCTTCCTGACGCTGGTCCTCAACTACGCCGACTTCGCCCGCTTCACCCCCGACCACCGCTCCTACCGGCGGGGCAATCTGATCGGGCTGCCGGTGAACTTCACCGCCTTCGCCGTGGTCGCCGTCCTCGTCACCGCGGGCACGATCTCCGTCTTCGGCGAGGCGATCTACGACCCGGTGAAGGTGATCCAGAAGATCGACAATCCGGTGGTCACGGTCATCGGCGCGCTGGCCTTCATCGTCGCCACCATCGGCATCAATGTCGTCGCCAACTTCGTCTCGCCCGCCTACGACTTCGCCAACCTCGCCCCGAAGTACCTCGACTTCAAGCGCGGCGGCATGATCACCGCGGTGCTGGCGATCGTCGTCATGCCCTGGAAGCTCTACTCGTCCGCGCTGGTGATCCAGTACTTCCTGGGGGCGCTCGGCGCCTTCCTCGGGCCGCTGGTGGCGATCCTGCTCGTCGACTACCACCTGGTGCGGCGCGGCCGGATCGACGTCGACGCGCTGTTCTCGGCCGATGCCCGGGGCGCGTACTTCTACCGCAGGGGCTACAACCCGAAGGCCGCGGCCGCTTTCCTGCCGGCCGCCGCGGTCTGTGCGGTGCTCGCCCTGGTCCCGGCCTTCGACGTGGTCGCGCCGTTCTCCTGGATCGTCGGCATGGGGCTCGCCGGTGCGCTCTACGCGCTGCTCTCCCGCCGCGAGCGGGCCGCGGCGGGCGCCGCTCCGGTCCCGGAGGAGATCATCCCGTCGCAGGTCGGCGCCGCCATGGCGGCGGAGCCCGCGGCCTCGGAAGGGGCCCGGCCGCTCGCCGGGCCGGTGCCCGTCGAGGGGTCTTGACGGGCACCGGTCCGGAGTGAAGACTCGTTCAACAGACTGTTGAATTTTGCAGATCGCTGCCGCGTGCACCCCGTGCCGCTGACGTGTGCGGCCCCGGCGGCCGTGCGCCCCGCACGCCGTCACGCAACGATGAAGACAGATACGAGGAGGGGACCGGGTGTCCGAAACAGAGCTGGTGCTGCGCTCCACGCGCGTCGTCACCCCGCAGGGGACGCGCGCCGCGTCCGTCGCCGTCACCGACGGCACGATCACCGCGGTGCTGCCGCACGACGCCGAGGCTCCGGCCGGGGCGCAGGTGCGGGACTTCGGCGACGACGTCCTGCTGCCCGGCCTCGTCGACACCCACGTCCACGTCAACGACCCCGGCCGCACCGAGTGGGAGGGCTTTTGGACCGCCACCCGCGCGGCCGCGGCCGGCGGTATCACCACCCTCCTGGACATGCCGCTCAACAGCCTCCCGCCCACCACCACCGCCGCCCACCTCGACACCAAGCGCGCGGTCGCCCGCCCCAAGGCCCATGTCGACGTCGGCTTCTGGGGCGGTGCCATCCCCGGCAACGTCAAGGACCTGCGCCCGCTGCACGACGCCGGCGTCTTCGGCTTCAAGTGCTTCCTGTCGCCCTCCGGCGTGGACGAGTTCCCCGAGCTCGACCAGGAACAACTGGCCGCCGCCCTCGGTGAGATCGCCGGATTCGACGGCCTGCTGATCGTGCACGCCGAGGACCCGGGCCACCTGGGCGCGGCCCCCGCGCCGCACGGCCCGAAGTACGCCGACTTCCTCGCCTCCCGCCCCCGCGCCAGCGAGAACGACGCCATCGCCGGGCTGATCGCGCTCGCCCGGCGGCTCGGCGCACGGGTGCACGTCCTGCACCTGTCCTCCAGCGACGCGCTGCCGCTGATCGCCGCCGCCAAGCGCGAGGGCGTACGGATCACCGTCGAGTCCTGCCCGCACTTCCTGACCCTGACCGCCGAGGAAATCCCGGACGGCGCAACGGAGTTCAAGTGCTGCCCGCCGATCCGCGAGGCCGCCAACCAGGACGCCCTGTGGGAGGGGCTGGCCGACGGCACCATCGACTGCATCGTCTCCGACCACTCGCCCTCCACCGCCGACCTCAAGACCGCCGACTTCGGCGCGGCCTGGGGCGGCATCTCCTCCCTCCAGCTCGGCCTGCCCGCCATCTGGACCGAGGCGCGCAAGCGCGGTCACGCCCTCGACGACGTCGTGCGCTGGATGGCCACCGCACCGGCCGGGCTGGCCGGTCTCGACCGGAAGGGCGCCATCGAGCCCGGCCGGGACGCGGACTTCGCGGTCCTCGCCCCTGAGGAGACCTTCACCGTCGACCCGCAGGCCCTCCAGCACCGCAACAAGATCACCGCGTACGCCGGGAAGACCCTGCACGGCGTCGTACGGTCCACCTGGCTGCGCGGCCGGCAGATCAAAGACGGCACCGCCCTCACCGGGCCCACCGGCACCCTGCTCGAACGGCCGCCGCGGCCATGACCCCCACCGGCCTGCCTCGCTACACCGGTGACGCACGGCCGTACGCCGGCGGCGACCCCTACGCGGACTACCGCACCCCGGGTCCCGCCGGCTTCCCCTTCACCCACCTCCCCGACCTCGCCGACCGGCGGCTGGGCGCGGCCGTGCTCGCCGCCAACGACGAGTTCTTCGCCGAGCGGGAGAACCTCCTGCGGCCCGGGCCCGCCCGCTTCGACCCGGAGGCCTTCGGTCACCGGGGCAAGATCATGGACGGCTGGGAGACCCGTCGCCGGCGCGGCTCCGGAAACGACTGGGTCCGCTACCGCCTCACCGAACAGGCCGTGATCCGCGCGGTGGAGATCGACACCAGCGGCTTCCAGGGCAACTCGCCCGGTTGGGCGGCCCTCTGCGGACGCGACGGCGAGCACGGCGACTGGACCTGCCTGCTGCCGCGCACCCGACTGCAGCCCGACACCGTCCACCGCTTCCTGCTGCCGGCCGGCGCACCGCCCGTCACCCACGTCCGGATCGACATCTTTCCGGACGGCGGCATCGCCAGGCTGCGGCTGCACGGCTCCCTCACCGAGGAGGGCGCCCGCCGGCTCGCCGCCCGCCACGACGAGCTGAACGGCTGACCGCGGCGGGCACGGACCACCGGCCGCCCCACCCCGCAGACCCCCTCAGTCCGCGACCGAGTTCCAGAACATGAGCTCGTACGCCTGGAGCAGGCGCCCGTAGCGGTGCGCCGTGGCCGGTTCCGCCTGGCCGGTGTCGAGGCCGTGCTGCACCGCCGCGCGCGCCTTCTCCCCGACGTCCGGTGCGGGGCCGGCGAAGAAGCCGAAGAACCCGCACGCCTCCTCGGGGAAGGCGTACCGGTCCCGCATCGCGGTCTCGACGATCGCGCAGCAGCGGCCCCACGCCGCGAAGTTGGCATTCAGCGCGATCGCCACATCGGTCGGCTCGCCGCCGAGGGCGAGCCGCGCCGCATACGAGGGGTACGCCTGGCAGCCGGGCCGCGGCTGGTACTCCGCGATCTCCCGCTCGCTCAGCTCGCACGCGTCCGCCAGCCCGGCGAGCTGCTTCATGGCCAGTGCCTCGCCCTGGGCGAGCAGGTCGAAGAAGTCGGCCACCGGCGGGTCGCCGTCCGCCCGCCGCGCCAGGTGCTGGAAGCTGACCCGGTCCGCGCTGATCACATGGTGCTGTTCGAGGGCGAGGGTGGCGAACACGGAGCGCGGCGCCGCCCCCGCCTCGATCCGCGCGACCAGCCGGTTGGCGTCGGTGTCCGGGGCGAGGGAACGGACCGCGTCATCGAGCACGGCGGCCGCGGTGGGGCGGGGGGCATCGGGCGCAGGACGGGCCATGGGGTCGGTCTCCTCCGGGGCGAGGGCGGCGACGGAGCCTCAGAGTAGGGCGCACGGCGCGGACCGAGGGCCCGATGGCGCGGCCCGTCGGGAAATGGTCGTTCCCTTCAGCCCCTTGGCCCCCCTCAGCGCAGAATCACCTCATTGACCTCGGGCGTCGCCGCCCCGGCCCGCCAGGCCAGGCGCACGCCCCCGACGGCGCCACCGCCCGTGGCAAGCCGCGTGTAAGGCCCGGACAGGGTGCCGATCCTGCGCCAGGCGCCGCCCGTCAGCACCTCGACGCCCGCCGCCCCGGCGGGTGCCCCCTGCGGCCGCAGGACGGTGACGGAGCGGGCCGCGCGGGGCGCGTCGGGCGTGAACTCCAGCGACTCACCCGGCTGCGCGGCCCGCGAGGCCTGATAGGCGGTCGCCGGGTCGCCGTCCCCCGCCGACCGCAGCGTGCTGCCCGGTGCCGCGGGCGGGCCGCCGGCCACCGTCGCCGCCTCGGCCCCGGCCACCGCGAACTCCCGCACCACCAGCCAGGTGTCCTGCGCCCGGGTGGCCCGGGCGCGGACGTACCGGGCCCGGGTCCCGGCCGGCGGCTCGGCCCGGACATCCGCCTGCTGGTCGAACGCGGCCAGCGGGTGCCAGTTCTCGTGGTCCGAGGAGTACTCCAGGACGCCGTGCCGCAGGTAGTCGTCCGGGCTGCCGCTCTTGCCCATCGCCAGCCGTACGGCACCCAGCGGCCGTTCCCTGTGCAGATCCAGTTCGACGAAGGAGCCGGCCCCGGGCGCCGTGCCGCTCCAGAAGTAGGTGGCGTCATCGCCGTCGGTCATCCGGGACACCGCGTTGTCCTGGTGGGCCGACAGGTCCGTGGCTCCCTTCGGGCGGCCGGCGACGCCCAGCGCCGCATCGTGCGCGGCCACCGCGTCCTCGACGAAGGTGTCCAGCACCCCGTCCGCCACCAGCACCGGAACCCGCTTCCCCGCCATGTCCACGTAGACGAAGGACCTGGCGGTCCGCACCAACTCCGGGATCCGCTGCCGCAGTTGCCAGGCCGTCGCACCGTCGCCCGCCTTCACCGCCTCGACCAGCCGCAGGGCGGTACGCGCCGCGGTGCCCCAGGCGCGGGTCGCGTCCAGCCAGGGCCCGCTGTCCTGGACGAACCCCCGGTCGGCGAGCCGCTCCCGCAGCACCGCCGGCGCCTCCTGCAGGGTCCCCAGCACCCCGTCCAGCCGTCGCGCGTCCCCGTCCTCGCCGAACTGCGCCAGGGCGGCGGACAGTTCGGGCGCCTGCCGCGGGTTGAGCGAGGAGGCGTACTGGGCATCGGCGAAGGCCCGCAGGGCCCGTGCCGCGCGGGCGTCGCCGCCGGCCAGCTCACCGATCGCCGCACCCCACGAGGCACGGGCGTCGTACGCGGTGTCGTTCCACGCGTAGTCGGCCACCGTGTATAGCGCGAGCTTGGACGCGGCAGGCTGGATCATCGGGTTCGCGGTGATCCCCGCCAACTGTTCCGGCAGCCCCTTCTCCCGGCCGTTGAACGGCCCGAGCAGCAGCCGGTCGGTCACATAGTCGTTGACCGGGTAGTTGTCCCACGTCAGGATCCGGTGCCCGAACACCTCCCGCGCCTGCCGTGCCTGGGCGACGGTCATCGTCGGCGCGATCACCCCCACCCCCGTCCACTCGACCAGCACGTCCTTGTCCAGCCGGGCGGCCAGCGCCTTCTTGTAGGGCGACGGCTTCACGTCGTAGTACTCGGTCGGCACCATCTGCAGCGGCGCCGCCCCCGGATGCCCGGCGATGAACTCCTGTTGGACGCGGTTGAGCAGATGGGCCTGCGCCGCCCCCGCCGCGCCGCCGCCGGTCCCGAACGCGTCCTTGTCCGCGGCGCAGTTCCAGTCCGTGTAGCTGATGTCGTCCAGCGGCACCGCGAAGGTCCGCACGCCGATGTCCCACAACGTCTGGAACTTGGCGGTGAGCGCCTTGAGGTCCGTGTCGGAGCTGTAACAGACGGACAGCCCCGGGGAGAGCGCATAGGTGAACTCCACATGCCGCTCGTGCGCCCGGTCCACCAGCTCCTTGAGCTGCGCGAGCCGGTCCGCGGGGTAGGGGTCGCGCCACTTCGCCCGCAGGTAGGGGTCGTCCTTGGGCGAGTACGCATAGAGGTTCATCTTGTGCTCGCCGTAGAAGTCGAGCTGGTCGAGCCGGGCCGCGTGCGACCAAGGGGTCCCGTAGAAGCCCTCGATGACGCCGCGCAGCGGGGTCGCCGGCCAGTCCCGTACGGCGGTGCCCGGCACCCGGGCACCCGGCCGCTCCCGGTGGGGCAGCAGCTGCCGCAGGGTCTGCGCGGCGTAGTACGTACCGGTGGCGTCCTTGCCGGACAGGGCGATCCGGCCCGCGCCGACGGCCAGCGCATAGCCCTCCGCCGGCAGCCCGTCGCTGCCCCGTGCCCCCAGTGCCCGCAACGTCCGGACCGCGCCCGCGCCGTCCACGTACACCGTCAACTGCCCGCCGCCCGGCGCCCGTCCGGCCCGTACCACCCGGTCCGCACCGGCGTCCGCCAGCGCCTTCTCCACGACGGCCAGTGCCGGGCGGTCGGTGTCCGGCCCGGCGACGACGGTCACGGAGGGGGTGACGGTGACCCGGTCGGGCCGGCTGCGGACGGATCGGGGCGTGGGGGAGAGGGGACGGGAGACGGACGTTCCCGTGCCGTCCCGCGGGCCGTTGTGCCCGGCCTTCCCGCCGACGCCCGGCGGCCCCGCCATGCCCGTCAGGGGGAGCGCGGCCAGGGCCGTGGCCAGTGCCGTGGCCGCCGCGGTGCGCGTACGGTGCATCCTTCGGTCCTCCTCGGTGCGGCGAGGTGCGGGACGAGCGTCGTGCGAGCCTTCGCGCCAGCAGGCTTCACCCGCCCGCCGCGCCGCGGCAATGGACTTTCGCACCGAAGGGATGGACGTTGGGACGCACCGGCCGCCCGCGGTGTCACCGTGTCTTGGCGACGATCACCAGGAAGCTCAAGAACGCCAACAGCACGTGCGTCGCCACGACATAGATGAACACCCGCACATAGAGCCCGCGCGGTGGCGCGTCCTCCTTGTACGTCCGGGCGGCGGGCCCCGCCTCGGGCAGCGGCTCCGCCGGCGGGGGAGTGGCAGGAGTGATCTGATCAGGCACGACGTACGGTCCTTCCGTCAGGAAAGGCGCGGGGCTCACAGCCCGCGGCGCCTGGCGTCGTCGCCGAGGCACAGCTCGGCGGCCCCGCTCTGCAGCAGCGTGTGGACGAACAGCAGCACCACACCGCCCGGTGCGGCGGCGGCGATCCGGTGCGGCGTCAGCGAGTCGAAGTGCGCGGCGTCCCCCGGGTCCAGCACATGCACCGCGGCGCCGAGCGTCAGCCGCAGCCGCCCCTCCAGGACGTACAGCCACTCCTCGCCCGGGTGCACCCGCACCAGATCGCCCTGCGCCCGCTGCGGCACATGGACCCGCAGCGCCTGCATCGCCCGCCCGGCGCCGCCCACGGTCCAGTACGTCCAGCCGCCGGCCTCCGACGGCTCCGTACGGCCCGCGCGCACGACCGGGTCCCGCTCCGCGGCGGTCTCGCCGAGCAGGTCGGATACCGTGGTGCCGTACGTACGGGCCAGCGCCAGCAGCATCGGCAACGACGGCTGCCGCTGATTGGTCTCCAGCCGCGACAGGTGCGCGGGCGAGAGTCCCACCAGCCGGGCCGCGGTCTCCAGCGTGAGACCACTGCGCCTGCGCAGATCACGAAGGCGCGGCGCCACGGTGGACAGGTCCTCCGGCACAGCGCCGGCGGGCCCGTCGGGGAGCTCGGTCATAACCCCGGTATAGCGACCCTTCGCCTCCCGGGCAAAAGATTTGCCTGAGAGGCAAATTCCGCGGGGAGTACGGAAGGTGGCGCGGGCGGTGGTCCTTGCGTGCCCCCGGGCGGGGCGCACGGCGCGTCGGCCACTGCCGACCCGGCCGGGGAATCGGCACCTTCAGTGCGTAACGCCCTCCTCACCACGTGTACTCAAAAAGTCCGAATAGCGGGCGTTCACCTCCCGCGCGCGTACGTGTCTTCACACTCGTGAGGCTCACCGAACGTCTCAATTAGTGAACAGGCACGACCATGAGTCGGACTTCCACCCGGTCGCCCCAGGCCGCCCCGCAGGACGCGCAGAACAGCGAGTCCGTGCTGTCGCACGGCCTCAAGCAGCGCCATCTCTCGATGATCGCGCTCGGCGGGGTCATCGGCGCGGGGCTCTTCGTCGGCTCCGGCGTCGGCATCGCCGCGGCCGGACCGGCCATCGTCCTGCTCTTCGCGGGGACCGGCGCGCTGGTCATGCTGATCATGCGGATGCTCGGCGAGATGTCCGCTGCCCGGCCCTCCACCGGCTCGTTCTCGGTGCACGCCGAGGAGGAACTCGGCTCCTGGGCAGGGGCCACCTCGGGCTGGATGTACTGGCTGATGCTCTGCGCCGGCGTGGCCGCCGAGGCCACCGCGGCGGGCACGATCATGCACAGCTGGGTGCCGTTCGTCCCCGCCTACGGCTGGGTGGCGGTCTTCATGGTGTTCTTCTGCGCCAGCAACCTGACCGCGGTCAAGAACTTCGGCGAGTTCGAGTTCTGGTTCTCCGCCGTCAAGGTCACCGCGATCGTCGCCTTCCTGGTACTGGGCGTGCTCGGCATTCTCGGGGTCTTCGGCGACGCGCCCGGCACCCACCACCTCACCGGCCACGGCGGCTTCTTCCCGACCGGCGCCGCCGGACTCGCCGCCGGACTGCTGACCACCATTTCCGGCTTCGCCGGTCTGGAGACCGTCACCATCGCGGCGGCCGAGTCCGACCACCCGAGCCGGAACGTGGCGCGTGCCGTCCGCACCGCCGTCTGGCGCATCGCCGTCTTCTACATCGGCTCCATGGCCGTGGTCGTCACCCTGGTGCCGTGGAACAACCCGCGGGTCGCCACGGACGGCCCGTACGTCACCGTCCTCGACCGGCTCGGCATCCCGGCCGCCGGCACGATCATGCAGATCGTGGTGCTGGTGGCGCTGCTCTCCGCGATGAACGCCAACATCTACGGCTCGTCGCGCATGGCGTACTCCCTCGTCAACCGGGGCCAGGGGCCGCGCCTCTTGGCCAAGGTCACCCGGGGCGTGCCCGCCGCGGCCGTGGTGGCGTCCTGCCTGTTCGGCTTCGCCGCCGTGATCGCCGGGATCGTCTGGCCGACCACGGTGTTCGCCTGGCTGCTGAACATCGCGGGCTGCTCGGTGCTGGTCGTCTGGTCCATCGTCTGCCTCACCCAGCTGAAGATGCGCCGCCGCCTGGAGCGCGAGACCCCCGACCTGCTCCTGGTGCGGATGTGGGCCTTCCCCTACCTGACCTGGCTGGCGCTCGCCGCCATCCTCGGCGTCTTCGCCGTGATGGCCGGCAGCTCCGACGGCCGGCAGCAACTCCTCGGCACGGCCGTCGTGGCCTCGGCGCTGGCGGGTGCGGGCTACCTCAAGCAGCGCCGCGACCGGCGCGCCGTCGCCGAGGTCTAGACGCCGTCGCGGGGCTCAGCGGCTCGCCGGTGCACACCCCGGGCCTCCCGGTGCGCCTGCCGGGCCGCTCCCCCCGCTCCGGCCGCAACCCGTTCGAGGAAGCCGAGGCGGCGCCCGCCCGGCTTCGACGGTGTGACGGACACGCAGCGGAACGCCGTCGAACGATGCGTCAACCGCCTCAAGCGGTGGCGCGGCCCGGCCACATGAGGCGACAAGCCCGCCCTCGCTCACCAGGCCGCCGCTGCGGGTGAGCAGCGGCACGGCTCACACGTCGACGAGTGTGAAGCGCTGAGCGGCAGACCCGTCGCAGGCATCGCCCTCGATCCTGGCACCGTCGTTGACGCCCGTCACGGTCCAGCAGAGTCCCATGGACAACGACCTGAACCCGATGTCCGGCCGGCCGTACTCGGCGAAGTAGGTGAAGCGCTGGTGATACGAGCCCTCCCTGCACTCCTGCTGGCTGATCGGCCACGTGACCCCATTGCCCCCGGATGCGCCGAGGATGGTCAGGCACTTGTCCGCGAACGTTCTGATCTCGTGGGTCGGGTTCGCCACGCCGTCGTTCATGCTCTTGAAGCGCTGGGCGGGAAGATTCTGGCACCGGTTCTGTTCCAGCGAAGCGCCGTCGCCGGTGCTCTGGTTCCTGATGGTCAGGCACTTGCCCGTGGACGTCTTGATCTGAACGAGGTGATAGGCCGGGTACGCCTGCGCGGGCCGAACTGCTCCGATCATGGAGGCAAGGACTGCCGCTGCGCCGGCTACGGCTACTGCCGGCCGTCGCAGGAACCTCATCATGGTGCCGATCACGGGCTCTTCTCCTTCGTGGGACGCGCCAGCTCGCACACTCGCCACTGGTCAGCACCGCTCAGGCTGCCCCGTCGACGGCATGGGGAAAGGGCAGGCCACCCCGTGTGGCCGATACCCGGCGCACCTGCCACTCCCGCGGGTGACCGGACTGACCGGATCCGGCCATGCACCCGCACCCTTCGCGGAGCGCGGTCCCTCGGAGCGCCAAGGAGACGCGCCCTGGGGGCAGCCGCCGCCTGGGGTACCGCTCGGCCGGTGCCGCGGGTGCCGCGGGTGCTGCCGGTGCCGCCGGTGAACCGCCCGCGGCCGCCCGCGCCGTGGGCAATCCCGGGGTAAAGACAGCGTCGGGACGGGAGCGCGATTTTGGGACGATTGGGGCAGTTGGGGGCCGTGGGGTTGTGAACTCCCGGAAAACTTCCGCCCGTTGGGATTGACAGGATCATGTCTACGCGCGTCATTCTGGAGGCATGAGAATCCCCCCACGGATCACCAGGTTCGGCGCCGCCGGCGCCCTCGCTTCGGCCCTTCTCATCGGCGGGACCGCGGTCTCCGCCACGCCTGCCCTCGCCACGACCCCCACGGCCGCCTCGTACGCCGCGACGGCGCACGTTCCGTCCGTGCACGTCGCGGACGTCGGCAAGGTCTGCTACTCCAAGCTGCCTTCGCAGGCCCACGACACCCTCGACCTGATCGCCAAGGGCGGGCCGTACCCGTACCCCAAGGACGGGACGGTCTTCGACAACCGGGAGGGCATCCTGCCGTCCCAGAGCTCGGACTACTACCACGAGTTCACCGTGGTCACGCCCGGCTCGCCCGACCGCGGTGCGCGACGCATCGTCACCGGCGAGAAGAAGGAAGAGGACTACTACACCGCCGACCACTACAAGACGTTCGACCTCGTCGACCGGGGCTGCTGACGGCTCGACGGAACAGCGGAGCGGCGGTCCCTGCCAGGGGCCGCCCCCAACTCGCGGCGGCCGGGGTGCACTACGCACCCCGGCCGCCGCTGTGCTGTGCGCCGGTGCTGGGCGTCTTCGCCGTGCGCCCCCTCCGACCTCCCTCTTCTTCCCATTCTTGGCAGAAGGGGCGCACGGGGCGCACCCCCGCGAGAGGATTGTCAGTGGTTCCCGGTAGCGTTTCGGCAGAAACGAGGAGCGGGCGGGCATCGGCGGAAAAAGACCATGTGCGGTCGGCTGCTGGGGCACGCCCCGGAAAGTGCCGTATCCGCCATGGGTCATGGTGGGCCGGCATGGAGCGTCGGAGACAAGGAAGGACGGCGAACTGCCGTGTATCGCTGGGAGATCACCCGGGCCGCACTGGCGCAGCGGGTTTTCGCCATCGTCCGCAGCAGAACCTATGACGAGGCGAGCGCGACGGCCGACACCCTGCTGTCGGCGGGCATCACCAGCCTGGAGATATCCCTCACCACCCCCTTCGCCCTGGAGGCGGTGACGACGCTCAGCCGTGAACTCGGTGACGACGCCATCATCGGCGCCGGCACGGTCCTGGACGCGGCATCGGCCCGGATGGCGGTCGACGCGGGCGCCCGCTACCTGGTCTCGCCGAGCCTCGACGCCGAGGTCATCCGTACCGGCCACCGCTACGGCATCCCGGTCTTTCCCGGGGTCTGCACGCCGACGGAGATGGTCCGCGCGCTCGAACTCGGCGCGGACGCGGTCAAGCTGTTCCCCGCCTCGGCGTACGACCCGGCCTGGCTGGCGGAGGTCCGCGCCTCGCTGCCGCAGGTGCCGGTGCTGCCGACGGGCGGGGTCACGGTCGACAACGCGCCGGAGTGGATCGCGGCGGGCGCGGTCGCCGTCGGCATGGGGGCGGCGCTCTCCGAGGGCGACCGCGACACCGTTGCCAAGCGCGCCGCCGACCTCCTCAACCGCCTGGACGAGGCCGCCCCCGACCGCCCGACGACCCGGGGCACCGCGGACCTCTACGAGGACTGACGGCCCCTCGGCTCGCCGCCGCCGCTGCCCTCCGGCCGTCCCGGCGGCCGGTCGGGGGCTTCACCCGCATCGCGGGCTCTGCCACCCTGAGCGCTTCGATCATGCGATCACGCCGCCGCGTCCAGGAGTCACAGGAGCCCCCATGAAGCGCGCCGCCACCCTCTCCGCCCTGGCCTGTCTGCTCGCCGTCACCGCCGCCGCCCCGGCGGCGTCGGACACACCGGCCGGCGGAGGGGCGACCACCACCACCGCAGCCGCCGGCAGGGCATCGGCCCTCGACACCGTTCCCCGGCGCGGGGTGCTGCGTGTCTGCACCACCGGCGACTACCGCCCCTTCACCCACCTCGACCCCGCGACCGGCAAGTACAGCGGTGTCGACATCACGATGGCCGCGGACCTCGCCAAGAGCCTTGACGCCACACCCCGCTACGTGGCGACGACCTGGGCCGGGCTGGTCGGCGACCTGTCGTCGGGCCGCTGCGACATCGCGATGGGCGGCGTGTCGGTCACCCTCCCGCGCGCCCGCTCCGTCGCCTTCAGCGAGCCCACCCGCACCGACGGGAAGACGCCCATCGTGCGCTGCACCGACAAGGACAAGTACCGGACCCTGTCCCAGATCGACCGGCCGGGGACCAGGGTCGTCGTCAACCCCGGCGGCACGAACGAGGAGTTCGCCCGCGCCCACCTCAAGCGGGCCACGCTCACGGTCCACCCGGACAACACCACGATCTTCGACGAGATCATCGCGGGCCGCGCGGACGTGATGATGACCGACGCCGGCGAGACCCGCTACCAGGCGAAGATCCACCCCGAACTCTGCTCGCTCCACCCGGACAAGCCCTTCTCCTTCTCCGAGAAGGCCTATGCGCTGCCCCGCGGCGACCACGACTTCCAGGAGTACGTGGACCAGTGGGTGCATCTGGCCACTCATGACGGCACGTACCGGAAGTACGAGGACGCCTGGATGAAGTAGGGCGCCCGGCCGCGCCGGGGCCGTCGGCGCCGAGGTCCCGACCTCCCGGCCTGTCGTCGGGAGCCGGCCGGCCAACTGCTCAACGGCCGTGCGGAGAACGCCCGGCGCTCGTCCTCGGCGCCTAGCGCCCGCCCGTCGTCCCGTCGCCGGCCCCGTTCCCGTTCCCGTGCTCGCGGGGCGGCGCCCGGTGTGCGAGGACATTGACGATCCGGCCGTTCGGATCCCTGACGAAGAACCGGCGGACGCCCCACTCCTCGTCCCGGAGCGACCGGACGATGTCCGCGCCGGCGGCCTGGAGGGCGGCGTGGACCGCGTCCACGTCCTCGACCTCGATGCTCATGTCGGGGGTGACCGGGGCGGTCTCGTCGTGGGTCATGAAGGTGAGCTGGGCGGTGGGGTTGGCGGGGGACGCCAGCGTCATGACCCAGCCCTGGTTCATGACCTCCACCAACCCCAGCAGGCCGTAGAACGCGCGGCTTTCCTCCAGGGCGTCGGACTGGATGTCGGGGACGACGCGACGTACGGACATACCGGCTGACTCCTCGGGGAGGGGCGGACGGGTGGTGGGGTGGTGCACTCGCCGGTCCTTGGTTACCAGAGAAGGGGCCGGGTGTCCCCGGAAGTCACCGGGTTGCCCGGATGCGCGGGCAAGCACCGTGGACGCGGCGATCCCGTACGCCCGGCCGCCCCGTACGCCCGTCCACCCCCGTGCGCCCGGCCGCCCCGTGCGCCCGTCCGCCCGGCTGCCCCCGGCCCCCTTGTCCGGACAATGTGACCTCCGGACTTCCCGTCATCTGTCCGGGCGGATACGCTCGCGAACGTGGGGAAACGCGATACAGAAGCCCTGGGTGCCGAGAGCCCCGTCCAGTTCAGCGTGGACCGGAGCAGTCCGGTCCCGTTGTATTTCCAGCTGTCCCAGCAGCTGGAGGCCGCGATCGAGCACGGCAAGCTGGCTCCCGGCAGCCTGCTCGGCAACGAGATCGAGCTGGCCGGCCGGCTCGGCCTGTCCCGGCCGACCGTGCGGCAGGCGATCCAGTCGCTGGTCGACAAGGGGCTGCTGGTGCGCCGCCGGGGGATCGGCACCCAGGTCGTCCACAGCCAGGTCAAGCGCCCGCTGGAGCTGAGCAGCCTCTACGACGACCTGGAGGCGGCCGGGCAGAAGCCCGCCACCCGGGTGCTGCTCAACACCACCACCGAGGCCGACGCCGAGGTCGCCGCCGCGCTGGGCATCGCCGAGGGGGCCGAGGTCGCGCTGGTCGAGCGGCTGCGGCTGGCGCACGGCGAGCCCGTCGCGCATCTGCGCAACCTCCTGCCCGCGGGGCTGCTCACGCTGGAGACCGCCGAACTGGAGGAGACCGGTCTCTACCGTCTGATGCGGTCGGCCGGCATCACCCTGCACAGCGCCCGGCAGGCGGTCGGCGCGCGCGCCGCGAGCGCCGAGGAGGGGGAGCGGCTCGGGGAGCCCGAGGGCGCTCCGCTGCTCACGATGCAGCGGACCACCTTCGACGACACCGGGCGCGCGGTGGAGTTCGGCACGCACGTCTACCGTGCCTCCCGCTATGCCTTCGAGTTCCAGCTGCTCGTACGGCCCTGAACGCTCCTGAAGGGGAGCGGAGGCGGCGATCCGCCGTCCTGAGGGCAACCGGGCGCAGCGGTTTCGGCTGCGATGTCCCGCTATGGCACCCCTGGGCGACGTCTTCTCGTCAGAATGTTCTGACAAACCATTGACGTGGCTCCGCGCGCGCCGTTACAAACTCCTCCAGCCGCAGTCCGGCGGCCGGGAGAAAAGGCGGTCCCACGATGATCGGCGTGCGTACGGCTGGTCCCCTCACTGTCCGCGGCGTCACGGTGCGCACCGCCGCCGCCTTACTGACCACTGCCGCCCTGGCGACCGGGTGCGCCGCCGGCGGGCAGGACGCCGCGGGTGCGGCCGCCGGCTCCGGCAAGGGTGCCGGCACCCCGCGCATGACGATCGGGATGGTCAGCCACGCCGGCGACGGCGACACCTTCTGGGACATCGTGCAGAACGGCGCCGAGCAGGCGGCCGCGAAGGACAACGTGAAGTTCCTGTACGCCCACGACAAGGAGGGCGCCCAGCAGGCCGCGCTGATCCAGTCGTACATCGATCAGAAGGTCGACGGGCTGATCGTCACCCTCGCCAAGCCGCAGGCCGTCAGGGCCGCCGTCCGCAAGGCCGTGGCGCAGGGCATACCCGTGATCACCGTCAACTCCGGCGGCGAGTTCTCCCGGGCCTACGGGGCGCTGACGCACATCGGGCAGGACGAGTCCGTGGCGGGGCGGGCGGTCGGCGAGGAGCTGAACCGCCGGCACCGGAGGAAGGCCCTCTGCGTCGTCCACGAGCAGGGCAATGTGTCGCTGGAGGACCGCTGCGCCGGTGTCCGCAAGGCCTTCCACGGGACGGTCGAGAACCTCGATGTCGACGGCACCAACGCGCCGGCCTCGCAGTCCTCCGTCGAGGCCAAGCTCCAGTCCGACAAGGACCTCGACGCGGTCGTCACCCTCGGCGCGCCGATGGCGGCGATCGCCGTCAAGGCCGAGCAGGAGGCGGGCAGCGCGGCGCAGCTCGCGACGTTCGACCTGAACTCCGCCGTCGTCAAGCTGCTCAAGGCCAAGGACGTCACCTTCGCCGTCGACCAGCAGCCCTACCTCCAGGGCTACGAGGCGGTGGACCTGCTCTGGCTCCACAAGGCCAACGCCGACGTGCTCGGCGGCGGCAGGCCGGTGCTCACCGGGCCGGCCCTGGTCACCGGCAAGGACGTACCGAAGCTGACCGAGTACACCGGGCGAGGCACCCGGTGAGGCCACAGGGAAGACGGGACCCGATGAACCGGGACAGATCACCGGTAACGGATACTTGGCCGGTTGGGCCCGGCCGACCGGTGCCGGAGCCGGTGCACGGCACCGCACGCACCCGGACCGGCCGGTCCGGACGGCGCGGGCGATCAACGCAGTCGAGCAGACAACCAACGCAGTCGATACGGCAGCATCAGCGGGAAGGGCGAGTCCTCGTGGCACGGGTTCGGAGAAGGGGACGCGTCGTCGGCGCCGTGCTGGCGGCAGTGGTCGGCGTGGGTCTGGCGGGGTGCAGCAGCACCGGGGGTCTGCGCGCCGAGCAGGAGCGCGCCGCCCAGGCGGCCGGCGGCAAGGCCGCGGTGAACACCCCCAGGTGGACGTTCGCGATGGTCACCCACTCGGGAGACGGCGACACCTTCTGGGACATCGTCCAGAACGGCGCCCAGCAGGCCGCGGTCAAGGACAACATCAAGTTCGTCTACGGGCACGACAAGGAGGCCCAGCGGCAGAGCCAGCTGGTGCAGTCCTACATCGACCAGAAGGTCGACGGGCTGATCGTCTCGCTCGCCAAGCCCAGCGCGATGAAGGACGTGATCGCCAAGGCCGAGAAGGCCGGCATCCCGGTGATCACGGTGAACTCGGGCGCCGAGGCGTCGAAGGCCTTCGGTGCGCTCAGCCACATCGGGCAGGACGAGACGGTGGCCGGTGAGGCGGTCGGCGAGGAGCTGAACAAGCGCGGCCGGAAGAAGGCGCTGTGCGTCCTGCACGAGCAGGGCAACGTCGGCCACGAGCAGCGCTGCGACGGCGCCAAGAAGACCTTCAAGGGCGATCTGCAGAAGCTGTACGTCGAGGGCACCAACATGCCCGATGTGCAGTCCTCCATCGAGTCCAAGCTCCAGTCGGACAGCTCCATCGACGCAGTCGTCACGCTCGGCGCCCCGTTCGCCCCCACCGCCGTCAAGGCCAAGGAGCAGGCCGGCAGCAAGGCCGAGATCGACACCTTCGACCTCAACGCCCAGGTCGCGACCGGGCTCAAGGACGGCTCCCTCGGCTTCGCCGTCGACCAGCAGCCCTACCTCCAGGGCTACGAGGCCGTCGACCTGCTGTGGCTCTACAAGTACAACTCCGACGTCCTCGGCGGCGGAAAGCCGGTGCTCACCGGACCCCAGGTGATCACCAAGAAGGACGCCGCCGCCCTGCAGGACTACACGAAGCGGGGGACCCGATGAGTCACACCGACGCACCGACGCCGGTCCCCGCGGGGCCGCCCGCCAAGAGCGCCGGCGACGAACGGCTGCTGCACCGCTCCCTGGCACGCCGGCTGATGGGCCGCCCCGAACTGGGCTCGGTCGTCGGCGCCGCCGCGGTCTTCGTGTTCTTCTCGATCGTCGCCGAACCGTTCCTGCGGGCCTCCAGCCTCTCCACCGTGCTCTATGCGTCCTCGACGATCGGCATCATGGCCGTGCCGGTGGCGCTGCTGATGATCGGCGGGGAGTTCGACCTCTCGGCCGGTGTGATGGTCGTCAGCTCGGCGCTGATCTCCTCGATGTTCAGCTACCAGATGACGGCCAACACCTGGGTGGGCGTCGGGGTGTCCCTGCTGGTCACCCTGGCCATCGGGGCCTTCAACGGCCTGCTGCTGACCCGTACGAAACTGCCCAGCTTCATCATCACGCTCGGCACCTTCTTCATGCTGACCGGCCTCAACCTCGGCTTCACCAAGCTGATCGACGGCACCGTCTCCACGAAGTCCATCGCCGACATGGAGGGCTTCGACTCGGCCCGCCGGGTCTTCGCCTCGCATCTGACGCTCGGCGACGTCGACATCCAGATCACCATCCTGTGGTGGATCGTGCTGGTCGCCCTCGCCACCTGGATCCTGCTGCGCACCCGCGTCGGCAACTGGATCTTCGCGGTCGGCGGCAACGCCGACGCCGCGCGGGCGGTGGGTGTCCCGGTCACCAGGACCAAGATCGGCCTCTACATGGGCGTCGCCTTCGCCGCCTGGGTCTCCGGCCAGCACCTGCTGTTCTCGTACGACGCGATCCAGTCCGGCGACGGGGTGGGCAACGAGTTCCTCTACATCATCGCCGCGGCGGTCGGCGGCTGTCTGATGACCGGCGGCTTCGGCTCGGCGATCGGCGCGGCCGTCGGCGCCTTCATCTTCGGCATGGCGAGCAAGGGCATCGTCTACGCGCAGTGGAATCCGGACTGGTACAAGTTCTTCCTCGGCGCGATGCTGCTGCTCGCCACGCTCCTGAACGCATGGGTCCGCAAGCGGGCGGAGGAAAAGGCATGACAGCGCTGGTCGAGCTGACCGACGTCAGCAAGTACTACGGCAACGTCCGGGCACTGGAAGGCGTGTCCCTGGAGGTGCACGCGGGGGAGATCTCCTGTGTGCTCGGGGACAACGGCGCCGGCAAATCCACCCTCATCAAGATCATCGCGGGGCTGCACCGGCACGACGCGGGATCCTTCACCATCGACGGCGAGGAGACCTCCCTCGCCTCCCCGCGCGAGGCACTGGACCGCGGGATCGCCACCGTCTACCAGGACCTGGCCGTCGTCCCCCTCATGCCGGTGTGGCGGAACTTCTTCCTCGGCTCCGAGCCCACCACCGGCGCCGGCCCCTTCAAGCGGCTCGATGTCGAGACGATGCGCGAGACCACCCGCAGCGAGCTGCTGCGGATGGGCATCGACCTGCGCGACGTCGACCAGCCCATCGGCACCCTCTCGGGCGGCGAACGCCAGTGCGTGGCCATCGCCCGCGCCGTCTACTTCGGCGCCAAGGTCCTCGTCCTGGACGAGCCGACGGCGGCGCTCGGCGTCAAGCAGTCCGGCGTCGTCCTCAAGTACGTCGCGGCCGCGCGGGACGCCGGGCTCGGCGTGGTGTTGATCACCCACAATCCGCACCACGCGTATCTCGTCGGTGACCGCTTCGTCCTGCTCAAGCGCGGCACCATGGCCGGCAGCCACGCCAAGTCGGAGATCGCCCTGGAGGAGCTCACCCGTCAAATGGCGGGCGGCAGCGAACTGGAACAGCTCAGTCATGAGCTGGCCCGGAGCGCGACCCCGGAGTTCCCCGGCGGCCATCGCCCCGAGTGATCACCACCGCGCCCCGCACGGCCCCAGGGCTGTGCGGGGCGCATCACTCTCCGTCGCGGTGCGCCGGACGCCGCCGGTGATGCACAATCGCACCGAACCCGCACATCGAGGCCCCGGCCTCCCGAGACCCGCAGGGACGAGACGACTCTTGCGAGCACACAGCCGCCGCATGGGGGCACTGCCCACGCCCACCAGGCAGTGCGGGAGCAACGGCGAAGAGGTCGGTCGATGAGCATGTACCGGGACCGGGTGCACCGAGGCTCCGCCAGGGCCACCGTGCTGCGCACGGTCGGCACCCGCGAGCGGCGCTCGCACCTGACCGCCCCCCGGGTACCCACCGTGGGTATCGACATCGGCGGGACCAAGGTCATGGCGGGGGTGGTCGACGCCGACGGCGCCATCTTGGAGCAGGTCCGCACCGAGACGCCGGACAAGTCCAAGAGCCCGAAGGTCGTCGAGGACACCATCACCGAGCTGGTGCTCGACCTCTCCGACCGGCACGACGTCCACGCGGTCGGCATCGGCGCGGCCGGCTGGGTCGACGCGGACCGCAGCAATGTGCTGTTCGCACCCCACCTGAACTGGCGCAACGAGCCGCTGCGCGACCGTCTCGCCGGCCGCCTCGCGGTCCCGGTCATGGTCGACAACGACGCCAACACCGCCGCCTGGGCGGAGTGGCGCTTCGGCGCCGGCCGCGGCGAGGACCACCTCGTCATGATCACGCTCGGTACCGGCATCGGCGGCGCGATCCTGGAGGACGGCGCCGTCAAGCGCGGCAAGTACGGCGTGGCCGGCGAATTCGGCCATATGCAGGTCGTCCCCGGCGGCCACCGCTGCCCGTGCGGCAACCGCGGCTGCTGGGAGCAGTACAGCTCCGGCAACGCCCTGGTGCGCGAGGCGCGTGAGCTGGCCGCCGCCGACTCCCCGGTCGCGTACAACATCATCGACCGGGTCGGCGGCCGCATCGGCGACATCACCGGACCGCTGATCACCGAGCTGGCCCGGGAGGGCGACGCGATGTGCGTCGAACTCCTCCAGGAGATCGGCCAGTGGCTCGGCGTCGGCATCGCCAACCTCGCCGCCGCCCTCGACCCGTCCTGCTTCGTCATCGGCGGTGGCGTCAGCGCCGCCGACGACCTGCTGATCGGCCCGGCCAGAGAGGCCTTCCGGCGCCATCTCACCGGCCGCGGCTACCGTCCCGAGGCCACCATCGCCAAGGCCCAGCTCGGCCCCGAGGCCGGGATGGTCGGCGCCGCCGACCTGGCCCGGCTGGTGGCCCGCCGCTTCCGGCGCGCCAACCGGCGGCGCGTCGAGCGCTACGAACGCTACGAACGGGCAGGCCGCCGATGACCGACACCGACCTGCACACCGTGCACGACGACGCCCAGCCCGCCCCGCCGCCCCGCGCGAAGCGCCGGCGCCCGGTGCTGATGGCGCTGATCGTCTTCCTGCTGATCGCGATCCCGGCGGGCTACATCGTCATCTCCGCCGAGCAGAGCCGGGACAGCGGCGAGGGCAAGGAGGCCGAGGCCGCTGCCACCGGCCTGACCAACGCCTTCCCCTCCAAGGTCCAGCAGCGGATCTACAACGTCCCGGTGCCGATCGGCTCCACCCCGGTCTACTACTACGAGACCAACTCCTGGCAGACCAGTTCGCTGTTCGTGCAGTTCAGGACCAACGCGTGGGGCCTGGAGCACTACCTCAACGCCATCGGCACCAGCACCGCCGCCCTCAAGAAGAACCAGCAGACCATCCCGGCCGAGCAGGCCGCGAAGGTCGGCTGGGACTTCGGCACCGACGTGCCCTGGGCCGGCACGACGACCTCCGGGAAGGCGCCGCACCCCTACCAGCGGATCATGGTCAGCTACGACGAGCCGGGGCACCCGGTCGTCTACACCGTGTCGACCGTGAGGTTCTGACCGGGAATTCCGATCGGTCCCCGATGCCGGATTGCTCCCGCCCCGTCCTCGTCGGTACGGGAGTGTCGGACCGGGTTCCGGTTGCGATCCGGTACCGGTTCCGGCGCCGGATCCGCTTCCGTCCAAAATGCCCCGCCCCTTCCTGACCCGGGTGTCAGGACCGCCCCGCGGAGTGGGTAGCGTGGCCGGGTGAGTGAGAAGACCCTGCAGCACCGGATCGACGGCCCCGACGACGCCCCCGTACTCGTACTGGGTGCGGCGCTCGGGACCACCTGGCACATGTGGGACCGGCAGATCCCCGAGCTGACCCGTCACTGGCGGGTCATCCGGTTCGACCTTCCCGGACACGGCGGCTCGCCCGCCCACGCGGCGGCCTCCGTCGCCGAACTGGCCGACCGGCTGATCGCCACCCTCGACGCCCTGGGCGTGGACCGCTTCGGCTACGCTGGCTGCAACATCGGCGGGGCCATCGGCATCCAGCTGGCGCTCACCCGCCCGCACCAGGTCACCTCGCTCGCCCTGGTGTCCACCTCGCCGCGCTACGGCACCGCCGACGCCTGGCGCCAGCGCGGCGTCGTCATCCGCACGAACGGGCTGGACCCGATCGCCCGCACCGCGCCCGAGCACTGGTTCACCCAGGGCTTCGCCGGCGCCCAGCCCGCGATCGTCGAATGGGCCGTCCAGATGGTGCGGACCACCGACCCCGGCTGCTACATCGCCGCCTGCGAGGCGCTGGCGTCCTTCGACGTACGGTCCTCCCTCGGCCGGATCGGGGTGCCCACGCTCGCCGTCGTCGGCTCCGAGGACCAGGTCACCCCGACCACCGACGCCCGCACCCTCGTCGCCGGGATTCCCGACGCGAGCATGGCGCTGGTGCCCGGCACCTCCCACCTCGCGCCGGTCGAGCAGCCCGCGGCCGTCACCGAGCTCCTCATCCGGCACTTCTCCACCGCCTGGCACGACAAGCCCGGCCCCGGCGGCCAGACCGCCATCGGCGCCGCGGCCCCCAAGCCGCAGATCGCGCCCCCGCCGCCCCCGATGGCGCCGCCCGCCGCCATAGAGTCCGGTCTCGCGCAGCCGGAGCAGGCCCGCGGCGCCACGTACGAAGCGGGCATCAAGGTCCGCCGTGAGGTCCTCGGCGACGCCCATGTCGACCGGGTCGAGGCCGCCGCCGACGACTTCACGGGCGACTTCCACGACTTCATCACCCGCTACGCCTGGGGCGAGACCTGGACCCGGCCGGGCCTGGACCGCCGTACCCGCAGCGTCATCACGCTCACCGCGCTGGTCGCCCGCGGCCACCACGACGAGCTGGCGCTGCACACCCGCGCGGCCCTGCGCAACGGCCTCACCCCCACGGAGATCAAGGAAGTCCTGCTGCACACCGCCGTCTACTGCGGTGTCCCGGCGGCCAATTCCGCCTTCGCGGTCGCCCAGCGGGTGATCCGGGAGGAGACGACGCCGGAAGCCTGAGGGGCTCCTCGGGCGAATGACGGGGCTCCCCGGAGCGAGGCGGCTCCCGTAGTGGCGTGCGGATGTGCCGCGGCGAGGGGCGGGAGCGCACCCGCCGCGGCCCGCCACGGCAAGATGGGCCCATGGAACTCACCAAGAAGACCCACGCCTGTGTCCGGTTGGAGAAGGACGGGCGGACGCTCGTCATCGACCCCGGTGTCTTCAGCGAGGAGGACGCGGCCGTCGGCGCGGACGCGGTCCTGGTCACCCATGAGCACATGGACCACTTCAACGAGGACCGGTTGCGGGCGGGCATGGAAGCCAACCCCGCGGCCGAGATCTGGACCCTGTCCAGCGTCGCCGACCAGCTCGCCGGCGCGTTCCCCGGCCGGGTGCACACGGTCGGCGACGGGGACACCTTCACCGCCGCCGGCTTCGAGGTGGAGGTGCACGGCCAACTGCACGCCGTCATCCACCCCGACATCCCGCGCATCACCAACGTCGGCTTCCTGATCGACGGCGGCACGGTCTTCCACCCGGGCGACGCCCTCACGGTCCCGGAGGGCCGTACGGTCGACACCCTGCTGCTGCCCGTGCACGCCCCCTGGAACAAGATCGCCGAGATCATCGACTATGTGCGCGAGGTCGCGCCGCGACGGGCCATCGACATCCACGACAGCCTGCTGCAGGACCACGCCCGCCCGATCTACGACTCCATGATCGACAAACTGGGCGGCGGGGCCGAGCACGGCCGTCTCACCCCGGGGAACCGGACCGCCCTTGGCTGAGGGCCGACTGTCAGTGCCGCGCGGTAGGTTTACCGGCATGCGCATCGCGACCTGGAACGTCAATTCGATCACCGCCCGCCTCCCGAGGCTGCTGGCCTGGCTGGAGAGCACCGGCACGGACGTGCTGTGCATCCAGGAGACCAAGTGCAGCGCCGAGCAGTTCCCGTACGACGAGCTGCGCGCGCTCGGCTACGAAGCCGCGGTCAACGCCGACGGCAGGTGGAACGGCGTGGCACTGCTGTCCAAGGTGGGGCTCGACGACGTCGTCCTGGGCCTGCCCGGCGGCCCGGAGTACGACGGGGTGCAGGAGCCGCGGGCCGTATCGGCCACCTGCGGCCCGGCCCGGGTGTGGTCGGTGTACGTCCCCAACGGCCGCGAGGTCGGACATGCGCACTACACCTACAAGCTCGGCTGGTTCGAGGCGCTGAAGACGGCCGTCGCCGAGGACGCGGCGGGCTCCCGCCCGTTCGCGGTCCTCGGCGACTACAACGTCGCACCGACCGACGACGACGTCTGGGACCCGGCCGTCTTCGAGGGCGCCACCCATGTCACGCCCGCCGAGCGTGCCGCCCTGAGCGCCCTGCGCGAGGCGGGCCTGTCGGACGTGATGCCGCGCCCCCTCAAGTACGACCGGCCGTACACCTACTGGGACTACCGCCAGCTCGCCTTCCCCAAGAACCGCGGGATGCGCATCGACCTCGTCTACGGCAACGAGCCGTTCGCCAAGGCCGTCTCGGACTCCTATGTGGACCGCGAGGAGCGCAAGGGCAAGGGCGCCTCGGACCACGCCCCGGTCGTGGTGGACCTCGACGTCTAGGGCGGTGTGACGGCAGGAGGACGCGGGGCGTCTGGGACCTGGGGGCCGGCCGGGCCAGGCCCGCGGGGCCGGTCCGGTCCGCGGGGTTCGATCGAGCAGGGCCCCGCAGGACCCGTCCGGGCAGGCCCCCGCGGACCGGCCCGCGGGACCGGCCGGGGACGGCGTCAGCCCTGCCCCGGTACCAGCGCCCGGAGGTCCACCGCCTCGCCGAGCGCCTTCAGGCCCGCGTCGCCGGGGTGGAGGTGGTCGCCGCTGTCGTAGGCGGGCAGCAGCCGTGCGGGCCGCTGCGGATCGCGGAGCACCGCGTCGAAGTCCAGCGTCGCGTCGAAGACGGTGCCGGCCTGCTCGCGGACGAAGGCGTTGACGGCCCGGCGGCGGGCCTCCACGGCCGGGGTGCAGTCGGGGTAGCCCTCACAGGGCGCGACGGTCGCCCCCACCACCCGCAGCCCCCGCTCGTGCGCCCGCCGCGCCAGCGCCCGCAGACCGGCGGCGACCTCGTCGGCCGAGGTCCCCCAGCGCACATCGTTGATGCCCTCGAAGATCACCACCGTCCGCGCCGAGGGCTGCGCCAGCACATCGCGCTCCAGCCGGTGCTGGGCGCTCACCCCGCCGGTGTCCGCGCTGACGCCGTCGCCCGGATACCGGTCGGTGACGATGCGGTTCGCCGAGATGCCCTGGTTGAGCACGCCGTAGCGGGGCAGCGCGTGCTGCGCCCGGAAGCGGCGGGCCAGGACGTCCGGCCAGCGCCGGTTGGTGCCGCTCGTCGACTTCACCCCGTCGGTGATCGAATCGCCCAGGGCCACCACCGAGCCGGGACCGCCCTCGACATCGACGCCGGTGAGGAACGGCCAGAAGGTCATCGTTCCGGGGTACGCCGCGCCCCCGGTGTCCGCGGTGCGGTCCCCGCTGCCCGCGGCGCTCAGATACGACAGCTGGGCCGCCTCCTGGTGCACCGGCGCCGCCGTCACCGTCCCCGGCAGATGGATGCTCACCAGCAGATCGGTGCCGGCCGGGACGGTGAAGCCGACGGGATCGCTGAACGCCTCGGCCCCGGCCGGAACACGGACCCCCAAGCGCCCCTTCCCGAAGGTCAGGGGCACCGGCGCACGGTCCGCCGCCGCCCCCGCGCCGCGCACCGCGATACTGGCCGCCCCGATGTCCACGGGCGCCGCGGCGAAGGTGTTGGCGATCCGTATCCGCGCCCGCGGCCCGCCCGCGCCGCTGTGCACCACCAGCCGCAGCGTACGGTCGGTCCAGGGCCCCACTGCCCGGTAGCCGGCCGTGCTCGCCGCCCAACTCCCGGTCCTGCCACGGCCGCTGTCCCGTACGGCTACCGCGAACACATGCAGCGCGCCGGACGCCGCGGCCCGCTGGGGCAGGACCACCGAGCTCACCTCCCGCCCCGGCCGCAGCGCGACGGTCACCGCATACAACCGCGCCGCCCCGGTCAGCTGTCCGTCCGGAGCGTTGACGTGCGGCAGTGCCACCGCTTTGGTGCTCATCGGCCCCGACCGCCAGTCGGGGGCGGTGAGTTCATAGCTGCTGTGCGAGCCGTCCCGGTAGCGCACGGTCCCGGTGCCGGTGGCCGGGCCGCCCGTCCCGGCGACCAGGAAGGTCAGCGCCCCGCCCCGGCCGCGTACGGCCACCGCCTGACCGTCCGCCAGCACGTTGTCCGGCGTCCCGGGAGCGGTGCGCGGCAGGCCGAGCCGGGTGCCGTCGAGGGTCGGCGTGCTGCCGGGGGACCAGCCGGCCGCCGCGAGGTCCTGGGCGGACAGCGAGCGGCCGGCACCGTCGAAGTCGGCCGCGCCGGGCCGGGAGTTGTCGCTCACCGCCCGGTTGTCGAAGAGCCGCGCCAGGGGCAGCGCGGGGGGCGGCCGGTGCGCCGCGGCGGCCGTCGCGGTTCCGGCTCCGGTGGCCGGCAGTGCGGTCGCGGTGAGCAGCAGGGTCAGGGCGGTGCCCCATCGTCGTCCACGCATCGGTCCGTGTCCCTCCGGTTGGCGCCAACGGGCAGGTGTGCACTGCGTTCCAGGCCGGGCCCGCGAGGGGCAGGGGGGTACCTGGGATCTGGCAGATCCGATCCGAGCGCCATGAAGGTAGGGAGGCGAAGGGGAGGCGTCAAGGTGACGAACGGGGCACGGGTGTGCCGCGCGCCTGTGGCCGCGACCAGAAGGCGGGTGGGACCCTGCAGACCATGAACATGTCTTTCCTGGACAGGTGGCGCAAGCGGCGGAACGCGCACCGGTCCGTACCGCTCGCGGAGTCGGTGCGCGCCGACCCCGAGAGCGTCGTCGAGCTGCTGTCCGAGTGTGAGCTGCTGCGGGCCCAGGCCGCCACCGCGGGCGTGGAACTGGACGACTCCGTACGGTCGTTGGAGGCCCTGGACCAGTTGCAGCCGGTCTGGCGGGACGACCCGGAGGTGCTGCCCTGGCTCGGCAACGACGCCGGTCTCTACCTGGGCACGGTCCTGGTCCGCACGGTGCGCGGCGCCGTCTGGCACGTCTGGCCGGACGGGCAGCCGGTGGTCCGGCTGGCGTCCGGGCGGGAGATCGACGTGGTGGCCATGGGCCATGACTGGGCCGACATCGGCGCGCCCGAGCTGTCGCAGGTCTACGCCGAGGCCGCGGAGAGCTGACCTCGGGCCGGGAGCGCGGGCGGCGGTCCCCGAGGCTCCCGCAGGGCCGTGCGGAAGGTTCATCCGTAACCCTGATTTATCCGCCCATCTCCGTGCATGCGTGCGTGTCAGGGGAGAGGCGCCCTGTTCGCCCCGGTAGGTTGCGGGCTCTCCGCTGTACGGATGAGAGTGGGCAGGTCTGCATATGGCCGGTGATGCGCTGATTGAACTGCGCGGGGTCAACAAGCACTACGGAAAACTGCATGTCCTGCGGGACATCGACCTCACCGTCGGCCGCGGGGAGGTGGTCGTGGTCATCGGGCCCTCCGGGTCCGGGAAGTCCACCCTGTGCCGGGCCATCAACCGCCTGGAGACCGTCGAGTCGGGCGCCATCGAACTGGACGGGCAGCCGCTGCCCGAAGAGGGCCGAGCGCTGGCCCAGTTGCGTGCCGAAGTCGGCATGGTCTTCCAGTCCTTCAACCTCTTCGCCCACAAGACGGTGCTGGACAACGTGATGCTGGCGCCGATGAAGGTCAGGAAGAAAAAGAAGGACGAGGCCGCGCGGCGCGCCCGTGAACTCCTGGACCGGGTGGGGCTCGCCTCCCAGGCCGACAAGTATCCGGCGCAGCTCTCCGGCGGCCAGCAGCAGCGCGTCGCCATCGCCCGGGCACTGGCCATGGACCCCAAGGCGCTGCTCTTCGACGAACCGACCTCGGCCCTCGATCCGGAGATGATCAACGAGGTGCTGGAGGTCATGCGGCAGCTCGCCCGGGACGGGATGACGATGGTCGTGGTCACCCACGAGATGGGCTTCGCCCGCTCCGCCGCCAACCGCGTGGTGTTCATGGACGACGGCCGCATCGTCGAGGACCGCACGCCCGACGACTTCTTCACCGCGCCGCGCAGCGAACGGGCTAAGGACTTCCTCTCCAAGATCCTCAAGCACTGAACGGGGGTGCCGTGATGCCGCACAGCCACTCCTCGCCCCTGCGCCGTGCCCTCGCGGGCGTCGTGTTCGCCGTGTTCGCCGTGCTCGCCCTGGCCCTCGCAGGCTGCGGCCGGGAAGGCAGTCCGCCGGTCAAGGGCCCCAAGGGCAGCGAACTGCCGCAGTACCCGGTCGCCAAGAACTTCTCCCTGCCCGCCTCCCCGACCTGGGTGAAGGCCAAGCGCCGCGGCCATCTCGTCATCGGCGTCAAGGAGGACCAGCCCTACCTCGGCGAACGCGACCCGGCCTCCGGCCAGTACACCGGCTTCGACATCGAGATCGCCAAGATGATGTCCGCGGCCCTCGGCTTCCCGCCGCACACCATCGAGTTCAAGACGATCGCCTCCGCCAACCGCGAGACGGCCCTGCAGAACGGCCAGATCGACCTCTACGTCGGCACCTACACCATCAACGACAAGCGCAAGAAGCTGGTGGGCTTCGCCGGCCCCTACTACCTGGCCGGTCAGTCGCTGCTGGTGCGCACCGACGAGAATGACATCAAGGGCCCGCAGGACCTGGCCGGCAAGCGGGTCTGCTCGGCGGCCGGATCCACCCCCTACCAGCGCATCCAGGCCGACTACCCCAAGGCCGTGCTCGTCTCCTACGACACCTACTCGGTGTGCGTCGACAACCTGCTCACCTACCAGGTCGCCGCGGTCACCACCGACGACGCGATCCTGCTGGGCTACGCGGCGAAGGTGCCCGACGAGCTGAAGGTGGTCGGCAAACCGTTCTCCGAGGAGCCGTACGGCATCGGCGTGCCCCGGGGCGACAACGCGCTGCGGTTCGCGCTCGACGACGCCCTCGCCGCGAACGAGAAGAACGGCAACTGGCGAAAGGCGTACGAGGCGACGCTCGGCGCGTCCGGCGTGCCCGCCCCCGAGCCGCCCCCGATCGACCGCTACCCGGCGACCTGAGACGCCAAGGAACTGACCGATGAACGTTCTCCTCGACAACCTCTCCCTCTACGGGAAGGGCCTGCTGGGCACCGTCGAACTCACCGTCTTCGCCTCGCTGCTCGCGCTCGTCCTCGGTTTCCTGATGGCCGCGTTCCGGGTGGCTCCGGTCGGCTCCCTGCGGGCCTTCGGGACGGCATGGGTGACGGTGCTGCGCAACACGCCGCTGACGCTGCTGTTCTTCGCGGTGGTGCTGGGGCTGCCGCGCTTCGGGCTCGTCCTGCCCTTCAACCTCTTCGCCATCCTGGCGCTGGGCTGCTACACCTCCGCCTTCATCTGCGAGGCGGTGCGCTCCGGCATCAACACCGTGCCGGTCGGGCAGGGCGAGGCGGCCCGCAGCCTGGGCATGACCTTCCCGCAGACGCTGGGCGGGATCGTCCTCCCGCAGGCCTTCCGGTCCGTCATCCCGCCCATCGGCTCCACCCTGATCGCGCTTGCCAAGAACTCCGCGATCGCCGGCGCGTTCAGCGTCACCGAACTCCTCGGGGTCTACAAGCCGCTCAGCGAACTGGGCTACAGCATCATCTGGACCTTCGTCTGGATCGCCGTCGGCTACCTGATCGTGACCTTGACCATCAGCGCGCTCTTCAACGTGCTGGAGAAGCGCTACGGAGTCGCCCGATGACCACCGCCCTCTACGACATCCCCGGCCCGCGGACCCGGCAGCGGCACCGGCTCTACGGGCTGCTCTCCACGGCGCTGATCCTCGCCCTGCTCGGCGGGGTCGTCTACCTCCTCTTCTCCACCGGCCAGTTCACCGCGGCGAAATGGACTCCCTTCACCTACAAGGGAATTCAGGAGCTCCTCCTGCGGGGCCTCGGCAACACCCTGAAGGCCTTCGCCCTCGCGGCGGTGCTGTCGCTGGCGCTGGGCGGGGTGCTGGCGACCGGCCGGCTCTCCGAGCACCGGATCGCGCGCTGGGTGTCCACGGTGCTGGTGGAGTTCTTCCGCGCCATGCCCGTACTGGTCATGATCTTCTTCATCTATGTGGCGCTGCAGGCGGAGCCGCTGATCGCCCTGGTCGCCGGCCTGACCCTGTACAACGGCTCGGTGCTGGCCGAGGTCTTCCGCAGCGGCGTCCACTCCGTCGACCGCGGCCAGCGGGAGGCCGCCTACGCGCTGGGGATGCGCAAGACCCAGGTCATGACGCATGTGCTGGTGCCGCAGGCGGTCCGGGCGATGCTCCCGGCGATCATCAGCCAGCTGGTGGTCGCCCTGAAGGACACCTCGCTCGGCTACCTCATCACCTACGAGGAGTTCCTGCACGCCGGCAAGCTGATCGCCTCCAACCTCGACTACGACCTGCCGTTCATCCCCGTCGTCATGATCATCTCGCCGATCTACATCGGGATGTGCATGCTGCTGTCCTGGCTGGCTCACTGGGTCTCCCAGCGCCAGCGGCGCAACCCCAAGGTGGAGGCCGTCGAGGTGGCCGCCCCGGAGCCGGGCACCCTGCTGCCGGGGGGCCACCGGCCGCCGGCGTGAGAGGGGCGGGAGCCGGCCCCCGCCCCGGCCGATGCCTCCGTCTCAGCGGATGCTGCGCACGAGCCAGGGACTGAGCCCGCCGCCGAAGATGCGCTCCTTGTACGTCTCGTCGCCGGGCAGCGGCACGACCAGCCACTGGCCCGGCGGGAAGAACCGCGTCCTGACGTGGGCGAGGCCGCCGTACACCGACCGCAGGAAGGCCGGCACCGCATTCCGCGGGACATCGGCGAACTCCACCCCCTCCACGGTGATCGTCGCGTCGTCCTCGGGGAAGACCTGGACGGTGACCGCGGGCGTCCCGTCCAGTTCCACGAAGGCCTCGTGCGGCAGCGAGCCGTCCGCGTCCAGGACGGCGAACGCCCCGGCCGCGGCGCGGCGGGAGGTCCGGTCCGCGCCGATGTCGTCCGTGACGGTCAGGCCGAGGCGGTACTCGGCCGCGATCGCACGGAGGGCGGCGACGGCGGACTCGGTGGTGGGCAGGTGCGGGTGGTCGTTCCTCATCCCCGTGATCCTCTCGCAGCGGCGGGGATCGCACACGCCGGCTTCACCCCGGTCCGCCCGTGGACGCTCACTCCGCCGGGCGGCGGGCCCAGGCGGAGAGGGTCATCTGCGGGATGTCGATGAAGGCCGGGTCCTTGAGGAGGGTGTGGAACTCCGCCAGGTCGGCCTCGGTGACCGCACCGTCGGCGAGGAGGCCGGGTGCGGCCTGGTTGATGAGCGGGAGCCAGCGGTCCTTGTCGAGTCCGCCCATGCAACCGGGGTTCGCGGCGAAGGCGACGTCGGACAGACCGCTGCCGGCCAGGAGGGCGGGCAGGCCCCGGACCCAGTGGAGGTCCGCGCCGTGCTCGTGGTACCTGCGCTGGTAGGCATCGAGGATGCGCCGCATCACGGGGAAGGGGGAGGTGGCGCCGGGCAGGTGGTAGGGCTCTTCGATGACGAGCCAGCCACCGGGGGCGAGCCAGCGGCCGACCCGCGCGACCATGTCGTCGCGTGCCGCGAGATGGCAGAACAGGTAGCGCGCGTGGATGAGGTCGAAGCTGCCGGGGGCGTAGTCCTCGTCGGTGATGTCGGCTTGCTGGACCTCCAGGTTCGCGGCACGGCCGGCGTCGAGGTGGCGCGTGTCGAGATCGACGCCGACCACGCGTCCTTCCGGGCACCGTTCCGCGAGCCAGTAGGCGATGGAGCCGGCGCCGGCGCCCAACTCCAGGCAGTTCCAGGACGCTTCGACGGGGAGGCGGTCCAGGATTCCGGTGGTGAACGCGTCCACGCTGCCCTGGATGGACGTCAGACGGTCCCGCTCACGGCCGGCGTCATTGCTCAACATGCCGCTGGTGTAGGGGGTGCGGGCGGACTGCTGGGTCATGGATTCCTAACGCGTACGAGAAGGTGGCGAGTGGGGGGTACGCAGGTCCGGCACCGCGGGGCGGGCCCGAACGGGACCGGCCGGTGCGGGCGGAACGGCGAACGAGCGGACGGCGGGCAGCGCGCGGGCCCGGAGGACGGCGAGCAGGAAGTCGGCCTCACTGCGGAGGCCGTCGTGGGCGGGCCCTCCGGGGGCGAGTTGGTTCGGCCGGGGGGTGGCCTCGGCCTGCCGGGCGTCGAGGGCGGTGCACAGCCAGCAGGCGGTGACGGCCGGCTCGATCTGTTCCCCGGGCAGCTGCTGTGCCCCGATGTGGTGCCGAGCGGCCTCCATCGCCTCGGAGGACACGTAGTCGTGCAGGACGAGCAGGGCGTCGCGGATCTCGATGACCTGGCGGTAGAGCCGGAGGCGGATCGTGCGGGGTCCGCCGATCACCGCGCGGAGGCGGGGGACCGGCTTGTCCAGGGTCACGTAGGGAACGGCTCCGGTGACCTCGCGCCACAGGGGGTGCAGACGCCACAGGGCGCTCATGTCGCGGACGGCCCGGCGGACGGTGACGACCAGGGGCAGACCGACCCCGGCGGTCATCATCCAGGCCGTGACCCCGATGTTGAGCGGGAACAGCGCCCCCAGCCAGGCCGGCCGGGCGAGGAGGAAGGCCAGGACGACACACCAGAACGTGGCGGACGAGGTGAACCCCGCGGCGAGCAGCAGGAGCCCGGTGCGCACGGGCCGGTCGTCGCCGGCCCGGCGCCCGTAGCGCACGCACAGCACGGCGCACGGGATGGTGCCGATGAGGTGGGCCGCGATGAGCAGCCACCAGAACGGGCTGTACCAGGCTACGGGCTGGCTGGTGACGCAGCCGGCATCCGGCGAGACCGTGTAGTTGAGCGCGATCAGCGCGGCGATGGTGAGGACCATCGGGCCGTAGACGAGCCAGGGGCGGCGCCGGGACATGGCGGCGAGCACGAAGTCGAGGATGAGGGCCGAACTGAGGACGCCCCAGCCGTTCATGAACAGGCCGCAGCTCTCGGCGAAGCGGAAGGTGTGGGTCAGTGCCGCGGTGACGGGGTCGAGATAGACGGTGATCGACCCGGCGAGACCGATCGCGGACAGCAGCAGCATCTTCTGCTGCCGGGAGCGGCGGGCGGTGGGCAGCCGGAGGGCGATCACCAGCCAGAGGGCCAGCGCGCCGGTGAGTTCGACGCGGGTGCCCAGTTCGTAGAGGGAGTGAGTGTCCACGCACCTACCTGCGGATTCCTAGGGCGACTTCGAGCGTGCCGCGCACCCCTGGGGACGACGAAGGGGGCAGCATGCCCGCGGCCGAGTGGATGAGACTGGCGACGAGTTCGGCCTCTTGCTCCTGCTCGGAGGTGTAGCTGGTGCGGCCCAGCAGCCGGCTGACCACGTCGGGGCGGAGGCCGGGCAGCAGCGTGGCCAGTGCGCTGCGGTTCTCGTCCTCGCCGGCGCCGTGATCCCACAGGATGTGACCGATCTCGTGGAGAACGATGTGCTCCTGGTGGAACCTGGTGGTCTTCTCCTCGACGAAGATGTGGTCGCAGGATTCGGTGGCGACCCACAGGCCGCAGGCGTTCACGGCGGAGCCGATCGCCAGCGTGTGGATCCGGATGGGCCGGCCCCGCCGGACCGACAGTTCGCGGACGAGGGCCTCGACGGAGAAGGGACTGGGCAAGTCGAGGGCGTTGACGAGCGCCTGGCACCGCTTGCGGACCTGCCGTGTGGTCATGGTGTCACCCTGTTTCCGGCGCCTCGGGTCGGCTGTTCATCGCTCCCCACCATTCTGGCGCAGTGCGATGAACCCGCTGAGGCCGCACGCTGCCAAGGACTGTGACGGCAGCCATCGTCGCCGTTGCGCGAGGCGATCTCAAGGGGGGACCGGGGAGCGGGCTGCTGCCGCGCCGGAGGGAGCGGCCTGGCTTTCTCGCGATCGACAGTCCGCAGAAGTGCGCGCAGGACTTCCGACGGTGGCTCCGGTACCGGTGTCGCGCCCCGGCAGGGCAGGTTGATCCAGATGCCACAGTCGAGGCGCAGCGCGAAAATGGAGACAGACGGTGAGTGCTCCGGGAGGGTTCCAGCACCGCCATCGACAAGAAGTGGGGCAGGCCTCCTGGATCGGCGCACCGGTGGACGCCGGCGCCGGCAGCCAGGAAGGTCCGAACCCGGACGGGCGCGGGCGGTCACGTGACGTCGAGGGCGGCTCGCTCTGCCGGAGCCCGGACGGCCGGAGCCCATGAGGTCCACCGTGCCGTCCGCGACCTGAGGCAGCGCAGGGGAGAGGAACGTTCGTTCCTCCTGTCTCCTCCCCTGTCCCGTCCCGGCTGAAAAGGGGCAACCAGCCCACCACAGCGGCAGGTTCCAGGACGGGCTTGCGGCCCGGCCCCCCGCAGGCGGTCCCGTAGCCCATCACACCGCCTTCATCGACCGAGGCCCCCGCAACGGGGGTTCGCTCCGGAACCCTCCATCCCTGGAGGGAGGACACCATGGCCGCACCCATGACCGCGGACCGGATGCTCCGGGCACTCCGCGACGAAGACCTGGTCATCGAGGAGACCCGCGATTGGCGCCACCACAACCGCAACCACAAGGGTCCGTTCAACAACGTGCACGGCGTGATGATCCACCACACCGTCACTTCCGACACGAAGAGCACCGTCAAGCTCTGCTACGACGGCCGCCCGGATCTGCCCGGCCCGCTGTGCCACGGCGTCATCGGCAAGAACGGAGTCGTCTACATGGTGGGCAACGGCCGCACGAACCACGCCGGCCGGGGTGACGACGATGTGCTTCGGGCCGTCATCGAGGAGAGGCCGCTGCCTCCTGACAATGAGCAGAACACCGACGGCAACGCGAGGTTCTACGGATTCGAATGCGAGAACCTCGGCGATGGGATCGACCCCTGGCCGGAGAAGCAACTCGAGGCGATCGAAAAGGCAGCGGCCGCGATCTGCCGCGTCTACGGATGGCACGCCGGCAGCGTGATCGGCCACCTGGAGTGGCAGCCCGGCAAGATCGATCCCAAGGGATTCACGATGGAGAGCATGCGCGCGAGGATCGCCAGGCGCCTCGCCGCCGACTGAGGAGCTGACCATGACCATCAAAGGAATCGATGTCTCGTCGTTCCAGCCGGAGAAATACCACACCGGCGGATTCGCCTTTGTATTCATCAAAATCACGGAGGGGACCACCTACACGAACCCCAAGTGGGTCGCTCAGCGCAAGACCGCACGAGACGCCGGAATGGTGACCGGCTTCTATCATTTCGCCCGGCCCGGATCCGTTGAAGAGCAGGCCGAGTTCTTCCTCTCCAAGATCAATCTGGTGGAGGGGGACATCCTCGTCCTCGACTGGGAGGACCAGGGCGTCTCGCATTCCTTCAAGGACAACTGGATCAAGCGCGTGCAGCACCGCACTCCCGGGCACAGAACGGTGCTCTACTGCAACCGGGATTTCTGGCTGCACCGTGACAGTACGTCGTTCGCCGGGGACGGCCTGTGGATAGCCCAGTACAACGGCAGGCCCGGTCGGCCCGACATTCAGCACCCGTGGCTGTTCCACCAGTACACCGACCACCCGGTCGATACGAGCGTCGGAAACTTCAAGGACAAGGTGGCACTGCGCGCGTGGTCCGCACACCGGCAGCTGGCTTCGTTCGACTGAGGCTCAGCCGAAGCGGCTCACGGTGAGGCGCAGCCGCGACGTGCTGCCGAGGAGGGGACGGACGATCTCGGGCATCGGGATCTCGGTGTGCAGGTCGTCGCCGTCCTCGACCATCCGGCATGGTTCCGCGGCGATCGGGTCGGTGTCGTCGATGCTGCCGGGGATTTGTGAGTTCCATGCCGCCCAGGCCTGCGCGCCTGTCTCTGCGGACAAGTCGCGAGGGCCGACGTCGACGATGAGTGTGTCTTCCCAGTCGGGCACCTGCTCGAGGTGGTCCTCCCAGAAGAACCGGCCGTTCTTCTCCACGAGGTGGAAGACGCGCAGCACCAGCGTGTAGCGGGAGCGGAGCGTCAGCCGGCTTTCCCGGCCGCCACGGCCGGTACCCCGGTCGAGGCCACGGCCGGTACCCCGGTCGAGGAGGAAGGCGGTGGCCAGGGGTACGCCGCCGGCGTCGCCCTCGGCGGAGCCGTGCCGGGCGGATTCCTGGTTCAGCTGAATGGGGCAGTAGTGGGCCGCGCGCTGCTCATGCATGACGGTCGGCAGGCCCCGGACGGCCAGCCGCACCTCTGCCTGCCACACCCGTGATGCACCGGAGGGCTGATCGGGCAGCTCCAGGCCGCGAAGGTCTGCCCGGACCTGGTAGTTCCCGAAGAGGAAGCGGCGCAGGTTCTGGTAGCCCTCTTCGGAATTCACCAATCCGTAGCGGCCCGAGTGGGAGCGGTGGACGAAGGCCCGGTGGGCGTGGCGCACATAGGCGTTGTCGATATGGACCAGCCCGTCGCTGCGCGGCCCGACCGCCTTCTCGACCAGTCCGTAGTCGGCCGCGTTGGTCCCGACGACACAGAACACCCGGCGGGTGTCGAAGGCCTCCGCCGGGATCTCGTTGGGCCGCCAGTCCGGCGGGGGATCGTCGCCGTTGGACGCCCCGGGGGTCAGATAGGTGTACATGCGGTCGGGGGCGAAGATGTCCGATCCATTCGGCCCGAAGGTCTCCATCGCCCAGTCGACGAGCCCTCCGCCGAAGTCGAAGGCGATGCCGCCGTGCGGGGTGCCGTAGGTGAAGAGCTTGTCCACGAGCTCGCTGCCGGGGCGGCGAGGTTCACCCGTGCGCGGATCGGCCGTGCGGGAAACCTTCTGGATCAGGCAGCGGGCGAGCAGTCCCCCCATGGAGTGGGCAACCAGATGCACCTTGGGGGCGCCGGTCTTCCGGCGGACGAGTTGGACGAAGTCATAGAGGCGCTCTGCCGCCCTTTCGAGGTCGAATTCCTCCGGGGCCGCGGTGACGGACGTACCGAAGGTGGACGCGGCACAGTCGTAGAAGCGGTGCACCCAGATGGACTCGGGCGCGACCGCGCCATCGGCCTGCGACTGGAGATACGCGTGCTGATCGCCGCGCACCAGGAGCTGATAGCCCTCGTCGCTCATCAGCCTCAGCAGGGGGCCCTCGAACTGGTAGAAGCGCGGCGTCCCCTCCCCGCCGACGCGAATGTGGGTGGCACCGCTGTTGAGCCCGTAGAACGGGTCGTCGGTCTGCTTGTCCACACCGCTCGGCGGACCGGCATATCCCCGCAGGTAGATGATGGGTGATCGCTCCGCCATGGTGCAACGCCTTCCCGAGGCACGTGCGGCCGGTGAGGCCGGCGCGCGGTCAATCGGTGACCAGGCCAGGTTGCGGCAGGAGCGTGCGGAGCACCAACCCGTCCGGGCCAGACGGGGCGCCCCGGCGCAGACGCCGGCCACCGGATGCGGGCGCCGACGGAAATGCGTCCTGGGCGCGGTCGGCGAAGGCCGGCGGAGGCTGTCCACCAAAGCCATTCGGGAAAGCGGCGGTTGACGGCGGCGTCGTCAGAGTGCCAGGTCGCGGGCGAGGACGGTCAGCACGGCCCGGGTCTTGGTCTCGCCGCATCGCGGCGGGGCAACGCCCTGCTGTCGCAGGGCCTGTTCGAGCAGCTTCCCGGCCTCAGCCGCGTCGGCCGTGCTGGTACGCATCGAGACCTCGAGGAAGCGCAGGTCCTTGGTGATCCACTCCTCAATGACCACGGGGCGGGGCAGAGCGTCCCAGTCCTGCTTCCACTTGACGGTGTACACCGGGCCGAGTGCCCTCAGATCCGCGAGGTCGCCCTGCTTCAACCCTGCGGCGTCCTCCAGGAGGTTCCGGTGCGGCTTGGTGAGGAGGGGGCCCAGCGCTCCGCGCCCGGCTCCGAGCGCCGACTCGACGCGCTTCGCCTCGACCTTCCGGTCGGCCTGCAGCGAGGCGGAGACCACGGGCGTGAAGGCGGGGCCGATCCGGTCCTCCTCGATCGTGAAGTCCCAGGCGCCGTCGTCATCCTTGCGGTTCTTGCGCCAGTCGTGCGGCAGCCGGGGGCACGGCCGCAGCTTGACGGTCATGTTGGTTTCGCGCTCGGACCCATGGTCCCCGTCCTCCAGACGCAGGCGGAAGATGACCCCGCGGTCGAGGAAAGGCAACGAGATGCCGTCGCCGCCCTTCCTCGGACTGTCCCAGAAGTGGATGCTGCGACTGCGGCCCTCGCCGCCCTGGAGCGCGAGCGCGCAGGCCGCCTTCCTGGCCTCGTCTCCGGAAAAGCTGATCTTGATTTCCGTGGCCGTGGGAGTCCCTGTCATGCTGCCGTTATCGCACGACGCACAGCGTCGTGCACCCAGCGTCCACCGGCCCGGTCGACGGGTGGCGACGCCCCTTCGCCCTCCCGGAGCACGCGGTCGGCTCAGGAGCCGCAGCGAGAGCGGAGCAGCCATTGCGGTTCCCGTTCACGTCCACCCGCCCCACGACTCACGGGCACCTCGTGGTGGTAGCAGGGCGGTAGTGGACGCCGGCTTCCAGCGGCATGTTGTCGTCGCGTGCCCGCCGTACACCTCCTTGCGGAGGCTTGAACCACCGGGCAGTGCGGGGCGGCGCCCTCCTGTCATGGATGGCGGCGCTGTGTTGCGGGCCCTCGCGCCCAGTGAGACGGTGAGCGGGGGGCAATGCCGACGGCCTGGCGATGGACAGCCTTACAGGCGACGGCACTACGTGTCGATACGCGACTGATCCGCGCCCCACCAGCCTTGGCGCCTGACATTCCGTGAATCGGCGCGCGTCCACGAACCGGGGGAAGCGCACAGAGAGCGGGAAATTCAATGGCGAACGGACCCATGGACAGGCGCGCCTTCGGCGAGCATCCCGATCGGCCCAATGGCACCGTCATGGGCCAGGGCACGGAGTACACAGGCCGATACGTCGTCCTGTTCGAACCGGGTGACCAGGAGAGCGGGCTGAACGCCCTGCGTTCCTCCGCCGACATCGCGTCCGTCGAACGCGTCCGAGGAACCGAGGCCGCGAATGTCGCCGAACTCCTCGAGCGCCCTGACGTCTCGGTGCTCTTCGAAGAACTCGGGGCCGCCGTCGTCGAGGTGCGGCCCGAGCAGCGCCACGCGCTGGTGACCTCGGCCGAGGCGGAATCCTCGATCATCGCGGCAGAACCGGAGCGCATGGTCTACGCCTCGCCGATCACCGCCCCGCAGCAGGCGCCGACCGAGTTCTTCCCCGCCTACCGCAGCGACGAGGAAGTGGTTGCCCATCACACCATGGCCGAAATCGCCGCTGCCCAGGGCCCGGCCTCGGACGAGGAGCACTGGACCTGGGGCCTGCAGGCGATCCGGGCCAATCTGTCCAGCCTGACCGGACGCGACGTGAAGATCGCCGTCATCGACACCGGCGTGGACACCGACCACCCGGACCTGGTCGGGCGCATCGAGGCGTCGGCCTCCTTCGTGCCCGGCGAGGCCGTCGAGGACGGCAACGGCCACGGCACGCACTGCATCGGCACCGTTGCCGGTCCGGCAAACCCCCGGCAGGGGCCCCGCTACGGGGTGGCCTGCGACGCCCGGATCCTCGTGGCGAAGGTGCTCAGCAACGCGGGCAGCGGCACCGATGGCCAGATCCTGGCGGGCATGGCCTGGGCCGTCGCCCACGGCGCGCAGGTGATCTCCATGTCGCTCGGCGCGCGGGTCCGACCGGGTGAGCTCTTCCCGCAGACGTACGAGAAGCTGGCCCAGCGCGCGCTCGAGCGCGGGACGGTGATCGTCGCTGCCGCGGGCAACGACAGCCACCGGCCCCCGGAGATCCGGCCCGTCAGCCGGCCCGCCAACTGCCCCTCCATCCTCGCGGTGAGCGCACTCGACAAGGCACTCACGCCGTCGTTCTTCTCCAACGGCGGCATCAACGGCCAGGGCGGCGAGGTCAACATTGCCGCGCCCGGCAGGGACGTGCGCTCGGCTGCCCCTGGCGGCGGGTACCAGAGCCTGAGCGGCACCAGCATGGCCACGCCGCATGTCGCGGGCGTCCTCGCATTGCTCGCCCAGGCAAACCCCCACGCTTCCGCGGCCGACCTCAAAGAGAGTCTGATGTCCGGTGCCTTCCCGCTGACGCAGCCCGCCAGGGACGTCGGCTCGGGTCTGCTCCAGGCACCGTGAGCGAGTCGGCCCAGCCCGCGCCGGTCGGGATCATCCTCGCGGTCGACCCCGACCGGTTCGCGGAAGTGGTCGAGGCCTTGCGACGGGCCGGGCTGACGGTCACGGGAGAGCAGCCGGCCCTCGGCACGCTCTCCGGAAGCGTCGCGGAGGACCGGATACCGACCCTGGAGACAATCGACGGCGTCGAATCCCTCGACCGGGAGCGCACCCTCCAGCTCCCCCCGCCCGACTCCCCGATCCAGTAGGTCCTCAGGACTGTCCCTGACCCGAGTCCGGAGCGCCTTCCTCCCGGATGAGATCCCTCGACTGGGAGAAAGCGCCCCTCACTTGAGAACGCTCATTTCAGGAGCGACCCCAAGGCATTGTTGAATTGTCGACAAGGGTGCGGTGTCGAGGACGGAATGAGGGCCAGTCAATTCGGGGTCTTGGGCGTCACCGGTCCCGAAAAGGTGCCGAACGTCGGCCGATTGACGTCGGCAGCCCGGTTGCGGGGCATTCGGGCGGGAGTAGCCTGGAGTTGATGTGCTGCCCGTTCTGGAGGTGGGCGATGGTTCTCCGATTGCTGCGGCGCCGTAAGCCGCATCGGCTCGTTTTTCTCGGTAACGGCTGTCTGATCCGCGGCTTCAGCGGCGGATTCTACGACGGTCACGGATATCAGCACTGACACCGTTCACGGTCGAATCCAGGAGGATATGCGGTGGCAGAGGATATCGATGCCCTGGCAGCCATGGCAAGGATCCTGTCACCGCATTGCCGTGTCACCCGGATGTCCGACGGAGTGCTGATCGCGGACTGGAAACGGACGCGTTTTCTCGGATTGGCGATGACGGAAGTTCAGAAATTCGCCTCCGGCAGCCCTGAGGAACGCGCCGAACTCGTCATCGGTCTCATGCGTGCCGGGTGCGCGACGCGCCGCCGGACGACATACGCGGGCGTGGGCGTCGGGCCCTGGCTGGGGGGAGTGCACCTGCTGATCCGGATCCTTGGATTCGGGCGCGTCCTGCGGCTGCTGTCCTTGGCCGCCCCGGGCTACGCCCGTACGGATCTCCCCTCCGCGGAGGAGCTCGGACGGCTGAAACGGGCAGTGCAGTCGCACAGCAGCAGGAGCTGGTTGGTCAACGGCGACTGCAAGTCCGAGGCGGTGACGGCCTTCGTCCTGCTGCGGCGGTGCGGCCTGAAGGCCGTACTCCACGTCGGCGTGCGCGAACACCCGTTCGCCCTGCACGCGTGGACAGTCTCGGGCGGCCTGTGCATCCCCGATGCCGATCCGCGAGGACACGCCTTCACACCCGTGCTCTCGATCGACTGCGGAGGACCCTGACATGGAAGCGCTCCGCCTCGAGTGGGCCGGGGGCGCACCGAGGCTCCGGCCCAGCGAGGCCATGGCGCGTCAGGGGCTCGTCACGACGGTCTCCTCGCGGGCCGGCACCGCGGTCGTCGTCGGCTGGGTCGGCTCGGCCCGTGAACGGGCGGCGGGCGCGCGGGGCCTCCTCGACGACTCCGGCAGGCCGGGGGCCGCCCCGCCCGTGCCGGTCGGCGACTACGCGGCTGTTCTGGTGTACCGCGACCGCATCCTGCTGACGCGCGACGAGCAGGCACGCATCCCGCTCTTCTTCAGGGAGTCCGGTGGCCGCGTGAGCGCCGTGAGCACCTCGGCCCGCTGCCTGGGGAGCGTCACAGAGCTGGAACCCCGCTACTTCTGCCGGTACCTCACCGGGAACATGGCACAACCGCACTCGGACCTCACCCCTTTCGCCGGGGTGCACCGCGTCCTCGGCGGCGAGGTGGTCGAGCTGTCCCTCACCGGGCAGATGCGCCGTCGTACGCTGCGGCGGGCCCGCCGGGCCACCGGCCCGCCCGAGCCGACCGCGGACGGCTCCGGCCTCGATGAGGCCGCGCAGGAGTTGCGCCTCGCGCTGGAGACCGCCGTCGGACGCCGCATGGGCACCATGACGGCATGCCATGTCTCGGGCGGTACCGACTCCACCAGCGTCGCGCTGCTCGCCGCAGGCCTGCTGGCCGCGGAACGGGGCGGCGCCGGGGACCTGGTCCTGCTCGCCGGGCGCTTCTCCCGCGGGGAGCTGGCCGCGGAGCGGCCGTACCTCGACGTCGCGATGGAGGCGATCCGCCGTCACACCCCCGCGGCCCGCACCGTGCTCGTCGATGCCGACGACGTAGCCGACTTCGACGACTTCCAGCACCACGCGGGAGACGCCGACGAGCCCTCTGCGCACGCCTTCCGCGCCCCCTTCTGGGCCAGGCTGCACGCCGCGGCCGCCGAGCTGGGCTGTGACACGCTCCTGACCGGCTGCGGGGCCGATCCGGTCGTGGACGCCAACCCGTACCACCTGCACAGGCTGGCCCGCACGGGAGCGCTCCGGCAGATGACCGAGCAGGCACGCGCCTGGGCCGCGGGAAGCGAGCGGGGCTTGCGGGACATCGTCCGCGCCTACGTGGTGCAGCCGGCCTTTCCACTGGCCTCCGAGCGGATCGCCGCGCTCCGCGGCGGCGGAACGGTGCTCGGCGGCCTCGGCAGCTTCAGCCGCCCCCGATGGCTGCGATCCGGATTCGCGCGCGCTCACGGCTATCGGGAGGCGGGCATCGCGGAGAGCCGGTTCGTGTTCGGACGCAAGCCGGAACAGGCGCTGTACGACGCCGCCAATTACGTCGCCGCTCCCGACCCGCTGTCCTGGCAGCGCGCACGAAGGGACGGGTTCTTCCTCTCGCACCCGTTCCTCGACCCGGAGGTCGTCGCCACGATGAGCCGGCTGCCTGCCGCAGCCACGTTCCGGCCGGGCCGTCCGAAGGCCGTGCTCCGTGAGGCCATGGCCGATCTCCTCCCGGCCCCGATCCTCGGCAGGGCGGTCAAGGTGCCCTTCAACGACCTCTATGCCCGCGGCCTGCGGACGCACGGCGACGAACTCATCGCCCTGTGCCGCTCCGCCCGGCATCCGCTGATCGCGGAGATGTTCGACGTCGAGATGCTGTGCCGGGCCGTGCGGGAGGCTCAGCTCGGCCTGGGGGACTCGTACTCCTGGGACCGCGTGAACAGCTCGCTCGCCCTGGTGGCCTGGCTGGAGCGCCTGGACCGGCGTTCCGGCGTGCCCGGCGCGGAGGTGCCCGTCACCGCTGGCTCTTGATGTCCCACAGGGTCCGCTCGACCGGGCCGGTGACGAGGTCGACGAGGCCGTACCGGCTCGACGTCTGGCGATTTTCCTCCGGGGTGGCGACGCGGCCTTCCTCGCCTTTTCGCGTAATGGATGTCTGCACCTGCGCGCCGTGCGTGCCGAACGTCCAGTAGACGGTGACGAATCGCGGGGCCCTCGTGCGTTCGTCGATCGCATTGTTCTCGTGCACCCTGGCACGGTGGATGAGAGAGTCAAGACCGTTCTTCTGTTGCTGCTTCATCCATCCGGGGACTTTCTCCCTGCCCCAGGAGTACGCCACAAAGTCGAGCGGTGGCTGCAGCACGAGCCGGTCCTTGCGCGCGAGGCTCGCGGAGGCATAGAACGCCACCTGGTCGTACGGCGTGTCCATGGGCAGTTGCACCACCACTCGCGTGGCGTAGGTGTCGTTCGACTCGATCCACGTGCCATCTTGCATCCACGGTTTCGCCTCGACCAGCTCGCCGGGCTGGTGGATCTCCCGGCGGGAGAGCGGATTCACTTCCGAGGACTTGCTCCACTGCTCGGCATCGGTTCGCCACTGCCGTCGGAGCCGGTCCTTCGTGCTCAGCGGCACCTGTTTCCCCATGGCGTGGAACTCGGTGCCGAGCACGTAGAAACCCACGTCGCCGTGGTTGTGGAGGGTGATGTCGACCGGTACGGCGAATGCCGTGCGGTCCTTGCTCAGCACCGGCTTTCCCATGGCCACCGTGATGAGAGGCCTGGTCTGCCGCTGGTACGGCTGATAGAGGTTCTGGTAGCCGAAATTGGCGATCGCGATGACCGAGGAGACGATCAGCGCGGCGGCCACCCGTTTCGGAGCGGGGATCGCCACCGACGTCCGCCACACCGCGAAGACCGCGTACGCCGAACCCGCGGTGAGCACGCCGAACAGCACCGGATAGGTCGTGGACTCGCCGTCCTTGACCGTCTGCACCAGGAGCATGGCGTTGGTCAGCAAGGCCGCGAACGTGCCGATCAGTGCGACCAGGCCGGAGTAGGGGAAGCTCTGCCGGATCCAGTGGTCCAGGACCGCGGCGGCGCCCACGAGCGTGGTGAACGAGACGACGAGAAGCGCGGCACCGGTGAGGCGGCCGGCGAAGGTCAGATCATGGACGAAGTCCTCGAGGCCGATCTGGGCCAGCAGCAGTGTGGTCCCGAAGAGGACCAGCACGACCACGGCCAGGGTCACCCGCGACTGCCAGGTGCTCAGCGAGGGCCGTCGCGCTTTCGGGTGCGGGCGGGAGTGTGGCCTGGGGGGTGTCCGCACGCGATCGCCTCCTGAGGCCGCCGGTCGTGCCCTGCACGTGTGCGGCGCGGACTCAGGAGATCTGCCGCCGCGCCGAGGGTTCGAGCACCATCGTCCGTGGCGATCCATCGGGTTGCCATTCGGATGCCGCCGCGCGTGCGAGCCGGTGGTACGCGCGCCGAGCGGTGTCGAGACCGGAGCCGGTCACCCTGCCCAGAAGGCGCGTCTTCCAGGCCAGAGGTAGCATCGCCCCTATGGGGCGGTGTGCACCCGTGTCGCACATTTCAAGAGCTGGCAACAGGAGCAGTCGATGACTGCCGTAGTCGGCAGCTTGACGTGCTAGTGGCTTCATCTTTCGCCGCGTTGCGACGGGCCGAGGGTCTGGAGTCAGGCGCCGCGGCATCAGCGCGGGCCCGTCCGGGGGACATTCCCCGGCGCCGTGGATCGACTCACCTGTGATTCTCCCGGGCAGTGGCACGGCCTGCAGCCGAGGGTAGTTGCTCCCCGATTTCAGCGAAGCGCCTTTCCCGGGCCCCGGATGCCTGTCAACGGCCTGCACGACCCTGACTTTCGCGCATGTGAGTCTGCTCCCGGCGCAGCCGGGACCTCCACCGAGGAGATCGCCATGAACAGCCCGGAACGGGGCCACCCGGAGCACGAAGACTTTCCGTGGACCATCACTGTGGCGGACCATCCGCCCCGTACCGAGAGCTCCCAGTACCGGGCGAGCCGCAAATTGATGGTCAAGCTCGTCGGGACCACGGGGGACTGGGCGTTCGCGCCCGGCCCGTATCAGGACCACCACGGCGGCGGAGTGTGGGTGAAGGACGACGACGGCTGGTTGTGCCTGCTTCTGCCGCTCGGCATCGAGTGGTCGGCGCAATTCTGCGCGGACCCTTCGAAGGTGGACCGCATCCGCCGCTGCGCCGCCCGGGTGGTCGGAGCATTCCCGGACACCCTGCCCGGGTATGCGAGCTTCGGCTACGACCACGGTCAACGGCTCCTGGACACCCCCGTAGAGACTGTCGAGCAGGTGGCCGAGTGGACGGACTCGATATTCAACGCCTCGGTTCCGCTGCCCGCCGGTACCCACTCAGGGGTGCTCCCGAAGGCGGCCGGGTACCACCACTACCCGAAGCCCATCGTGGACATCGACCACTTCCGGTACGACGACTTCGAGCTGTTCGTCACGGACGACCGAGGGCTCCCGGTCGCGGTGGTGCCGGTCTCCCCGCGCGGCTCCGGCGACGGCCGGGTGCGCCTGCTTGCTGCCCATCCCGACTCGCCGTATGCGGAGCGCCTGGCCGCCCCCGGCCCGGTGGATCGATCTGTCCGGGCCGAAGAAGTACAGGCCACCGACGGGGAGGGGGCCCTGCTCGCTGCCGACGACCTGCTGGCCCAGCGGGCCTTCCGGCAGCAGACCTGACGCGAGCCACCCTCGCCGTCCGGAGCGGACGGCACCATGTTGCCCCGCTTGGCGCACGCCCTAGTCGCGCACCGGCACCGACACATACGACGGGTCGTTCGCCGGGGAGGAGAAGGTCAGCCGGGCGCCGCTCGGGTTGTGCTCGTTGTACAGCGGGTCGACGGTGTCCACGACCACCGCGAGACGGTGGCCGGCCGGGACGTCGTAGGCCGTGGAGAACAGGTCCAGGTCCACGCCGAAGGGCTGGTTCGGCGTCTTGTCGTGGAAGGTATACGGCGCATGGGTGACCAGCTTGCCGATGCCGAGCGGGCCCACGTCGTAGAGGTAGGCGATGGCGGTGCCGCTCTCCGCGGTGCTGGTCATGGTGGTGTGCAGCCGGGTGGTCCCCCGGACCCGCTGCTCGGTGTCGTAGTGCTCGGACTTCCAGACGGCGGCAACGGAGCGCGGCAGCAGGGGGATCGAGGCCATCGGCGGCAGCCGGAGGAACTGGTCCAGCATGCTGGAGAGGATGACCAGTCCGCCGTCGGCGCCGGAGTCCCAGTTGGTGTTGATCTGCTTGCTGCCGTCGAGCTCGATCCGCCGCTGCGCGGACGGGACGTCCTGCCAGCTCTTGTAGCCCTCGTACGCGCCGGTGGAACGGGACTTGAGCAGGACCGGTGACTCCCGGTCGACGCCGTTGTCGGCGCCCTTGAGGTAGTGGTCGAACCACCGCTGGGTGTCGGTCCAGGTGTCGTTGGGCAGCCCGAACAGCCCGAGCCCCTCGGCCGTGGCGTGGTCACCGGGGCGGAACTCCAGCCGCTTGGGGCCGGTCAGCTTCTCGTAGAAGTCGGCGGTCTGGTTGGGCGGGAAGATGGAATCGCCCCAGGCGTTGCCCAGCATGATGGCGGCGCCGTTGGCGTTGATCCTGTCGAGATAGGTGGCGGGAGAGCGCTTGCGGCCCCACGCGATCAGGTCCTTCTCCTTGTCCAGGTTCGACGCCAGGAAGTCCTTCATGATCGTGCGGAATTCGGGGCTGGGGCGTCCGGTCAGCGCGCCCGTGGCGCCCAGGAACTCCGCGGCCTGCCGGTGCTCGGTGCGGCCGCTGTAGATCGAGCCGACGAGGTCGCCCCAGCCGCTGAGCGCCGCAACCGCCTTGATCCGCTTGTCGGACGCGGCGGCCAGCAGGCTGATCCCGGCACCGTAGGAGACACCGCCCATCCCGACCTTCTGCGGATCGGCCGGGGTGTGGGCCAGCGCCCAGTCGATGACCTTCGAGGCGTCGGCGACGTCCTTCGGCCCGGCGGTGTCGATCTCCCCGCCGGACTGCCAGAACCCGCGCGAGTTGTATCCGACGACCACATAGCCCTTCTCGGCCAGCTTCTCGGCCTGCGCCATGTACTCGATCTGCGGCATCGACCAGCTGGTGGGCAGCACGATGACCGGGTAGCGCCGGGTGCCGTCGGCGCCGGCCGGAGTGAAGACGTTGGCCTTGAGGGTGGTGCCGCCGTCGCCCTGGATGTCGACGAACCGCACGGCGGGGGCGCCCGACGCTGCTGCCGCGGGGGCGGATTCCGGCTCGGCCGCTCGGGCGGTGGCCGGTGCGCCGGCGAGCACCGTGGTGGCGAGCACCGCGGCGGAGACGGTGCTGATCGCGGCGCGCAGTGTCGTACGGGAGGGCCTCATCTTCTGCTCCAGATCTCGACGCGGGCGGGCCGCACGCTGTCCGAGGACAGGAGGGGCATACGGCCACCCGAATGTGAACTGGAGATTAA
>Ga0207426_1000532_pt1 | contig 54755 bp, 56 predicted proteins | sample AraplaMF_Cvi_mMS_FD_184265 | JGI IMG/M metagenome (GOLD analysis project Ga0207426, IMG submission 184265) | Arabidopsis root microbial communities from the University of North Carolina, USA - plate scrape MF_Cvi_mMS (SPAdes) (version 2) | ecosystem: Host-associated > Plants > Roots > Endosphere...
TCCCTTCGGCATCAACATGTCCACAAAGCTCGGCTGTCCCGTCTGCTTCACCGCCATCAACATCTCCCAAAGGCTTTGCTTAGGGAATCATAACTGACGAATTACGCAACAGGCCCACAAGGGGAGAAGGGAAGAGGCGTGCGCGGCGAGTGTTGTGGACTAAGGCGCCGTGCGCTTCGCCAGAAACCGCGTAATCGCCCCACCGAGCTTCGCGCTGTCCATCGGCTCCGCCAGCGACGCGCGCGCGGTCGCCACGACATCCTCCGGCGCCTTGCCGTCGCGCAGCTCGCAGCACACTTCCGCGAACCCTATGTCGAATTCCGGATGCGGCTGCACGGTCAGCGTCGCGCCGTTGGCGTAGAGCAGGCCGGCATGCGGGGTGAACTCGGACGAGAGGATCGTGAGCGCGTCGCTTGGCGGCTCGATCACCTGATCCTGATGCGAGGCGGCGATCGCGACCGCTTCGCCGCCGACGACGCCGTTGTCCGGCAGCACCTGGTAGACGTGGCGGCCTATGCCCCAGCCCTTCTCGGACTTGCGCACGGTGCCGCCGAGCGCCTGCGCGATCAGCTGATGACCGAAGCAGACGCCGACCATCGGGGTCTTGTTGGTGTAGGCCTTGCGGACAAAGTCCTCGAGCGGCGCGATCCAGTCGAGCCCGTCATAGACGCCGGCGGCCGCGCCGGTGATCAGCACCGCCTCGAGCTTGCCGGGATCGGGGAGCGCATCGCCATTGGGAATGCTGACGACCTCGACCGTTGCGGTCGGATCCTCGGCGCGGACCATGCGCGCGAACATGTCAGGGAACGAGCCATGCTGCTCGCGATACTTTTGCGGGACCTGTCCGGTCTCGATGATGGTGATGCGTGCCATGTGCCCCCCGTCAAAAGGTTGCGAAGCCTAGCTGTTTTCTGCCCCATGTTGCTGGTGTGGCGCTGTGCGCTCCAGCTGCGCGCTTTCCTTGCGAACTTCGTTGAGGAAAGCCTTGGCGAGGCGCGACAGCGGTTCGGCTTCCGACCACAGCATGTAGGCCACTGCATGCGTCGTCGGCGTGAACGGCCGCACGACGAGGCCGTTGCCGCCGTTCTGTCGCGGTGAGAATGGATCGACCACGGCAGCGCCGACGCCGGCGGCGGCGAGCACGCAGGCGGTGTTGCAGTAGCGGACCTCGACGGTGGGGCGGAATGGCGCGCCGGCCCGGGCAAAGCTGTCGCGCACGGCCTCGCCGAGCCGCGTGCCGCGCTCGAGTCCGATGAAGGGCAGGCCGGACAGGTCCGCGGCCGAGATCACGGGCTTGCCTGCGAGCGGGTGCTGCGGCGGCAACACGCAGACCATCTCGCCGGTGTGCACCACTTCGTGCGCGATCCCGGGATGATGCGTCAGGCCGAGCGCGAAGCCGAGCTCGGCGACACGGCTGAGCACGCCTTCGATGATGCCCTCATAGCGGCGCACGTCGAAGAAGACGCGCGTCTCCGGGCGTCGACGCAGGAAGCTGGATAGTGCGGAGGGAATGATACTGTAGGCAAGCGGTGGCGTCGCGACGATGGCGAGATGCCCCGATCGGTTCTCGCGCAGATCGCGCACGCGGCTCTCGAGCTTGGCGTGCAGTGCGAAGATCGCCTCGCTCTCCTTGTAGAGCGCCATCGCTTCCGCGGTCGGAAACAGCCGGTTGTTGACGCGCTCGAACAGCGCAAAGCCCGCCTGCGCCTCCATCGTCTTCAGCGCGTTGCTGACCGCCGGCTGCGACAGCGCCAGCTCGTCCGCCGCCGCCACCGTGGTGCGGTGGCGGATGACGGCACGGAGGATCTCGAGCTGACGCAGGTTCATATCACTGCCGTTTATACTCTGGGCCAAAACATCATAGCAGAACGAATTGATTTTGCAGCCCCGCTTGCGCGTAATGGCAGCGGATTTGCACGTCGCATCAAAGGGTTCATTCGCCCATTGAGGCAGCACTGCGCACAGATTGGAGGCAATCTTGGTTCGTGTCCTTCGCGCCGCCGCCGCCCAGATGGGGCCGACGCAAAAAGCCGACAGCCGCGAGCATACGCTCAAGCGGATGCTCGACATGCTGGAGGAGGCCGCCGGCCGCGGCGGCAGTCTCGTGGTGTTTCCCGAGCTCGCCTTCACCACCTTCTTTCCGCGCTGGCTGCTGGAAGGCGAGGCGCTCGACCGGTATTTCGAGCGCGGCATGCCGAACCCGGCGGTAGCAAAGCTGTTCGACCGCGCACGCGCGCTGCGTGTCGGCTTCTATGTCGGCTACGCCGAGCTGACACCGGACGGTCGCCGCTACAATTGCGCTATCCTGGTCGATCGCGACGGCGAGATTCTCGGACGCTATCGCAAGGTGCATCTGCCCGGCTCGGTCGAGCCGCGCGAGGGCGCGCGCTACCAGCAGCTCGAGAAGCGCTATTTCGAATATGGCGACCTCGGCTTTCCCGCCTTCCGCGCCGGCTCGGCCTGGGCTCACGCCATCATGGGCATGATGATCTGCAACGACCGCCGCTGGCCGGAATCCTGGCGCGTGCTGGGCCTGCAGGGCGTCGAGCTCGTCTGCATCGGCTACAATTCGGCGGCCTACGATCCCAACGGCGGCACGACGGAAGACGGCGCGCTCCGCACCTTCCACTCGACGCTGGTGACGCAGGCCAACGCTTACATGAACGCGACCTGGGCGATCTCGGTGGCGAAGGCGGGCGAGGAGGACGGCTCCGGGCTGATCGGCGGCTCCTGCATCGTCGATCCCAACGGACGAATTGTCGCACAGGCGCAGACGCTGGCCGACGAAGTGATCGTCGCCGACATCGATCTCGATCTCTGCCGCCAGGGCAAGGACAAGATGTTCAATTTCGCCGCCCACCGGCGGCCCGAGCAATACAGGGTGATCACCGAACGCGCCGGCGTCATCGAGCCGGCCGTTCTCGACGCAGATTGATTTCAAACAGCCGGTCGCGGCGTTGGCAATGGAGCTGACATGACACGCCTCTCGCATTTCCTTGGGTTGGCAGCCCTGGCTGCCGCGACGTCGGCGCAGGCAGCCGAGCTTCCGGCGGAGATCAAGCAGGCGGGCGCGTTGAAGCTCACCGTCAACTCGACTTACGCGCCGATGGAATATCGCGATCCCGCGACCAATGAGCTGGTCGGGCTCGACATCGATCTCGCCAACGAGCTCGCCAAGCGGCTCGGCGGCCTCAAGATCGTCTGGAGCGAGACGCCGTTTGCCGAGCTGATCCCCTCGCTCCAGACCAGGCGCGCCGATTTCATCATTTCCGGCATCTCGGACCGCGCCTCCCGACGCGAGACCGCCGATTTCGTCGATTACCTCGCGACCGGCCCGCAGTTCTTCGTGATGGCGGACAGCGCCGCCAAGGACGCGACCGATCTCTGCGGCAAGAAGGTCGGTACCACCCGCAGCACTAGCTTCCCGGTCGAGATCGAGAAGTGGAGCAAGCAGAATTGCGAGGCGGCCGGCAAGCCCGCGATCCAGTACGTGCCGGGCGAGAACTCGATCGATGTCCGCAACCAGCTCAAGCAGGGCCGCATCGACGCCGCCGTGCAGGGCAGCGAGACGCTGCCTTACGCGCAATCCCAGGAGCCCGGCAAATACCGCATCGTCGGCGACGCCTTTGCGAAGGGCTATCAGGGCATCATGTTCCGCAAGGACGACGCGGCCCTGCGCGAGGTGGTGACCGAGAAGCTCGCCGCCATGATCGCCGACGGCGCCTACAAGGCCGTTCTCGACAAATGGGGCCTGGGCGCCAATGCGGTCGAAAAGCCCATGCTGAACGCGGCGCCGCAATGAGGCCCGCCCCGGCACTCGCGGAGGGTTTCCCCGATCTGTCGGGGATGCGGATCGCGCGCGAGCCGCACTGGTTTCGCTGGATCAGCGCAGCCCTGATCGTCCTCGTGCTGGCGGCGATCGCCCGCGCGTTCGCAAACGGTCAGATCGAATGGTCCTATGTCAGCCGTTTCCTGACAGCCAAGGTCATTCTCGAAGGCATCGTCAACACCATGGTGATGGCGGTGCTGGCGATGGCGCTCGGCATCGTGCTCGGCATCGTCGTGGCGATCATGCGGCTGTCGCCGAATCCGGTGCTGAAGACGGTCGCGGCCGGCTACACCTGGCTGTTCCGCGGTACGCCGCTGATCCTGCAGCTCTTGCTGTGGTTCAACCTCGCGCTGGTGTTTCCGACCATCGGCATTCCCGGCCTGTGGAGCGCGCGGGCGGTCGATGTCATGACACCGTTCCTCGCCGCATTGCTCGGGCTCGGCATCAACCAGGGCGCCTATACGTCGGAAGTGATGCGCGCCGGCATGCTGTCGGTGGACATCGGACAATACGAGGCGGCGCAGGCGATCGGCATGGGACGGCTGCGCGCGCTGCGGCGGATCGTGCTGCCGCAGGCGATGCGCGTGGTGATCCCGCCGCTCGGCAACGAGTTCATCGGCATGGTGAAGGCGACCTCGCTGGCGAGCGTCATCCAATATCCGGAACTGCTGCACAACGCCGAGAACATCTACTACGCCAACTCGCGCGTCATCGAGTTGCTGATCGTCGCCGGGCTCTGGTACCTGCTCGTGGTCTCGATCCTGACGCCGCTGCAGATGCTGCTCGAACGCCGCTTTGCCCGCGGCACATTGCGGCTGGCGCGATGACAAAGCCCCTCGTCGCGATCCGCTCCGTCAGCAAGAGCTTTGGCGAATTCCAGGCTCTCAAGAGCGTCTCGCTCGACGTCTGGCCCGGCGAGGTGATGTGCCTGATCGGCGCCTCCGGCTCCGGCAAGACCACGCTGCTTCGCTGCATCAATCAGCTCGCGATGATCGACGGTGGCGGCATCTGGCTCGACGGCGAGCTGCTCGGCGTGCGCGAGCAGGGCGGCAAGCTCCATCGTCTCTCCGAGCGCGAGATCGGGCGGCAGCGGCTGAAGACCGGCATGGTGTTCCAGCGCTTCAACCTGTTTCCGCACAAGACTGCGCTTGAGAACATCACCGAAGGGCCGACCCAGGTGCAGGGACGTAAGGCCGATGAGGTGCGCAGCGAAGCGCTCGAGCTTCTGCGCCGCGTCGGACTCTCCGCCAAGGCGGACTCCTATCCCGCGCAGCTCTCCGGCGGCCAGCAGCAGCGCGTCGCGATCGCGCGGGCGCTCGCCATGAAACCGATGCTGATGCTGTTCGACGAGCCGACCAGCGCGCTCGATCCCGAACTCGTCGGCGAGGTGCTCGCCGTCATGAAGGAGCTGGCGAAGAGCGGCATGACCATGATGGTGGTGACGCACGAGCTCGGCTTCGCGCGCGAGGTCGCCGACCGCGTCGTCTACATGGACCAGGGCGCGATCGTCGAGCAGGGCCGCGCCTCGGACGTGCTGGGCACGCCGCGCGAGGAGCGGACCAAGGCATTTCTTTCGGCTGTGATCTGACATGGGGGCGTGGTGATGAAGAGACTTTTGGTTGCGGCGGCGTTGCTGGGCGCGATCAGCACATCGGCGATGGCGATCGAGCTGCCGCCTGACATCGCCAAGCGCGGCAGCCTCAAGATCGCGCTGGTGCCGAACTATCCTCCGATGGAGTTCCGCGATCCCGCCACCAATGCGCTGTCTGGTTTCGACATCGATCTCGGAGAGGCGATCGGCCGCAAGCTCGGCGTCAAGATCGAATGGACCGAGACCAGCTTCGCCGAGTTCATGCCGTCGATCTCGACCGGCCGGGTCGACGCGATCCTGTCCGGCTTCACCGACTATGCCAGCCGGCACGAGATCGCGACCTTCGTCGATTATTTGCGCAGCGGTCCGCAGTACTTCGTACAAGCCTCGCGCAAGGCGGAATTCAAGGACGCGGCGGCGCTGTGCGGTAAGAAGGTCGGCGCCAGCCGCCGTACCATGTTCCCGGCACAGATCGCGGCGTGGAGCGAGAAGAATTGCGGCAGCAGTCCGATCCAGTTCGTCGGCACCGACGGCTCGGCCGACGCGCGTACCCAGCTCCGGCAGGGCCGCATCGACGCCGCCGCCCAGGGCAACGAGACGCTGCCCTACATCATGGACCTCGAGCCCAACACCTATGCGGTCGTGGGCGAGCCCATCGCACAGCAATTCACCGGTATCGCGCTGCCGGTCAAGGAAAAGGCGCTGCAGCAGGCGATGCTCGAAGCGGTCGACGCGCTGATCGCGGACGGCACCTACAAGACCCTGCTTGCCAAGTGGAAACTGACTGACAACGCACTCGAAAAGGCGACCATCAATGCTGGACAGTAAGGCACTCCAGAGCATCCCGCTCACCCCAGCCAACACCGCGGATCCCGCGCCGGACTATCCCTGGCCGAAGCCGTACAAATCGGCGATGTTCCTGTCGTTCGACGTCGATGCTGAGAGCGCGTGGACCAGCAAGGACGCCGTGCACGCGCAGCGGCTCATCACCATGAGCTATGGCGGCTATGAGGCGCGCGTCGGCACGCCGAAACTGCTGGAGCTGCTCGACCAGCTCGATCTCAAGGCGACCTTCTTCGTCACGGGATGGTCAGTCGACGCGCATCCGGCGATGGCCGAATCGATCCTGAAGGCCGGCCACGAGATCGGCCATCACGGCTATCACCATCTCTTGCCCGATCCCGGCGATCCCTGGATCGAGGAGGAGCTGGAGCGCGGCTTCGAGGCGCTGAAGCGCCGGCTCGGCGTCAAGCCGACCGGCTATCGCGCACCCTATGGCGAGTTCACCGAGGAGCTGCGCGTCGCGCTGGTGCGCCACGGCATCGTCTACACCTCCTCGTTCCGCGACGACGTCAGGCCTTATCGCCATCGTCTCGCCGACGGCAGGCCCGGCACGATCGAGCTGCCGGTCACCGCGAGCTATGACGACTGGATGCACGGCCTGTCCGCGCGTTTCAGCCCGCGCTCGATCTTCCCCAAGGAGCACGTGCTCTCGATGTGGAAGGACGAGCTGGATGAGGTCCGCGACTGGGGCGCGATGGTGACGACGGTGCTGCATCCGCAATGCAGCGGCCGTCCGATGCGGCTGCGGCTGCTCCGCGAGTTTCTCACCTACGCCAAGTCGTGTCCCGACGTCTGGATCACGACCGGCGAGAAGATCGCGGAAAACTTCCTGCGCCACGAAGCCGGCAACCGCTGAGCAGTGCCATGACCCGCCGCCGCATCCTCGTCATCAACCCCAACTCCTCGGCGTCGGTGACGGCGGCGATCGACGATGCGGTCTCGCCGCTGCGTATCGCCGGCGGGCCAGACATCGAGGTCGTCGGTCTTGCCGAGGGGCCGCCGGGTATCAGCTCGCAGCGCGATGCCGACAGCGTCGTCATGCCGCTGGTCAATCGTGTGTCGCGGGACAATGCCGATGCGTTCGTGCTGGCCTGCTTCAGCGATCCCGGCCTGCATGCGGTGCGCGAGGCTGCCGGCGGTCGCCCGGTGCTGGGCATTGCCGAATGCGCCATCTTTCGCGCGATGATGCTAGGCGAGCGCTTTGGCGTGATCGCCCTGTCGCCGTCGAGCATCCGTCGCCAGCAGCGCATGGCGCGGGTGATGGGTGTCGACAGCCGCTATGCCGGAAGCTGGTCTGTCGGTGCGAGTGCGGCGGAAACGGCCGGCGCCGATATCCGGGGCCGCCTGATCGACGCCGGCCGCGCGTTGGTCACCCAATGCCGCGCCGATGTCGTGGTGATGGGCTGCGCCGGCATGGCCTCGCACCGCGCGGCGATTGCGGATGCGATCGGTGTTCCCGTGGTCGAGCCTGCGCAGCAGGCGGTCGCCTCTGCCATCGGCGCGGTCTTGTTGAACACGTGAAGGAAAAATGATGCGGTCCCGTTTTTCTGACATCGCTCTGGCCGCGAACTCGCTGCAACCTCTCCCGCTTGCGGGGGAGGTCGGCGCGGAGCGCCGGGTGGGGGCTCTCTCCACATCGGGAGTGTTCGTTGCGGAGACACCCCCACCCCAGCCCTCCCCCGCAAGCGGGAGAGGGAGCGCACCGCATTTGCGGCTGCATATCAGTGCATCGAGGAGCCTCTCATAATGCCTATCTCCCGCCGCTCGCTCCTCAAGGCTGCCGCCGCAGTACCGGCGCTGTCGCTGCCGGGCATCGTGCGTGCTGAATCCCAGTCCACGCTGCGCTTCATCCCCGTCATCGATCTCGCCTTCGTCGATCCCATTTATTCCACCGCTCAGGTGTCGCGAAACCATGGCTTCATGGTCTACGACACGCTCTACGGCATGAGCTCCTCGCTCCAGGTCTCGCCGCAGATGCTGTCGGGTCACACGATCTCCGGCGACCAGCTCCAGTGGGACCTCAGCTTGCGCGACGGCCTGTTCTGGCATGACGGCGAGCGTGTGCTGGCCCGCGACTGCGTCGCTAGCATTCGCCGTTGGGCCGCGCGCGACGGCTTTGGCGGCGAGCTGATCGAGGCGACCGCGGAGTTGTCAGCCGTGGACGACCGCACCATCCGCTTCCGTCTCAAGCGTCCGTTCCCGCTGCTGCCGCAGGCGCTCGGTAAGGCCGCGATCAATGCCTGCTTCATGATGCCGGAGCGGCTGGCGAGCCAGGACCCGTTCAAGCCGCTGACCGAGGTGATCGGCAGCGGTCCGTTCCGCTATCTCGCCGACGAGCGCGTGCAGGGCGCCCGTAACGCCTACGCCAAATTCGAGCGCTATCAGCCGCGCACCGACGGCAAGCCGGATTGGACGGCCGGGCCGAAGATCGTGCATTACGATCGCGTGGTCTGGACCACCACGCCAGATGCCGGCACCGGCGTCGCCGCGCTCCAGACCGGCGAGCAGGATTGGCAGGAGACCACGCCGCACGATCTGCTCCCGGTGATCAAGGCGGCCGGCGACATCGAGACGCGCATTCTCGACCCCCGCGGCTATGCCTGCATGCTGCGCCTCAATCATCTGCAGCCGCCGTTCGACAACCCCGCCATCCGCCGCGCGCTGCTTGGCGCGATCGATCAGTCCTCGTTCATGACGGCCGTCGCCGGTGTCGATCCGGCTTTCCAGGTCTCGCCGATCGGCTATTTCGCGCCGGGCACGCCGATGGCGAGCGAGGTCGGCCTCGACGTGTTCCGCGGACCGCGCAACTACGACAAGGTCAAGGCCGATCTGAAGGCCGCCGGCTACAACGGCGAGAAGATCGTTTTGCTCGTCCCCACCAACTCGCTGGCGCAGAAGCCGCTCGGTGAGATCGCGGTGGACTCGCTGCGCAAGGCCGGCATGAACGTCGAATATGCCGGGCTCGATTTCGCCGTGGTGCTGCAGCGCCAGCTCAAGAAGGACCCGATCGGGCAGGGCGGCTGGAGCGCGGCGGTCGGCAACTGGCAGGGCATCGACTGGCTCAATCCGGCCGGCAACACCAATATCCGCGGCGAGGGCAAGGTCGCCGGCTGGTATGCGAGCACGAAGATGGGTGAGTTGCGCAGCCAATGGCTGGCGGCCTCGGAGCTTGCCGAGCAGCAGCGCATCTGCCGCGAGATCCAGGCGGTCGCGTTCGAGGAAATCCCGTATATTCCGATCGGCCTGTACAAGCAGCCGACGGCCTATCGCAAAGCCATCACCGGCATTCTCGACGGCACCGCCGTGTTCTGGAACGTACGCCCCGCATGAGCACCACAGCAATCTTCGGCAGCTATGTGCTGTCACGCAAAGACGGCGCGCAGGACGTGCTGCGCGATCATTGGGTCCTGGTCGAAGGCAGGAAAATCGCGGCCGTCACGCGCGACAAGCCGCGCGCCGACGCGGTCTATGATCGTCCCGGCCGCTTCGTGCTGCCGGGCCTTCTGAACCTGCACAACCACTGCTTCTCGGAGGCGGTGGCGCGCAGCCACACCGAGGACGGCAACGGCCGCAAGAACAACCAGAGCATCGTCTACACGGTGCTGCTGCCGCTGACCAAGCGCGGCGCCGATATCCTGTCGGCGGAGGAGCGCCTCGCGGTGGCGCGGCTCGGCATTCTCCAGCTCCTCAAGGGCGGCGCCACCACGGTGATGGAGCCGTTCCGCAACTCGATCCCCGAGATGTTCCACGCCGCGGAAGAGATGGGCATCCGCTTCTACGGCGCGCCCTATCTGTTCTCGACCTCCGATACCAAGGCCGGTCTGGATGGCGTGGTGCGCTATTCCGGCGATGACGGCGCCGCCGACATGGCGACGTGGGATGCGCTCTATCAGCGCTGGAACAATCGCGGCGACGGCCGCATCAGCCTGGCCATGAGCCCGCATGCCACCGACACCTGCGGCCCTGATCTGCTCAAAGCCTGTGCCACGCGGGCGCGTGAGCTTGGCGTCCCCATCACGACGCACATGGCGCAGAGCCGCGCCGAGGTCGAGACCATCGGCAAGCGCTATGGCGGCCGCACGCCGGCAGAGTATCTGGACTGGCTCGGCCTGCTCGCGCCCGATCTAATGGCGGCGCACTGCATGTTCAGTTCCGACGACGATCTCAAGCTGATGGCCGCGCGCGGCATGACCGTGCTGAACTGCCCGCGCGTCTTCGCGCGCGCCGGCGTCACCGCGGCGTTCAGCCGGTTCGCCGAGCACGGCGTCCGCACCGTGGTCGGCACCGACGGTTACAACATGGATCTACTCGGCGAGCTCAACGCGGCGTCGCTGATCTCCAAGGTCACGTCGCAGCGCGCCGATGTCGCCAACTCGCCGGAGCTGATCGAGGCGAACACGGCCATTGCGGCCGATGTCATCAAGCGGCCGGACCTCGGCCGCATCGAGCCCGGCGCCACCGCCGACCTCACCGTCGTCGATCTCACCCATCCGCATCTTCAGCCGCTGTTCGATCCGCGCCGCGCCCTGATCGCGCTCGCCAACCGCGCCAATATCGACCAGGTCATGGTCGACGGCCGCGTGCTGGTCGATGAGGGGCGCTATCTCGGTGCCGATGAAGCCGCGATCACCGCGGCCGGCAGTGCTGCGATCGGCAAGATCTGGGACCTGCCGGAGGCGCAGGCGGCGTTCAACGGCTGAAGGTCGCTGATCGTAGCCCCCACCCGGCGCTTCGCGCCGACCTCCCCCGCAAGCGGGAGAGGTTGCAGCGAGCCCGTGGCGAGATCGATTCAACTCAAAGCGTTCGGGCTAGCCATCAAATTCGGCGAGCGACTTGCGCATGGTCTCGACCAGATCCAGCGCCACCGGCGAGGGGCTGCGCTGCGCCGGAAAGACGGCGGAGAACTCGAAGTCGATGCGTGGCAGGAAGCGGCGCGCGACCACGCCGCGGGTGGAGAATTCCCGCGCGGTGAAGGGGTCGCAGATCGCGACGCCAAGTCCTGACGACACCATGCCGCACATGATCTCCGACAGCGTGGTCTCCACCCTGAGCACGCGACGGACGTCATGGCGATGGAAGACCTGGTCGACGAGGTGCCGGCTCGATGATCCCGCCGACAGCGAGATGAAGGTCTCGCCCTCGAAATCACGCGGCTCCAGCACTTCCTTTTCCGTGAGGCGATGGCCCGTCGGCAGCACCGCGACGCGCGCGGGCGCCGGCAGCCGCAGGCTCGGCAGGCCGGAATGGGCGATCGGCACCTCGGCAAAGCCGATGTCGCATTGATTGTTCAGCACCCAGTCGACCACGATCGGCGAGATCACGCCGAAGAAGGCGAGGTTGAGGTTCGGCCGCTCCATCAGGAAATGTCCGGCAAGGCGCGGCAAATAGCCGTTCGCCAGCGCCGGCAGTGCGGCGATGCGCAGCGAGCCGGTGCGGCGGCCGCGGATTTCCTCGGCTGCCGCGGTGATGCGCTCGAGACCGACGAAGGAGCGCTCGACCTCGGTGTAGAGCGCCATCGCCGCGGCGGTCGGCACCAGGCCCGTGCCGCGCCGCTCGAACAGCTCCATCTTGAGCAGCGCCTGCAGATCGCGCAGCAACCGGCTCACCGCCGGCTGCGTCACCACCATCAGCTTGGCAGCCTCGGTGACGCTGCCAGTCAGCATGGTCGCCCGGAAGGCCTCGACCTGCCGCGAATTGATCCGTGCCATACGCCCATTTTATCCATAACATTTTGGCATGCAGAGGGTGCCATTATTCATTGGACGATGGAAGTATAGGTTGCGATCTTTTTCATCAGGACTGGAGACAGCCCGCTTTTTCGGCAGATTGGAGGGGTTCAAACCTCCAGATCGCGCCAAAATCCGCCGAATGGGGGCCGGAGCCCTGATCGCAAGCGGATTGGCGCGGAAGGGAATGCGGGCAACGCGCTTCAGCCAGCGAGACTCGTCGGCACGTCACCTCATTCCGGTATTGGAGATCGGTCCATATGAAGACTCTCAGCCTTCTGACCGCGGTCAGCATTGCAGCGCTCATCGCCGTCCCCTCGGTCGCCTCGGCCCAGCAAAAGACGCTCTATGTCGCGGGCTACGGCGGCTCGTTCGAGAAGACGATCCGGGACGAGGTGATCCCGGCCTTCGAGAAGGAGAACGGCGTCAAGGTCGAGTACGTCGCCGGCAACTCCACCGACACGCTGGCGAAGCTGCAGGCGCAGAAGGGCAACCAGCAGATCGACGTGGCCATCGTCGACGACGGCCCGATGTATCAGGCGATCCAGCTCGGCTTCTGCGGCAAGCTCGAAGGTCTTCCCACGGATCTCTACGACACCGCGCGCTTCAAGGACGATCGCGCGGTCGCGATCGGCATCGTCGCGACAGGCCTGATGTACAACACCAAGGTGTTCGCCGAGAAAGGCTGGGCGCCGCCGACCTCGTGGAACGACCTGAAGGACACGAAATACGCCAAGCAGCTCGTGATCCCGCCGATCAACAACACCTACGGTCTCGAAGCGCTGGTAATGCTGTCGAAGATGAATGGCGGCGGCGAGACCAATGTCGATTCCGGCTTCAAGATCTTCAAGGAGCAAATCAATCCGAACGTGCTCGCCTATGAGCCGTCGCCGGGCAAGATGACCGAGCTGTTCCAGTCCGGTCAGGCCGTGATCGCGGTGTGGGGCACCGGCCGCGTGCAGAGCTTTGCCAATACCGGCTTCCCCGTCGACTTCGTCTATCCGAAGGAAGGCGCGGCGACGCTGCTGACGACGGCCTGTCCGATCACCAAGCCGAATGCCTCGCCGCTGGCGTCGAGCTTCGTCAAGATGCTGCTCGACCCGAAGATCCAGCTCGTGATGCTGAAGGACTACGGCTACGGCCCGGTGCTGAAATCGCTGGTGATCCCGCCGGAGCTCGGCAAGATGGCCCCGATCGGCGAGCGTGCGGCCAAGCTCTACAATCCGGACTGGACCGTCATCAACGAGAAGCGCGAGGAGTGGACCAAGCGCTGGAATCGCGAGGTCGAGCGTTGATCTGAGCGTTCGCGGAGACAGCGTCATGGCCTTTCTCGAGCTCGACGGGGTCGCAAAGCAGTTCGGCGCGCAGACTGTGGTCGACGACTTCAGTCTGTCGGTGGGGAAGGGGGAGTTCATCTCCTTCCTCGGCCCGTCCGGCTGCGGCAAGACCACGACACTGCAAATGATCGCAGGCTTCCTCGATCCCACCCGCGGCGCGATCCGCCTCGAGGGCAAGGACCTGACCGCAATTCATCCGGCGAAACGTGGTCTCGGCATCGTGTTCCAGAGCTACGCGCTGTTTCCGCACATGACGGCGGCGGAGAACGTTGCCTTCGGCCTCGAAATGCGCAACGTGGCGCGGGCTGATAGGGCCGAGCGCGTCCGTGCGGCGCTCGCGATGGTGGGCCTCGCCGGTTATGAGGACCGCCATCCGCGCCGCATGTCCGGCGGCCAGCAGCAGCGCGTGGCGCTGGCACGCGCGCTGGTGATCAAGCCGAGCGTACTCCTGCTCGACGAGCCGTTGTCGAACCTCGACGCCAAGCTGCGCGAAGAGATGCAGATCGAGCTGCGCCAGATCCAGCGCACCATCGGCACCACCACGATCCTGGTCACCCATGACCAGAACGAGGCGATGTCGCTGTCCGACCGCATCGTGGTGATGAGCCAGGGCAAGATCGAGCAGATCGGCACGCCGCAGGAGACGTATGAGCGGCCGGCCTCGGCCTTCGTCTCGCAGTTCCTCGGCAAGACCAACGACTTTGCCGGCATGATCGACCGGACGGCGACGCCGGCACGGCTGGTGGCGGGCTCCTGGAGCGCGCCGGCGCCGGCTGGCTTCAACGGCGCTGTGACTGTCAGCATTCGCCCTGAGCGCATTGGCTTCGGCGATGCCGGCCTCAGCGCAAAGATTGTCACCCGCATCTTCCAGGGCAATCACTGGCTATTCCAGTGCGACAGCGAATGCGGGCCGGCGATCGTGATCCGTCAGAACGACGGCAAGGCGCAGCCGGCCGAAGGCGATGCGGTTCGTCTCGCCTGGCGGCCCGAGGACATGAGCGTGCGCGCGAGGGCCGTCGCATGAGCATGGCCGCCGGGGAGCGCAGCGCACGTGCGCCGTGGGCGCTGACCGCGCCCGCCTTGATGCTGTTCGTCGGTGTGCTGCTGATTCCGCTCGCGATGACGGTGATGCTGTCGTTCCACGATTGGGGCCAGTACAAGGGCATCGAGCCCGTCTTCATCCTCAAGAACTGGCACGAGATCGCGACCGATCCCTATTACGCCGAGATGTTCTGGCGGACGTTTCGCATCGCGATCCTGACCACGCTGCTCACCGCGCTGTTGGGCGCGCCCGAAGCTTACATCCTCAACCGCATGAGCGGCCGCTGGAAGAGCTTTTTCCTGCTGGTCATTCTCGGCCCGCTCCTCATCTCCGTCGTGGCACGCACGCTCGGCTGGGCGCTGCTGTTTGGCGGCAACAACGGCCTCGTCAACAAGCTGCTGATGTCGCTCGGCGTGATGCGCTCTCCCATTCCCTTTATGTTCACCGAAACCGGCATGGTCGTCGCACTCGCGCATGTCATGATGCCGTTCATGGTGCTGTCGGTGTGGGCGGCGCTGCAGCGGCTCGATCCGCAGATCGAGAATGCCGCGATGTCGCTCGGCGCGGGACCCGCGACCATCATCCGCCGCATCATCATGCCGCAGATCCTGCCGGGTGTGCTGTCGGGCGCGATCATCGTGTTCTCGCTCTCGGCCAGCGCCTTTGCGACGCCCGCGATCATCGGTGGCCGCCGGCTCAAGGTCGCGGCGACGCTCGCCTATGACGAATTCCTCAACACGCTGAACTGGCCGCTGGGCGCAGCCGTCGCGACGCTCCTGCTGGTCGCCCTTGTCCTGATTGTCGTCGGCAGCAACGCGCTGATCGAGCGCCGCTATGCGGAGGTGTTCCGATGAGACGGAACGGCCCGCTCGCGCTGATCTTCCACACCATCTTCGTCATCGTCATGGTGGCGCCGATCCTGGTCGTCTGCCTCGTCGCCTTCACGCCCGAGGGCTTCCTGTCGCTGCCGACCAACGGCTTTTCGCTGCGCTGGTTCAGGACCATCGCGAACTACCCTGAATTCATCCACGCCTTCTGGGTCAGCCTCGGCCTCGGCGCGCTGTCTTCGTTCGTGGCTCTCCTGTTCGCGGTGCCGGCTGCGCTCGCGATCGCGCGCTATCGTTTCCGCGGCCGCGATGCGCTGGCGGCGCTGTTCCTGTCGCCGCTGATGATCCCGCATGTCGTGCTCGGCATCGCCTTCCTGCGCTTCTTCACCTCGGCCGGCCTCGGCGGCAGCTTTGCCGCGCTGATCATCGCGCATGTCATCATCGTGTTTCCGTTTGCGCTGCGCCTGACGCTGGCGGCAGCAACCGGCATGGACCGCACCGTCGAGATGGCCGCGGTCTCGCTCGGCGCGGGGGGCTGGACGCTGTTCCGGCGCGTGACGCTGCCGCTGATCCTGCCCGGCGTGATCAGCGGCTGGGCACTCGCTTTCATCCAGTCCTTTGACGATCTCACCATGACCGTCTTCCTCGCGGCACCCGGCACCGAGACGTTGCCGGTGCGCATGTTCCTTTATATCCAGGACAACATCGATCCGCTGGTGACGTCGGTCTCGGCCTGCGTGATCGCTGTGACCATGACCGCCCTCATTCTGCTCGACCGCTTCTACGGGCTCGACCGCGTGCTCGCCGGCAAGGGCGATGCGGGGCGATAGGAGAACCTATGTCAGGAGATTATGACGTCGCCGTCGTCGGCGGTGGATTGCTCGGCTCCGCCATTGCCTGGGGCCTCGGCCGCCTCGGCAAGAAGGTCGCCGTGCTCGACGAGGGCGATATCACCAAGCGCGCTTCGCGCGCGAACTTTGCGCTGGTCTGGGTGCAGAGCAAGGGGCTCGGCATGCCCGCTTACACGGTCTGGACCGTGCAGGCCTCGCAGGCGTGGGGCCGGCTCGCCTCCGAGCTGAAGCAGCAGACCGGCCTCGACGTCGCGCTTCAACAGAACGGCGGTTTTCATCTCACCCTCGGCGAGGACGAATTCGGCCAGCGCACCGAGCTCGTCAAGCGGATGCACAACCAGGCCGGCGCGGCCGACTACAAGATGGAGATGCTGCGGCCGTCGGACGTGAAGAAGGCACTGCCGCTGATCGGGCCCGAAGTGTCCGGCGGCAGCTATTGCCCGCTCGACGGTCACGTCAATTCGCTGCGCACCTTTCGCGCCTTCCACACCGGCTTTAGGGCGTTCGGCATCGACTATTTTCCGGAGCGTCCGGTCTCGGCGATCAGCAAGAGCGGCGGCGAATTCCGCCTGACCACGCCGAAGGGCGAGCTGCGCGCCGCCAAGATCGTGCTGGCCGCCGGCAATGCCAACCAGACGCTCGCGCCGATGGTCGGCCTTTACGCGCCGATGGGGCCGACGCGCGGCCAGGTCGTGGTGACCGAGCGCACCATGCCTTTCCTGCCGCATCCGCTGACCACGATCCGCCAGACCGACGAAGGCACGGTGATGATCGGCGACAGCAAGGAAGACGAGCTCGACGATCGCACGCTGAAGCCCTCGATCAGCGGCGTCATGGCCGATCGCGCGCAGCGCATGTTCCCGCATCTGGCGCGGCTCAACGTGGTCAGGAGCTGGTCCGGCATCCGCGTCATGCCGCAGGACGGCTTCCCGATCTACGACCAGTCAGAGACGCATCCCGGCGCCTTCGTCGCCTGCTGCCATTCCGGCGTGACGCTCGCTTCCAACCACGCATTCGAGATCGCGCGGATGGTGGCGCAGGGCGCGCTGGAGCCCGAGCTGGTCGGTGCGTTCTCGGCGAGCCGTTTTGGCGCCGCCGGTGCTGCGAACAACAGCGGCTACTAGAGATATCAAGGAGCCAAGGGGCATCCCATGTTTAGACGATCCGAACAGGACAAGCGTCCACAGGTGCAGATCTTCGTCGACGGCGTTGCCGTCGCGGCGCGCCAGGGCGACACCGTTTCCGCGGCGCTGCTGGCGTCCGGCGTTGACGCGCGGCGCTCCACCGCGGTGAGCGGCGCGCCGCGTCTGCCCTATTGCATGATGGGCGTGTGCTTCGACTGTCTCGTCACCATCGACGGTGTCGGCAATCGCCAGGGCTGCCTCGTGCCTGTCGCCGAGGGCATGCAGGTCGAAATCCAGAAGGGCAAGCGGGAGATCGGAAGATGACTGTGGCTCCCAAGCGCGAAGATTATGACGTCGTGGTGATCGGCGCCGGCCCGGCCGGGCTTGCTGCTGCCGCGACCTCCGCCGAAGCCGGCCTCTCCACGCTGCTGCTCGACGAGAACATCGGTCCCGGCGGCCAGGTGTTTCGCGCCATCGCCTCCACGCCCGTGACCGACCGCAATCAACTCGGCGCCGACTATTGGGTCGGAGCCGATCTCGTGCAGTCGCTGCGCGCGAGCAATGCCGAAGTCATCCATCGTGCCACCGTCTGGAGCCTCGACCGCAACCTGGACATCGCCGTGTCCATCGGCGGCGCCTCGGCTTTCGTCAAGGCGAAGCGTGTGATCCTCGCGACCGGCGCGCTGGAGCGGCCGTTCCCGATTCCCGGCTGGACGCTGCCGGGCGTGATGACCGCAGGCGCGGCGCAGACCATGCTGAAATCCTCGGCCCTGGTGCCCGATGGGCGCACGGTGATCGCGGGGCAGGGGCCGCTGCTCTGGCTGCTGGCCGCGCAGATCCTGCGCCTCGGCGGCCGTATCGACCGCATCCTCGACACCACCGAGCGCGGCAACTATTTCGCGGCGCTGCCGCATGCCTTCGCCTTCCTGACCTCGCCCTATTTCAGCAAGGGCCTCTCCATGATGCGTGAGGTGAAGGCGAAGGTGCAGGTCGTCTCTGGAGTCACCGAGCTTGCGGCCTCCGGTGATGGCCAGCTTGCCAGCGTCAGCTATGTCGCAGGCGGCAAGCGCGAGACCATTCCTGCGGATCTCCTGTTGCTGCATCAGGGTGTCGTGCCCAACGTCAACCTGGCGATGTCCGCAGGCGTCGAGCATCGCTGGGACGATCTGCAATTGTGCTGGTCACCGGTGCTGGATGCGAGCGGCGCTTCGTCGGTCTCTGGCATCGCGATCGCAGGCGACGGAGCCGGTATCGGCGGTGCCAATGCCGCCGTGGTCCGCGGCCGCATCGCCGCGCGCGCTGCGGTGGAAGCGCTGGCGCCCGCCGCTGCTGGAAAGCTGCCCGCGATGGCAACGCTCCGCTCCGATCTCGCCAAGGCCGAGCGTGGCCGCGTCTTCCTCGACACGCTGTTCCGGCCCGCGCCGCAGTTCCGCATCCCCTCGGGCGACACCATCGTCTGCCGCTGCGAGGAGGTCACCGCAAAGGACGTGCTCGACTCCGTCGCGATCGGCGCGACCGGGCCGAACCAGCTCAAGGCCTATCGCCGCACCGGCATGGGTCCGTGCCAGGGCAGGCTCTGCGGTCTCACCGTCACCGAGCTGATGGCGCAGGCGCGCGGCAAGACTCCGCAGGAGATCGGTTACTACCGGCTGCGCGCGCCGGTGAAGCCGATCACGCTGGCTGAGCTCGCCGCCGTTCCCAAGAGCGAGGCCGACGTCAAGGCCGTGGTGCGCGGATGAGCCAAAACGTGGATGCGATCGTCATCGGCGGCGGCATCCACGGATGCTCGACAACGCTGCATCTGTGCCTCGCTGGCCTGAAGCCGGTGCTGATCGAGAAGGATTATGCCGGCCGCCACGCCTCCGGCGTCAATGCCGGCGGCGTCCGCCAGCTCGCGCGGCACATTCCCGAGATCCCGCTCTCGATCCGCTCGATGGGAATCTGGGAGAAGATCAACGATCTCCTCGATGACGATTGCAGCTTTGAAAGCTACGGCCAGGTCCTCGTCGCGGAAAACGAAGAGGAACTGGCGGTCTGCCGCGCCCGAGTCGCCGAGCTCAACGCCCTCGGTTTCACCCATGAGGAGCTGATCGACGCGGCCGAGTTGCGGCGCCTCGTGCCTGCGGTGGCCGAGACCTGTCCCGGCGGCGTGGTCTCGCGCCGCGACGGCGCAGCCAACCCGGCGCAGACGACGACGGCGTTCCGCCGCAAGGCCCAGCAGCTCGGTGCGACCGTGCGCGAAGGCGTAGCGGCCACCAGCATCCGCTACAGCGACGGCCTCTGGCATGTCGATGTCGGTGCGGAGAGCTTTGCAGCGCCGGTGCTGGTCAATGCGGCCGGCGCCTGGGCCGGCAAGATCGCCGCGGATCTCGGCGAGCCGGTGCCGGTCGAGACCGTGGCGCCGATGCTGATGATCACTTCGCGCGTGCCGCACTTCATCGATCCCGTCGTGATCCTGCGCGGGCGAAAGCTGTCCTTCAAGCAATTCAAGAACGGTACCGTGCTGATCGGCGGCGGCCATCTGGCGACGCCCTACCAGGACCGCAACGAGACGGTACTGGACTGGAAGAGCCTTGCGACCAGCGCGCAGACCGTGTTCGAGCTGTTCCCGGTGATGCGCAACGCGACCATCGTCCGCGCCTGGGCCGGCATCGAGGCGAAGATGAAGGACGACATCCCCGTGTTCGGTCCGAGCAGCCGTCACAAAGGCCTCTATCACCAGTTCGGCTTCTCACTGCACGGCTTCCAGCTCGGCCCCGGCGCCGGCGCCGTCATGGCGGAGCTGATCGTCAATGGCGGCACCCAGACCCGGGTCAGCGATCTCGGCATCGACCGCTTCCATCCCTCCACGCTCTAAGAACAGGACATCATGAGCATCACCCGCAGCATCCGCACGCCCATCATGCATCGCGCCGTCGAAGCCAACGGCTTCGTCTTCGTCGGCGGCACCATCGCCGACGACACCAGCGTTTCCATGGGCGAGCAGACCCGCAACATCCTCGGCAAGATCGCGGGCTATCTGAAGGAGGCCGGCACCGATAAGAGCCGCGTCGTCAGCGCGTCGATCTTCGTCACCGATCTCTCCAAGAAGAAGGAGATGGACGCGGCCTGGACCGAGTTCTTCGGCGACAATCTGCCGACCCGCGCCACCGTCGGCGTCGCCGATCTCGGCGGCGGCGCGCTGATCGAGGTGGTTGTCACCGCGCTCAAGGGCTGATTGCGCATGGGACGTCGGCATCTCGCCTGGCGTCCCCTCGCGCCGTGCCTTGATCTCGCCCTTTGAAGGGACTAGTTAGAGGCTCCCTCAATCAGGATATTCGAAAGCCATGGATTTCACCCGGACCGCAAAGCCCACCTGCCTTGCCCACGGGGAATTCCATGCCTGCTTCAATCATCCTGTCGAACCTGTCGCTGTCCACGCCTGACGGCCGTTCACTCCTTTCCGATATCGATCTGACATTCGCGGCCGAGCGGACCGGCCTCGTCGGCCGCAACGGCGTCGGCAAGACGACGCTGTTGGCCGCGATCTCGGGCGATCATGTTCCCCAATCCGGGCGCGTCCTGGTCAACGGAACCATCGGCCTGCTGCGCCAGGACGTGCAGTCGCCTGCGGGCGCGACCGTGGCCGATCTGTTCGGCGTGGGGCGGGCGCTGGAGCTGCTGCGCCGTGCCGAGCGCGGCGATGCCTCCGCCGACGAGATCGCCACGATCGACTGGACGCTCGAAGCGCGGCTCGAGGCCGCGCTGGCGCGGCTCGGGTTCGGATCGTCCGCCGAGACGGAGCTTTCCTGCCTGTCCGGCGGTCAGATCACGCGGGTTCGTCTCGCGGCGCTGGTCTTTTCCGAGCCGGATTTCCTGCTGCTCGACGAGCCCACCAACAATCTCGACCGGGACGGACGCAAGGCCGTCACCGATCTGCTCGCCGCCTGGCGCGGCGGCGCGATCGTCGTCAGCCACGACCGCGGCCTGCTCGAGACCATGGACGCGATCGTCGAGCTGACCTCGCTCGGTGCCACGCGCTACGGCGGCAATTGGACGAGCTACCGTGCGCAAAAGGCCGTCGAGCTCGCAGCCGTCAGGCACGATCTCGCACATGCCGAGAAGCGGCTGTCCGAGATCGACGGCAAGGCGCAGGAGGCCGTGGAGAGGAAAGCGCAGAAGGACAGCGGCGGCCGGAAGAAGCGCGCGAAGGGCGACATGCCGCGCATCCTCGCCGGTGCGCGCAGGGATCGCAGCGAGGACTCTGGCGGAAAGACCGCGCAAATCGCCGAGCGGCGGCGCGCGGAAGCGCTCGACGCCGTCGACACCGCGCGCCGGCGCATCGAGATACTGCAGCCGCTGTCGGTGAAGCTGCCCGCGACACATCTGCCGGCGGGCAGGGAGGTGCTCTGGCTCGACGGAGTCAGTGCCGGTTACCAGCCGGGGCAGCCGATCCTGCGCGATCTCTCGCTCGCGATCGTCGGCCCCGAGCGCGTCGCGCTGGTCGGGCCCAACGGCTCCGGCAAGACGACGCTGCTGAAGTTGATCGCCGGCGAGCTGCGACCGTTCTCGGGCGTCGTTCGGGTCAGGCCGGACTTCGCGCTGTTCGACCAGGCGGTCAGCCTGCTCGACCCCGAGGTCTCGATCCTGGAGAACTTCCGCCGTCTCAATCCGAAGGCCGGCGCGAATGAATGCCATGCGGCGCTGGCGCGCTTCATGTTTCGCGCCGAAGCGGCCTTGCAAGAGGCCGGAAGCCTGAGCGGCGGCCAGATGTTTCGGGCTGGGCTCGCTTGCGTGCTGGGCGGTTCAGCGCCGCCCGCGCTGTTGATCCTGGACGAGCCGACCAATCATCTCGATATCGACTCCATCGAGGCCGTCGAAGCAGGTTTGCGAGCCTATGACGGCGCGCTGCTCGTCGTCAGCCACGACGAGGCGTTTCTGCAGGCAATCGGCGTCACGCGTCGGCTCGATCTTGCCGCCAAGGTGCAAGGCGAGCATGACGGGATCATCTGATCCCGCCTCGCGGTCTGGATATGAAAATGGGTCTTTAAAGCGAGTCTTGGCAGTGACTATCAAATACCCGACGCCCTGCCCCCAGCGCGTCGGGTGGAAAGAATAACTATCAATAAGTGATCCCAACGCCGCTGTTGTGACTCGAACCGCATCAACTTACCACTCCGGTAAACTACCGCGTGGAACCGGGCGCGCTGAAAGTGCGGGCGGGAGATTGAAACGCCGTGCGCGGCCTACGACGCCGCGCTGCCGCCCGGCTCCAGCGCTTCGCCCATCTCCAGCGGATGCGCCATGGTCTCGTGCAGCGCCTCGCGGTCGAGCTCGCCTTCGGAGATGCTGATGACGACGCAGGCGACGCCATTGCCGATCAGATTGGTCAGCGCGCGGCATTCGCTCATGAACTTGTCGATGCCGACCAGGATCGCGATCGACTGGATCGGAATGTCGGGCACGATCGACAGCGTCGCGGCGAGCGTGATGAAGCCGGCGCCGGTCACGCCCGAAGCGCCCTTCGAGGTAATCATGGCAATGCCGAGGATGCCGAGCTCCTGCCAGATGGTCAGATGCGTGTTGGTCGCCTGCGCCAGGAACAGCGTCGCCAGCGTCATGTAGATGTTGGTGCCGTCGAGGTTGAAGCTGTAGCCGGTCGGGATCACGAGGCCGACCACCGAGCGCGAAGCGCCGAGATGCTCCATCTTCTGGATCATCTGCGGCAGCACCGTCTCCGACGACGATGTGCCGAGCACGATCAGGAGCTCGTCCTTGATGTAGGCGATGAAGCGCAGGATCGAGAAGCCGGCGAGACGGGCGATCGCGCCCAGCACGATCAGCACGAACAGCATGCTGGTGAGATAGAATGTGCCGATCAGGGCGGCGAGATTGAGCAGCGAGCCGAGGCCATAGGCGCCGACGGTGAACGCCATCGCGCCGAAGGCGCCGATCGGCGCCACGCGCACGATGATGCGGATGATGCCGAAGAACATCTTCGCCGCCTTGTCGATCGCCTCCGCGATCGGCTCGCCGGCCTTGCCGAGGAAGGCGATGGCGAAGCCGGAGAGAATCGAGATCAGCAGCACCTGGAGCAAATCGCCGCGCGCGATCGCGCCGACATAGCTGTCGGGGATGATCGCCATGAGATGGGCGACGATGCCCTCTTCCTTGGCCTTGGTGACGTAGGTCGCCACCGACTTCGGATCGATCGTGGCCGGGTCGATGTTGAAGCCATGCCCGGGCTGGAGGATCTCGCCGACGAGCAGGCCGACCGCGAGGGCCACGGTCGAGACCGTCTCGAAATAGATCAGCGACTTCAGCCCGACGCGCCCGACGCGCTTGAGGTCGCCCATCGAGGAGATGCCGTGCACCACGGTGCAGAAGATGACGGGCGCGATCATCATCTTGATCAGCGCGATGAAGCCGTCGCCGAGCGGCTTCAGGGCCTTGCCGAGATCGGGATAGAAATAGCCGACGAGCACGCCGAGCGCGATTGCGATCAGAACCTGGACATAGAGGATCTTGTACCAGGGCTGATGCCGGCGATGGACGGCTGGCTGGATCGCAATCTGTGTCATATGATGAGCCCCGGAACGCATTGATTTCGCAAGATTTGAATCTTGCATGACTCGCATCATGTGATGGTCGCCGCAGAAGCGACAATCACATTTTTGTCGGATCGCACGAACATCAATCGCTGCACCGCAACGGGGGGAACATGACGATCGCAACGGGCTCGGACGAGCGGGCACAGGGCTATTTCCCGCGCTGGAAACTCAAGACCTCCGGCGTGATCATGCCGGAGGAGCGGCTGCCATGGGGCCAGACCATCGTCTCCGGTTTGCAGCATTGCGTTGCGATGTCCGGATCGACGATCATCGCGCCGCTGCTGATGGGATTTGATCCCAACGTTGCGGTCCTGTTCTCCGGCATCGGCACGCTGATCTTCTTCGTCATCGTGGCGGGGCGCGTGCCGAGCTATCTCGGCTCGAGCTTCGCCTTCATCGCCGTCGTCATCGCCGCCACCGGCTATGCGGGGCAGGGACCGAACCCGAACATTTCGGTTGCGCTCGGCGGCATCGTCGGCGCGGGCGTGCTCTATGGCGTGATCGCGCTGATCGTGATGTGGTTAGGCACGGGCTGGGTCGAGCGCCTGATGCCGCCGGCCGTCACCGGCGCCGTCGTCGCCGCAATCGGCCTCAACCTCGCACCGGTCGCGGTCAAGGCGGTGAGCGCGAATGGGTTCGAGACCGGGATCGGGCTAGCGACCGTTCTGCTCATCGGCGTGGTGGCCGTAGCCGCGCCGGGCCTGTGGCGCCGCCTTCCGATCATCCTCGGCGCGGTCGGCGGATATCTCCTGTACCTGCTGTTCGCAAACGGCCTTGGCTTCGGCAAGCCGATCGACTTCACCCAGCTTTCAGCCGCGCCGTGGCTCGGCCTGCCGCACTTCACCACGCCGACGTTCCAGGCCGATGCGATCTTCCTGATCGCGCCGGTCGCGGTCATCCTCGTCGCCGAGAATCTCGGACACATCAAGGCCGTCGGCGCCATGACGGGCCGGAGTCTGGATGCCTATCTCGGCCGCGCCTTGTTCGCCGACAGTCTCGCGACTATCGTGGCGGCCTGTGGCGGCGGCACCGGCGTCACCACCTATGCCGAGAATATCGGCGTCATGGCGGCGACGAAGGTCTATTCGACCCTGCTGTTTGCCTTCGCAGCCACGGTGTCGATCCTGCTCGGCTTCTCGCCGAAATTCGGTGCATTGATTCTCTCGATCCCGGGTCCGGTTATCGGCGGCCTTTCGATCGTGCTGTTCGGCCTGATCGCCGCGATGGCGGGCCGGATCTGGGTCGAGAACAAGGTCGACTTCGCAAACCCTGCGAATCTCATCACCGTCGCCGTGGCGCTGACCGCGGGCGCCGGCGACCTCACGCTCAAGTTTGGCGCGTTCACCATCGGCGGGATCGGTACCGCGACCTTCGGCGCGATTATCCTCTATCAGATCCTGACCTCGCCGCTGGCGCGTCGCGTGGAGTGAATCCCAGGGATGCGTTGAGGGGATGGAACAAAACGCCGGTTCCATCCATGATGACGCATCTGGAGAAACCACATGCCGCACACCGAACGCTCAACTTCCTTTCCCTCTCGCCTCGTTGGCCAGTACGCGCTGGTGACCGGCGCCTCGCAAGGCATCGGCCGGGCCGTCGCCATCCGGCTCGCGCAGGAAGGCGCGACCGTCGCCCTCAATTATTTCGAACACGCCGAAAGGGCCGAGGAGACGCTGGCGCTGGTGCGGACGGCATCGAGCGACCGCGGTCACGGCAAGCTCGATCACATCGTCGTCAAGGCCAACGTCGGCAACGAGCAGGACATCGCCGCGATGTTCGAGACGGTGCTGGCGCGCTTCAAGCGCCTCGATTGCCTCGTCAACAATGCGGGCTTCCAGCAGGAATCGCCGAGCGATGCGCTCGACGTCGAAACCTATCGCCGCATCATCGACGTCAATCTCAACGGCGCCGTGCTCTGCGCGCAGAAGGCGCTCGCACACTTCGTCGCGCGCGGCGGAGGCGGCAGCATCATCAACTGCTCCAGCGTCCACCAGATCATTCCGAAACCCGGCTATCTCGCCTACTCCATCAGCAAGGGCGGCATGGCCAACCTGACTCGCACGCTGGCGCTCGAATTCGCGAACCGCGGCATTCGCGTCAATGCGGTCGGGCCCGGTGCCATCGACACGCCGATCAACGAAGCCTGGACTGGCGATCCCGAAAAGCGCGGTGTCGTCACCAGCCACATTCCGCTCGGCCGTGTCGGCGCGCCCGAGGAGATCGCGGCCGTGTTCGCTTTCCTCGCGTCCGACGACGCGAGCTACATCACCGGGCAGACCATCTACGCCTGCGGAGGCCTGACGCTGTTTCCCGAGTTTCGCGAGAACTGGGCGAGTTAGCTTCGAACGAGCGCGGTCGGTGTGGTTGCGACGACGGCCATCTGGCAAAACCGGCCGGGGCGAACTACATCTGCGCCATGGTAAACCCTCCGGTGGCAATCTCTCCGCTCCAGGATTTCGTCGGCCGGCACGAACGTCTGTTCGTTCTGACCGGCGCCGGCTGCAGCACCAATTCGGGCATTCCCGACTACCGCGACAGCCATGGCAATTGGAAACGGACCCAGCCGGTCAATTTCCAGGCCTTCATGACCGAGGAGCACACGCGCCAGCGCTATTGGGCCCGCAGCCTGATCGGCTGGCGGCGGTTCGGCCAGGCGAGGCCGAATGATGCGCATCATGCGCTGGCACGGCTCGAGGCGAGCGGCCGCTGCGAGATGCTGCTGACCCAGAATGTCGATCGGTTGCATCAATCCGCCGGCCACCGGCAGGTGATCGATTTGCACGGCCGGCTCGATCTCGTCCGCTGCATGGGTTGCGGAGCGAAGACGCCGCGCAGCGAAGTCCAAGACACGCTGGGGCGCATGAACGCCGAATGGCTGGCGCTCGACGCGGCGGATGCGCCCGACGGCGACGCCGATCTGGAGCATGCGGATTTTTCCTCGTTCAGCGTCCCTGCTTGCGAAGCCTGCGGCGGCATCCTCAAGCCCGACGTCGTGTTCTTCGGCGAGAACGTGCCGCGCGACATCGTCGCGACCGCGCAGGACCATCTGTCGCAGGCCGACGCCATGCTGATCGTCGGCTCATCGCTGATGGTCTATTCCGGCTTCCGCTTCGTGCAGGCCGCCGCGAACCGCAAAATCCCGATTGCTGCGGTCAATCTCGGGCGCACCCGGGCCGACGATCTCCTGACGCTCAAGGTCGAGGAGCGCTGCGAAGCGGCGCTTGCATTCCTGCTCTGATCGCGCGGGCGGCGAACACGCCTTGCCTATTGCATAGGTGCCAAGCAGAATGGCCGGGCGCGGCTTTGTCCTCGCCATCCATGGCATGGAAATTGCTGCGCTTTTGACCCCAGTCCTGACGATCAGCACGGAGAATTTGGAATGCTTGAGGGAGCCGAGGTGCGGCTTGCCGTGGATATCGGTGGCACGTTCACCGACATCGTGCTGGACGTGGGGCAGGACCGCAAGACGCGCAAGGTGTTGACGACGCCACAGCGCCCCGAACAGGCCGTGCTGGACGGCATGCGTCTTATCCTCGCCGATGCGCGTGCCCATATCAGCGACATCGACGTCTTCATTCACGGCACGACGCTCGCGACCAACGCGATCATCGAACGCCGCGGTGCAAAAACGGCGCTGATCGCGACCGATGGCTTCCGCGACGTGCTCGATATCGGCACCGAGAGCCGCTACGACCAGTATGATCTCGGCATCGACAAGCCGAAGCCGCTGGCGCCGCGTTCCTTGCGCTTTACCGTACCCGAGCGCATCGACGCCCACGGCGCCATTCGCCTCCCGCTGGACGAGAAGGCCGTGCGTGCACTCGCGCCGAAATTGCGCGAGCTGAAGGTCGAGAGCGTCGCCATCGCTTTCCTGCACTCCTACGCCAATCCCGATCATGAGCGCCGCGCTGCGGCGATCATCGCCGAGGAGATGCCCGGCATCTCCGTGACGATGTCATCTGCCGTTTGCCCGGAAATCCGCGAATATGAGCGCACATCGACGGCGGTCGCCAATGCCTATGTACAACCGCTGATCGACGGTTATCTCGCCCGCATGGCCGATGCCCTGCAGGTCGAGCAGTTCCGCGGCGCGATCTATCTCGTGACCTCGGGCGGCGGCGTCACCTCGATCGAGACGGCGCGGCGCTTTCCCGTGCGTCTCGTCGAATCCGGTCCCGCCGGCGGGGCGATCTTCTCGGCGCAGATCGCCGCGCGCCTCGGCGAGAGCAAGGTGCTCTCCTTCGACATGGGCGGCACCACGGCGAAAATCTGCCTGATTGAAAAGTATCAGCCCGAGACCTCGCGCGTGTTCGAGGTCGACCGCGCGGCGCGCTTCCTCAAGGGCTCCGGTCTGCCGGTGCGCATTCCCGTGATCGAGATGGTCGAGATCGGTGCCGGCGGCGGCTCGATCGCCCATGTCGATGCCATGAAGCGCGTCACCGTCGGCCCGGAGAGCGCCTCGTCGGAGCCGGGACCGGCCTGCTACGGTCGCGGTGGCCAGCGTCCGGCCGTGACGGATGCGGACGTTGCCCTCGGCATGATCGATCCCGACGCGTTTGCCGGCGGCACGATCAAGCTCGATCCGGGGCTTTCCAAGAAGGCCCTGCTGAGCAGCGTTGGTGAGCCGCTCGGCCTGTCGGCCGAGACGGCCGCCTATGCCGTGCACGAGGTGGTCTGCGAGAACATGGCGAGCGCAGCGCGCGTGCATGCGGTCGAGCGCGGCGAGATCGTCGGCCAGCACACGCTGATCGCTTTCGGCGGCGCTGCGCCGCTGCATGCGGCGCGTGTCGCCGAGAAGATCGGCGTCTCCAGAGTGATCGTGCCGTCGAATGCCGGCGTCGGCTCGGCGGTCGGATTCCTCGCGGCTCCCATCGCCTATGAGCTGGTGCGCAGCCGCCATGTGCGGCTCGACGATTTCGACACCAAGGCCGTCTCCGACCTGTTGCAGGAGATGGTGACTGAGGCGCGCGCGCTGGTCGAGCCGGGTGCGGCCGGTGCACCGGTGCGGGAGCGCCGCGCGGCCTTCATGCGCTATGTCGGCCAGGGCCACGAGATCACCGTCGAATTGCCGAACCGGCCGCTGACATCAGCCGATCTCGCCGGCCTGCGCCAGAAGTTCGAGGCGGATTATTCGGCGATGTTCGAGCGCCCGATCCCGGGCGCTGCGATCGAGGTCTTGAGCTGGTCGGTGCTTGCCACCACCGAGGCGCGCAATCCGGCCGCAGTCGCGGCCGTCACGCGGAAGCCCGCGGCCAAGGCCTCCGGTAGCCGAAAGTTCTTCGACGGCCGGGCCGGAGAGGTGATCGAGATCCCGCTCTATCGCCGCGAGGACATGGCGCCGGGCGCGACCATCGCTGGTCCTGCCGTGATCGCGGAAGATGAAACGTCTACTTTTGTTTCGACCAGTTTTGACGCGCATATCGATGGTGCCGGCAGCATCGTCATGGAACGAAAGGCGGCCTGATCATGAGCAAGGCAAATGGCGCGAGCCTGATCGACCTTCAGATCATGTGGCACCGGCTGATCGCCGTGGTGGAGGAGCAGGCGCAGGTTCTGCTGCGCACCGCCTTCAGTCCGATCGTGCGCGAATGCGGTGATCTCTCCGCCGGCGTGTTCGACCTCAAGGGGCGCATGCTGGCGCAGGCGGTGACCGGTACGCCCGGTCACGTCAACTCGATGGCGGAATCGGTCAAGCACTTCATCAATCATTTCCCGCTGGCAACGATGAAGGAAGGCGACGCCTATATCACCAACGATCCCTGGATGGGCACCGGCCATCTCAACGACTTCGTCGTCACCACGCCCTGCTTCAAGGACGGCAAGGTCGTCGCGCTGTTCTCCTGCACCAGCCACCTCATGGACATCGGCGGCATCGGCTTCGGGCCTGACGCCACCGACGTGTTCATGGAGGGGCTCTACATCCCCATGCTGAAGCTGATCGACCAGGGCGTCGTCAACGAGACGCTGATGGCGATGATCCGCACCAACACGCGGCTGCCGATCGACACCGAGGGCGACACCTATTCGCTCGCCGGCTGCAACGACGTCGGCTGCGAGCGGCTGGTCGAGATGATGACCGAGTTCGGCATCGACACGCTCGACGTGCTCGGCGACTACATCTGCGACCGCTCGCGCGAGGCGGTTCTCGCCGAGATCGCGAAACTGCCGAAGGGCAGCTGGCGCAACACCATGGTGGTGGACGGCTACGACGCGCCGGTCACGCTGGCCGCGACGCTGACGATCTCGGAGACCGGCATCCACGTCGATTTCGACGGCACCTCGGCCGCCTCGAAATTCGGCATCAACGTGCCCTTGTCCTACACCACGGCCTATACCGTGTTCGGCCTCGGCTGCGTCGTCGCCTCGCAGATCCCGAACAATGCCGGCTCGCTCTCGCCGCTGACGGTGTCGGCGCCCGCGGGCGCCATCCTCAATGCGCCGAAGCCGGCGCCGGTGGCCTCGCGCCACATCATCGGTCAGATGCTGCCCGACGTGGTGTTCGGCTGCCTGCGCCAGATCATTCCCGAGCGCGTGCCGGCCGAGGGCACGTCCTGCCTGTGGAATCTCAACGTCCGCGGCCAGACCCGTTCGGGCGTCGGCGGCAATTACGGGTTCTCGATGGCGGTGACCTCCAATGGCGGCACCGGCGCGCGCTTCGGCAAGGACGGGCTGTCGGCAACGGCCTATCCGAGCGGCGTGCGCGGCACGCCGGTCGAGATCGCGGAGACGCAGACGCCGCTGATCTTCTGGCGCAAGGAGCTGCGTCCGGATTCCGGCGGGGCAGGGCGCACCCGCGGCGGCCTCGGCCAGATCATCGAGGTCGGCAGCGGCGTCGATGCGCCGTTCGACATCCTCGCCGCGTTCGACCGCATCGATCATCCGCCGCGCGGGCGCGACGGCGGCAAGAACGGCGAGGCCGGCTATGTCGGCTTGAAATCCGGCAAGAAGCTGCGCGGCAAGGGCTTTCAGCAGGTGCCGCCGGATGACAGGCTGGTGGTGCACACGCCCGGCGGCGCCGGCATCGGCGCTCCCACCGAGCGCGACCGCGCGGCGGTCAAGGACGACATCGACAGCGGGCTCGTGTCCGCCGACAATGCGGCTGCAGTCTATGGGTACGCGCGCTGATGTGTCAGCGCGTGCGGTAACAAACGGAGGGGCTCGATGATCACGCGACGGAATTTCACCGCGGGCGCAGCGACGCTGCTCGCCGCCGGACACATCTCCACCCGCGCGCGGGCGGCGACGACGAGTTGGGACATGTCGACGGTCTGGCCGGACGGCAATTTCCACACCCAGAATGCGATGGCGTTCGCGGAGGAAGTGAAGAAGCAGAGCAACGGCTCGGTCGCCATCACCGTGAAGGCGGGCGGCCAGCTCGGCTTCAAGGGCCCTGAGCACCTGCGCGCCGTGCGCGACGGCCTGGTGCCGCTCGCCGACGTCCTCAACATCCAGCAGGTCGGCGACGAGCCCTTCATGGGCGTCGAGAGCATTCCCTTCCTGTGCGGCTCGATGGACGAGCTCAAGGTGCTGCACAAATATGTGCGGCCCGAATACGAGAAGGTCGCCGCGCGCAACAACCAGAAGATCCTCTACATCGTGCCGTGGCCGACGCAGTACCTGCATCTCAAGGTCAAGGTCGCCGACCTCGATGGCCTGAAGAACATCAAGATCCGCGTGCCCGACAAGAACGCGGTCGACATGCTGGCCGTGGTCGGCATGGCCCCGGTGATGATCCCCTGGGGCGAGACGATTCCCGCTCTGGCATCGGGCGCCGTCTCGGGCGTCTCGACGTCGTCGGTGTCGGGCGTCGACGGCAAGTTCTGGGAATTCCTCAAATACGTCTACCCGACCAACCATGTCTGGTCGTCGCAGATGCTCACCGTCAATCTCGACTCCTGGAAGGCGCTCGGCGCCGATCAGCAGAAGCTCGTCGCGGATATCGCGGCGAAGATGGAGCCGGGCTTCTGGGCCAACTCGCTCAAGGCCGACGTCGATAGCCTCAACCGCCTCAAGGAAGGCGGCATGGAGGTGGTGCCGGTCTCGGACGCGATGATGACGGACATCCGGGCCAAGACCGCGCCGCAGCTCGATGCCTTCGTCAAGCGCGTGCCCGCGGCCGAGAAGCCGGTGCGGGCCTATCTCGCCGAAATGAAGCGCGGCTGAGGGCGGAGCCGTGGTGAGCGTCTCGCCTGAAGCACCGCAAAGCCTCAATGCAGCGGCGCCCGCGCCGCTGCGTATCCTCCTCGACGGCATCGACCGTCTCGGCCGGCTCGACGGCTGGATCGGCGGCGGCTGTCTGTTGACGCTCACGCTGTTGATGCTGTGCGAGGTCGCAACCCGCTTCCTCTCGAACTTCCTGCCGTTCTTCCCGCCGAGCATCTCGATCGCGTGGGAATATTCGTCCTACCTCATGGCGGCCTCGTTCACTTTCGGCGCCGCCATGACGCTGCGCGTCGGCGGCCACATCCGCGTGGTGCTGCTGCTGAAGAATGCGCCGGCGCCGGTGCAGCGCGCGCTCGAGATCCTCTCGGCGGCGGCCGGCTTCGCCTTCATGGCATTCCTGACCTCGGCCATGGCGAAGTTCGCTTTTGCCGCGTACACGCGCGGCCAGGTCTCGACCTCGAGCGACACGCCGCTGTGGTTTCCGGAAGCCGTCGTCACCTTCGGCATGCTGCTGCTCACGCTGCAGTTCCTGGCGCGCGCGATCCAGGCCGTGCTCGGCCTGCCGCTGGAGGATCACCGCATGAAGGCCTCGCCCGTCGAATGACCGCCTTGCCCGCACCCGGATCTAGGATCGCATGACCATCGAAGTCCTCGCTCTGTTCGCGATCCTGTTTGCGCTGCTGGCCTGCGGCGTGTGGATCGGTCTCACGCTTGCGCTCACCGCCACGCTGTTGCTGGCGATGTTCCGCTCCATCCCGCTCGACAAGCTGTTGCCGCAATACGCCTGGAACATCCTGACCACGCAGGAGCTGCTGGCGCTGCCGCTGTTCATCCTGATGGGCGAATTGCTGTTCCGCACCCGCCTGTCGCGCTCGCTGTTTCAGGGGCTGGCGCCCTGGGCCGGCCTGCTGCCGGGACGGCTGCTGCATGTGAACGTGATCGGCTGCACCATCTTCGCGGCGATCTCGGGTTCGTCGGCCGCGACCACGCAGGTGATCGGCCGCATGTCGCTCAACGAGCTCCTGCGCCGCGGCTATTCGCGCGACATCGCGATCGGCTCGCTCGCCGGCGCCGGTACGCTCGGTTTCCTGATCCCGCCGTCCAACATCATGATCATCTACGGCGTGCTCGGCGACGTCTCCATTCTCAAGCTGTTCACCGCGGGCGTGCTGCCCGGCCTGCTGCTCGCCGCCACCTTCATGGGCTGGGTGATGCTGCACACCAGCCTCAAGCCCGCGATGGTGCCGGAGACCGAGGCAAAGCTCTCGCAGGTGCCGTGGGGCGAACGCTTCGCCGCGCTCAAGGACCTCGCGCCGGCGCTGTTCCTGATCGCCTGCGTGCTCGGCTCGATGTATGGCGGGCTCGCAACGCCCTCGGAGGCCGCGGCCGTCGGCGTGCTCGGCGCGGGGCTGGTGGCCTGGGCGCAGGGCTCGATGTCGCAGCAGGTGATGCGCGACGTGCTGATCGGCTCGGTCGTGACCTGCTCGATGATCGCGCTGATCGTGCTGGGCGCCTCGATCCTCGGCAATGCCGCGGCGTTCCTCGGTATTCCTCAGGCGGTGGCCGCCTTCGTCAAGGGGCTCGGCCTGTCGCCCTTCATGCTGATCGTCGTGCTGGTCATCTTCTATCTGATCCTCGGCTGCTTCCTCGACGGCTTCTCGATGATCGTGATGACGCTGCCGATCGTGCTGCCAATCGTGAAGGGCGCCGGCTTCGACGAGATCTGGTTCGGCATCTTCCTCGTGCTCGCGGTCGAAATGGCGCAGATCACCCCGCCGGTCGGGTTCAACCTGTTCGTGATCCAGGGTCTGACCGATGACGGCCTCGGCTACATCGCGCGCGTCACGATGCCCTATCTGATGATCATGGTCGGCTTCGTGCTGCTGCTGACGCTGTGGCCCGGCATCGTCACGATCCTGCCGCGGGTGTTGTACGGATGATCCTGCGCCGCCCCGGCTGCGCGACCGGGACGGCGCTTGGCTCAATCGAGTCTACGCCGCCGCCTTCTTTCGCGCGAGCTCGGCCTTGTACAGCTCGAACTCCTCCGCAATCGCCTTTGCGACTGACGGCCGCTGGCGCAGGCGCTCGAAGTAGGCCTTCACGTTCGGCCATTTCGCGAGCTCGATCGGCGGCGTCGCCATGGTCCAGTTGATGACCGTGACGAGATAGGCGTCGGCCACGCTGAAATGGTCGAGCAGGAACTCGCGCCCCTTCAGGTAGTTGTCGAGATAGTCGAGCCGCGACAGGTTCTTCTCCAGCACATAGGCCTTGGCTTCCTGCGGCGCCTTGCGGTCGAGCACGGGGATGAAGAGGCCCTTGTGCAGCTCGGTGCCGATGAAGCAGAGCCATTGATGCAGCCTTGTGCGCTCGATGCCTGCCGTGGCGCCGAGGCCGGATTGCGGAAAACGGTCCGCGACATATTGCAGGATCGCGGCATTCTCGGTCAGCACCACGCCCTCGTCGGTGCGCAGCGTCGGCACGAGGCCGATCGGGTTCACGGCACGGAAGTCCGAGCCGTCGTTCAGCACTTTCTTGGTCGGCGGATCGACTTCGAGATAGTTCGCCTCGGCGCCGGCTTCATACAATGCGACGCGCGTCGCCATCGAACAGGCGAGCGGCGAGAAATAGAGATCCATCTGTAGCCTCCTTGGGCAATTCCTCTTTCGGGTGTCGCTCAACCTGGCCAGATTGATTTTTGTACCATCTTGCATAATATATCCTTGGTCAAGGATTATTTTGCGAAATGGTACAAAAATCGAAACCGCCATCTGCTGCCAATCCGCCCGAGCGCCGCAGCGAACCCAAGCGCCGCGGCCGCCCGCGCGCCTACGAGCCCGATGTCGCGCTCGGCAAGGCGCTCGATCTGTTTCGTAAGCAAGGCTTCGCGGCGACTTCGCTCGACGACTTGAGTGAAGCGACCGGCATGAACCGGCCGAGCCTCTACGGCGCGTTCGGCGACAAGCGCGAGCTCTACATCAAGAGCTACCAGCGCTATCGCGACGAAGCCGGCGCGGCCATGGTCGAGATCTTTCGTCAGGAGATGCCGCTGCGCCAGCGGCTGGAGCGCATCTACGCATCGGCGCTCGACATCTACCTGTCCGGCGACACCGGCCCGCGCGGCTGCTTCACGGTCGTCACCGCGGCTTCCGAGGCCGTCGGCGACCTCGAGATCCGTGCCATGGTGCTCGACGGCCTCACCGGGCTCGACAAGGCGTTCGCAAGCTGCTTCCGCCGCGCCAAAGAGAAAGGCGAGTTGCCGGAGAGCGCCGATCCGTTCGCGCTGGCGCAGGTCGCCTCCGCCACCGTCCACACCATCGCCATCCGCTCCCGCGCCCGCGTCCCGCGCAAGGAGCTCGAGGCGATCGTGAAGGGGGCGATTGATGTGATGGTGGGGGTGGGCGCGAAAGCCTAAGCTGTCGCGTGGTGCATGTGAGGCCCTAACTCTCTTCAGTGTCGTCCCGGCCTAGTGCGCAATTGCGCACGGGGGCCGGGACCCATAACCACAGGGAGTTGTTTGGCGAAGACGTGCAGTTAGAAGTGCATTCGTCACTCCCACCGCAACGCTATCGATAGATCACGCGGTATGGGTCCCGGCCTGCGTCGGGACGACAGTGAGTATGGAACGCACGCTCTCTCCCCAACGTCGTCCTGGCGAAAGCCAGGACCCATAGCCACCGAATGCAGTTTGGCGAAGATTCGGAGTTGCCGCCGACGCGCAGCAACGCACGCTTGGGGTTGGGTCCTGGCTTTCGCCAGGACGACGCCCGAGGGGCCAGTCGTCGCCTTCCTACGCCGCGCGGATATTCGCGAGGAAGCGGTCTACCTCATCGCGCAGCCGCTGCGACTGCTTGGCCAGCTCGATCGCCGAGCCCAGCACTTCCTCGGCGGCCGTGCCCGTGGCCGCGATGCCGTCGGTGACGCCCGCGATGTTTTGCGAGACCTCGCCGGTGCGGGCGGCGGCCTGCTGGACGTTCTGCGCGATCTCCTGCGTGGCGGTGCCCTGCTGGCCGACGGCGGCGGCAATCGCCGCCGAGATCTCGTCGACCTGCTGGATCGTCGCGCAAATCGACTGGATGCCGTCCACCGCGCCTGATGTCTCTCCCTGAACGGCCGTCACCTGCGCGCCGATCTCTTCCGTCGCCTTCGCGGTCTGCGTCGCCAGGGCCTTCACTTCGGAGGCGACCACGGCGAAGCCGCGGCCGGCCTCGCCCGCGCGCGCTGCCTCGATGGTCGCATTGAGCGCGAGCAGGTTGGTCTGTCCCGCGATGCCGTTGATGAAGGAGACGACATCGCCGATCTTCTGCGCGGCGTCGGCGAGGCTCTGCACGCGCGCATTCGACTGCCGTCCGTCGCTGGCGGCCTTGCCGACCACCTCGGTCGCGTGCGCCAGCCGCCGGCTGATCTCGGTCATCGACGAGGACAGTTCTTCCGCGGCGGCCGCGACGGTCTGGACGTTCTCCGAGGCGAGTGCCGAGGCCGACGACACCGTGCGGGTCTGCTCGCGTGACTGCGCGACGATGGCCGACATCGAGCGTGCGGTGTGCTCCATCTCGACGGCGGCTGCGGACACCGTCGTGACCACGTCGCGAATGCTGGCTTCGAAATTGTCGGCCAGCGCGGCGAAGGCGCGCCGCTTCTCCGCTTCCGACTGCGCCTTGGCCTCGAGCTGCTCTTCCTGGAGCTTTGCAAAATTCACCGCGTTGTCGCGGAACACCGCGACCGCCTTCACCATCGCGCCGACCTCGTCGTTCGCCCGGCTTTCGGGAACGGCGACGTCGAGACGCCCGTCGGCGAGCTCTCGCATCACGTTGGTGATCGACAGGATCGGCCGCGAGATGCTGCGGGCGATGAGATAGCCGACGATCCCCGCCAGCACGAGCCCGAGCGCGGCGATGCCGATTGAAAGCCACCAGGCGCGGTCGGCCGAGGCCTCGTAATCGGCATTGTCCATCACGAGCTCGACGGCGCCAATTGGCTTGCCGGAAAAATCCTTGATCGGTCCGAGCAGCGCGGCAACCGGCGTTGTGTCCAGCTTCGCTTGCCGCACCGTGAAATGGCCGCCGGTGGCGCGGCCGTACTCGGCCGCATCGAAGAAGCTCTTGCCCTTCAGCGTGCCGCCGAACAGCTTGAAGTTCGCGCCGTCGGCGAGGTGGAAGGCCACGTCGACATGACGGTTGGCCTTGAAGTCGTCGAGGAAGGACTGGCCGAAGGTCAGGCCGAACTCGACCGTGCCGAGATGCTTCGTCCCTTGCGCGATCGGCACCACGCCGCGGATGCCGAGCCCGGCGACGCCGCCTTCGAGGCCGACCACGACCTTGCGATCCTGGTTGGCAAGGACGACGGTCTTGCGGAAGCCGGAGAGATCGTCGTCGAATTTGGCGGGCTGGTGCACGCGCAGGAACGAGGTCGCCGGTGGAACGTGGAACTGGAACTGCTCGACGCCGTACTCAGATTTGGTCGCGGCAAACGCCGGCCCGAACAGGCCGACGAGCGCGTTGCGATCCTGCTTGGCCATCGCATCCTGCGTCGCCGGCATCGCGGCCACCACCGTGCTCATCGCGGCGGCGCGGCGGGACTCCTCAGCGATCCGGGACAGCAGCGCGTCGTAATGGCTGCGCAGTTCGCGCTGGTCGGCGCGGTCGATGATCCCGGCGATGATCCACATCGCGCCCAGCACCGCGATCAGCGCCGTCGCCGCCGCCGTCACCGCCAGCGCAACCGTGATCCGCATCCTGAGGCCGAGGCTCGTCCGCATGTCCGACTCGTTGTTTGAGCGTTGGTTAACAACGCCTATCAACTTCTCGCTAAGAGAGGGTGAACGGGGCGGGGCGCGGGGTGGTTGTGGGGGCTGGCGGCCGAAACAATAGTGTCGTCCCGGCGCAGGCCGGGACCCCTAGTCGCTCGGCACGGCTATCGCGCACGATCGATAGATCACGCGGTATGGGTCCTGGCTTTCGCCAGGACGACGCCGGGGATGAAGCGCCTAATACCCCCTGACCCGATCCACCACGTTCTCCAGCTCGCCGCCCGCCTCGAATCTCGCGATCTGCTCGGCGACGTAGGCCGAGATGGCTTCCGCGTCGGTGTCGGCGGCGTTGTGCGGGGTCAGCACCACCTTGGGGTGGGTCCAGAACCGGCTGTCGCTCGGCTGCGGCTCCTGCACGAAGACGTCGAGCGAGACGGCGCCGAGGGTACCGTCGTCGAGACAGGCCAGAATGTCGGCCTCGTTCTGCAGACCGCCGCGGCCGGCATTGATCAGCACGGGCGCGCCGAGCGGGCTGGTGCGGTTGAGTTTTGCGAAGACGTCGCGGTTGAGGATGCCGTGCGTGTCGGGCGTCAGCGGGAGCAGCGACACGAGGATGTCGGTCTTGCGCAGGAACGCATCCATGCCGTCCATGCCATGGAAGCATTCGACACCGTCGATCACGCGCGGGCTGCGGCTCCAGCCGGTGACGCGGAAGCCGAGGCGCCGCAGCACGTCGGCCGCATCCGCGCCGAGGGTGCCGAGCCCCATCATGCCGACCGTGACGGCGCTCGCCGGCCACTGATAGAGCGGCGCCCAGCGCTTTACGCGCTGCGAGTCCCGCAAATACAGCTCCTGGCGGTGGTGCATCAGCACGTGCAGCACGACATATTCGGTCATGCGGTTGGTCAGGTCGGGCACGGCGACGCGCACCAGCGGCACGTCGGGCAGGCTCTTGTCGGCCATCAGCGCATCGACGCCGGCGCCCAGATTGAAGATCGCCCGCAGATTGGGGAAGGAGCCGAGGTCGCCCGGCACCGGCTTCCACACCGCGGCATAGTGCACCTCGGCCGGATCGAGCGTGCTATCTGGCAGCAGCACCACGCGGCGGCCGCCGCAGACCGCATCGAACCGGACCTTCCAGCGCTCCGGCAGCCAGTTCTGCTGCGTGCTGTTGATCAGGACGGCGAGTGTGCCCTTGGTCATTCGAAGTGCCTCATAAGGTTCCGCTTTTGCAGGCCCTCCTTGACACGATCTGCCGGATTTTTCTTGCAAATTTTTTCCGCATCCCTGTCGGGGCGGGGCATATTGGACCGTCTTTAGAACAAGAGGTCGGGGAAGGTGGCTGCCCATGCTTTATGCGATTCTTTGCTATCACGATGAGGACTTCGTCGGCTCCTGGAGCAAGGAGCAGGACGAGGCCGTGATGAAGAAGCTCGCCGTGGTGCAGGAGAAGCTCACCCAGCAGGGCCGCCTCGGCCCCGTGGCGCGGCTGCTGCCGACCACCGCGGCGGCGACGCTGCGCAAGGAGGATCCGCCGCTGGTGCTCGACGGTCCCTATGCCGAGACCAAGGAGCAGTTGCTCGGCTTCTACATCGTGGACTGCAAGAACCTCGACGAGGCGCTCGACGTCGCGCGCGACCTTGGAGCGGCCAATCCTGGTGGCGCCTATGAGGTGCGTCCCGTCGGCGTGTTCCGGCCCGGAGGAATTTCGGCGTGAGCGACACGGACACCGCCTGGATCGAGACGGCGCTGACCTCGGCGCGACCCCAGGCGGTGGGCGCGCTGCTGCGCTACTTCCGTGATCTCGATACCGCGGAGGAGGCCTTCCAGAACGCCTGCCTGCGGGCGCTGAAGACCTGGCCGCAGAACGGCCCGCCGCGCGATCCTGCGGCCTGGCTGATCATGGTCGGCCGCAATGTCGCAATCGACGAGGTGCGCCGCGCCCGCAAGCAGCAGCCGCTGCCGGACGACGACCAGGCCATCTCGGACCTCGACGATGCCGAGGGCGCGCTGGCCGAGCGGCTCGACGGCTCGCATTATCGCGACGACATCCTGCGGCTGATGTTCATCTGCTGTCATCCGCAACTGCCGCCGACGCAGCAGATCGCGCTCGCGCTGCGCATCGTCTCGGGCCTCACCGTGAAGCAGATCGCGCGCGCCTTCCTGGTCTCGGAGGCCGCAATGGAGCAGCGCATCACGCGCGCCAAGGCGAAGGTCGCCGAAGCCGGGACCCCGTTCGAGGCGCCGGGCGCGATCGAGCGCTCGGAGCGGCTCGCCGGCGTCGCCGCGATGATCTACCTGATCTTCAACGAGGGCTATTCGGCAAGCGGCGACACCGCCGAGATCAGGAAGCCGCTGTGCGAGGAAGCGATCCGACTGGCGCGGCTCTTGCTGCGGCTGTTCCAGAGCGAGCCGGAGATCATGGGACTGACGGCGCTGATCCTGTTGCAGCATGCGCGTAGCGCCGCGCGCTTTGCCGCGGACGGCTCGCTGATCCTGCTGGACGACCAGGACCGCTCGCTGTGGAACGGCCCGATGATCGCCGAGGGCCTCGCGCTGATCGACAAGGCGATGCGCCATCGCCGCACCGGGCCCTACCAGATCCAGGCCGCGATCGCCGCGCTGCATGCCCGCGCTGCGACGCCGGAGGAGACCGACTGGACCCAGATCGACCTGCTCTACGGCGCGCTCGAAGTGGTGCAGCCCTCGCCGGTGGTGACGCTCAACCGCGCGGTCGCGGTCTCCAAGGTGCGCGGGCCGCAGGCCGCGCTCGATCTGATCGAGCCGCTGGCGCCGAAGCTCGCCAATTACTTCCATTTCTACGGCGTGCGCGGCGCCTTCCTGATGCAACTCGGCCGCAACGACGAGGCCCGCATCGCCTTCGACCGCGCCATCGCGCTGGCCAACACCTCCGCCGAAGCCGCCCACATCCGCATGCATCTCGACCGGCTGATCCGGGACAGCCAGCCGAAGGCGGGTGGCGGGGGCGCGAAGCAGAGCGCGAAGGCGAAGTGACGGCTCGCCGTCATTCCGGGGCACCCGAAGGGTGCACCCGGAATCTCGAGATTCCCCGGTGCGCAATTGCGCACCTGAGGTCTGGTCCTTCGGACCATCCCGGAATGACGATCAAAATTCATCCCGGCCAATTGTCGGCCCCAGCCATCCCCCTTCGTCTTAATCCCGTATCAAGGGAGCCATTCATGCTGAAAGCCATTGCCATCATCGCCGTCGTGCTCGCGCTCGGAATTGCGGGCGTCCTGGTCTTTGCCCTGACCAAACCCGACACCTTCCGTGTCGAGCGTTCGCTCGCCGTGAAGGCGCCGGCGGCCGCGATCTATCCGCTCGTCTCCGATTTCCACTTCTGGACCGGCTGGTCGCCCTATGAGAACCGCGATCCCGCCATGAAGCGCACCTATGGCGGAAACACGGCGGGGAGGGGCGCGACCTATGCCTGGGACGGCAACAATAATGTCGGCGCCGGGCATATGGAGATCCTCGAGGCGAACTCGCCCTCGAAGCTCCGCATCAAGCTCGATTTCGAACGCCCCTTCGAAGGCCACAACACCGCCGAGTTCACCTTTGTGCCGCAAGGCGAGACTACGCTGGTCACATGGGCGATGTACGGTCCGGCGCCGTTCTTGTCCAAGGTGATGCAGGTGTTCATCAACATGGACAGCATGATCGGCAAGGATTTCGAGGCCGGTCTCGCCAGCCTCAAGAAGGTCACCGAGAAATAACGCCAACGATCGCCCAGCAAGAAGAGGAGAGAAACGATGCTCAATCCCTATCTGTTCTATCAGGACACCTGCGAAGCGGCGTTCACCTATTACGCCAAGGTTCTCGGCGGCAAGATCGACGCCATGATGCGTTCGTCGGACGCGCCGCCGGACATGCCCGCCGCCCCCGGCCGCGAGAACATGATCATGCATGCACGGCTGTCGCTGCCCGGCGGCAGTGTGCTGATGGCTTCCGACGCACCGGGCGAGCACTTTCACAAGCCGCAGGGCTTCTCGGTCTCGTTGACCATCACGGATGTCGCCGATGCCGAACGCAAGTTCAACGCGCTGGCCGACGGCGGCACCGTCACCATGCCCTTCAGCAAGACGTTCTGGGCCAAGGGTTTCGGCATGTGCGTCGACAAGTTCGGCATTCCCTGGATGGTGAACTGCCCCGCCGAAGGAATGTGACGGCCGTCAGTACCTGACATGCCCGGCGCGCCTCGCTCGATCATTGTGAGCAGGAGGCGCGTCCGGGCCGGTCATGTCGTGCACCGATCGAGCAGCGCGGCTCTCATCGGATTGAGCCGGTCACCTCGTCGCCAGACGGCGGGGACTGGACGCAGCGGGGGCAGATCACGAGCTTGGTGCCGAGCTTCCTGTCGTTCTCCGCTTCGATCTCGTCGTGGACCGCCCACCACGCCTCGGAATACGGACGCAGGGTGGCGAGCACGCGTTCCCGTTCCTGATTGCGATTGTCCTGCACCGGCGTCGGGCTCGCCGTGCGCCGCTTTGTGACGTGAGCGCGGTTCGGATTCTGGCCAAGACCGTCCCAGGCGATCGGCCGCCGCTCCTGCGCCGGCGCGGCCACGCATCCCATGAGCGTTGCGCAAAAAGTAAGCAAGACGAGGGCGTGTCGAATCATGCCGGGCCTAATGGTGCGGTACGCGACACGCAAAATCCGCTTGGGACATCTTGCGCCGCGTCGGTTAAATGGAACTTAAGGGAAACGGCGGCCGGCATGGCCGAATATGGAATCAGAATCTCGCATGATTGTGTGAGAGCAGTGAGGCCGCTTCGTGAAAACGGTGCGGCCCGCATCGCACAACAACTGGCGCAATATTAGGCTGTGAACTCAGCGTCAGAATCGCTAATCATTCCTTCATAAATTCTACAAACTGGGGTGAGAGCGACTTGGAAGGGGAGCGACCGATGGCGGCGGCGCTACAGATCAACTTTGCACTTTGGGGTATGCTCATCTGCGCGAGCATGGAAATGGCGCAGATGATCCAGCGGTTCTACTAGAACCGCTCGGGCGCGTGACGGGCAATGTCGCCGGCGCGCCTGCCTGTCAGCTCACGAGCAATGCGATGAGCGTGAAGCTGACGCTTGCGATGACAAGCATCGAAATGACGTAGTTGCGCGGTCGCGCCGTCCGAGAGGACGGCTGTCTCCTCGGCCGCAGCGGCTCGATCGTGTGCCGGCCGGCTTGCGGCGGCGGGCGCGTGACGCCTGTGCCCGAGCCCGCATATTTCACATAGAGCTCGAGCAACCGCAGCTCGGACGCGAGGTCCATCAGGCCTTCGCGCTCGCGGCGCGACAGCAATTCGAACTCGGCGGTTTCCTCGGCGCTCAGTTGACCGAGGACGATCCGTCCCTGGTCGGACAGGCGGTAGCGGAAATCGATGGGCTGCATGGCATGCGAGCCGTATGGAAATGAGTAATCTTGAAAAAGCGGAACCATTCCTAAACTGTGACCACTGCTGAGATTGTGACGCCGCCGCGGCCTCAGTCTGGCCAAGCCCATCATAATCCGCAGGAAAAAGCTGGAAACCGCGTAAATTGTGCAGCCCTTGCAACGCGCTTGAGCGAATTTGGCGCCTGCAGCGGGGGAATTTCGCCGAACTGCCTAATCGCCGGACAATGGCGGATCGATCGCGGTCAGATGGCGTGCCGGCGTCACCGGCAGCGCGGATAGATCGCGGCGAGATCGCGGCCCTTCAGCAGCAACAGGCGCGCGGTGAGACCGCCGCGGCGGCTGATCCAGTCGCGCACCGGGCCGGGATAGGCGGCCAGCACCGCATCCGATGCCTCCGGCTCGGCATAGACGCGCCCGCGCCGGTCGATCGAACGCGCGGCATGGAAGCCGAGCACGGCGCGCTTGGTGACGCAGATGCGCTCGCCCGGCACGATGCTGAGCACCAGCGTGCAGGCGGACAGGCACGGACCGTCGATCACCACGCGCTCGCCGCTCTCGCGCACCTTCTCGAACAGATCGAGGAACGGCCCGACCTGGCCGCCCGGCGACTGGATGATGCGGATTTCCGCCGCGGCGGGCGCGGCGGCGAGCAGGGCGGATGCGAGCGCCAGGGCCGTGAGGATGATGACGCGTCGCATGAACTCTCCACCAACTCGGTTTCGTAGGGTGGGTTAGCCGACGGTTGCGCGCAGCGCAGTCCGTTGGCGTAACTCACCATCTTTCGCGCCGCGTGAAAAGAGGTGGGTTACGCCCCGCGGCCACGCTTCGCGCAGCCGCAGTGCGAACCCACCCTGCAAGGTTCTACCCGTTCCGCCTTTGCCCGCGCAGCGTCGGCAGGCCGATGCCGGCCGCATCGAAGCCGCCATCGACGGCCAAAATTTGGCCGGTGATGTAGCTCGCGTTGCCTGAGCAAAGGAAATAGATGGCGTCCGCGAGTTCCTCTTCCAGGCCGTAGCGGTTGAGCGGGATGGCGTCGTGATAATCGGCGCGGATCTCCTTGCTGTGCACCTGCTTGGCCATCGCGGTGTCGACCGGACCCGGCGCGACGGCATTGACGCGGATGTTGAGCGAGGCGAGCTCGACCGCGAGCTGTTTTGTCAGATGGGCGAGCCCGGCCTTGCTGGTGCCGTAGGCCGAGCGCAGCGTCGAGGCGCGCACCGCCGAGATCGAGGTGATGTTGACGATGGCGCCGCCATCGCTGTCGCGCATCAGGGGCACCGCGGCCTTGGTGCAGAGGAACGGGCCGGTGAGGTTGACCTCGAGCACGCGGCGCCAGTCGGCGTCCGACGTCTCCATCAGCGGCGCGAACACGGCGATCCCGGCGTTGTTGACCAGCGCGTCGAGCCGGCCGAACCGCCGTTCGACCGCCGTCATCGCCGCGCCGACCGCGGCTGCGTCGGAGACGTCGCAGGTCAGCGCCAGCGTCGCTTCGTCCCGGCCGATCTCCGCGACCGCGCGGCCGAGCAGATCGCCCTCGATGTCGAGCAGCGCCACGCGCCAGCCCTCGCCAAGGAACTTCTTCGCGGTCGCAAGCCCGATGCCGCGCGCGGCTCCGGTGACGAGGGCGACTTTTTGCGGGGCTTGCGGCATGGGGGATCTGTCCTCGGGTAGCGGGCGCGGGAGTGCGGGCTCCTTTTACTGCGCTTTTGTGCTGGCGAGGAAGGGCTTATGCCGAGCGCGCCGGCCACTTGTTTGCCGGAGGACGCAAATCCCGTGTCTGCTAGTCGGGATGCGAGTTGGCGAACGACGGCGTGGCCCCTCGCTCCGTCATTGCGAGCGCAGCGAAGCAATCCAGAGTCTTTCCGCGGAGGGATTCTGGATTGCTTCGCTGCGCTCGCAATGACGCTGTGGAGACAGCGAGCGCCTCCAGCGACAACCGCTTCGCGGTTGCGCCGGGATGACGGGGATAGAAGTGACAGCCCCTACGCCAGCTCCGCCGAGGCGCGCTGCATGTTGGCCGACATGTCCGAGGTCACGATGCTCTGCTCTTCGACCGCCGCGGCGGTGGAGGCGATGAACTCGTTGACGCCGGCGATCGCGAGCTTGATCGCGGTGAGCGAGCTCGCAACGTCGCCGGAGATGGTGTTCAGCGCGTCGATTTCGGAGGTGATGGTGTCGGTCGCCTGCTTGGCCTGGTTGGCGAGGCTCTTCACCTCGGACGCCACCACCGCGAAGCCGCGGCCGGCTTCGCCCGCGCGCGCCGATTCGATCGTGGCGTTGAGCGCGAGCAGGTTGATCTGACCGGTGATGCCCGAGATCATCTCGACGATGCCGCTCATCGCCTGCGCCGCCGCGTTCAGCCGCTGCGCCTGGCCGTCGGCGGCCTCGACGCGGCTGGTCGCGACCTTCGAGGTCTCGCGCGACTTCGCCATGGTCTCGGAGATCTCGCGGATCGAGGCGCTCATCTCTTCGCTGCCGGCGGCGACCGCGTCGATCAGGCCGCGCGCGTTGTCGGCCTTCTTGCGGCCGATCGCCTGCGCGGTGATGTCGGTGGCGTATTTCACCACCTTGTAGGGCTTGCCGTTGAGGTCGAAGATCGGGTTGTAGGACGCCTGGATCCAGATCTCGCGGCCGCCCTTGGCGATCCGCTTGTACTCGGCGGCCTGGTATTCGCCGCGGTTGAGCGTCTCCCAGAACTGGCGATAGGCCGCCGAATTCCTCTCGTTCGGCTCGACGAACATGGAGTGGTGCTGCCCCTTGATCTCCGCCAGCGAATAGCCCATCGCCTTCAGGAAGTTCTCGTTGGCGGTGCGGATCGTGCCGTCCATGTTGAACTCGATCACCGCCTGCGACTTCTGGATCGCGGCGAGCTGGCCGTCATTGTCGGCCGCCTTCATCTTCTGCGCGGTGACGTCGGTGGCGAACTTCACCACCTTGAACGGCCTGCCCATCTCGTCGAGGATCGGGTTGTAGGTCGCCAGGATCCAGATTTCCTTGCCACCCTTGCCGAGCCGCTTGTATTCGGCCGCCTCGAACTGGCCGCGATTCAGCCGCGCCCAGAAATCGGAATAGCCCGAGCCCGCGCGATCCTCCGGCGTCACGAACATGGAGTGGTGCTTGCCCTGGATCTCGTCGAGCGAGTAGCCCATCGCATTGAGGAAGTTCTCGTTGGCGGTGACGATGGTGCCGTCCATGTTGAACTCGATCACGGCCTGCGCACGGCTGATCGCGGTGAGCTTGCCCGCGTCCTCCATGGTCCGCATCTTGTAGGCCGTGATGTCGGTGGCGAACTTGATGAAGCTGACCACCTTGCCGTTCTCATCGAGCAGCGGCGCGTAGGAGGCGTGGACCCAGACCTCCTTGCCGTTCTTGCCGTAGCGCTTGTATTGCGTGGTCTGGAACTCGCCGCGGTTCAGGCTGGCCCAGAAGTCGCGATAGCGCGCGCTCTCGCGCTCGGCAGGGCTGACGAAGATGCTGTGGTGCTTGCCCTTGATCTCGGCGAGCGTGTAGCCGCTCATCTTGAGCAGGTTCTCATTGGCATCGAGGATGGTGCCGTCGAGACCGAATTCGATCACGGCCTGAGAGCGATCGAGTGCCTCGACCTCTGCGACCGCATGCCTGACTTTCTTGCTCTGAAAATTGAACACGTGAGCCCCGCAATATCCCGGTGAGAATCTGGAGCACGATCGTAGTGCTCCCCCCTGAGACTAAAAGTTGCATGCTCTTCTTGAGCATCTGTAAACCTTGGCAAAAACCGCGACGGGCTCCGCGGTTTCGCCTGCGAAGATCATGTATTTCAACTTGCGAGGGTTCTCGCTTCATATGCACGGCGTGGTTCATAAACGGGCCGTATTTGTACGGGACAGCGCACGCATTTTTTTTCGCGGCGTGTTGCCGCAGGCGAGATCTTTTCGTTGTCGGCGTGGCCGATCGCCAATCGTCTTTCATCGAAATGCTCACCACGGAGACGATCGATGCCCGACGACAATGAGCGCGTGATTCGGGATTTGTTTGTCGCCTATCTCGCCAATGACCGGCAACGCGTGAGCGATGCGCTCGCCGACGATTTCCGTTTCACCAGCCCGTTCGACGACGAGCTCGACAAGGCGACCTATTTCGAACGCTGCTGGAAGGACACCGGCTGGATCGCGCGTCACGAGATCGAGCGCATCTTCGTCCGTGGCGACGAGGCCTTCGTCACCTATCGCTGCGTGGCAACAGACGGCAGGAGCTTCCGCAACACCGAGTTCTTCACTTTTGCCGGGGGCAAGGTGCGCCGGATCGAGGTCTATTTCGGCGCAGCCCGTCAGGACGGCCGTTTCCTGCCCCAGGAGCGCTAGCGGCGCGCAAAAACCCGCAAAATAATTTTCGCTGCCCTTGTCGGTTCCGTAGGGGCTCGCTCGTCTTGCAGGTGAGGGCGGGCGCTCCGCCGCCGCTCTCGCCGACAGTGAAAGCAAGGACTCCCCATGCGATTCATGATGCTGATGATCCCGCTCGGCTACGAGAACGCGCCGCCGGACGTCCAACTCGATCCCGAGCGCGTCGCCTCGATGATGCGGTACAACGAGGCGCTGAAGGATGCCGGCGTGCTGATCACGCTGGACGGCCTGCACCCGCTCTCGATGGGCGCGCGCGTCTCGTTTGCGACCGGCGAGGCGGTCGTCACCGACGGTCCCTTCGCGGAAGCCAAGGAAGTTCTGGGCGGCTACTGGATGATCGAGGTTGCCTCGCGCGCAGAGGCCATCGCGTGGGCCAGGAAGTGCCCGGCCTCGCCGAACGAAATCATCGAGATCCGCCAGGTGCAGGAGATGGCCGACTTCCCGCCCGAGGTGCAGGCCGCCGCCGCCGGCTTCGACGATCTGAAGACATAGTCCACCGCCCGCGATGACATCGCACCCGTCGTCAATCGATCAACCAAGGAGAGAACCGATGAGCACCGAACACAAATTCCTCGCCGTCTATCTTGGCAGCATGAGCGGCGAAAGGATGAAGGCCTGGCAGGCGCTTCCCGAGGCCGAACGAAAGGCCAGGGAGCGCGAGGGCATGGCCGCCTGGCACGGCTGGGTCGAGAAGCACAAGGACGTCATCGTCGAGATGGGCGGCCCGCTCGGCAAGACCCGCAGGATCGACGGCCGGGGCATCACGGAGATCAGCAACGCGCTGACCGGCTTCACCGTGGTGCGCGCCGCCTCGCAGGAGGAGGCAGCAAAGCTATTCGAGAACCATCCGCATTTTGCGATCTTCCCGGGCGAGGCGATCGAGGTCATGCCCGTGCTGGCCATTCCGCAGATGTAGCTGCTGCCCGTCATTCCGGGGCGGTCCGCAGGACCGAACCCGGAATCTCGAGATTCCGGGTTCGGCTCCTTGAGCCGCCCCGGAATGACTGCGGAGAATACGGGGGTTAATCACGCCTCTTCGCCGCTAGTGACCTTCACGCCCGGCTCATGTAAAAGCCGTTCACATGAGCTGGCGCAAGGAGCAGCGCCGCGCCGAGCGCGGCTATCACCACGGTAATCTGAAGGAGGCCCTGTTGCAGGCCGCCCTCGGACTGATCGCCGAGAAGGGCGCGGCAGGCTTCACCTTCGCCGATGCCGCGCGCATGGCCGGCGTCAGCGCGGCGGCGCCCTACCGGCACTTTCGCGACCGCGACGAACTCCTGTCCTCGATCGCCCAGCGCGGCTTCGAGCAGTTCGAATCCCGCCTCACCGCAGCCTGGGACGACGGCCGGCCCGACACGGTCACGGCGTTCGAGCGCGTCGGCAAGGCCTATCTCGCCTTCGCCCGCGAGGAGCCGGCCTTCTACAACGCGATGTTCGAATCGGGCCTGCCGGTCGATGCCAATCCCGCGCTTCAGGCCGCGAGTGAGCGCGCCTTCAACATCATTCGCGCCGCGGCCGAGCGGCTCGCCGCGCTGGCCCCGCCCGGTACCCCGCGTCCCCCGGCCATGATGATGGCCCTGCACATCTGGTCGATGGCGCACGGCGTGGCCTCGCTGTTCTCGCGCGGCGATGCGGCGCGGCGCAAGCTGCCGATGTCGCCGGACGAGCTGCTCGAGGCCGAGGTGCTGATCTATCTGCGCGGGCTCGGCTTCCCGACCGACCGCCGTCCGCCCGCGAAAGGTGCCGAGCCGCCGCCGGTCCCGCCGGAGGCTTCCTCCGGTTCGGGCGTGCCGCCGGGCGGCCCCTGGGGCAAGCCGAAATAAAGTTGCGCAAATAATCACGCGGGCGTGTCAGGCGGCCAGCTTGACAAAATCGCGGGATGGGCTAGCTATGTAAATGTTATTTACATTCACAACGGCGCTGATGCCGTGATGGAGATGGGAAATGGCCTACACCGCTGACGTCAATCGCTGGCGCGGCCCCTCGGACCACCAGCAGCAGTACGAGCGGCCGCACATGCTCGACACGCCCTGGCATCCCGGCTGGATCGCCGTGACCATTCTCGGCTTCATCATCTGGTGGCCGATCGGACTTGCCCTTCTCTTTTTCACACTCGGGAGCAGAAGAATGTCGTGCTGGAGCAACCAGGATCGCTGGCAGAACAAGATGGAGCGGATGCAGTACAAGATGGACCGCATGCGCGACCGCATGGAGCGCCGTGGCTTTGGTTTTGGCTTCGGCCCGCCGTCCTCCGGCAACCGCGCCTTCGACGAATATCGCAGCGAGACGCTGCGCCGGCTCGAGGAAGAGCAGGTCGAGTTCAAGAACTTCCTCGACCGTCTGCGTCACGCCAAGGACAAGGAAGAGTTCGACCAGTTCATGGCGCAGCACAAGACGCGCCCGACCCCGCCGCCGACCGATCAGCCCCAGGGCTGATCTAGCAAGGCTGCCACATCTCAAAGCCTTCAGGCACATGCCCCCAAAGCCCTGATGGCCCCGAGCCGCCCGTCTGCGCAACCCGCAGGCGGGCGGTTTGGTTTTTGGAAGAGGTCGTCATGCCCGGGCATGACGGTGCCCCATAGAACCGGCTCACGGTCCGCCGACACTAAAAGCCTATGGACCTCTACACCCGCCTTCTGCTCGGCCTCACCGCCTTCGCGGTGCTGGGCTATATCGGCGTCGTCTATGGCGGCTGCGCGCTCGATCCCGACTGCCATTTCCGCCTTTGCGCCGGCGGACGCGCGTTTTGTGGCGTTGATCACGCACATGTGCAGGATCGATAGAACCCTGTTCGTGCCCGGCCCGACCAAGCCCTGACAGCGCCAACGGGCACGACCATGACCAACGAAGGCAAGGAGATCATCCGGGACACTGCGCTGCTTGAGCGCGCCTCGACGCTATTCGATCGGTTCGGGGATTCTGTTCCGCTGACGATTGCGTTCCTCAATCATTGGCCGACCGAGATCAAATTCTATCCCGAATTCGTGGTCGGCAATGCCTGGAAGGTCTTTCTCAGCTTTGGCCTCTATCAGCTCGCCGCGTTCGCGCTCAGGCGCGCGGTCAAGTTCGCCAAGTCGGACCTCGTCCCATGATCCTGCTCCGCGATTTCGCGCTTTATGTCCTGCCGGTCCTCGTCGCAGGCGGCGGCTGGCTGTATGCGCTCAATCTGCGCAAGCGGACGCGGTCAGGGCGCGCACCCGAGCGGCGTTACGTCCCTCCGGCATCACTGGCGCCCTGATCCGGACCGCCTATATTCGCCTGCACAAGTGCGAGGGCGGAGCGGAGGCGACGATGGCGGAAGCTGCGATCATGGCAAGCGACAGCCTGTGGCGGAAGCTTCGCAGCGAGGCGCAGCGCGCCGCCGCCGCCGACCCCGTGTTCGGCAAGGCGCTCGCTGGCGCCATTCTCGCGCATGACGATTTTGCCGCGGCGCTGGCCGATCTGATCGGCCAGCGGCTTGGCCGCGGCGCCGCCGAGCGCGCGCGCTTTGCGTCCTTTGCCCGCGCCGCCTTTCGCAGCCAGCCGGATCTGGTCGAGACCGCCAGCCGCGACCTGCAGTCCATCGCACTGCGCGATCCCGCCATCGCCGAGCTGTTGCCGCCTTGGCTGCACTACAAGGGCTACGTGGCGCTGCAGGCCTTCCGCGTCTCGCACTGGCTCTGGCATGCCGGCCAGATCGATGCGGCGCTGCTGTTCCAGAACGAAGCCTCGAACGTCCTGCAAGTCAGCATTCATCCGGCCGCCAGCGTAGGGGCGGGGGTCTATCTCGACCACGCCACCGGCATCGTGATCGGTGCCAATGTGGTGATCGGCGACGATGTCACCATCCTGCAGAACGTCAGCATCGGCCGTCGCAGCGAGCTGCCGACCCGCTCGCCGCGCATCGGCCGCGGCGTCTATATCGGCGGCGGCGCGACCATCCTCGGCGACATCGTCATCGGCGATTTCGCGAAGATCGGCGCCGACACGCTGCTGACGTCGGACGTCCCCGCCGGCTGCACCGCGGTCGGCAATCCCGCGCGACTGACCAACTGCCCCGAGCCCGCATCGGTGGCCTGACCTTTCTCATTCCTCGGAGACTCAAATGAAGACGGCAATCGTGATCGGCGTCGGCCCGGACCGCGGGCTCGGAGCCCGGCTCTGCAAGCGCCTTGCGGCCGACGGACTCAAGGTGATCGTCGCGGGCCGGACGCTGTCCGCGCTGCAGGCCGTTGCCGACGACATCACCAAGGCCGGCGGCAATGCCGTGCCCGTCGTCGCGGATGCGACCAGCGAGCGCGACATCGTCGCTTTGTTCGATGCCGCCGGCGCCGAGCTCGACCTCGCCATCTACAACGCCGGCAACAACACGCCCGGCAAGATCATCGAGATGGACGCCGGCTATTTCGAAAATGCCTGGCGCGTCGTGTGCTTCGGCGGCTTCCTGTTCGGCCGCGAGACGGTGCGCCGCATGGTGCCGAAGAAGACGGGCACGCTGCTCTTCACCGGCGCCAGCGCCTCGCTGCGCGGCCGTTCCAGCTATGGTGCCTTCAACTCATCCAAGGCCGGCCTGCGCACGCTGGCGCAGGCCATGGCCAAGGAATATGCGCCCGACGGCATCCATGTCGGCCATGTCGTGGTCGACGGGGCCATTGCCGGCGACAAGATCTTCTCGCGCTTCCCGGACGCCGCGGGGCGCGAGGACAGCCTGATCGACATCGAAGGCATCGTCGATGCCTTCGCCTTTCTCTACCGCCAGCCCGAACGCGCCTGGTCGTTCGAGCTCGACGTGCGGACCTCGAAGGAGAAGTGGTGAGGGCAGGGCGTCGTCGCCCCTGACGATCAATACCCGGCCGCCAGCCCGCTGTTGCGGCGCGGATCGTTCGCGCCGTAGTAACGATTGTTGCCGACTTGTTTGCCGCCAAGCGACGGCGCGCCGACGATGATGACCGCGAGATGATTGGCCGGCTGCGGCGGGCCGAACTTGTGGCCCATGCCCTCCAGAATCTTCTGCGTGTCCGGCGACAGCGCATAGTTCTCGACATTGGTCAGGTCCGGCAGCCATTGCTGATGGATGCGCGGCATGTCGACGGCTTCCTGCGCGTTCATGCCGTAGTCGATGGCGTTGATCATGGTCTGCAGCACGGCCGTGATGATGCGGCTGCCGCCGGGCGTGCCCACCACCATCACCGGCTTGCCATCCTTGCTGACGATGGTCGGGCTCATCGAGGACAGCGGCCGCTTGCCGGGCGCGATGGAATTGGCCTCGCCCTGCACCAGGCCATACAGGTTGGGAACGCCGACCTTGGCGGTGAAGTCATCCATTTCATCATTGAGCAGCACGCCGGTCTTCGCCGCCGTGACCTTGGCGCCGAACCAGTCGTTCAGCGTGTAGGTGACGGACACCGCGTTGCCGTCCTTGTCCGCGATGGAATAGTGCGTGGTGTTGCTGCCCTCGTGCGGCGGCACGCCCGGCTTGATGTCCTTGGAGATGCCGGCCTTGTTCGGGTCGATCACGGCGCGGATCTTGGCCGCGTAAGCCTTGTCGAGCAGGCGGTCGAGCGGATTCTTCACGAAGTCGGGATCGCCGAGATAGCTGTTGCGGTCCACGTAGGCGTGCCGCATCGCTTCGATCTGCACGTGCGTGGCAGCCGCGGAGTGATAGCCGAGCTCCTTCAGCGGATAGCCTTCCAGGATATTCAGGATCTCGCAGATGACGACGCCGCCCGAGCTCGGCGGCGGCGCGGACACCACGTGATAGCCGCGATAGTCGCATTCGACGGGTGCGAGCTCGCGCGTCTTGTAGCCGTCGAGGTCGTCCTGCGTCAGCAGCCCCTTGCCGGCCTGGCTCGACGCCACGATCGCGCTGCCGACCCAGCCTTTATAGAAACCGTCGGTGCCTTTGCTGCTGATCTCGCGCAGGGTCTTCGCCAGCTCGGACTGCGTCAGCCGGTCGCCCACGCCGAACGGCTGGCCGTCCCTGAGGAAGATCGCGGCCGATGCGGGATCGTCCTTGAAATCATCGGTTGCCGTGCGCAGCAGGTCGATGTCGCCCTGGTCGAGCACAAATCCCTGTTCGGCGAGCTGGACCGCTGGAGCGAGCAGATCGGCGCGCTTCATGGTGCCGTATTTCTCGCGCGCATATTCCATGCCCGAGACCGATCCTGGAACGCCCACGGCGAGGTGCCCCTTGGTCGAGATGCCCTTGATGACGTTGCCGTCCTTGTCGAGATACATGTTGGCCGTCGCCGCCTTGGGCGCGGTCTCGCGGAAATCGAGGAAGGTCTTGCGGCCGTCGGCGAGCTGAATCGTCATGAAGCCGCCACCGCCGAGATTGCCGGCCGCCGGATAGACCACGGCAAGGGCATAGCCGACGGCGACAGCCGCATCGACGGCATTGCCGCCGCGCTTGAGCACCTCGACGCCCACCTCGCTCGCCAGATGCTGCGCCGACACCACCATGCCGTTTTCCGCCGCGACCGGCGCAACCGAGGCCGCGCGCGCGGTGCTGGACGTGAACAAGCAGATCGATACGACCGCGGCGGTCATCCACCGCGCATGTGTCTGTGGGTTCGGCATGGGGAGTTTCCTCAAGCTGGCCGGTGATGCCGGCACGTTGTTGTCCGCACGAACCCTATCAGTTCGCGGGCGCTGGGGGAGCATGTGACGCACGATGCCCGCCAAGGCGCACTCTGCGCTCCCTCCCCCCTTGCGGGGGAGGGCGGGGGAGAGGGGTGGCCCAGGAAACGGTGTTCATTGTGCGCCCGGGATCTTGGTCTCAAGAGCGAATCCCCGTGGGAACCCCTCTCCCTGACCCTCCCCCCGCAAGGGGGGAGGGAACCGGCCTCGCTCGTGGCCGGCAGCCCTCTCACCCGGCGACGCCACGCGGCACTCTGTCCCGCCCCAGTCAGCCCCCATCCCCCTGCACCACCTACCTTTCCCGCAGCCAAATTCGCCGCCGGTAACCCCGCATTAACCATCGGCGGGGTCTGGTAAGGCTGGACAGGCGTGCCCGGAGCCCGAAGTCAAGGCCGGGGGGCCAAGGCCCTTAGTTTTGACATCTTGGCAGGGAATGCAGGCGGCCGGCTTTGGACGAGCCCTGCACCCCAGAAAGACAAGGCTTTGAGCGGGCTTGCCGGCTGCGCGGTTAGCGCGGCGGTTGGGGAACCGGCGGTCATTTGCTGGCCGGGACATGAGGTTTAGAGATCGCCTTGAGAGGATACTGCTTATGAATCCGGCCGACGTGGCTCAGTCAGCCCTTCCGGTTGCCGCTTCCGCGGACGTGTCGCTGATCGCGCTGTTCTGGCAGGCTC
>Ga0207426_1000533_pt1 | contig 54735 bp, 45 predicted proteins | sample AraplaMF_Cvi_mMS_FD_184265 | JGI IMG/M metagenome (GOLD analysis project Ga0207426, IMG submission 184265) | Arabidopsis root microbial communities from the University of North Carolina, USA - plate scrape MF_Cvi_mMS (SPAdes) (version 2) | ecosystem: Host-associated > Plants > Roots > Endosphere...
GAACCCACCCCCCGCCCCCTCCCCCGAAGGGGGAGGAGGGGGAGGGGGCGGGGGAGCGCTGCCGCACCCGCCGCCGCCCGCCGTCGACCCCGTCCGGCACGCCCTGGACGCCCTCCTCGCCGAAGCCCGGGCCGCCACCCGCACGGTCGCCGCCGCGGCTGCCGGCCCGGCCCCGGCGACCGGCCCTGCCCACTACGGCCGCCCGGCTCCGGCGTCCGCTTCCGCCCACCTCGCGCCCCCGGCCCCGGCGCCCGGCTCCGGCCGCACCGCGCCGCCTCCGGCCCCGCCATCCGGCACTGGGCACAAAGCCCGTTCGGCCCCAGCGCCCGCCTCCGCCCGTACCGCCCATCCCGCCCCGGCACCCCACTCCGTCCCCACCGCCCCTCAGCCCCCAACCCCAGTGCCCGGCCCCGCCCTCACCTCCCACCGCACCACCCGTCACCTCTCCCTCGCCACCGTCCCCTACGTCCGCGACCACTGCGTCTACCTCCAGCCCGACGACTGGCCGGAGCCGGCCGACCGGTTTCCCGTCGTTCCGATGACCACGCTGCTGGAGCTGGCGGCCGAGGCGGCCCGTGAGGTGCGGCCGGGGCAGGTCGTCACCGGGTACTCCGACGTCCGGGCCCTGCGCTGGCTGCCCGTCGCCCCGCCCGTCGACCTGCCCGTCACCGCCACCCCCGTCGGCGACGGCCGCGTGCGGGTGGCCCTCGGGGACCACGCCGTGGTCACCGTCCACCTCGGGGCGCACCTGCCGCCTCCGCCGCCGCCCGGCCTCCCGGCGCTGGCGTCCGGCCGGCCGGCGCCGGTGAGCGCCGAGGCCCTCTACCGGGACCGGTGGATGTTCCACGGGCCGGCGTTCGCCGGGGTCCACGAGGTCGGCACGCTCGCCGCCGACGGCATCAGCGGAACGCTGCGCGCACTGCCCGCGCCCGGCGCCCTCCTGGACGCCGCGGGCCAGCTCCTCGGCCACTGGATGCAGCTGCAACTCACCGGCGACCGGCTGGTCTTCCCCGCGACCCTGGAGCGCGTACGGCTCTACGGGCCCCCGCCCCGCGAGGGCGCACTGCTCGCGGCCACCGCCCGGATCCGCGAGGTACGCCCCGGCACGGTACGCGGCGACGTGGAGCTGTGCGGCGCCGACGGCGGTGTCCGGGCGCGGCTGGAGAACTGGACGTACCGGCGGTTCGGTGCCGACGAACGGGTGTGGCCCATGAAGTTCACGCCGGAGGTGTGCGGGATCGGCGAACCCCGGCCGGGCGGCTGGTGCCTGGCCCGGCGCCGCTGGACCGATCCGGCCTCGCAGGAGCTGGTCATGCGCCGCTATCTGGGCGCCGCCGAACGCGCCCGTTACGAACGCTGCGCGCCGCGCGCCCGCACGGCCTGGCTGCTGGGCCGGATCGCCGCCAAGGACGCGGTCCGTGAGCTGCTGTGGGAGTCGGGTGCCGGTCCGGTCTTCCCCGCCGAGGTCGCCGTCGGCAACGACCACGACGGCCGCCCCCGGGCCGAGGGCCCGCTCGCCGCCGGTCTCCACCTCTCGCTCGCGCACAAGGACCACGTCGCCGTCGCCCTCGCCCACCGGTCGGGCCCCGTCGGCATCGACATCGAACCGGTCACCGACGATCCGCAGGCCCTCGAACAGATCGCCCTCACCCCGGCCGAACGCCGCCTGGCGGACGTCCTCCAGGCCCGGGAGACCACCGGAAGCACCGGCCGTGCCTACTGGCTCACCGCGCTGTGGTGCGCCAAGGAGGCCGCGGCGAAGGCGGCGGGCAGCGGCCTGGGCGGGCGGCCGCTGGAGTGGGCCGTGACGTCCGCGCCGGGCGGCGCGCTGCGGGTCCTCTCCCCGGCCGGCCGGCCCCACCTCGTCCACCTCGACTCCGTCCACGACCTGTCCGCGCGCCATGTCGTCGCCTGGACCGGGCCGCCGCCCGAGGACCGCACGGGCACCGTTACCCCCACTTCCACGGAGGCCACCCATGGCAACTGACCCGCTCCCCGAGCGCACCGGGGCGATCCTGGCCGAGATCACCGACATGCTGGTGAGCGTCGTCGGCGACGAACTCCTCGTCGTGGGCGAGGTCACGCCCGCGACCACCTTCAACGACGATCTGGCCCTGGAGAGCATCGAGTTCGTCGCCCTCGCCGAGCTGCTGCACCAGCGCTACGGAGCCGCCGTGGACCTCCTCGGCCTGCTCGCGGAGAAGGACATCGACCAGATCCTGGCCATGACGGTCGGCGAACTCGCCGTCCACATCGACGAGGTCACCGTCGCCGACCAGGCCTGCGCGGGCTGAGCCCACCATGGCCCTGACCCCCGCAGGCGGGCTGCGCCTGCACACCCAGTGGCTGCCGGGCCGCGACGACGGGTCCACGGTCGTCTTCCTCCACGGCCTGGTGATGGACAACCTGTCGAGCTTCTACTGCACCCTCGCCGGCCCCGTCTCCCGCGCCGGCCACCCCGTGCTCCTCTACGACCAGCGCGGACACGGCCGCAGCGACCGTCCGCCCGGCGGCTACGACCGGGACACCGCGGTGGCCGACCTCGCCGCCCTGCTCGCCGCCCTCGGCCTCGACCGCCGCCCGGTGCACCTGGTCGGCAACAGCTACGGCGGTGTGCTCGCCCTGCACACCGCGCTGGTCCGCCCCGACCTCGTCGCCTCTCTGGTGCTGATCGACGCCCAACTGACCGGCGACTGGGTCGAGAAGATGACCGACACCCTCTCCGTCGCGGCCCTCGGCCTCGAACACCGCCGGCTGCCCGAGCAGCTCGCGGCGCTGGGCCGGCGCAAGGAGGCCCGGCTGACCGCGGGCGCCGACGCCCTGCTCAACCGCACCACCCTGATCGAGGACCTCGCGGCCGGCGCCGCCTTCACCGCCCGCGACTTCGCCCGGCTGCGCCGCCCGGTCCTCGCCGTGTACGGAGAGCACTCCGAACTCCTGCCCGGAGCGCGGGACCTCGCGGCCGGGGCGCCGGACTGCGCGCTGCGTGTGCTGCCCGGCGTGGGACACACCGTGCTCAACGAGGCCACCGACGGACTCTGCGCCGCCGTGCTGGAGCGGCTCGGCGCGCGGGCCGGGGCGGTGGCCCGATGAGAGTGCTCTTCGTCGTCCCGCCGCTGGTCGGCCACGTCAATCCGACGATCGCGGTCGCCGCCGAACTCACCGCGCGCGGGCACCGGGTCGCCTGGACCGGCCCCGCCGCGGCCCTGTCGCCCCTGCTCCCCGCGGGCTGCGTGCTGTACCCGGCGGGGGACCCCGGCGGGGGCGAGGGCACCGAGGCACTGCACGGGCGGTGGCGCGATCTGCGGGGGGTGGCGGCCCTGCGCTTCCTGTGGGCGGAGGTGCTCCTCCCGCTCGCCCGCGCGATGCTGCCCGGGGTGCACGCCGCCGTCGAAGCCTTCGCGCCCGATGTGGTGGTGGCCGACCAACAGGCCCTGGCCGGGCCGCTGGTGGCGCGCCGGCACGGTCTGCCCTGGGCGACCTCGGCGACCACGTCGGCGGAGTTCGCCCACCCCTTCGACGGGGTCCCCAAGGTGGGGGAGTGGGTGGCGCAGCGCATCGCCGCCCTGCTCGCCCAGTGCGGCGCGCCCAGCGGCTGGGACCCCCGCTTCTCCCCGCACCTCGTCCTGGTCTTCTCCACCCCCGCGCTCATCGGGGACGGCGCGCCGGCCGGCGACGGGGCGCGCCCGGCGGCGGCCGCCGCCGGAACGGGGACCGCGGCCCGCCCCGGGGACCGGTGGTATCCGCCCCATTACGCCTTCGTCGGGCCCGCCTTCGGCGCCCGCCCCTCCACCGGGGATTTCCCCTGGCACCGGCTGGACCCCGGGCGGGCGCGGGTGCTGGTCTCCCTCGGCACCCTCAACCGTGAGGCGGGCACCCGCTTCTACCCCGCGGTGCTGCGCGCCGCCGACGCGCTCGCCGACCGGGCGCAGCTGATCCTGGCCGCCCCCCGGGAGTTCGCCGGGGACGTCCCGCCGCACCTGATCCACCAGGAGTACGTCCCGCAGCTCGCCCTGCTGCCGCACCTGGACGCCGTGCTGTGCCACGGCGGCCACAACACCGTGTGCGAGGCGCTCGCCCACGGCCTGCCGCTGGTCGTGGCGCCGGTCCGCGACGACCAGCCGATCGTCGCCGGGCAGGTGACCGCGGCCGGTGCGGGGGTGCGGGTGCGCTTCGGCCGGGCCCGAGCGGACGAACTGCACCGGGCGCTGGCCGCCGTACTGGACGACCCGGCCCACCGCCGTGCGGCCCGCCGGATCCAGGCGTCCTTCGCCGCGGCGGGCGGCGCCCGCGCCGCGGCCGACCGCCTGGAGAAGCTGTCGGCCGGCGCCACGGGCCACCCGGCCCCGCCCGTACCCGGCACCGCCCCCACCGAGAACGAGAAGGGACCGTGAGCCCGATGACGCGAGCGCACCGTTCGGGAGCCCGCACCCGCTGGGTGGCGGCCGCCGCCGTGACGGCCCTGGGGGCGGGCACCGTGCGCGCCCGCCGCCGGCTCGCCGCGCTGCCGGTCCTCGACCCCTCCCCCGCCCAGGACGCCCCGCGGCCGCCGCTCCCCGGCTGGCACCTGATCACCGCGCCCGGCGTCACCGTCGACGCGGCGACCCTGCGCGCCGCGGCCGACCACGCCGTACGCGAGGGACTGCGCGTCGTGGACCTCGTCCCGGCGCGCCTGGACGCCGAGAGCACCCTCGGTCTGCTCCGGCTCCTCGACCCCGCGGCCCACCGCACCGACCGGTGCGCCCCGGGACACGGCGCGGGCCACGCCCTGCTGGTGGCCGACGACGTGCACCGGCGGGCCGGGCTCGACACCGGGCCGGCGCCGGGTGCCCCGGCCGACCTGTTCCGCCTCGTCCGCACCCTCAAGGAGTACGCCCCCGACGCCACCGGCTGGGCCCTCGCCCCCGGGCTGGCCGTGCCGCCCGCCGACCCCGCGCGGCACGCCGAGGAGCTCCGCGCCCGCGGCCTGCCGCCCGCCCTGCTCTCCGCCGCCCAGCTCGCCGGCCTCGCCCTGCTGGTGAAGTGCCTGCTCTCGGCGCCGCGTTGGGGCGCGGCGGCGACCGCCCTGTACTGGCTGCAGCCCGCGCTCGTCCTGGGGCCGGTCCGCGGACCGCGCCCCACCGGTCTCGCCCGGGCCACCGCCTCCCGCCCGCTGCGCGCCGCCTCGACCGCGCTGCGGACCCTCGCCACCCCCGCCGCCGAGAAGCCCGACCCCGCCGGCGAGGCGGCCCGCCGGGCCGCCTACAGCAGGGAACTCGCGGCCGGCACGGACCGGTTCTTCGAACCCCGCCGCCCCGACTGCCCCTGGTGCTCGGCTCCCGGCCCCGCCGTCCGGATCCGCACCCCCGACCTGCTCCAGGGCAAGCCCGGCCGGTTCACCCTGGAGGAGTGCCGCCACTGCGGCCACATCTTCCAAAACCCCCGGCTCACCCCGGAAGGACTCGACTTCTACTACCGCGACTTCTACGAAGGCCTCGGCGGCGACGGCGCCGCCCTGGTCCTGGGCCGGATGAGCGGCACCTACCGCGACCGCGCCGAAATGCTCCGGCCGTTCACCACTCCCCGGGCCTGGCTCGACGTCGGAACCGCCGCCGCCCACTTCTGCAACGTCGCGCGCGCCGTATGGCCCGACACCCGCTTCGACGGACTGGACATGGGCGAGGGGGTGCACGCCGCCGCACGCCGGGGCTGGATCGACACCGGCCACCAGGGCCAGTTCCCCGAGCTCGCCGACCGGCTCACCGGCCGCTACGACACGGTGAGCATGCACCACTACCTCGAACACACCCGGGACCCCTTCGCCGAACTCGACGCCGCCGTCAAGGTCCTGGCCCCGGGCGGCCACCTGCTGATCGAACTCCCCGACCCCGAGTCCCGCGTCGGCCGGCTGCTCGGCCGCTACTGGCTGCCCTGGTTCCAGCCCCAGCACCAGCACCTCATGCCCGTCGGCAACCTCAAACAGGCCCTGGTCGCACGGGGGTTCACCGTCCTCGCCGAGGAGCACGGCGCCGCCCACCAGCCCAACGGCGACTTCCTCGGCGCCGTCGCCCTCGCCGCCAACGGCCTCGCCCCCGACCCGCGGGCCCCCTGGGCCACCGTCCCCGACACCCCGGCCCGCCGCGCCGCCCGGAGCGCCGTCCAGGCCCTGGCGGTGCCCTGCTACGCCGCCGCGCTCGCCCTCGACGGCCTGCGCACCGCCGTGGCCCGGGTCACCGACGGCGGCAACGCCTACCGGCTGCTCGCCCGCAAGGAGCTGGGGTGAGCGGCGCGGACCTGGCCCGCCGCACCACGGCGGACCCGCTGCTGCGCCTGCTCTCCCACGGCTTCGCGACGACGTACGCCCGCCCGCCCGAGGCGGTGTGGCGGGCCCCGTACGCCTTCCGCGCCGGCGCCCCCGCCGTCCCGCCCGGCCCGGAGGCCACCGGTACGGCGCCACGGGCCGACTGGTGCGCGGCAGCCGGCCACTACGTCGATGTGGCCGTCGCCCCGCGCGCCGACGGGGTGCTGCGCTGCGCCTCGCTCAACCACCCGGCCGAGGCCGCCGAGCTCCCGCTCACCGGCCCGGCCGGCCGCGCCCCCGACTGGGCCGCCCGCCCGTACGCAGCGCTGCGCGCCCTCGCCGCCGCCGGATGCGGACGCGGCGGCGCCGATCTTCACCTCAACGCGCCCCTGCCCGAGGCCGTGGGGCTGCCCGTCGCCGAACCGCTGGAGTGCGCGGTCGCCCTGGCCGTCGCGGACGCGCACACCGGCCGGGGCCCGGGCGCCCCGAGCCGCACCCGGCTGGCAGCCCTCCTGGACGCCGCCGTTCCCGGTGACGACGGGCTGCGCCGGGCCGTGCTCTTCGCCCGGGCCGGCCACCTCCTCGCGGCCGACGGCAGCACCCACCGGCCGCTGCGCGCCCTCGACGGCGCCCCGGACCCCTGCCTGCTGCTCCTGACGGCCCGCCTCCCCACGGGCACGGACCCGGAGGCGGGTGATGCCGCCGCGGCCGCCCCCTCCGCAGGGGCCCCGGGCCTCGCCGCGGCGGTCCGTGCCGTCCTGGGCGCCGGTGCCCGGTCCGCCTGGTGGCCGGGCAGCCGCCCGGGCCGCAGCGTGCTGCTGCTGGTGCCCGCGCACCGGCGCGCAGCCGTCCGGGCCGCCGCCGTCGCGTCCTTCCGCCGCCGGGACCTGCCGGTTCCCCGCGTACTGAGGATCACCCTCGCGGCCGCGGCCCGCCGCGAAGGCTGACCCCGAAGCATCCCGGGCAAGGAGCCCGGCAGCCCGGACGAGGACGCCGCGTCCCGGGCAAGGAGGGAGACCCGATGACCCGTACAGCGGTCCGTCTGCGCAGAGCCCTCGTGGCGGTGCTCGGCGCGTTCGGCCTGATCCTCGCCGCCACCACCGCCGACGCCCGCCCCGTCCCCGTGGGCACCGCCGTGCACCCGGGCGGCACCCGCACCGTGCTGCCGACCTACGACCATGTGGTGATCGTCGTCTTCGAGAACAAGCAGTACGGCGAGATCATCGGCAACCGCGACGCCCCCTACCTCAACGAACTCGCCCAAGGCGGGGCAAGTCTGACGGACATGAAGGCGCTGACCCACCCCAGCCAGCCGAACTACTTCAACCTCTTCTCCGGCGCCACCCAGGGGATCACCGGCGACGGCTGCTACACCCCGCAGTCGATGACCGCGCCCAACCTCGGCCAGGAACTCATCGCTGTCGGCAAGACCTTCGCCAGCTACAACGAGGGCCTGCCGGACGAGGGTTCCACGACCTGCTCCAGCGGCCGCTACGCCCAGAAGCACAACCCGTGGTTCGCCTTCCGCAACGTGCCCGTGAACACCGGCCGGACCTTCGCCCAGTTCCCCCAGGACGACTTCAGCCGGCTGCCGACCGTGTCCTTCGTCGTCCCCGACATGTGCAACGACATGCACGACTGCGCCGTCGGCAGCGGGGACACCTGGCTCAGGAACCACCTCGACTCCTACGCCCGGTGGGCCGAGGACCACAACAGCCTGCTGATGGTGACCTGGGACGAGGACAACTACTTCGGCTCCAACAGGATCGCGACCGTCTTCCACGGGGCCCACGTCCGGCAGGGCACCGTCAGCGGCGCGTACAACCACTACAGCCTGCTGCGGACCGTCGAGGACATGTACGGCACCGGCCATGCGGGCAATGCCGCCACCGCCACCCCCGTCACCGCGGTGTTCGACACCGGCGGCGAGCCGCCCGGCGGCGACCTGAAGCTCACCGCCCCCGGCCCGCAGACCTGCCGCTTCCTCCAGGAGTGCACCGTCCGGCTCACCGCCACCGGGGGCACGCCCCCGCTCACCTACCACGCCACCGGCCTGCCACTGGGCCTGAGCGCCGACGCCGCCGGCCTGATCGGCGGCAGGCCCTGGGGGACCGGCACCTTCCCGGTCACCGCCACCGTCACCGACTCCACGGGCGCGACGGCGACCGCCTCCTTCCCGCTCACCGTCGACTGGTTCTGAGGACGCGCCGCGTCCGCGGCAGGGGACCGCGGACGCCGCGCGGGAACAGCAGTTGTAGCCGAGATCGTCTTCTGCGCCGGGGAAGCAGGAGGGAGCCGGTATTTTCTCGTCGCAACCGGAGCCGGGCTCGTGGTCCCTGACCCGTGATCAGCGCCCGGCTCGCCTCCCCACGCACGAAGGCAAGCTCTTGGCTCCTCACCGACTCCACCGCCTGATACCGGCGTCCGTAGCCCTGACGACCGTGTGCGCGGCACTGCCGACCTCGACGGCGTACGCCGCGGACACCCCGCCCACCCCTCATCTGGACGCCATCGAGCGGTCGCTGCGCGACACCTCACCCGGCCTCGAAGGCTCGGTGTGGCAGCGCACGGACGGCAACCGCCTGGACGCGCCGGCCGGCGACCCTTCCGGCTGGCTGCTGCAGACCCCCGGCTGCTGGGGCGACGCCGGCTGCAAGGACCGCGCGGGCACCCGGCGGCTGCTCGACAAGATGACCCGCAACATCGCCGACGCCCGGCACACCGTGGACATCTCCTCGCTGGCGCCCTTCCCCAACGGCGGGTTCGAGGACGCCGTCGTCGCCGGTCTCAAGGCGTCCGTCGAGGCGGGGCACTCCCCGCGGGTGCGCATCCTGGTCGGCGCCGCCCCGATCTACCACCTCAATGTGGTGCCGTCCCGCTACCGGGACGAGCTGATCGGCAAGCTCGGCGCGGCGGCGGGCAAGGTCACGCTCAACGTCGCGTCGATGACCACGTCCAAGACGTCGCTCTCGTGGAACCACTCCAAGCTCCTCGTGGTCGACGGGAAGACGGCCCTCACGGGCGGGATCAACGGCTGGAAGGACGACTACCTCGACACCGCCCACCCGGTGTCGGACGTGGACATGGCGCTCAGCGGGCCGGCCGCCCGCTCGGCGGGGAAGTACCTGGACACGCTGTGGGACTGGACCTGCCGCAACGCGTCCGACCCGGCCAAGGTGTGGCTCGCCACGTCGAACGGCGCCTCCTGCATGCCGTCGCTGGAGAAGGACGCGGCCTCCGCCCCCGCCGAACCGGCCGGGGACGTCCCCGTCATCGCGGTCGGCGGTCTCGGCGTGGGCATCAAGGAGTCCGACCCTTCCTCGGGGTACCACCCGGACCTGCCGACGGCCCCGGACACCAAATGCACCGTGGGGCTGCACGACAACACCAACGCCGACCGCGACTACGACACGGTCAACCCCGAGGAGAACGCCCTGCGTTCGCTCATCGCCAGTGCGCGCAGCCACGTCGAGATCTCCCAGCAGGACCTCAACGCCACCTGCCCGCCGCTGCCGCGCTACGACATCCGGACCTACGACACCCTCGCGGGGAAGCTGGCCGCCGGGGTGAAGGTCCGCATCGTCGTCAGTGATCCCGCCAACCGCGGCGCCGTCGGCAGCGGGGGCTACTCGCAGATCAAGTCCCTGGACGAGATCAGCGACACCCTCCGCAAGCGTCTCGTGGCCCTCACCGGCGACAACGAGAAGGCGTCACGGGCGCTGTGCGGCAACCTGCAGCTCGCCCCGTTCCGCAGCTCCGACAGCGGTACCTGGGCCGACGGCAAGCCGTACGCACTGCACCACAAGCTGGTCTCGGTGGACGACTCGGCGTTCTACATCGGTTCCAAGAACCTCTACCCGGCCTGGCTGCAGGACTTCGGCTACATCGTCGAGAGCCCGGCCGCGGCCGGGCAGCTCAAGAAGGAGCTGCTCGACCCGGAGTGGAAGTACTCCCGGCAGGCGGCGGCCACCCCGGCCGGCTGCCCGGCCGGCGCAACGGGCTGACCCCGCGGACGGGAAACCCCCGTCGGCCCGCCGGCATCCCGGACGCCGACCGTGGCAGTCGCCCGCCAACGGCGGAGGCCGCCCCACCGTACGGTGGGGCGGCCTCCGCCGTCCGGTCCGCGGCGAGCGGGCGCCGCGGTGCCGTCAGCGGCGCCGCACCAGCGGGAACGGCAGCGTCTCGCGGATCGACAGCCCCGTGAGGAACATGACCAGCCGGTCCACGCCGATGCCCAGACCACCGGTCGGCGGCATCGCGTACTCCAGGGCCTGCAGGAAGTCCTCGTCCAGCTCCATCGCCTCCGGGTCACCGCCGGCCGCCAGCAGCGACTGGGCGGTGAGCCGGCGCCGCTGCTCCACCGGGTCGGTCAGCTCCGAGTAGGCGGTGCCCAGCTCGGTGCCGAACGCGACCAGGTCCCAGCGTTCGGCGAGCCGCGGGTCCCGGCGGTGCTGACGGGTCAGCGGCGAGACATCGGTGGGGAAGTCCTTGTAGAACGTCGGGAGCTGGGTGCGCTCCTCCACCAGCCGCTCGTACATCTCCAGCACGATGTCGCCCCGGCCCATCTCCGGCTTCACCGGCACCGACGAGGCGGCGCACAGCCGGCGCAGCGCATCCGCTCCGGTGTCCGCGTCGACCTCCTCGCCGAGCGCCTCGGAGATCGCGCCGTAGACGGTCTTCACCGGCCAGATCCCCGAGATGTCGTGCTCGACCAGCCGGCCCTTCTCGTCCGCCTTGCGGGCGGTGGCGCTGCCGAACGCGGAGATCGCCGCCCCCTGGATCAGCTCCCGGGTCAGATCGAGCATCACGTCGTAGTCGGCGAACGCCTGGTACGCCTCCAGCATCGTGAACTCGGGGTTGTGCTTGTAGGAGATGCCCTCGTTGCGGAAGGTCCGCCCCATCTCGAAGACCTTCTCCATACCGCCCACGCACAGCCGCTTGAGGTACAGCTCCGGCGCGATGCGCAGATACAGGTCGAGGTCGTAGGCGTTGATGTGGGTCTGGAACGGGCGGGCGTTGGCGCCGCCGTGGATCTGCTGCAGCATCGGCGTCTCGACCTCGAGGTAGCCGCGCTCGATCAGCCCCTGGCGCAGCGCCTGTACGGCCGTGCTGCGCGCCCGGACGTTGTCCCGCGCGTCCGGCGAGACGACCAGGTCCACATAGCGCTGGCGGACCTTGGCCTCCGGGTCGGACAGCCCGCGCCGCTTGTCCGGCAGCGGCCGCAGGCACTTGGCCGTCAGCCGCCACCCGGTGACGAACACCGTCAGCTCGCCGCGGTCGCTGGTGCCGACCTCGCCCTCCGCCTCGACATGGTCACCGAGGTCGATGTCCGTACCGAAGCGCTCCAGCAGCTCCTTGCCGCTGCCGTCCCGGGTCAGCGCGATCTGCAGATCGCCCGACCAGTCCCGCAGCACCGCGAAGAGCACCCCGCCGTGGTCGCGGGTGAGCAGCACCCGCCCGGCGATGCTGACGGTCTTGCCGGTGCGCGCGCCGGGCGTCAGGTCCGGGTGCTCGTCACGGACCTCGGCCAGGGTGTGGGTACGCTCCACGCCCACCGGATACGGGTCGGTGCCCGCCTCCCGCAGCCGCTCCAGCTTCCGGTGGCGCACCCGCACCTGCTCGGGCAGCGCGGCCAGTTCCCGCTCGTGCAGCTCCTCCTCGGTGGCCGGTCCGGTCTGCACCAGGCCGAGTTCGTCCAGCGACGGCAGGCCCGCGGTGCTGGCCGGGGCCAGCACCCGCTTCTTGTGGCCCTTGCCCCACAGCTTGCCCAGGCTCGGCACGGCCACGAAGCCCTCGGCGATACCGGAGGCCAGACCGATTCGGGCCAGCGCGCCGGCGTCCGCGTAGCACAGGAACCGCGGGTACCACTCCGGGTTGTACTTGGCGTTGGAGCGGTAGAGGGCCTCCAGCTGCCACCACTTGGAGAAGAACAGCAGCAGCCGGCGCCAGAACTTCAGCACCGGACCGGCACCGATCCGGCCGCCCTCCTCGAACGCGGACCGGAACACCGCGAAGTTCAGCGAGATCCGCCGCACGCCCATCGCCCCGGCCTGGGCGCAGAGCCGGGCCACCATGAACTCCATGACGCCGTTGGGCGCGGTACGGTCGCGGCGCATGACGTCCAGCGAGATGCCCTCCTTGCCCCACGGCACGAAGGACAGCAGGGCGATCATGTTGCCGTCGCCGTCGAACGCCTCGGCCAGCAGGCAGTCCCCGTCCTCCGGGTCGCCCAGCCGGTCCAGCGCCATCGAGAAGCCGCGCTCGGTCTCGGTGTCCCGCCAGGCATCGGCCCGGTGGATGACCTCCTGCATCTCCTCGTCGGTGAGCGCGGAGTGGCGCCGTACGCGGAACGTCGCGCCGGTCCGCTCGACGCGGTTGACGGCCTGGCGGGTCACCCGCATCTCCCGGCCGTCCAGGTCGAAGTCCTTCACGTGCAGGATCGCCTCGTCGCCGAGCTGCAGCGCGCCGAGGCCGCAGCGGGCGAACGCCTTGGCGCCGTTCTCGCTGGCGCCCATGACGGCGGGCTGCCAGCCGTACCGTCCGGCGACCTCCAGCCACGCCTCGATGGCCTGGGTCCACGCCTCCCGGTCACCGACCGGATCACCGCTGGCCAGGCAGACGCCGGCCTCGACGCGGTAGGTGACGGCGGCCTTGCCGCTGGGGGAGAAGACCACGGCCTTGTCGCGGCGGGAGGCGAAGTAGCCGAGTGAGTCCTGGCTGCCGTAGCGGTCCAGCAGCGCCCGGATGCGGGCCTCCTCGTCGCCGTGCAGCGCGGCCTCCATGCGCTGCGAACGGAACAGGGTGGCCGCGGCGTTCAGCAGCGCCAGCGCGCCGAGCAGGCCGAGGACGGCGCTGGTCCAGTGCGGCGGATGGCCCTCGATCAGGCGGCCGCCGACGAGTCCGCCGCAGACGCGGTTGGCGGCCCACAGCAGCCGGTTGGCGGCGCCGGGCTCCAGCGTGCCGGGGGCCAGCGACACCAGCCCCCAGCCGATCAGCACCGCCGCGGCGAGCCCGCCGATCAGCACCAGGATCGCGCGCAGGAACGCGCCGCGCCGGGTGATCGCGTAGAACTCGCGGTGCGAGACGAGCAGCAGCACCAGCGCCCCGGCGCACAGCACCAGGGAGAAGGCGTACTCCCAGTACCCGCCGGCCAGGAACAGCGCGTCGGCGAGGGTGACCAGCACCATGTAGGTCACCACGAACCACAGCGCCACCCGTTTGCGGGCGGTCATCGCCGCGGCCAGGAGGAAGAGGAACACCGCGTACGCGAAGTTCGGCACCACCGGGATGGTGAGCGTGTCCAGCCAGTAGATCACCGGGTGGAGTCCGCGCCGGAGGGGCCCGATCAGCGCCATCAGGGCACAGAAGAGCCCCAACAGGCTGAAGATGATGGCGAAGCCGTTGGGGACGCGGCGCCGGAAGCGCTGCCACCCCGTGAGTTGATCCTGGTCCTGCACGGTGCTCATTCCGTCACACTAGGCTCTGAAAGGGTTCAGCTGCTCGACGCGCGGGCGCTGGTTCGCTGCCACGGGGATCAGCCGTCATTCCAGTCTCCGATCCCGATGGCCCTGTTGTCTTCCCCTCGTTCGGAGGGTGCGGTGACCTCTGGGGGGTCACCCACGTGGACCTTGCCACAATCCCGTCCCATGTCCGAGTCCGGGCAGCTCCGGCCGACGGTGAAGTTCAGGTCGTAGTCGTCGGCGAAGTAGCGGCCGCCCCCGGAGTCGACCCCGCCGAGGTCCGCCCGCAGCGTGACCTCGGTGCCCGGCTTCCAGGGCCGTGCGGGCCGCCAGTCCACCCGCTCGCCGCCGCCGGGGCCCTCCCCCCAGTCCCACGAGCCGGCCGGCCGGCTGTCGGTGCTGACGCTCAGCCGCCGCTCCACCGCGGCCCGGTCGGTGACCGGGAAGCCGAAGACGATCCTGAGGGACCGGCCGGCACCGGCCGCCGCGCCCGGCGAGCGGGGATCGAGCGACATCGTGTTGAGCCGGGCCGTCTGCGCGGTGGTCAGCGACTCCGTGGCCGCGCCGGCGCCGCCCTGGGCGTTCTCGGTCCTGGCGAGGATGGAGTACTTGGTGCCGGGTGCGGCCTTCGCCCTGGACGTCCAGCTCCGCCCGCCGCGGGCCAGGCCGCCGGGCAGCTGCCGTCCGCGCGGGTCGGTGACCCGCACCTCGGTCAGCACCCCGCCCCGCGCGGTCACCCGGAGACGGTCGCCGGCCCGCACGGTCCGGGCCCCGCTCGCCGCGTCCAGTGCCACCTTCACGGGCTCGCCCTGGGGTGCCGGATCCGCGCCCGTCCCGCACGCAGAGAGCGTGCCCATACCGATCACCGGGACCAGCGCGAACACGGCACGCCGCGGCCGGAAGGGCCGTCGGCGGCGGGGGAGTGGCTGGTTCATGTCGGGGGCTTCCGTCTGCGGTACGGGCGAGGGGGCGACGCTGTCGGCCGCTAAGACGGCGGATCGCCACACTCCGTTGCAGGGAGTGACGTGATCCACGCCACATCGGGCGGTGGCTCCGCGAGCCGCAGGGTGTGTCACGGGCGGCGCCCGCCGCTTGCGGTGATATGGGTGATTCGTTCCGTGCGGCCGGCCGCGTGCAGGTGAGGGGCGGATCGGCGACGGCCGGCCGGTGGCGGAGGCGCCCTCCTCGTTCCGGCTCGGCGGGGGCCCCGGCCCCAGGTCGGCCGCCGACCCGCTATGTCCCGCAATCGCCCGCCCGGTGACCCGCAGTGATCACCTGATCGGAGCACCCGGACGAGAACCTGACATACCCCGAAATACGCCAAACTGGCCACCCCTTGCTGCCCGTTCGGGCGGCAGCTGAGGAGGTGTGCGTCCCATGGCCATTTCCATCTCGGTCGTCCTGCTGCTGGTGGTCCTCACCGTGATCTTCCTGCGCAGCGGCAAGCTCAAGATCTCGCACGCCCTGGTGTGCGCGCTGCTCGGCTTCTACCTGGCGAACAGCAGCCTCGCCCCGGACATCCACCAGGGACTGTCCGGCGCCGCCGATGTGGTGAGCAGCGTCCGCCCGTGACGGAGCCGGCCCGCGGCCGGGCGCCGCGCCGCCGGCCGCCCGGCCCGCTCACCCCGACGAGAACACCCCGATCGCGTTGGGTACCGGCCGCTCCGCGCCGCCCGAGGGATGGTTGCGGACCGTTGCCCCGTACGCGTCGCCCGTGACCAGTGTCGAGGACCCGCCGCCGTCCAGGTCCATCGCGTCCCGTGCACCCAACTCCACCATGAGGTCCGCCAGTTCGCGCACCGTCAGCCCGGTCTGGCCCGGGGCCCCGTCCAGCGCCATGAGGTACAGCAGCCGCCCGCCGTCCCCGATCCCCGCGGACGTGCGCACCGCCACCGCGACGCCGTCCAGTCCGGCCACCGGCGCGTCGTCCCGCACGATCGGGAAGCCGCCCACCGCGAACCGCAGGGGCACGGGCCCCCGGCCCGCGAGGCGCGCGTCGACCTGCACCGGCTCGCCGATGTCCAGCATCCGCAGCTGGCGCGCCCCGTCCTCCCGGCCCACCAGCACCACGCTGCCCGCCGGCACCCCGCCGCCGCCCGGGGCGTCCGTCACCGCCGTCACCCGGCCGCGCCGGACGGTCACCTCCGTGGTGTCCGTGCTGCACGGCGCCGCCCGGTCGGTGTCGGTGCCGCAGGTGGCGCGCAGCCTCGATGCCGGGCCCCACTGCGGGGTGTAGGCACCGATGCCGCCGACGGGGAGCGCGTACTGGTTCAGCCCGCGCAGCGGCAGCGCCCCCTCGGGGGTCAGCACCGCGCCGCGCAGCGTGAGCCGGTCCAGCCGGGCCCGGCGGTCGTAGCCGACGCCGATGACGTCCTCGGTGGTCGCGCCCGGCGGCATGACCGGCCCGAACCGCTGGCCGTCGGGCACCGCGCCCTTCAGCTGCCGCCCGGAGGCCACCGCGGGGCCGACCGAGGCACCGGTCGCCTCGACGCCCGGGTGCTGGGTCTCGGTGATGTTGAAGAAGTCGCCGTTGACGGCCCCCACCGCGCCGCGGTCGGCGGCCAGTTGGGACACCGGCGACCGCGCGCCGACCGCCCCGGGGTACAGCAGATCGGCCGAGACCCGCGGATCGGCCAGGTCGACCGTCAGCAGATGCCCGTGCACGATGCCGCGCGGCACCGTCATCCGGAATTCGCCGTACGCCACGCCGGGCGCCACCGGCCCGGCGCCGAAACGCTGGAGGGCGGTGCCCGCCGCGGTGGCCTGCGGCCCGCCCGCCAGTCCTCCGCCGGCCAGCGCACCCCACGCCACCAGCACCGTGAGCATCGCCCGTACTCGACCGAATCGCCGCTTCACGATCCCCCCTGACGTCGTGCCAACTGTCCCAGGTGCCGAAGATGCTCACTATGGCCCGGAGATGTCATGAATCGGTACACCCGCGGAACGGCCGTCGTGTCATCCGGCGCTCCCCCAGGAGGCTTCGTGGACCAGCTGCAGATAGCGGGCCCAGTCCCAGAACTCCCCGGGGTCGGTGTGGTCGGTGCCGGGCACCTCGACATGGCCGACGATGTGCTCACGGTCCTTGGGGATCCGGTAGCGGTCGCAGATGGCGGCGGTGAGCTGCGCGGACCGCTCGTAGAGCGCGTCGGTGAACCACGTCGGGTCGTCGATCCAGCCCTCGTGCTCGATGCCGATGCTGCGGGTGTTGTAGTCCCAGTTGCCGGCGTGCCAGGCGATGTCCCGCTCGCGGACGCACTGGGCGAGCGCGCCGTCGACGGACCGTACGACGTAGTGCGCGGCCGCCTTGTGCCGGGGGTTCTTGAACAGCTTGAGGGTGTCCTTGTAGGTCTCCTGGGTCACATGCACCACGACCATCTCGACCGGGTACTTCGTCGGGCGGTTGGCCGCGGTGAAGTTGGACCGGCTGGCCGGCACCCACCGGTGCGGGGGGTAGGCGCCGCCGCGCGGAGCCTGCGGGCGCGAGGTGGCACCGGCCCTGGCCGTGGTGAGGGGAGCGAGTGCGGCGGACGCGGCGAGCGCGGCCGCGCCGGTGAGCAGACGGCGGCGGTCCGGGCGGCGGTGGTCGGGCTCCATGGGCACTCCTGACAAGGACCGTGGGGGCATGGTCGCGTACATGTCACACACCTGCGGTGCGTTCATGATGCGCAACAGGGCACGCCCTGCCAAGGGAATGGCCGCTTCGCCAATGGCTCGACCAAAGGCGGAAACGGCGCAGGTCAGGAGAGCGGAGATACCTGATCGGTCGTCACCCGGGTGCCATGTCCGCGGCCCTGACGGCCGCTCGTGGACGTGGCACCCGGGCCGGGGACGGGCCGGTCAGTGACCGATTTCCACGTCCTCCAGGATGCCCAGCGCGTCCGGCACCAGCACGGCCGCCGAATAGTAGGCGCTGACCAGGTAATTGATGACGGCCTGGTCATTGATCCCCATGAAGCGCACCGACAGCCCCGGCCGGTACTCGTCCGGGATGCCGGTCTGGTGCAGCCCCACTACGCCCTGGTTCTCCTCGCCCACCCGCAGCGCCAGAATCGAGCTGGTCTGCTCCGGGGTGATGGGGATCTTGTTGCAGGGCAGCAGCGGGATCCCCCGCCAGGCCCGGACGGCCGTGCCCTCGCACTCCGCGGTGGTGGGGTAGATCCCCCGGGCGTTCCACTCCCGCCCGATCGCCGCGATGGTGCGCGGGTGGGCCAGCAGGAACTGGGTCTTGCGGCGCCGGGAGATCAGCTCGTCCAGGTCGTCGGGGGTCGGCGGGCCGCTGCGGGTGTGGATGCGCTGCTTGAGATCGGCGTTGTGCAGCAGCCCGAACCCGGGGTTGTTGATCATCTCGTGTTCCTGGCGCTCGCGCAGCGCCTCCACGGTCAGCCGCAGCTGCTGGTCCAGCTGGTTCATCGGGTCGTTGTAGAGGTCGGCGACCCGCGAATGGATCTTCAACACGGTCTGGGCGACGCTGAGTTCGTACTCCCGCGGCGCCAGGTCGTAGTCGACGAAGGTACCCGGCAGGGCCGGCTCGCCGACATGGCCCGCGGCCAGTTCGATGGCCGCCTCGCCGTGCTTGTTCTGTGCCGGGACCAGCGCCTCGCGGAACTCCGCCAGGTGGGTGCGCAGCGACTCCGACCGGTCCAGCACCTCTTCGAGGTCGCTGCGGTAGAGGGTCAGCGCGGTCACCCGGGTCACCGCCCGCACGGAGTGCTCCCACTGCGCGTCCGGGCTCAGCAGCGCCGCGGCGCCGACGGCGTCACCGTCGGCCAGCACCCCCAGCACCGTCTCGTCGCCGTACTTGCCGGCCCCGAGCCGGTCGAGCTTGCCGTGGGCGATCAGGATGACGCGGTCCGTGGGCGCGCCGGTGCGGGCCAGCACCTCGCCGGGCGCGAACTCCCGCTGGACGAAGCGGTCCGCCAGCGCCTCCAGCGTCGCGGCGTCGGTGTACCCGCGCAGCGGCGCCAGTTCGCGCAGCTCGGCCGGGATCACCCGGACCGCGGACCCGGTCGAGGTGAACTCCACCCGGCCGTCACCGAGGGTGTGGGTGAGGCGGCGGTTGACGCGGTACGTACCGCCGGAGACCTGGGTCCAGGGCAGGATGCGCAGCAGCCAGCGGGAGGAGATCCCCTGCATCTGCGGGACGGTCTTGGTCGTGGTCGCCAGCTTGCGGGCGGCCGCGGTGTCCAGGCTGGACCGGCTCTGCTCGATCGCGGACTGCTGCGGGCCGGACGTCGGATCCACCGATGTGGTCATGGAGAAGGTTCACCTGTTCTTGTCGGTGCGTGCGGTGCGGTGCGTACGGGGGCCTGCAAGGGGTACGGGCGGCGCGCCCGGGCGGGGATCGGGCCGCTCTCGGGCGCGCCGCACGCTTCGCGGGCCGGTCAGTGGCCGATCTGTACGTCGTCGAGAACGCCCAGCGCGTCCGGCACGAGAATGGCCGCCGAATAGTAGGCGCTGACGAGATATTTGAGTACGGCCCGGTCGTCGAGGCCCATATAACGCACCGAGAGACTCGGCTCGTATTCGTCGGGAATTCCGGTCTGATGCAGGCCGACCACGCCCTGGTTTTCCTCGCCGGTCCGCATCAGCAGAATCGAACTCGTCCGCTCCTTGGTCACCGGAATCTTGTTGCACGGGAAAATCGGCACCCCGCGCCAGGACGGCAGCGAATGCCCCATGAAATCGACCGCGGTCGGGTAGAGCCCGCGGGCACTGCACTCCCGGCCGATCGCGGCGATGGTGAGGGGGTGGGCGAGCAGGAAGCCCGGGTCCTTCCACACCGTCGCCAGCAGGTCGTCGAGGTCGTCGGGGGTGGGCGGGCCGGTGCGGGTGCGGATGCGCTGCTTGAGATCGGCGTTGTTCAGCAGCCCGAACTCCGCGTTGTTGACCAGCTCGTGTTCCTGGCGCTCGCGCAGCGCCTGGACGGTCAGCTTCAGCTGCTCCTCGACCTGGTTCATCGGGTCGCTGTAGAGGTCGCCGACCCGGCTGTGGGTGCGCAACACCGTCTGCGCGACGCTGAGTTCGTACTCCCGCGGCGTCAGGTCGTAGTCGACGAAGGTGCCGGGCAGGGACGGCTCGCCGTGGTGCCCCGAGGCGACGGAGACCGCCGATTCCCCCGCGGTGTTCGTCGCTTGCACGGCGTCCTGCCCGGCCGCCGCAAGATGCTCGCGCAGCCCGGGGGAACGGTCGAGGATCTCCTCCAGGGCCTGGCGGGGCAGCGCCATCACCGTCACCCGGGTCACCGCGCGATAGCTGAACTCCCAGGTCCCGTCGGCATCGGTGAGCGGGGCGTCGCCGAGGTGGTCGCCGCCGGCCAGGGCCTCCAGCACCGCGTCCTCGCCGTATTTGCCGGTGCCGATGCGGTCCACCCGGCCGTGTGCGATCAGCACCAGCCGGTCGCCCGGCGTGCCGGCCTCGGCGATCAGTTCACCGGGGGCGTAGTCCTGTTGGGTGAACCGGTCGCCGAGCGCGGCCAGTACCTCGGTATCGGTGAATTCCCGCAGGGCCGGCAGCTCGCGCAGCTCGTCGGGGATGATCGAGACATCGCTGCCGCTGATGTCGAAATCGATGCGCCCGTCGCCGAGGGTGTACGTCAGCCGGCGGTTCACCCGGTAGGTGCCACCGGACACCTGCACCCAGGGCAGCAGTCGCAGCAGCCAGCGGGAAGTGATGCCCTGCATCTGCGGCGCGGTCTTGGTGGTGGTCGCCAAATTCCGCGCGGCGGTGGTGCTCAGACTGGAATTCTGGGCCTCTTCCGCACTGCCGTGCAGCGATTCGTCGGCAATCGTCACAATGCCACCTGTCTCTTCGGAGGGTGCGATGCGGACCGCCGCCGAAACCCCCTTTCACGGCAGCTCCGCGGCAACCCGCCGAACCGACCGTAGTCGTGTGGTTTTTATCGGCACAATCGCTCGATGGGGTGGCATGGAATTCCCGTTCCATGGATAGGTTTAGCGGGTTCAATTCCGGGGAGAGTGTGCCGGGGTGCAGGAACGGAGGGGATCGTCCAGCACGGCCTGGAGCGCCGCGTGCGCCGCCCCGAGCAGCGGCCCGTCCGCACCCAGGCGGGACACCGTCACCAACGGCCCGCCGGCCCGCTCCGGATCCGCCGCCACGGCCGTCCGCAGCGCCAACTCCCGCTCCAGGGACGGCAGGACCCAGGGCGCCAGCCCGGCCAGCGCGCCCCCGAGGACCACCGCCCGCGGATCCAGCAGATTCACCGCCCCGGCGAGCGCGATGCCCAGCGCCGTCCCCGCCTCGTGCAGCGCCCGCACGACGGCCGTGTCCCCTTCGGCGGCACGGCGCGCCAACAGCCCGGTACGGGCCCCCGGTCCGGGATGAGCCGCCGCCTGCCCGGGGGCCAGTCCGACCGCGCGCAGCACGGCCTCCTCCCCGGCGTACTGCTCCAGGCAGCCCCGCCCGCCGCAGTCGCACACCGGGCCCTCGGGACGCACCGGCACATGCCCCAGCTCGCCGGCGAACCCCCGTGCCCCCCGCAGCAGTTGACCGTCCACGACCACCGCGGCGCCGATACCGATCTCCGCCGACACATGCACGAAGTCCGGTGGCGGCGCCGGCCGTCCGTCGCTCCCGCCCAGCCGGATCTCGGCCAGCGCACCGAGGTTGGCCTCGTTCTCGACGGTGAGGGGGAGGGCCGGGGAGCCGTCCGCGGGGACGGTCGCCCCGGCGAGTTCCGGTGCGAGATCGACGGCCCGCCAGCCGAGGTTGGGGGCGTGCACCACGGTCGTCGCGCCCCGGGCCACGAGACCGGGCACGGCCACCGCCAGCCCGGCCGGCCGCAGCCCCTCGGCGGCGATCCGGTCGGTGACCTCGGCGAGCAGCGCGGACAGCCGCCGCAGCACGGGCCCGGGAGCGCTCTGCCGGTTCGCCGCGTCGGCCGCGACCCGGGCCCGTACCCGTCCGCGCAGATCGACCGCGCACACCGCCAGGTGATCGACGCCTATCTCGGCGCCGATCCCGGCCGGGCCGCGGTCGCTGACCGCCAGTTCACCGCCCGGCCGGCCCCGGCCGCTGGGCGCCGCCCGCCCCGTCCCGACCAGCAGACCGGCCCGCAGCAGCTCGTCGACCAGCGGCGCCACCCCCGCCCGGGTCAGCCCGATCCGCGCCGCGACCGCCGGCCGGGACAGCGGCCCCTGTGCGGCCACGGTCTGCAGCACCCGGGCCAGATTGCGCCGCCGGATGCCGTGCTGGGTGTCGCCGCCGGGCGCCGTCACAGGGGTCTCCTAAGGGTCGGGAGGGCGGTCCCTCCGGGGTACGGCTGCGGCGCCGAGGTCACCGCCGCAGCAGTGCCGCACCGTCGGCGAGGGTGGCCGCCAGCCGGTCCCAGGCGGCGCCGTCCCGCGGCAGCGCCTCGTACTCCGCGCCGCGCGCCGTCCCCCAGCGACGGGCCACCGCCGACGGGTCCTCCTCCAACAGCAGCCCGGCCGCCTGCGCCGCCGCGCCCAACGCCACCAGCTCCTGCGCCTCCGGTACCACCACCGGGCGGCCCGACAGCCGGCGGACGGTCTCCCGCCAGGCCCGCCCCTTCGCCCCGCCGCCGATCAGCAGCAGCGGCGCATCGGGCGCGGCGTCCGCGTCCAGCACCCGGTCCAGGGCCTGCAGCAGCGTGAACACCGCGCCGTCGTAGGCGGCCTGGAGCAGCTGACCGGCCGTGGTGTGGTGCCGCAGGCCGTGGACCAGGCCCGAGGCGCCCGGCAGGTTCGGGGTGCGCTCGCCGTCGAGGAACGGCAGCATCACCGCCTCGCCGCCCGCCTCCACCGCCTCCCGGTCGCGTCCCAGCAGCGCCGCCACCCGGTCCACGGCGAGGGTGCAGTTCAGGGTGCAGGCCAGCGGAAGCCAGTCGCCGCGGGCATCGGCGAAGCCCGCGACGGTGCCCGTCGGATCGGCGGGCCGGTGGGTGGAGACCGCATAGACCGTCCCCGACGTGCCCAGGCTCAGCACCGGCTGTCCGGGGCGCAGCCCCAGCCCGAGCGCGGCCGCCATGTTGTCGCCCGTCCCGGCGGCCACCAACGCGCCGTGGGGCAGCGGCAGATCACCGGCGTGCACGGTCCCGGCGGCCTCGCCCGGGAGCGCCACCCGCGGCAGCGCGTCGGGGGACAGCCCGACGTGCTCCAGGATCTCCGGGTCGTAGGCCCCGGTGGACGACGCCCACCAGCCCGTGCCGGACGCGTCGCCGCGGTCGGTGACGGACTCGCCGGTCAGGCGCTGGGTGAGGTAGTCGTGCGGCAGCCGTACCGCGGCGGTGGCGGCGGCCGCGGCCGGCTCGTGCTCCCGCAGCCAGGCCCACTTGGCCACCGTGAAGGCGGGACCCGGCACGCTCCCCACCCGCTCGGCCCACGCCCGCGCGCCGCCCAGCTCCGCGATCAGCCGCTCGCTCTGGGGCGCCGGCCGGACGTCGTTCCACAGCAGGGCGGGACGCACCGGCGAGCCGGCCGCGTCCAGGGTGACCAGGCCGTGCTGCTGGCCGCCGACGGACACCGCCGAGGCCTGCCGTGCCGCGTCGCCGCACTGGGCCAGCGCCTCGCCCAGCGCCCGCCACCACTGCGCGGGATCGCTCTCCTTGCCGTCGCCGCCGGAGACCGTGTGCGGTGCCTGGCCGCGGGCGACGACCGCACCGGTCGCCGCGTCCACGACCAGGGCCTTGGTGGACTGTGTCGAGCTGTCCACCCCGACGACCAGCGGTCCGGCTGACTGTGCGCCCATCGTGCACTCTCCCTCGGCGGCCCGTCTCCAGGGCCCCGGCCTGGGGGGTTCCCCGGTGTGCTGCCGCATATTAGTTTGGCCGCGGCGGAATTTGTAAAGCGCGTTGACGAAATCACCGGGAGCCGCGATGAGCCACCAGCCCGTGCCCGAGGACAAATTCAGCTTCGGCCTGTGGACCGTCGGCTGGCAGGGCCGTGACCCGTTCGGGGACGCCACCCGCCGCGCGCTGGACCCCGTCGAATCGGTCCGGCGCCTCGCCGACCTCGGCGCCTACGGCGTCACCTTCCACGACGACGACCTGATCCCCTTCGGCGCCGGGGACATCGAGCGCGAGGCGGCCGTCACACGCTTCCGGCAGGCGCTGGACGCCACCGGCCTGGTCGTGCCGATGGCCACCACCAACCTCTTCACCCACCCCGTCTTCAAGGACGGCGCCTTCACCGCCAACGACCGCGACGTCCGCCGCTTCGCCCTGCGCAAGACGCTCCGCAACATCGACCTCGCCGCCGAGCTGGGCGCCCGCACCTATGTCGCGTGGGGCGGCCGGGAGGGCGCGGAGTCCGGCGCGGCCAAGGACGTGCCCGCCGCCCTGGACCGGCTGAAGGAGGCGTTCGACCTCCTCGGCCAGTACGTCGTCGAGCAGGGCTACGACCTGCGGTTCGCCATCGAGCCCAAGCCCAACGAGCCGCGCGGCGACATCCTGCTGCCCACCGTCGGCCACGCCCTCGCCTTCATCGAGCGGCTGGAGCGCCCCGAGCTGTACGGCGTCAACCCCGAGGTGGGCCACGAGCAGATGGCCGGGCTGAACTTCCCGCACGGCATCGCCCAGGCGCTGTGGGCGGGCAAGCTCTTCCACATCGACCTCAACGGCCAGAGCGGGATCAAGTACGACCAGGACCTGCGCTTCGGCGCGGGCGACCTGCGGTCCGCGTTCTGGCTGGTCGACCTGCTGGAGAGGGCCGGGTACGACGGGCCGCGGCACTTCGACTTCAAACCGCCGCGCACCGAGGACCTGGACGGCGTGTGGACCTCGGCGGCCGGCTGCATGCGCAACTACCTGCTCCTCAAGGAGCGCGCCGCGGCCTTCCGGGCCGACCCGGCCGTCCAGGACGCGCTGCACGCCGCGCGACTGGACCAGCTGGGCCTGCCCACCGCCGAGGACGGCCTGGCCGGGCTGCTCGCCGACCGCACCGCCTACGAGACCTTCGACGCCGGGGCGGCGGCCGCCCGCGGGATGGCCTTCGAGCATCTGGACCAGCTGGCCCTGGAGCACCTGATGGGGGCCTTCTGAGGGCCCGCGCCCCGCGCCCGCCCTTGCGCTCCGCCCGCCCGGCCGCTCAGCCGAACAGCGTGCGCAGGAAGGATATTTCGGCCGCCCGCTGCTCGCCGCCACCTCCCTCGTGGGCGTTGAACCGCCACACCTTCAGCTCCTTCTCGCCCGCGTAGTGGTGGTGGACGGCGAAGCCGGTGGACGGCGGCACCACCTCGTCGCGCAGCGCCGTGCCGAAGAGTGCCGGGGCGGTGGCGCGGGCCGCGAAGTTCAGGCCGTCGAAGTGGTCCAGGGTGTCCAGCGCGGTGTCGATCCGGCCGCGCTCACCCGCGAAGTAGCGGGTGAGTTCGCCGTACGGCCCGCTGTCCGTGATCTCGACGGCGCGGCGGACATGGGTCAGGAACGGTACGTCGACCAGCGCGCCCGCCAGGCCGGGGACCAGCCCCGCCGCCGCCAGGGCCGCGGCGCCCCCCTGGCTGCCGCCGGCGACCACGATCCGGCCGGCGTCCACCGCCGCATGCCCCCGCGCCGCTTCCACGGCCCGCACCGCGTCGGTGAACAGCCGCCGGTAGTAGTAGTCCTCGGGGGAGAGCAGTCCCTGCGTCATCTTGCCGGGCACGCCCGGATTGCCGGAGCCGACCGGATCGGGGGTGTCACCGGGCCGGTTGGGGCCGCTCTGCCCGCGGGTGTCCATGACGAGCGTGGCGTACCCCGCGGACGGCCACAGCAGCCAGTCGTGCACCATCCCCCGGCCGCCGCCGTAGCCGAGGTACTGCACGACGCACGGCAGCGGCCCGTCGGCGGCGCGCGGGGCCAGGAACCAGCCGCGGATACGGTGCCCGCCGAAGCCGGAGAACGTCACGTCCTGGGTGCGCAGCAGCGCAAGGCCCGCGTCGACCTCGGTGAAGCGCGCATCGAGGTCATGGGCGCGGGCCTCGTCGAGGGTGCGCTGCCAGAAGGCGTCGAACCCGGCCGGCTCGGGGCGGGGCGGGCGGTAGGCGCGCAGCTCGTCCAGGGACAGGTCGGTGAACACGGAGAACCTCCGAGCCGTAGGGTGGCTTGCTGACTGTCGCCAACGGTGCCCATGGGCCGGATGTTTCAGACCCGAAATGTGCCGGGCCGGTCGCCGGGTCCCCGAAAACCGAGCAGAGAAGCGATCACCTCCACCATGAGCTTTCCTCCGCCTCCGCCGCCGAACCAGCCGCATCAGCCGCCCCACGGCGCCCCGGGCGGCTTCGGCCCGCCGGCCGGCGGCCCCGGCCCCGGCGGTGAGGGCCAGAGCGGATACGGCCAGGGCGGGTACGGCCCGGGCGCCTACGGTCCGCCCGGCGGCACTCAGCCCGCCGGCGGCTTCGGCCCGCCCGCGGGCGGCTACGGTCCCGCGGGACCCGGCGGCCCCGGCGGCTGGCAGCAGCCGCCCGGCCCGCCCGGCGGCGGCAACGGCAAGACCATCGCGGCGATCATCGGCGGCGGTGCCGTCGTCCTGGCCGTCGTCATCGCCGTCATCGTGATCAACAACAGCGGTGACGGCCGTAGCAGCAACAACCGCGCCCAGCCGTCCGGTTCGAGCGCCGGCGCCACACCGTCCGAGAGCGCCTCCGCGACGCCCTCCTACGACCCCACGCCCACCGCGACGCCCACCGGCAGCGACTTCGAGAGCGGCCTGCCGACGCCCGCCGACGGCCGCATACCCTTCTACCTGCTGAAGACCGGCGACTGCTACGACCTGCGGGAGGGCGGCGGCGGCAACAACGACAGGGCCTCCTGCCGCGGCCCGCACGACGCCGAGGTCGTCACCGTCCACCGCCTCGCATCCGGCCTGACGACCGAAACCGGCATCAGGTCCAAGGCCTCCTCGCTGTGCCGCCACGAGCTGGAGCGCACAGCGGCCCGGCAGCCCGCAGGCACCGCCGAGGGCACCTACGTCCAGTACCCCACCCTCAACGGCTACAAGATCGGGATCAAGACCGTCACCTGCAGCCTGACGGGCAACAGCACCGGCACCAAGAAGCTCACCAAGCCGCTGTCCTGAGCCGGACGGTCACCGTCGCGGGCACCGCGACGCCGACCGGACGGCCCCGGGGCGTCCGCACGCCCCGGGGCCGTCAGCGATCGGCGCGCTTGCCCGCCGCTCCGGTGTCCGCGACCTCCCCGACCTCGGCGGCCGCCGGATCCAGCACCCGCGCCAGGAACGTCCGGGTCCGCTCGTGCCGCGGGGCGCCCACCACCTGCTCCGGAGTGCCCTCCTCGACGATCACCCCGCCGTCCATGAACACCACCCGGTCGGCGACCTCCCGCGCAAAGCTCATCTCGTGGGTGACCACGAGCATCGTCATCCCCTCCTGCGCCAGCGCCCGCATCACCGCCAGCACATCGCCGACCAGCTCCGGGTCCAGCGCCGAGGTCGGCTCGTCGAAGAGCATCAGCTCGGGGTCCATGGACAGCGCGCGGGCGATGGCCACCCGCTGCTGCTGCCCGCCGGACAACTGCGCCGGATAGGCCGACGCCTTGTCGCTGAGCCCGACCCGTTCGAGGTTGGCGCGGGCGATCCGCTCCGCCTCGTCCCGGTCGCGGCGCAGCACCCGCCGCTGGGCGATGGTCAGGTTCTCCAGCGCGGTCAGATGCGGAAAGAGGTTGAAGGCCTGGAAGACCATCCCGATCCGCCGCCGGACCCGGTCGATGTCCACGTCCGGGTCGGTCACCTCGGTGCCGGCCACCGTGACCCGGCCCGCGCTCGGCTCCTCCAGCAGATTCACACAGCGCAACAGGGTCGATTTCCCCGACCCCGAGGGCCCGATGACACACACCACCTCGCCGCGGGCCACCGAGAAGTCGATGCCGCGCAGCACCTCCAGCTCGCCGAACGCCTTGCGCAGGCCCTGCACGTCGATGGCCTTCGCATCCGTCGTCTCCGGTGCCGCCTGGTCGGTCGTCACGCCGCTCACCTGGCCTTCGCCGTACGGGCCTCCAGCCGACGGACCAGCTGGCCGAGCGGGAGGGTGATCACGAGGTAGAGCAGCCCGGCGATCAGGATCGGGGTCAGGCTCTTGTGTTCGTTGAGGGCGTCCCGGCCGAAGTTGGCCAGCTCGAACTGGGTGAGGGAGAGCCCCAGCAGATACACCAGCGAGGAGTCCTTGGTCAGCAGGATCAGTTCGTTGGTCAGCGGCGGCAGCACGATGCGGAACGCCTGGGGAATGACGATCGAGATCATCGCCCGCCCGTGCGACATCCCCAGCGAACGTGCCGCCTCCGTCTGCCCCTTGGGAACCGCCTGGATTCCGGCCCGGATGGTCTCGGCCATGTACGCCGCGCCCACCAGCCCGAGCGACAGCATGACCGTGATGTTCATGTCGAGCGCGACCTCGAAGGCCAGCGGCACACCGAAGCCGAGCGCGATGAACACCAGCAGACAGGGGATCCCGCGGAAGAACTCGATATAGGTGACGGCGATCCAGCGGTAGGGCGGCACCGACGAGAGCCGCATCAGCGCGAGCACCAGGCCGAGCGCCAGCCCGAAACCGAAGCCCAGCAGGGTGTAGAGGACGGTGTTGACCAGCGCCGTGGTGATGATGTCGGGGAACAGCGCTTTGGCGACCTCGATGTCGAAGAACGCCATCCGCAGCTGATGCCAGTCGGCGATCAGGGCGAAGACCACCACGGCGAGGACCAGCACGCCGTACTGCACACCGCGGATCGCCCGGGCGCGCTGTCGTTTGGACAAGGACATGACGGCGGCCTCAGCTCTGCGGGGTGGTGCCGAACCACTTCTTGTAGATCCGGTCGTACGTCCCGTCCGATTTCGCCTTCCCGATCGCCTCGTTGATCTTCTTCCGCAGTGCGTCGTTCCCGGTCCGCACGCCGATGCCGTAGTGCTCACCGGTGTTGAACTCCGCGGTGACCGCGGTGTCCGGGTTCTGCTTCACATAGTCGAAGAGCACACCGTTGTCATTGATGCCGGCGTCGACCTGTCCGGATTTCACGGCGGTCAGCAGCAGCCCCAGGTCCTCGAACTCCACCAGCTCGACGCCCTTGCCGTGCTTCTTGGCGTAGATCCCGCCGGTGGTCGCCTTCTGGTAACCGAGCTTCTTGCCCTTGAGGTCCTCGACCTTCTTGAAGGGCTTGCCCTTCTTCGTCAGCAGCGCCTGGGTGGCATTGAAATACGGGTCGGAGAAATCCATGACCTTGTCCCGCGCGGGCGTGATCGTCATGCCGGCGGCGGCCAGATCGCATTTGCGGATGGTGAAGTCCTGGCCGGTCTCGATGCCTTCGAAGGGCGTGTTGACGATTTCCTGCTTCACCCCGAGGTCCTTGGCGACCAGGTCCACCAGATCGACATCGAACCCGACGACCTTGCCGTCCTTCTTCACCTGGAACGGGGCGTAGGGAAGGTGGGTGCAGGTCTTCAAGGTCCCGGAGGAGACCAGTTCCAGGCCGCCGGAACCCTTCTTCCCGCCGGACGTGGTGCTGCTGCACCCCGCCAGCACGGCGACGGCCGCGGCAACGGCTATGACAGGCAACGCGGAGCGAGCGGACACGGGCCCTCCAGGGGCAGGATGAATATCAACCAAGCCATGCGTGCTGCGATGTGGCTGCATCCTGCCACCGGCCCGGGGCCCTGTCTCCGCCGCGTCGGTTGCGTCTGTGTAACGCCTTCGGCCCGCAACCGGGCCGTCCCGTCAGCGGCCGAGCCCCGCCGCCAGCGCCGCGATGGCGTCCGGGCCCACCCGGCAGCAGCCGCCGATGAGCCGGGCGCCGTCCGCGGCCCAGCCGGCGACCCGGTCCGCGTGGAACGCCGCCTCGCCGTACCAGGTCCGCGCCCCGGCGTCCCAGCTCTCCCCGCTGTTGGGGTAGACCACCACCGGCTTGCCGGTGACCTGCGCCGCCAGGCGCACCGCCCGGTCCGCGTCGTCCGGCGCGCAGCAGTTCACCCCCACCGCGATCACCTCGTCGGCGCCGGCCGCCACCGAGAACGCCTCCGCCAGCGGCTGCCCGGCCCGGGTGCGGTCCCCCGTGACGCTGTACGACAGATAGGCCGGCACTCCCAGCCCGCGCACCGCCCGCAGCAGCGCGCGGGCCTCCTCGGCATCCGGCACCGTCTCCAGCGCCAGCACATCGGGCCGCGCCGCCGCCAGCACCTCCAGGCGCGGCCGGTGGAAGCGCTCCAGCTCGTCCACCGACAGGCCGTAGCGGCCGCGGTACTCGGAGCCGTCCGCCAGCATCGCCCCGTACGGGCCCGCCGAAGCAGCCACGTACAGCGGCCCGGCCACCCCGCCGGCCGACGCCCGCCGGGCCGCCTCGCGGGCCAGCCCCACACTCCGGCCGAGCAGCTCCGCGCCCCGCTCCTCGCCGATACCGCGCCGGGCGAACCCCTCGAACGTCGCCTGGTAACTGGAGGTGATCGCGACCTGTGCCCCGGCCTCGTAGTACGCCAGGTGCGCCTGCACCACCGCCTCCGGCTCCTCGGCCAGCAGCCGCGCCGACCACAGGGCGTCCCCGAGGTCGTGCCCGGCGGCCTCCAGCTGGTTGGACAGCCCGCCGTCGAGGACGACCGGCCCCGCGGCGAGGGCGTCGGCGAGCGGCGGGGACGTGCTGACCATGGTGCGTAGCCTCTCGGTGCTGCGGGACGCGTGGGTGCTCACGCCTCACCTTGGATCGTATCCCCGGCCGGTGACAACGCCCCTGGCCGCGGGGGTGCGCCGGGCGCGGAGGGGTGCGCCGGCCGCCAGGGCGCGGCGGCCGCCAGGGCGCGGCGGCCGGCGCGGGCCCGGTACGAGGCTCAGCGCAGCGACGCGAACACGAACGAGAAACGGGCCGGGGCCACTTCCAACCGGTGCCGCGGCAGCACCCCCGGCCCGCACGACTGGCTGCCGATGCCGTGCTGGGCGTGGTCGAGATGCAGCCACAGGTGCTCGCCGGGCCGCAGGTCCGTGGTGTGGCGGGCCGCGGCCAGCTCCTCGGTCGACCACCGGCGGGCGGTGAGGAAGAAGTCCGGAGCGCCCTCGATGCGCAGTCCGGAGCCGTCCGAACGGGTCAGCTCCGCCCAGCGCACACCGGGCCGCGCACCGTTCTCCTGCGGCCGCACATACGGCGTCTGCAGCGCGTCCACCGGCATCGACCAGCGGCCGACCCGGGCGGCCGCCCGGGTGTCCGGATAGCCCTCGCCCGGCCCGCCGCCGAACCACTCGGCCCGGCCCAGGCTGCCGCACACCCGCATCCGCACCCCGAGCCGCGGCAGCGGCACCGGCCACTCGCCCTCGGGATCGACGCTCAACTCCAGCCGCAGCAGCCCCTCTCGTGCCGTCCAGCGGTACTCCGCGCGCAGCGCCAGCGGCGAACCGGCCGGGGCGACCCGGGTCCGTACCACCACGGCGTTGGGACCGGCATCGACGGCATCGACACGGTGCCGCATCCGGTGCAGGCCGGCCCGCCGCCACTCGGTGGCCGGCCGCGGCTCCGGCTGCCAGGGCGCGGCCTCGTCGTTGTCGGTCGGCGCCCGCCAGACGTCCAGCCGGGGGCCGCCGATGCGGACGCCGTCCAGATAGGCCAGTGCCCCCGTTCCGGCGTCGAAGGTCCCCGGGCCCAGGACGATCACATTGCCCTCACCACGGCGCGGTACGGCGGTGGCCGCCGGGGGAGCGGCGACCGGACGCGGGGCCGCGGGCAGCTGGCCCCAGGCGACCTCGTGCCCGGCCGGCGCCCAGGCGGTGTCCCGGCGCAGCACGGCCCGCACCGTCCAGAACGCCTCCCCGTCGTCGTCCGGCTCGGGCGGTGGTGCCGGCAGCCGCTCCACCACCGACTCGCCGGGTCCCGGCGGCGGCACCTCCAGCCGGCCGTGCCCGCGCGGGGCACCGTCCACCTCGTAGGTCCACAGGAAGTCGAGGTGCCCCAGGCCGGCGAAGTCATGGAGATTGGTGATCCGCACCGCGCCCGCCGTGCCGTCCTCGTCGCCCGCGGGCTCGATCCGCACCGGTTCGACGACCTTCTTCAGCTCCACCAGCCCCGGGGAGGGCGCCCGGTCGGGAAGGACCAGCCCGTCGCAGACGAAGTTCCCGTCGTGCAGCTCCTCGCCGAAGTCCCCGCCGTAGGCGTGGAAGACCTCGCCGGACGGCGTCCGCTGCCGCAGCCCGTGGTCGATCCACTCCCACACGAAGCCGCCCTGGCAGCGCTCATAGCGCTCGAACAGCCGCTGGTACTCGGCGAGGCCGCCCGGCCCGTTCCCCATCGCATGCGCGTACTCGCACAGCAGGAAGGGGAGGCGACGGCGCCGGGCGTCCAGCTCCGGATCGGGCAGCGGCGCCTCGGCACGCCGCCCGATGCGCTCCACCTCGGCGTGGTCGGCATACATCCGGGAGTAGACGTCGGTGTCGGCGCAGCTGGGGTCGCCCTCGTAGTGCAGCGGCCGGGACGGGTCGCGCTCGCGCATCCAGGCGGCCATGGCGGACAGCCCGCTGCCCGTGCCGCACTCGTTGCCCAGTGACCACAGCACGACGCTGGGGTGGTTCTTGTCCCGCTCGACCATCCGCCGGGCCCGGTCGAGCAGCGCCGGCTCCCAGCGCGGGTCGTCCACCGGATTGTCCCGCCAGCCCTGCCCGCCGAACCCGTGGGTCTCCAGATCGCACTCCTCGACGACCCACAGGCCCAGTTCGTCGCAGAGGTCGAGGAAGGCGGGGTGCGGCGGATAGTGGCTGGTGCGCACCGCGTTGATGTTGTGCCGCTTCATCAGCAGCAGATCGCGGCGCATCGTTGCGGGGTCGAGGGCCCGGCCGTGGCGCGGATGGAACTCATGGCGGTTGACGCCGCGCAGCAGGATCCGGCGGCCGTTGACCTTCAGCAGCCCGTCCTCGACGCGGACCGTACGGAACCCGATCCGCAGCGGGATCCGCTCGCCGGCGGTGACCAGCTCCCCGTCGTAGAGGTGCGGCTCCTCGGCCGTCCAGCCGCGCACCGGGACCGTCGCGCTCTCCCCGGTCGCCAGGTCGAGGCCGAGCGACGGCACCGTGACCCGGCCCGCGGGTTCGCACTCCACGCGCAGGGTGCCGAGCCCCGTGCGGTGCTCGAACCCGGCGTGGACGAAATGGTCGGCGACCGAGCCCTCGGGACGCCGGTGGAGCGAGACCTCCCGGAAGATGCCGGGCAGCCACCACTGGTCCTGGTCCTCCAGATAGCTGCCCGACGACCACTGGTGGACGCGGACCGCCAGCACATTGCCGCGCGGCCGCAGCAGCGGCCCGACCGCGAACTCGTGCGGCAGCCGGCTGCCCTTGAAATGGCCCAGTTCCTGGCCGTTGAGCCAGACCCGGGCGCAGGACTCGACCCCGGCGAAGTGCAGCACCGCGGGCCCCGCGCCCCACCCCTCGGGCAGGTCGAAGACCTGGCGGTGATCGCCCGTCGGGTTCTCGTCCGGCACCCGCGGCGGATCGACCGGGAAGGGGTAGGCGGTGTTGGTGTACGCGGGTGCCCCGCTCGGCTGTGCGGCGCCGCCCCCGTAGGAGCCCTCGGCGGCGAAGCGTCCCTGGAGCACCCAGTGGCCGGGCACCCGCAGCTCCTGCCACTGCGTGTCGTCGAAGTCCGGACGGGCGAACGCGTCGTCCTCCGCGGCGGCGCCCGCCGAGAGCCGGAACCGCCAGCGGCCGTGCAGCGGGAGGCGGGCGGCGTCCGAGCGCGCGTACCAGGCACGCGGCGGCAGGACCCCGCTTCCCGGCGAGCGGTCCTCGTAGTACGGGAGGCGGCCGGGGCGGTGCCGTGCGCCGTCCGCCGCTTCGGTGGTCCGTGGTGGAGGTGCGTACGACGTGTGGTGCGGCGGGGTGCCGGTCACTGGTCCTCCTGCTGCGGGCGAGGTGCCTGGCGTGGGGGATCAGCTCAGCGAATCATGTGCGGACCCGCGGCGCAGCCGTTTGGGGCGGATCGGCCGGAGCCGCCGCGGGCCCCTGGATCAGCGGCCCACCCCGGCGGCGAACGGAACCTGGGCGGCGGCCGGGGAAGCCCCCTCGCCCGCGGCCGGATGCCGCCACAGCCCGGCGTCCCGCAGCACCGGCAGCACCCCCTCCCCGAACCAGTACGCCTCCTCGACGTGGGGGTGCCCGGAGAGGACGAACTCCTCGATGCCCAGCCGGTGGTACTCCACGATCCGCTCCGCCACCTCCGCATGGCTGCCGACCAGCGCGGTGCCCGCCCCGCCCCGTACGAGCCCGATCCCGGCCCACAGGTTCGGCGCGATCTCCAGCCCGTCCGTCCGGCCGCCGTGCAGTGCCAGCATCCGGCGCTGCCCCTCCGACTCGCTGCGGGCCAGCCCCGCCTGCACCGCACGGATCGCCTCCGGGCCGAAGCCGTCCAGCAGCCGCTGTGCCTCGGCCCAGGCCGCCTCCGCGGTGTCCCGGGTGATCACATGCAGCCGGATGCCGAACCGCACCCGGCGCCCGGCGCGGCCGGCCAGCTCCCGGATCCAGGCGATCTTCCGCTCCACCTCGGCCGGCGGCTCGCCCCAGGTCAGATAGACGTCGGCGGCGCGCGCGGCGACCTGCCCCGCGGCCGGGGAGGAGCCGCCGAAGTACACCGCGGGCACCGGATCGGGCACCCGGGCCAGCCGGGCGCCGGCCACCCGCAGCTGCTCCCCGGCGAAGTCCACCGTCTTCCCGTCCCACAACTGCCGCACGATGTCGAGGAATTCGCCGGTCCGGGCGTACCGGTCGTCCTTCTCCAGGAAGTCCCCGTACGCGCGCTGCTCATGGCTCTCGCCGCCGGTGACCACGTTCAGCAGCAGCCGTCCCCCGGAGTGCCGCTGGAAGGTGGCGGCCATCTGGGCGGCCAGGGTCGGCGCGACGATCCCCGGCCGGAACGCCACCAGGAACTTCAGCCGTTCGGTCTCGCGCGCCAGCATGGCCGTGGTGAGCCAGGCGTCCTCGCACCAGGCCCCGGTGGGGGTGAGGGCCCCTTCGAAGCCCAGGTCCTCGGCGGCGCGGGCGATCTGCGTCAGATAGCCGAGGGTGGCGGGCCGCTCCCCGCCGGCCGACCCGGTGGGCACGCCGTGCCCACCGCCGACGACATGACGGCTGTCGCCGTAGGTGGGCAGGAACCAGTGGAAGGTGAGGGGGGACATGCGGGCTCCGAAGGGGAAGAGAAGGGGTGGGGCGGGGACGGTGGTCAGAGCAGACCGTGCCGGGGCGGCCGGGTGCCGTTGAGGACGTAGCGGCCGATGTGCTGCACCTTCCAGCGGACCGGATCGTGCAGGGTGTGGGTGCGCGCGTCCCGCCAGTGCCGGTGGAGGTTCAGCCCGTCCAGCGCGGCCCGGGTCCCGGCCACCTCGAACAGCGCACTGCCGGTCTCCACCGCCGCCTGCGCGGCCACCACCTTCGCCGCGGCCACCGCCACCGACGCCTCGGCCGCCGAGTCGTCGGTGAGCGCCCGTCCCGCGTCGTCCACCGTCCGCGCCGCCGTGGCCAGCAGCGACTCGGCGGCCCGCACCCGGACCGCCAGCTCCCCGAACCGCTGGATCAGCAGCGGGTCCTCGGCCGCGCTGTCCAGGCCGCTCTCGAACCACGGCCGGCTCTTGGTGCGCACGAAGCCGACGGCCTCGGCGAGCGCGCCGGCGGCGATCCCGGCATCGATCGCGGCGTGCAGCAACTGGGCCACCGCGCCGTGCAGTTGGGGGCCGCGGAAGGTGAGGTGGTGCGGTACGACCCGGTCGGCCGGCACCGCCACGTCCACGAGGTGCACCGTGCCGCTGGCCGTGGTCCGCTGCCCCATCCCGTCCCAGTCGTCGACGACCCGCACCCCCGGCGCCTCCTTGGGCACATAGGCCACATGGAGCTCGTCGTCCCGGCCGCGCGCCAGCACCGGGATCCAGTCGGCGAACAACGCCCCGGTCGCATAGTGCTTCACCCCGCTCAGCACGTACGAACCATCCGCCGCGGGTGCCAGCCGGGTACGGATGTCCTGCACATGCCGGGTCCCCGCCTCCGACTGCGCATTGCCCAGCCGCCGCCCCGCCAGCACCTCACCGAAGAAGAACGCCTGCTGCTCGGCGGTGCCCTGACGGCGCAGCACCGAGAGGTAGACGAAGTGGCTCTGCGGGATCTGCGCCAGACTGGCGTCCCCGCTCGCCAGCAGCCGCACCACCTCGGCCAGCGTCCCGGTCCGCACCTGCGCGCCTCCATGGGACCGCGGCACGGTGACGGCCAGCAGCCCGCTCGCCGACAGCCGCGCCAGCTCGGCGTGCGGCAGCCGGCGGGCGGCGTCCCGCTCCGCGGCACCGGTCCGGAACTCCGCGGCCAACTCGGCCGCGACCGCCAGGGCCTCGGCATCATCGGCGATCACATGGGCGGTGGCGGGCCGCGGGGGAGCGGTCACGGTGCTGCCTCCTACGGGAGCGGGGAAGGAAGGGGGATCAGAAAACGGGGCGGGGAGCGGCGGTCAGCTCGCGACGGACAGCAGCGGGCTGCGCCCGAGCGCACCGGAGAACTGGGCCAGCACCTGGTCCAGCCCCTCCTGCGCGCCCGGCTCGACGCTCAACGCGCCGTCCTCCCGCACGGCCAGGTGCCGGTCGAGGACGAACCAGCCCTGGACGATGTGCGCGGCCCCCATCGACGAGAGCACCGGCCGCAGCGCGTAGTCGATCGCCAGGACATGGGCGGTGCTGCCGCCGGTCGCCAGCGGCAGCACGGTCTTCCCCGTCAGCGCGTACTGCGGCAGCAGGTCCAGCAGCGACTTGAGCAGACCGGAGTAGGCGGCCTTGTAGACCGGCGTGCCGATGACGACGCCGTCGGCGCGGGCGAACAGTTCGGTCGCCTCGACGATCGCCGGATGGCCGAAGTCGGCCCCCAGCAGCGCCTCGGCGGGCAGGGTGCGGACGTCCAGCGGAAGGACGTGGTGTCCCTCCTCGGTGAGCCGCGCGTCCAGATGACGCAGCAGGCGCGCGGTGCGCGAGGTCGCGGAGGGACTGCCGGAGACGGACAGCACGGTGGCCATGGAGAGGATCACCTCGAAGTGCGGGAGGGGGAGTGCGGAACGTGGGGGAGGGGCTCCCGGAGCCCCCGGAAACCGGGGGCTCCGGGAGCGGAGCCGGTCAGGAGTACCAGGTGGGCTCGGGCAGGGCGCCGTCGAGCACGAACCGGCCGATCTCCCGGCGCTTGTAGGCCACCGGGTCGTGCAGGGTGTGGGTGCGGACATTGCGCCAGAAGCGGTCCAGGCCCTCGGCGGAGGCGGTGGACCGGGCCCCGGTCACCTCGAAGATCCGCTGGGTGACCTCCAGCGCCACCTCCGTGGCGCGGGCCTTGACCGCGGCGACCCGGACCTCGAACTCACCACGGTCCGCTTCCGTCACCGCCTCCGGATCGTCGTGCAGCCGCTGCCCCTCCTCGGCCACCCGGTCGGCCAGCGCCTCGGCCGCCCAGAGCTTGCCCGTCAGATCGCCGTAGAGGTCGATGACGTACGGCTCGTCGGCCGCCCGCTCGTGCCCGCCGTGCAGCCAGGGGCGCGCCTTGGTACGGGTGTAGGCCGCGGCCGTCTCCAGGGCGCCCGCCGCGATGCCGAGGTAGAAGTGTGCGAAGACCAGCTGGATGGTCGGCACGTTGAGGGTGTTGTAGACACGCGGCACGAACGTCTTGCCGACGTACCCGGCGGCCGCGGACCACGGCACCCGCACCCCGTCCAGGGTGACGCCGCCGCTCTCGGTGAGCCGCTGCCCGATGTTGTCCCAGTCGTCGTGGAACACCAGCCCGTCGCTGTCGGACGGCACGATGGCGAAGACATGGTCGTCGGTGCCCTCCAGGACCCCTTCCAGCACGGTCACATCGGAGACCCTGCTCCCGGTGGAGAACGACTTCCGGCCGGTGAAGGCCAGCGTCCCGCCCTCGTCCCGCACCACCACGTCCGCGTCGCGCGGATTGACCGCGCCGCCGAAGAACCACTGGTGCCGGGCGGCCTCGGCCTCCACCTGCTCCCACTGCTCGCGGGTGCCGACGAGTCGCGCGGCCCAGTTCCACAGATAGTGATAGCCCAGCAGCTGCCCGATGGACCCGTCGGCCTTGGCGACCTCCCGGATCACCCGGTACGCGGTCGGCCAGTCCTGGCCCGCGCCCCCGTGCCCGACGGGCCCGAGCAGCGTGACCAGCCCGGAGTCCTTGAGCAACTGGACCTCGGCGTACGGGGTGGCGCCCGCGCGGTCACGGGCGACCGCGTCGGTGGCGAGGACGGCGGCGACCTCCGCCGCGCGCTCGATCCAGCCCTGCGGGCCCCGGGGTGCGGGCCGGGTGGCCCAGTCGGACGGTGCGACGGTGCTCATACGAAGTCTCCCTGGAAGTGTGGTGGGGTGGCGAAGGCGTTCGGCGCGCTCAGGGCCTGGCAACGGCGGGAACCGGGCCCGGCAAGGACACGGCGTCCGCCGGGGGCTCCTCCGCTTCCTGCGCCTCCAGCTCGCGCACCAGCGGCAGCACCCGCTCGCCGAAGTACTCGACCTCCTCCAGGTAGTGGAGGAATCCGAGCAGGAACAGGTCCACGCCCAGCCGCTTGTACGCCACGATCCGTTCGGCGATCTGCTCCGGCGTGCCGATCAGGCCCGTACGGAAGCCGTCGTTGTACTGGACCAGGTCCTCGAACGAGGAGTCCTGCCACATGCCGGTGCCATCGGCCGTGGACCGCCCGGCCTGCTGGACCGCCGCGCCGAAGCCGTGCACGGCCTCGGTGTCCGCCTTGGCGATGATCTCCCGCAGCACCTCCCGGGCCTCGGCCTCGGTGTCCCGCGCGATCAGAAAGCCGTTCAGCCCGAAGCGGGGTGCCGCCCGGCCCGCGGCGGCGGCCGACGCCCGGACGTCCGCGAGCTGCTCGGTGACCCCGTCGAAGTCCTTGCCGTTGCTGAAGTACCAGTCGGACACCCGGCCGGCCATCGCCCGCGCCGCGGTGGAGTTGCCGCCCTGGAAGATCTCCGGATGCGGGCGCCCGGCGTACTGCAGCGGCTTCGGCTTGAGCGAGAAGTCCCGGATGCGGTAGAAGTCCCCGGCCAGTTCGGCGTGGTCCTCGGTCCAGATGGTGCGCAGCGCCTCGATGAACTCCTCCGCCCGCCGGTAGCGCTCGTCGTGCTCCAGCCACGGTTCGCCGAGGGCGGTGAACTCCCCCTTGAACCATCCGCTGACCACGTTCACCGCGAAGCGCCCGCCGGAGAGCTGATCGGCGGTGGCGCCGAGCTTCGCCAGCACTCCCGGGTGCCACAGCCCCGGATGCACCGCCGCGATGACCTTGAGCCGCTCGGTGGCGAGCAGCAGCGCGAGGCTGAAACTGGTGGACTCGTGCTGGAATTCGGCACCGTAGCTGGCCATATACCGGACCTGGCTCAGCGCATACTCAAAACCGTTGTTCTCGGCCAGTACCGCCAGTTTGCGGTTGTAGTCGTAGCCCCAATCGGTGCGCTGCTCGATGGTGCTGGTCACCAGGCCGCCACTGACATTGGGCACCCAATAGGCAAAACGTGCGGGGCCGGGGGCGGGCAGGTCGGACATCAGGATCTCCCGGTGGTGAAGGCAGCCGCGAACAAGAAGACGCGTCACAGCAGCCACGCGAAGTCCTCACGGGAAAACGCGCGGCACCGGACGAAAACGGAGCGCATCCGACCGGCCATGAGCGATCACCGCAAAATGCCGGACCGGCAAGGGAATCGACGACTGTGCGGCCGTGCTCTCAGCCGTCAGCGCTCGCGGGCGACACCGCGACAGAGCGAACTGGAGATCCGTGCGAGATCGACGTGACGCCGTTGGGTGAGCTGCTTTTGTTGCCCGTTCATCAACGTGTCACCTCCTCGCAACAATTGCGCCGCGCCGGCCAATGGGCGACGGCCCTCGCGGCCTTTTCCGATCAATCCGGCCGCCTCTCCGTCGAGTTTAGCGACCGAAGTGCGCAGCGTCGATACGGCATAAGCGAGGTGGTGATAGGGTCCCCCTTGAACAAGAGTGAGGCCGGGGGATGATCTCCTGGAGAAGGCGTCAAAGGCGAGTGAATCCACCGAGGTTCACCGGTATCGGATCACCGGGGTGCGTATTCCGTGCGGATCGAGCAACTCGAATACATAGCGGCCGTCACCCGCCTCGGCTCGCTGCGCAAAGCCGCCGAAGAACTCCACCTGTCCCAGCCCGCACTGAGTGAAACCGTCCGCAATCTGGAACGCGAACTCGGCGTGGACATCCTCGACCGAAAGCGCTCCGGAGCGAAGATCAGTGACGACGGCCGGGAGCTGCTCCCGCATATCGTCGGGGTGCTCGATGCGGTCGACAAGCTCCGCCGGGCCGCCGACGACCAGCACCACATCAGCCGGATGGTGCGCCTGGGCACGGTCAACGCCGCCACGGTTCCGCTGCTGGTACCGGCCATCCGCGAGTTCCGCTCCGGGCATCCGCTGACCCAGGTCGAGGTGCTCGCCGCCCAGCAGACCGAGATCCACCGCGCACTGCTGGAAGGCAGCCTCGACCTGGGACTCGTCAACTACCTGCGCGGCGATGACCTCCCGCCGGACGTCCACACCACCGAACTCCTGCGCGGCCGCCCGGTGGTGTGCATCCGGCCGGACAGCCCGCTGGCCGACCTGACCGAGATCTCGGTGACCGAACTGCTCGCCCAGCCACTGATCGTGATGCGGTCCGGGTACGTCATGCACCGCTACGTCCACCGGCTCCTCAAGGGCCGTACCCCCTCCTTCTCGTACTCCACCGACGGCGCCGAAATGGGCAAACTGATGGTCGCCGAGGGCCTCGGGGCCACGGTCCTGCCCGACTTCAGCATCATCGGCGACCCACTGGAACGCAGCGGCACCATCACCCACCGCCCTCTGGCCGCCGACCACACCGACGTCCTCATGGTGATCCAGCGCCGCCGCTCCGGCTCGGTCCCCAAAGCCGCCCGCGACCTGCACGACCTCTTCGTACGCCACGCCGCGGCCCACCACGCGTCAGCGGGTACCGGAAACTGACGGGCCCCGCCACCACGCCGTACTCCTGTGCCGAGAAGCCCGCCGGCGTCCCGCCGGATCGTCCGTGGCCGTCCCCGCGGGCACCCACTGCCGGCGGCGGATGACGTCCCTGGCCGCACCACAGCCGCATCAGCGACCCGCGCCGGGCACTGCCGCCTCACCCACTCACTCGAAACCCCCACTCTCACGCCCCCACCTCCGCCTCCACCCGTCGCGAGATCCGGACGCCCGCTTCATGCCCCGCGGCGCCAGGCGCGGCCCGGGACACTGCTCGGGGACGCACTACGGCGCGCACACCGCGAAGGCCGGCGCTCCGGTGACCACCTCCGCACCGGTCGACCGCGGCAGCGCGTCCACCACCGCGTCGAGGAAGGCCGCACCAGCGGCTTCCGGGGTGGGCAGCGTCCACGGCTCGGCATCTCCGCCAACGGGACGGCGTGCGCATACCGCGGTATCGCCGCGACGAGATCACCCAGACGCCCGATGCCGCGGACGCGGCCCCCCGGAAGGCGGCAGCCGGACGGGTGCCCCGAGCCGCCCACGCGCGAGTGATCACGGGCACCGCCTCCGCAACCGCCAGGGCAGGGGCCGGGACCTCGCACAGGGACACCCACCGTCGCCGTCAGGGGGAACGACGGAAGGGGACGTCCCAGGAGGCCACTACTCAAATTTGACCACTGCGACGGGAGCCGAGAGCACGGGACGGCTCACACACCTGGAACCTGCGGGACGAAATCGGCGTTCAATGGAGTACACAGATGCGGCGTACGCCGCGGAAGGGGCGTGAAGGATGTCCACACAGGCGAAGGTCGCAGTCGGCGGCGTCGCGGTGGGAGTGATCCTGCTGTGGCTGCTGCCCTTCTGGGCGGCCCTCTTGGTCATAGTCGGAGTCCCGGCCGTCGCGTATCTGACACTCGACTCCTCCCAACGACGCCGACTCCGCCGCGTCAGCCGCAAGCAGATCGGCCGCTGACCGAGCGCCCCTACCCCGCCGCCCCCACGTCAGCCACCCGACCGGTCTGCCCCCGGAGGAGCCCGCCTCTCACCCATCCCACCGACCCGACGACGGATCCGGCTGCCCATCCGCCCCACCGGCCCGGCGTGGGGCCGGGCGCACGGTCCTGACCGCCCCAGCCGGCGGTCATCCGGCCGGGCCCGCGCCGGGGGCGAGGCCCGGCCGGAGCCGCCGTGGGTGATCGGTATGAGGCTTGGGCCGTGGGCCTCGGTTATGCGGATGCCTGGTGGGCGCTGGTGCCGTGCGGGGGCGGTGGTTGCCGCGGCGGCCGGCGGGCACGCACGCCTCACCACCAGCCGGCAACGCCCCCCTCAGGCACTCAAACCGGCCGGGCCGCCAACTCCTCCAGCGACGCCAACAACCCGGGCAGCTCCGGCCCCCGCCCCACCGGATGCACTTCCCCCGGCTCGTCGTCCAACAACACAAACGCAATGTCATCGGTACGAGCCACCATGCTCCAGCCCGGCCCGTCGACCCGCAGCGTCCGTGCCTCCCCGGCCGCGAACGACGACCGCACCCGCCCGGGCGGCGGCGGCTCGTTCACATAGCCGCGCGCCTCCTCCAGCACCCGCCGCACCCCCTTGTGCGCATGATCCCCGGGCTCGGCAAAGCTGTCCTCGTCATCCACCTGCTCGCGCCAGGCCGCCCACTGCATGGCGATCTCGTCCGCGCCGAGCCGCCGTTGCGCGGGCCCCCACTCCTCGGCGTCCGGCGGCGTCAGCGGCTCCGGATCGCCTTCCTGCGGCTCCGGATCGTGCGGCTGCGGCACTTCCGGCGCCGACACGGCGAGCGAGAGCGGCCAGCCCGGCAGCGCCCCGACGATGCTGTCCTCCCCGGGGGAGAGGTCGTACTCCATCCCGCAGTCCCAGGCCGCGATCGCACAGGCCACCAGCGACACGTCCTCCGTCGCCACGGTCCAGCGCGCGCCGTCACCGTCCTGACCCAGGACCAGCCCGTAGCCCTCCGCATACGGTTCGAGGCCGAGGCCCGCACACACCTCGGGGTAGTCGTCGCCGAGCACGCTCGGGAACTGCGCGGGCGTCAGCAGCACCGCCGTCAGCACGAACAACTGGTCGTTGTCGGCGCTCTCGGTCGTGGGCACGCGGGCCTCCCCATCCAATCCATCGCGGAGTACGTCGGCGCACCCTAATTGGCTTGGTGCGGCCTTGTCACCAGCCGTACGCTGCGCGGATGTGTTTTCACAGCAGCCGGATGCACGTCGTGTGCCTGTCCTGCCGGGCCGCGTGGAAGAAGACCACGGCCGCGCGGGGCCCCGGCCGCTGCCCGCAGTGCCGCGCCGGGCTGATCGACGCGGGCGCCGACCTCGCGGTCCCCAAGCGGCGCGACCACGCCGGCTGGCGCGCCCTGGAGGCCGTCCTGCGCGCGGGACTGACCTTCCACGGCGGCTGCTGCGGCACGGGTCCCGGCTACCGCCCGCGCACCCCGCGCGAGGTCCGGGAACGACTGGCGCTCGCCGACCGCACCGGCCTGCCCGTCAAGAGGGCCCTCGCCGTGGCGGACCCGACCGTCACGGACCGCTACGGCGCCACCGCCCGCACCCCGGGGCGCGCCCGCACCACACGGCACACGACCGACGTGCCCCACCGCTCCCCGAAGACGCCCTGACATCTCAGAACCAGGCCACCTCCCCCCGCCCGACCGACGTCTCGCCCCACCGCGGGAGGCCTCCCGGGACGACACGATCCAGCCACCGCAGCCCCCGATCTGGCGCCCGCCACACGCCTCAACTGCTCCCCGCACCCCTAAAATTGGCCGTCGGCGAGGGAAGGGACGGAGACCAGGTGCGGCGCTACGACTGGTTGAGGGAGATCCGGCGGCTCGACCCGGAGCGCGACTTCCTGCGGATCTACCGCATCACCGCGACCCATGAATTCCCCTGGGACTTCACCAGGGCCCTGGAGCTGGCGCTCTACCGCACCTACGCCGTACCGAGCATCGGCCGCCTGCTGGCCGAGACCGCCGAGCTGACGGACCGTACACAAAAGCGCTACGACGACACCGCCCTCCTCCTGGACGCCGTCGTCGAGCACGGCTTCGACAGCGAGGACGGCCGGACGGCGATCCGCCGCATCAACCAGATGCACCGCAGCTACGACATCAGCAACGAGGACATGCGCTACGTCCTGTGCACGTTCGTGGTGATGCCCAAGCGGTGGCTCGACGCCTACGGCTGGCGGCGGCTGTCCGCACACGAGCAGCATGCCGTCGCCGTCTACTACCGCACCCTCGGCCGCCATATGGGCATCACCGAACTCCCGCAGACCTACGAGGACTTCGAACGTCACCTCGACGCCTACGAGGAGGCGCACTTCGGCTGGGACGAGGGCGCCCGGAGGGTGTCGGACGCCACGCTGGACCTGATGGCCGGATGGTACGGCCCGCTCGCCCCGGTGGTGCGGGGAGCGAGCATGGCCCTCCTGGACGACACGTTGCTGGAGGCGTTCCGGTACGAGCAGCCCAAACCGGCGGTCACAAAGACGGTCCGCACCGCCCTGAAGCTGCGCGCCAAGGCCGTGCGCTTGCTGCCACCCCGCCGCACCCCCCACTACGCCCGCCAGAACCCCGAGATCAAGGGCTACCCGAACGGCTTCCGGGTGTCCGGACTCGGCACTTTCCCCACCTCCGGCCGCACGGGAAGCTGCCCGGTGCCGCACGGGGAGGGCACGCCGCCGCCACCGGCGTGAGGGGCGGAGCCCCCCGGGACTTGCCGACGCGGCAGGCGGACCTCACCGACACGGAAGCCGCGGCCCCCCCGGCCCCCCTCCGGGGCCCCGAGCCGCAACCTCACCGAGCCGCTACCCCCGCCGCACCGCCACCGCCAGGTACCGCGCGTCACGGTCCTCGTACCGCACCAGCTCCCATCCGCACTCCGCCAGAAGGGGCCGCAGATTCGGCTCCGCCCGCAGGTCGTCGGGGGTGATCGGACGCCCCTTGCGGGCGGCGAGCGCGGCCCGCCCGATGGGATGGAAGAGGGCCAGCCGGCCACCGGGGCGTACGGTCCTGGCGAGTTCGGTGAGGCCGCCCGCCGAGTCCGGCAGATGGGAGACGAGCCCGGCGGCGAAGACCGCGTCCAGCGCGGCATCGGCCAGCGGCAGCCGGGTCACGTCGGCGAGCAGCAACGCCGCACAGCGGTCGCGTCCGGCCCGTACGGCTTCCGCCAGCATCTCGGGCGTGAGATCGGCGCCCAGCACCGTCCCGCGCGTCCCCACGGCCTCCCTGAGCGCCGGCAGCGCGCGCCCCGTGCCGCACCCGGCGTCCAGCACCCGGTCGCCCTCCTGGAGTCCCAGCTCGGCGACGCCCGCCGCATACGCGGGACCGTCGTCGGGGAACTTCGCGTCCCAGCCGGCGGCGCGCGGCGCGAAGAACGCCCGGACCTCGTGCGGGCGGTCGGCATGGTGGTCCGCGGGGCGGTCGGCGTGGTGGTCGTCGCGGTGGCCGGTCATCGGGCTCCTCCGGGGGCAAAGCGGTCGGCGAGCGGGGCAGTACAGGCATACAGGACCCCCGCCACGGCGAGGGCCACCACGACGCCCAGGTTCATGGTCCCCAGCGTGCCCCGCGCGGCGCCGTCGGTGAGCAGAAAGCCCACGACCCGGGCGATATGGGGATCGCCGGACGTGATCAGGCCGAGCCCGACGACGGTGGCGACGGTGAGGGAGAACACCGCGGGGCCGCCAAAGGCCCGTACGGGCGCCGGCGCCAAGCCGGTGTGGCGGCGGCGCCACTGCTCCACCAGGAAGACCGCAGTCCAGGCGGCCATCGCCACCCCGATGATGGACAGGAACGCCTGGAAGGTGGCGAAGAAACTGGGGGACACAAACAGCACGTACCAGCCGCCGAAGGCCATCAGCACACCGTCCACGAAGACGGCGAGGTGCCGGCGGACGGGGATGCCCAGCGCCAGCATCGACATGCCCGAACTGTAGATGTCCATGATCGCCCCGGAGGCGAAGCCCCCGATGGCGGTGAGCAGATACGGCACCAGGAACCAGGTCGGCAGCGCGGCCGCGAGCGCGCCCACGGGGTCGGCGGCCGCCGCCGCGGCGAGCTTCGGGTCGCCGGCGTTGAGCAGCACGCCGAAGACCAGCAGCGCCAGCGGAGGCAGCACCCCGCCCGCTGTGGTCCACCCCGTGATCGCCCGGCCGCTGCTGGTACGGGGCAGATAACGGCTGTAATCGGCACCGCAGTTGACCCAGCCCAGACCCAGCAGCGTCATCGCGAACACCACGCCGCCGACGCAGGTGCCGAAGCCGGCGGAGGGTGCCTTCCCCAGGGCGGACGGATCGATGCGGCCGGCCATCAGCACCACGTACACCACGGTCAGCACGGTGATCGCCGCGGTCAGGTACTTCTGCACTTTCATGATCAGTGCGTGCCCGACGATCCCGACGACCACGACCGAGACGGCGGTCACCGCGAAGCACAGCGCCTGCGCCGCCGTCGTCGGCGTCCGGCCGTCGGCGCGGGCGAACGCGTCGGGCGCCACGCGCGCCAGGATCGCGGAGCCGCCGAGCGACGACAGCGCGACCAGTACGGTCTCCCAGCCGACGTTGGAGACATAACTGAACACCGTGGGCAGCTTGTTGCCCTGCGTACCGAAGCAGGCCCGGCCGACGGCCATGGTGGGCGCGCCGGTGCGCGCCCCGGCGACCGAGACCAGGCCGACCAGGACGAAGGACAGCACGTAGCCGAGCGCACCGGTGACGATCGTCTGCCACGGGCCGAGCCCGAGGCCCATGAGGTAGACGCCGTACGCGACGGACAGCAAGGACAGCCCGGAGGCGGCCCACGGCCAGAACAGGGACCTGGGGCTGCCGTGCCGCTCGGCATCCGGCACCGGGTCGATGCCGTGGCGCTCCACGGCACCCACCGAAGGAGACGGCGCCGCCGCCGAACCGACCCGCCCCCGCGATTGCTGCTGCGTCATGCGGCCATGATTCCGCACCCGCCACACGAGTCACCGATCGGCCGCATCCTGGCCGACGGGTCCGACGGGTCCGACGGGTCCGACGGGTCCGACGGGTCCGACGGGTCCGAGAGGGCCGACAGAACCGACTCCGCCGGCCCGCCCCGCTCCGCGACTCCCGCCCCCTGGGGCCCGCGTGATGCCGCCCCACCCCGCCCCAACTACCACAAATATGCCGGTTGATGAGCTTCTTGATCCGAAGACGTGGCGGCTTTGGCGAATCCGGGGAAATCCCGATCAGCGGGGGGTACGGTCCTCGCCATGGATTTCGGTCGGCCCTCCGCCGCCGAAGGCTCCTCTCGTCGAGCCGTGGATCCGTATACCCCGTGACGCGCAGGACCCTGCATCCTGGAGGAGACGGCAGATGAACGCCGCACAAGGGGCCCCGGAGGGCGCGGCCCCGGACCCCGACGCCGAACTGGCCCTGAAGATCTTAGTCGCGGGCGGCTTCGGTGTGGGCAAGACGACCCTGGTGGACTCGGTCAGCGAGATCCACCCGCTGCGTACGGAGGAGCGGCTCAGCGAGGTGGGCGAGACGGTCGACGACACCGGGGGAGTGGACAGCAAGGGCACGACCACGGTGGCGATGGACTTCGGCCGCATCACCATCAGGCAGGGGCTGTCCCTCTACCTCTTCGGCACCCCCGGGCAGGACCGTTTCTGGTTCCTGTGGGACGACCTGTCGGAGGGGGCGCTGGGCGCCGTGGTGCTGGCCGATACCCGGCGGCTGCAGGACTGCTTTCCGGCCGTGGACTACTTCGAGCGTCGCGCCATCCCGTTCCTGGTGGCCGTCAACTGCTTTGCGGAGGCGCGGTCCTACGGGGCCGACGAGGTGTCCCGGGCGCTGGACCTGGACCGCGGCACCCCGGTCGTGCTCTGCGACGCGCGCGACCGCGACTCCGGCAAGGAAGTGCTGGTCCGGCTCGTCGAGCATGCGGGGCGGCGGCACTCGGGCCGGGTGCTGGACTCGGTGGGCTGAACCGGCGGGCGGAGGTGGCGCGGAGGCCGGACGGCGCGCGCCACGCACCCCTCAGCTCGCGACGCCCGCGAAGGCGACGACCTTGTCGATCCTGACCCGGACGACCACCTCGCCCGGCACGCCGTTGCGGGCGCCGTACTCCTCCGCACGGTCCTCGCCCATGTAGCGGGCCGCGATCCGGGTCGCCCAGTGACGTACCTCCGCCAGGTCGTCGCCGATCCGCGCCGTTCCCTGCACGGACACGAAAGCAAACGGCGGCTGTTCGTCGTCGACGCTCAGCGCCAGCCTGCCGTCGCGGGCGAGGTTGCGGCCCTTGACCGTGTCGGCGCCGGTGTTGAACACCAGCTCCTCACCGTCCAGGAGGAACCACACCGGGGCGATGTGCGGGCTGCCGTCGGCGCGTACGGTCGCCAGCTTGCCGGTACGCGTGCCCTCGGAAAGGAACCTCTGCCACTCATCCTTCGTCATCTTGTGTGCCATGCCGACATTCTCATCCATGCGGTACACGCACGCGCCGTGTGGCACGCCGGACCGCAGGGCCGCTTGCCGAGACGGCGGAGGTGGGACAGGCTGGCACGGCAGTTCGCGGACCGCGGGCTGACGTCCGGCCACGAGTGCGGACGGCGACACGGGGAGGAAGCAGCAATGGCATTGAGCAGCGGACTCGACTGGCTGCTGGACGATCTGACCAAGCGGGTGCAGAAGGTACGGCACGCGTTGGTGCTCTCCAACGACGGGCTGGTGACCGGGGCGAGCGAGGGGCTGGCGCGGGAGGACGCCGAGCATCTCGCGGCCGTCGCCTCGGGGCTGCACAGCCTCGCGAAGGGGTCGGGGCTCCACTTCGGGATCGGCCGGGTGCGCCAGACCATGGTGGAGTTCGACGACGGGGTGTTGTTCGTGACGGCGGCGGGGGACGGCAGCTGTCTGTGCGTGCTCGCGGGCGCCGACGCCGACATGGGCCAGATCGCCTACGAAATGACGCTGTTGGTCAACCGCGTCGGGGAGCATCTGGGCGTGGCGGCTCGCCAGCCCGAAGGTTATCCACAGGCCTGAGGCGGGGTTTGACCCGCTGTCACCGCTCGCGGCTATGGTCGTCACTGTCAGTGATTGATCGAGTTGCGGGGGAAGCGACATGACAGTGGTGTGCGACGGGCGGCAGACGTTCACGGCGGGACGAGCGGCCCGTGAACTGGAGCTGAGGACCGGCGAGTTCGAGCTCGCCACCCAGCTCGGAGAAGTACGGACGGTCGCGGCCGGGGCCGACGACCGTGCGGGAGGCGCCGGATCGCTCGGCCGGCGCCGGGTCCCGGCGGAGGAGATCGCCCGGCTCCAGGCCGAGCCGGACTTCCCGGAAGCGCTGCGCGAACGGGTCCGCACGGTCAGTACGACCGAGGCCGCGGCGCTCATGGGCATCGGGCCCGGTCGGGCGGTGCGACTGACCCGGGCCGGCTGCTTCGGCCCCGTCCGGTTCTATGTGAACCGCTTCGGTGCGGTGGTCTGGCTCTACCTCGCGGCCGAGGTGGCCGACTTCGCCGACCGTGAACCCGACCTGATGCGGGGCAACACTCCCGCGGCGATGCGGGTGATGCTCGACAGCGGGCAGGACTGGCGGGCGCGCCAGTGGCGCAGCAGGCGGGTCACCCAGCTCATGGGCCAGACCGACGACCCCTGGGAAACGGCAGCGGTGATCGCCGCCGTGCTGCCGCCGGAGGAGCTCGCCTCGGTGGCCGAGAACCCGCTGGAGCGGTCCCTGCTGCGCCGGCTCAGGCCCGCCATGGCCTCCGTGATCACGGTGACCCCGGCCGCCCGCGAATCCTTCGAGCGCGTACTGACGGCGGAGGACTTCGACGAAGTGCTCTGGTACCGCGTCCACCTCTCCCGCTGCCTGGAGCGGGCCCGCAGGGAGGAACCGGGACGGGTGCGGACACCCGCCGCCGCGTCCTCCGCCGCCCGCCCGGGTCAGTCCCCGAGCTTTCTGAACAGCCCTTCCTGGACGACCGAGACCAGCAGCCTGCCCTCCCGGTCGTAGATCCGCCCGCGGGCCAGGCCGCGACCTCCGGTGGCGATCGGCGACTCCTGGTCGTAGAGGAACCACTCGTCCGCGCGGAACGGACGGTGGAACCACATCGCATGGTCGAGCGACGCCATGTCGAACCCGCGCGGCCCCCAGAGCGGCTCGATCGGGATGCGGACGGCGTCCAGCAGCGTCATGTCGCTGGCGTAGGTCAGCGCGCAGGTGTGCACGAGCGGATCGTCGCCCAGCGGCCCGACCGCGCGCATCCACACCGCGCTGCGGGGCTCCGCGCCCTCGATCTCGTCCGGCGTCCAGCGCAGCCGGTCGGCATAGCGGATCTCGAACGGCATCCTGCGCGCCATCCGCTCCAGCGACTCGGGCAGATCGTGCAGGGCCTCGCGGACCTCTTCCGCGACCGTCGGCAGCTCCTCCGGGTCGGGCACCACCCGACGCAAAGGCAACTGATGATCGAAGCCGGGCTCCGGCTTGTGAAAGGAGGCGGTCAGATTGAAGATCGTGCGTCCCTGCTGGACGGCGACGACCCGGCGGGTGGTGAAGGACCGCCCGTCGCGCACCCGCTCGACCTGGTACACGATCGGCACCCCTGGCCGGCCCGGCCGCAGGAAGTACGCATGGAGCGAGTGGACCGGGCGGTCACCCTCCGTGGTCCGCCCGGCAGCCACCAGCGCCTGGCCCGCGACCTGCCCGCCGAAGACCCGCTGCAGCGATTCCTGCGGGCTGCGGCCCCGGAAGATGTTCACCTCGATCTGCTCCAGATCCAGCAGATCGACCAGCTTTTCGGCGGGATTGGTCATGACCGGTGGCCCTCCGTCAGATCCATCGGCGGCCTCGGTCGAAGCCGTCGCCTCACAACTGACCCACATCCGTGACCCGCACCACCGCGCGCCCCTCCTCGTCGGAGGCGGCCAGATCCACCTCCGCGGAGATGCCCCAGTCGTGATCACTGTTCGGGTCGGCGAAAGTCTGCCGCACCTTCCACAGCCCGTGCTCGGCATCCTCCTGGATCTGCAGCAGCTTCGGGCCGCGCGCGTCCGGACCGGTGCCCAGCTCGTCGTATTCGTCCCAGTAGGCGTCCATCGCCTCGCCCCAGGCATCGGCGTCCCAGCCGGACTCGGCATCCATCTCGCCGAGCTCCTCGACCTTGTCCAGCGCCGCCAGCTCCACCCGCCGGAACATCGCGTTGCGCACCAGCACCCGGAACGCCCGCGCGTTGGCCGTGACCGGCCGGACCTGATCGGCCCGCTCCGCGGCCTGCTCCGCCGTCTCCACCTCGGGGTTGGCCAGCTGCTCCCACTCGTCCAGGAGACTGGAGTCGACCTGCCGCACCATCTCGCCCAGCCAGGCGATGATGTCCTCGAAGTCCTCGGACTTCAGATCGTCCGGCACGGTGTGGTCCAGCGCCTTGTACGCACTCGCCAGGTAGCGCAGCACGATCCCCTCCGTGCGCGCCAGCTCGTAGAAGGACGTGAACTCCGTGAAGGTCATGGCGCGTTCGTACATGTCGCGGATGACCGACTTCGGCGACAGCGGGTGGTCGCCGACCCACGGGTGGCTCTTGCGGTACAGGCCGTAGGCGTGGAAGAGCACCTCCTCCAGCGGCTTGGGGTACTCGACGTCCATGAGCCGTTCCATGCGCTCTTCGTACTCGACGCCGTCGGCCTTCATCTGGGCGATCGCCTCGCCCCGTGCCTTGTTCTGCTGCGCCGCCAGGATCTGCCGGGGATCGTCCAGCGTGGACTCCACGACCGAGACCATGTCCAGCGCGTAGGACGGCGACTCCGGGTCGAGCAGGTCGAACGCGGCCAGCGCGAATGTCGACAGCGGCTGGTTGAGCGCGAAGTCCTGCTGCAGATCCACGGTCAGCCGGACGATCCGGCCCTCCGCGTCCGGCTCCGGCAGCCGCTCCACGATCCCGCCGTCCAGCAGCGAACGGTAGATCGCGATGGCCCGCCGGATGTGCCGCAGCTGATTCCTGCGCGGCTCATGGTTGTCCTCGAGCAGCTTGCGCATCGCCTCGAACGCATTGCCCGGCCGGGCGATCACGGACAGCAGCATCGCGTGGGTCACCCGGAAGCGGGAGTTCAGCGGCTCCGGATCGGAAGCGATCAGCTTCTCGAAGGTGTTCTCACCCCAGTTGACGAAGCCCTCCGGCGCCTTCTTGCGCACCACCTTGCGGCGCTTCTTGGGGTCGTCGCCGGCCTTGGCGAGCGCCTTCTCGTTCTCCACGACATGCTCGGGGGCCTGCGCGACCACAAAGCCCGCGGTGTCGAACCCGGCCCGTCCTGCGCGGCCCGCGATCTGATGGAACTCCCGCGCCCGCAGTGTCCGCACCCGCGACCCGTCGTACTTCGTCAGCGCGGTGAACAGCACCGTGCGAATGGGGACATTGACGCCCACGCCCAGGGTGTCCGTGCCGCAGATGACCTTCAGCAGCCCCGCCTGCGCCAGCTTCTCGACGAGCCTGCGGTACTTCGGCAGCATGCCGGCGTGGTGCACGCCGATGCCATGACGGACATACCGCGACAGGTTGCGGCCGAACTTCGTGGTGAACCGGAAGTTCCCGATGAGCTCCGCGATCTGGTCCTTCTCGGCACGCGTACACATGTTGATGCTCATCAGCGCCTGCGCCCGTTCCACGGCGGCGGCCTGGGTGAAGTGCACGATGTAGACGGGGGACTGGCGGGTCTCCAGCAGCTCGGTGAGGGTCTCCGTCAGCGCCGTGGTGCGGTACTCGTACGACAGCGGCACCGGCCGTGTCGCCGAGCGCACCACCGACGTCGGCTTCCCCGTGCGCCGGGTCAGGTCCTCCTCGAAGCGCGACATGTCGCCGAGCGTCGCCGACATCAGGATGAACTGCGCCTGCGGAAGCTCCAGCAGCGGAATCTGCCAGGCCCAGCCGCGGTCCGGCTCGGCATAGAAATGGAACTCGTCCATCACGACCTGGCCGATGTCGGCGTCCTTGCCGTCCCGCAGCGCTATCGAGGCGAGGACCTCGGCGGTGCAGCAGATGACCGGTGCGTCGGCGTTGACCGACGCGTCACCGGTGAGCATGCCGACGTTCTCGGTGCCGAACAGCTTGCACAGGTCGAAGAACTTCTCCGAGACCAGCGCCTTGATCGGGGCGGTGTAGAAGGTGACCTGATCATTGGCGAGCGCGGTGAAGTGCGCGCCGGCCGCCACGAGGCTCTTACCCGAGCCGGTCGGGGTGGACAGGATGACGTTCGCCCCGGAGACCACCTCGATCAGCGCCTCCTCCTGGGCAGGGTAGAGCGCAATGCCCTGCTGCTCGGCCCAGCCCGAAAAGGCTTCGAAGAGGGCATCGGGATCGGCGTCGTTCGGGAGATGATCGATGAGGGTCACGCCCCCATACTGCCTGCCTTCGGCCCGGATCAGGGAAACCGGCGACCCGGCCGGAGATCAGCTGAAGATCGATAACGCCCTCGGCTGCCCGCCCGGAAGGCCCGCGGACCCCGTCGCCACACCTCCGATATCGGCTCCCCTGGCCCTTTTGGCGGCCCTGACCTGCGGATATGGGTCCGGTCTCGGCGCAGGCCGGAGGAGAGCGGGGGAAGGCACCCTCACCCTCCGTGTGACATCGGGGGCGCGTTGTTGCCATCGACCGTCCTCCGCTCCGCCGCCGTAGAGCTGGCGCGTGGTGGAGATCACGCAGCGTGCGCACCGCGTGGGTGGATGACGTGGATGGTCGGGGCGGCGGCATGGGCAGCGGGACGGCGGGGCGGCAAGGCGAAGCGAGTCGGCAGGGCGAAGCGAGTCGGCAAGGGATAAGGAGGGCGAGGCGGCGGGGACGGAGGCGGGGCAGGCGGTTCGGGCTGGCGGTTCGGGTCGGCGCGGACGCGCGGCCGGGGGCGGGGGTGGGCGCGGCGGCTGCGCGGCCGGCAGGTGGGCGCTGCAGGCAGGGAAGGCCCAGCAGGGAGGCTCAGCAGGGAGATGGACACCGCGCGCAGGGAGGTGGCGGCCGCTCCTCCTCACGTCCGGATGGGGAAGCGCGACGGATGAACAAGATCCGGCAGCGAGATCCAGAACCGGGAGCGGGAACAGGATCAAGGGGATCTGGACGGAGAGGTCGGCCGAAGTAACGGGAGCAAGCATCCCGGTCGGCGACCTGCCGAAGAAGCGGGATCAACGCCTCGGTGGGGGGCGGCCTGGCGAAGAGAGCACCCCAAGCAGCTAAGTGCACCGAGGAGCGAAGTGCGGGGGGCGAAGCAGGAGGGGTGGGGCGGGGGAGGGGGAGGGGGGAGGGGGAGAGAAGGGAACGGCTCGGCGGGTGCAGGGCGTGGGCGGCGGCGTGGCCTCCCCCCTCCCCCTCCGCCCGGCGGCGGTCGGCGGCCTCGCGGGGGGAGAGGCCCCGTACCCGCACCGCAACGCCCCCGACCGGCGGAGGAGTCTCGCCGGACGGCCCGAAGGCGGTGTGGAGGGCCAGGGTGGTAGCCGTCCGTCGCCAAGCGCATTGCGCGCGAAGGCAGTTGGCGCAACGCGTGGGTCGGGCTCCGGTGGAGGCGTCCGTGACGAAGGCCAGGGAGAGCGCTGTGGCGGGCAGTTGTCCCGCTGGCCGGGCGTGTCCGGTGGCCGGAGCCGGTGGTCGGTGTTGCCGGCGGACGGGGCCGTGCTCATGACTGGTGGTTGGCTCACCCCCTCCTCGTATGGAGATCATCTGACGCTACGCTGAGTCGCCGACCGGGCGTCAGTGGCGCGGCTCAGCAGGGCGCGGGGCACATCGTCCGCGCGGGACAACGAGCGCAAGAGAACAAGGGGTGGGAACAACCATGATGGGACCGGCGCACTCGCTGTCCGGGGCCGCGGCCTGGCTGGGGGTGGGTGCGGCGGCCGCTGCCGCCGGACATCCGATGCCCTGGCCGGTGCTCGTCTGCGGAGCCCTGATCTGTGCCGGTGCGGCACTCGCCCCGGACCTCGACCACAAGTCCGCGACCATCTCGCGGGCCTTCGGGCCGCTTTCGCGGTGGCTGTGCGAAGTGGTCGACGCCATCTCGCACGCCGTCTACAAGGCGACAAAGATGCGTG
>Ga0207426_1000537_pt1 | contig 54262 bp, 49 predicted proteins | sample AraplaMF_Cvi_mMS_FD_184265 | JGI IMG/M metagenome (GOLD analysis project Ga0207426, IMG submission 184265) | Arabidopsis root microbial communities from the University of North Carolina, USA - plate scrape MF_Cvi_mMS (SPAdes) (version 2) | ecosystem: Host-associated > Plants > Roots > Endosphere...
GATGCCATCATAGTGGGCCTTGGCGCCGCCCATCATGCCCTGACGCCACCAATTCTGTATCACGCCTTCCTGGATCTTCGCACCGTCGCGGTTGAAGCCATAGAATGGGCCGGCCGGAACATCGCGGAAGAACTGCGCGCGGTTGGCGGCAAGTGCCGAACGGAAGCCGTCAAAAACTTCGATCGGCAGGCCCTCGGGGTTCGAGGCCGTCTTGACCATGAGCGGTGGAACGGCGGAGACGAGAACCGCCTTGGCGACCCTGCCGGCCTTTTGACCATGCTTGGCGACATAGCGAGCGACTTCACCGCCGCCTGTCGAGTGACCGATATGCACGACATTCCTTAGGTTCAGGTGCTCGACGACGGCAAACGCATCGGAGGCGTAATGGTCCATGTCGTGACCTTCGGAGACCTGGGCCGAACGGCCGTGACCGCGGCGGTCATGGGCGACGACGCGATATCCATTGGCGAGGAAGTACAACATCTGTGCGTCCCAATCGTCGGACGACAGCGGCCAGCCGTGGTGGAACATGATCGGCTGTGCGTCCTTCGGACCCCAGTCCTTGTAGAAGATCTCAACGCCGTCCTTAGTGGTTACAGTGCTCATGTTTTTGCTTCCTTCAGTGGAGTGCTTCGTGGATGCAGCGTTGGCTGCAACGCTGAAAGAGGTTGGAATTGCAAGGGACGCAGCGGCGGCAGCTCCAGTGACGAGGGCAGCGCGGCGTGTAACAGGGAAGAGGTTATCGGTCATTTCGGCTCCGGTTTCCGTCGGGTGTGGTGCGCGACGGGTGTCTGATGGACGGATATTGTCGAAGAACATGGCCATCAACAATTGCATCAATAATTCAGATTTAATTGCGCATATTGAAATTATCGGCGGGCAACTACTCCCGCCACCAATGACGAGAATCAGGCAGCCCCCGGACGGTTGATCGTCAGGAAATGTCGGACGACTGGTCTTTCCGAGCCTGAATGATACGTCAGAACCTTGCTCTGCAGGTCCGCATCCGCTTGCGACACACGCTTGTGCTGGCGCAGATGCTCGGCCCAGGACTCCACCATGAACCATTCGACAATCTTTTGAGGATCGGCCGAATCCTCGGTGATGCCCCAGCCGTAGGCGCCATCGCGGCGACGTTCCTCGGAGAGTTCGTCGATTGCACGAAGGAAGGCAGTGCGGTGATGTTTTTCCACCTGGTACTCGATGAGGATCAGGACTGGGCCACGGTCATGGGCGACCGGTTCTGCGACCAGCGGTTCTGGCCAATGGTTTGAGGCCACGAGATCAGCATCGCCGGCCGGCAGTTTGATGCGATGCATGATGATACCAGCGACCAACAGGCCCGCAGCGCCGATCAGCAGTGTACCGGGTACGCCGGCAACCTCACCGACTGTGCCCCAGCCGATGCTGCCAGCCGTCATCGCGCCGTTGAAGACGGTCAGATAGACGGCAAGGCCACGGCCTCGCACCCAGTTGGGCAGGATTGCCTGGGCCGCGCCGTTGAGAGTCGTCAGCGCGGTGATCCATGCGCCCCCGAGGAAAAGCAGGACGATGATGGCGACCCATTGCGGCGGGGCGAGCGAGAGCGCTGCCATAACGAGAGCCGTAATGACTGCGGCGCCGAGAAGCAGTCGATCGGCGTCGAAGCGTTCACGCAACTTCGGCATGACGAGCGCACCGCCGATGGCACCGGCACCGACCGCACCAAGCAGAATTCCGTAGAAGCCGGCATCTCCGCCAAGCAATTGCCTGGCGACGAGCGGCAGTAGTGCCCAGACGGCGCTGGCGAAGGCGAAGAAGATTGCCGCGCGCAGAAGCACGACATGCAGCGGACGGCTGGCGCGGGTATAACGAAGACCGGCACGGAAGGCGCCAAGGAAGCCCTCGGCGAGCGCGTCATCGGCATTCTTTGCTCGTGGCCACCAGACGAGGGCAGCGATGACAACGAAATAGCTTGCGACATCGGCGCCATAAGTAATGCCGGCCCCAAAAGCTGCCAGAAGCAGGCCACCAGCAGCAGGTCCTATCGAGCGGGCAATGTTAATGCCGAGCGAATTGAGGGCGACGGCGCTCTTTACATCCTCCCGCTTTACCAGTTCCGGCACGATCGCCTGCCAGGTGGGGCCCATCAGCGCAGCACCAATGCCGCCGAGGAAGGTAAGTCCGATCAGGGCGCTGACAGAAAGCATTCCGGTGTGTGCCAGAACCATCAGCGTGATGCTGACTGAGGCGAGCAGGAATTGCACGGCGATCAGGAACTTGCGGCGATCGAGGATGTCGGTCAGCACGCCGGCCGGAATGGCGAGAAGGAAGATCGGCAATGTGCCGGCCGCCTGAACCAGCGCCACGGCAGCTGGCGAGGCCGAGAGGTCCGTCATCAGCCAGGAGCTTGCGACATCGCGCATGAAACTGCCTGTGTTGCCAAGCACCGTGGCTGTCCAAAGAACTGCGAAGACAGGTTGAGCGAGTGGGGCGAAACTGCCCCCTGAGGACCGTGCGGGGCTCATTTGGCTGCTCCTTTGGTGAGATCAACGGCGGCGACGAGAACGAAGGCGCCAGTCAGGCCCAGATGTTCGAAGAAGGCATTCGTTGCCATCATCCGCTCCATGCCAGGGGCGAGTTCCCAGAAACGCAGCGCCACGAGGGTTGCGAGAAGTGTAAACCCCGACAATGCCAACGCCCCTGCCCAACGCAGCAGGCCCGAGACCACCATTGCGGAAGCGGTGAGCTCAAAGGTGATCACAGCCACGGCAAAGAAAGGCGCCGGATGCAGGCCGAAATGGTCCATCTCGGCGATCGCACCATTGAAATCTGCGATCTTGAAAAGCGGTCCCTGGATATAGGCCGCGCAAAGCGCCAGAAGCGCAACCGTGCGCGTGGTGGGAGCGGTGACGACTGCTGCGAGCGCGCTCCGCTCTTTTTTGAATGATGCTTTGTCAGTCATGTCTGCTCCTTTGAATGTGGCCGGTCGTAAGAAACGGCGCTCTGTATGGCTGTTGGAGCGATATTGGCTGGAATTATTGCCGCCAACAATTGCATCAATAATTTCGTATTAATTGCGAAATTTGCAATTAAGTGGAAGGTGGGAACGGGGCAGCGGTGATACGCTGCCCGCGCTAGACGCCTGTGGTCGTGACGGGTCTTAGACGGCCCAGCAGGAGCAACCAAGCGCGCCAAAGAAGCCCTTCAGGTCGGCGATCGGCAGTTTCGAAGTCCAGGCGCCGGCATGGTCATGGCCGTGGACACCGCAGTCGTTGGCGCAGCCGCACGAAGCGATCGCGGTGCGGCGCAGCGAGTGGCGACCAGCGCCTTCCGGTTCGCCCCAGGCGGCATAACCGCCAAACTTTCTGACCGGCGACCAGTCGGGCATGGCTGGAGGCACGTCGCTTTCGTCGAGCGCCTTGAAGTCGCCGGCGCCATAGACGACCTTGCCGCCGACCATGGTGAGATCCGATGTCAGGAAGGAGATCTCGTCCTCGGCGCAGGAGAAGAAGTCCTTGTCTGGCACGACGAGATCGGCGAACTGGCCCTTCTCGATGCGACCCTTCTTGCCTTCCTCGTTGGAGAACCAGGTCACCTTTTCCGTCCACATCCTGAGGGCCGTTTCGCGGTCTAGGCAGTTGGCACGTGGATAAAGCTGCATGCCGCCGACTGTCTTGCCGGTGACCATCCAGGCAAGCGAAACCCAGGGGTTATAGGAGGCGACGCGCGTTGCATCGGTGCCGGCCGAGACGTTGACGCCTTTGTCGAGCATGCGGCGGATCGGCGGGGTGGCTTCAGCGACGCCGTGGCCATAGCGCTCCACGAAATATTCACCCTGAAAGGCCATGCGATGCTGGGTGGCAATGCCGCCGCCAAATGCCGCGATGCGGTCGATGGAGCGCTCCGAGATCGTTTCGGCATGGTCGAAGAACCAGTTCAGGCCTTCGAGCGGAATATCCTTGTCGACCTTCTCGAAGACGTCGAGCGCGCGCGAGATGGTTTCGTCATAAGTGGCGTGCAGACGCCAGGGCCAGCGGTTCTGAGCCAGCACCCGAACGACCTCTTCGAGCTCGCCTTCCATTTCCGGTGCCATCTCAGGTCGCGGCTGGCGAAAATCCTCGAAATCGGCTGCCGAAAAGACCAGCATCTCGCCGGCGCCGTTGTGGCGGAAATAATCATTGCCCTGCTTGTATTTGACCGAGGACGTCCAGTTGAGGAAGTCCTCCTTTTCCTGCTTGGGCTTCTGGGTGAAGAGGTTGTAGGCGAGGCGGACAGTGAGCTGGTTTTCGTCCGACAGTTTCTGGATGACTTCGTAGTCATCGGGATAGTTCTGGAAACCGCCGCCAGCATCGATGACGCCGGTAATGCCGAGCCGGTTCAGTTCACGCATGAAGTGGCGGGTAGAATTGACCTGGTAATCGAAGGGCAGTTTCGGGCCCTTGGCCAGCGTCGCATAGAGAATGCCGGCGTTCGGCTTGGCGAGAAGCATGCCGGTCGGGTTACCATTGGCGTCGCGGGTAATTTCGCCGCCTGGCGGGTTCGGTGTGTCCTTTGTGTAGCCGACGGCACGAAGGGCTGCACCATTCAGCAGTGCCCGGTCATAGAGATGCAGCAGGAAGACAGGCGTGTCGGGCGCAACCGCATTGATCTCCTCGATCGTGGGCAGGCGCTTTTCGACGAACTGGTGTTCGGTAAAGCCGCCGACAACGCGCACCCATTGCGGGGCGGGTGTCACGGCCACCTGGCGCTTCAGCATGTCCATGGCATCGGCAAGCGAGCGAACGCCATCCCAGCGCAGTTCCATGTTGAAGTTCAGGCCGCCACGCACGACGTGGGTGTGGTTATCGATCAGGCCCGGCAGGACACGCTTGCCCTTGAGGTCGACGATCCTGGTGTCGGGGCCGGCGAAAGCCATGATTTCGGCATCGGTGCCAACCTCCAGAAAGGTACCGTCCTTGATCGCGACGGCAGTGGCATTCGGTTTCGAACGGTCGAGCGTGGTGATCAAACCGTGGTGGAGGATGAGGTCGGCGAACATGAGATATGCTCCTGGCTTCACTATTAAGATTGATTTCAACGCTTTGCGCCGGGGCAACTGGGCATCGGCGGCCCCATCGCAAGCGAATCTCCTCTTGCGGCCTCAGCTATCAGACTTCGTCTGAGCTTGGCGAGACACGACGATGTCATTGCGGACGTCGCCTTTCGGCATATGGCCGAACATGTGCGGCTTGATCTGGTTGATCCACGACACTGCCGCGGGCTCCTTGGCGATCAGCGTTCTTGCGAAGGGAATGAGCTGTTCGCCAACCAGAATGCCAAGCAGGCCGACCAGCGCAACCACCGGCGGAGCCGGAGAGCGGACATTGAGCAGGCTGTAGACAATGCCGACCAGAAGACCGGCGCCCAGGGAAAAGAGATAGAGTTTCATTGGAGCGTCCTCGACGATGGAGGCGCCGCTTCGGCAAGACATCCTTTCATGCTGCCGAAGCGGGCCGAATGGGTTGGATGGCGGACTTACTTGGCCGGGTTCGGGCCGATGCGCTTGCCGTGGGTGACGCGTTCGTCTACGTCGTGGACCATCGTGTAGGCATAGTCGATGCCCATGCCGTAGGCGCCGGAATGCTCCTTGGCCAGCGAGGTGACCGCGTCATAGGTCTCGCGGTGAGCCCAGTCGCGCTGCCATTCGAGCAAAACCTGCTGCCAGGTCACCGGAACCACCCCGGCCTGGACCATTCGGTCCATCGCGTATTTGTGGGCCTCGGAAGACGTGCCGCCGGAAGCGTCGGCGACCATGTAGATCTCGTAGTCGGGCATGTCGTGCATCGCAGACAGCGCGAAGGTGGTGTTGCAGACTTCTGTCCAAAGGCCGGAAACGACGATCTTCTTGCGTCCTTCGGCGGCGTTCTTGGCCAACGCATCGCGAACGTTCTGGTCATCCCAGGAGTTCATGGAGGTACGTTCGAGGATGTCGTTTTCCGGGAAGACGGCGAGGAGTTCAGGGAAGGTGTGGCCGGAAAAGGACAGCGTCTCGACGGTGGTGATGGTCGTCGGGATGTTGAAGATCTTGGCAGCCTTGGCGAGGCCGACAACATTGTTCTTCAGTACCTGGCGATCCATCGACTGGACGCCGAACGCCATCTGCGGCTGCTGGTCGATGAAGATGAGCTGGCTGTTCTTCGGGGTCAGGACTTCGAGCTTCTTGGACATTTCAGGTTTCTCTTCCGTCTGCTTGAACCGCTGATGCGGCGGGTTGACATGTGAAGCACTTTTCTGGTCGGCGCGGAGTGGCTTTCAGAATGCTCTTGGGTGGCCGGAGCCGGTTAATCGGTGTTAGCGGCCCATCTCTTTTCGTTCGTCTTGGCTGCTGAAATGGAACCTAGATCGGTTTGGTGTGCGGCGGAATTGCAATATTAATTCCGATTGAATTGCTCCAAATGCAATAATCTACGCGATGAAAGCCCTTTCCAGATTGCGGGCGCTCACCGAAAAAACCTAGTTTGAATGGGTGACAAATCGCTCAATTGTCGAGGCGGGTCTTGTCTAAAAGTCAGGTCGATTGGACGAAATGCACTTGCGGTCAATCAAAACCTGGAAATCGCCGCTGCCCCAGGCGTGGTCCTCAGCAACTGCGCCGCCAGCTTCCAGGCGTCGTGCCGACAAGATTGGTGAAAACACGAGTGAAATGGCTCTGGTCGGCAAAGCCGCATGAGGTTGCGACTTCCGAAAGCGGTATATCGGGCGTGCGCAAGAGTTCTCGAGCACGCGAAACCCGTTCGTTGAGAAGCCACCGGTAAGGCGTCATGCCCGTCGTCTCGCGGAAGGCTTGAATGAAGTAGCCGCGCGAAAGGTTGCATGCCCTGGCGACGTCGAGGACAGATATCTCCCCATCGAGGTTGTCGAGGAGAAGGCTCTTGGCCCGCTTCTCCTGAACACGCGACAGCATTCTGGAGCGGAGCGCCAAGGGGGTCGATCTATTGCCATAGCGCTGCACGAGATAGCTGCCGATTGCGGTGGCCATCTGGTCGACAAATAATTGCGGTGCTTTTTCGGGGCTTTCCAGCGCGGGTATCAGCACGCGGGCAAGGTTGGAAAGCACGACATCCTTCGACGCCGTTTCCGCAGTGAGCGAATTCACTCCGGCTAGCTCGGCCTCCTCTGCTATCCGTTCGAGCGAAGTCGGTGAGATTTGAAGGAGCAGAAAGTCGAAAGCGCCGCCAAGGTCAGCCTTGTAATGGTCGGACATGTCTCGGATGTAGATCGCGTCCCGATCGAAGGCATGATTGGTCGCGTGGTGCTCATGGAAGACACGCCGGGTATGCCTTCCGGTGGTGGATAAGCCCACGACAAAACCGCGATTGCTGGCCTCGGCCTCGATCTGCTGCAGATGGCCGTCGCGACTACCCTTGCGGAAAAAGACAATATCGGCCCCCACAATCGACTGGTCCTTGTAGAGCTTGTCGAACGGGCAGCCAAAACTGTCCGTTGGCTTTGACTGGGCTGGTTTGATGTGATCGATAGAGATGGGTCCCAAGTCAGCAACCTTCCGTTCGAAGCATTCGGCACGGCATCTCGATGCCGCGGCTCACGACGGGATCGCCTGGTGAGCCGAAAGTTCGTTTACGGGCGGCGCCTTGCCTCTTCAAGACAGGTTTGCGGCAATCCGCAGAACACAAAATCGTGTAACGCCGCAGGGGGTTAGTCCTGCGGCGCTTTGAATTGTCGGTGTCTGCCAAGGGCTCCCTCAGGCAGCCAGCGGCTGGAGATTGGCTTCGATCCTATCGCGGAACGGCTCGTAGCGGGTCGGCAATTTCAGCACTTCGCCGAGATGCGCGGTGTCCTCATCACGATTAAAGCCAGGTTCATTGGTGGCAATCTCGAACAAGACCCCACCCGGCGTACGAAAATAGATGGCCCAGAAGTAATCGCGGTCGATGACAGGGGTTACCTGATAGCCCGTATCCATTAGCGCCTTGCGCACTTCGATCTGCTTTTGGCGATTGTCGACGGCAAACGCTATATGATGGACCGATCCGGCGCCCTGGCGAGCAAAGGGCGTTTCTGGCAAGGCGGCGAGATCGATTGTGTCGGCACCATTACCGTCGGGCATGATAAAGCGGGTAACATCCCCTTCCTTGTCGGCGCGCTCGTAGCCCATGAAGCTCAGCAGTTCTTCTGTCGCAGCCGTGTCACGCACGTTGAGGCGAGCCCCGGAAAAACCTCGGATCGCAGCCTCGTGCGAGACATCACCGCCAGTCCAGGCCGGTCTGGCGTCATCGGCAGTCTCGATGAGTGCAAAACCGTCGCCGTCCGGGCCGTTGAAGCGCAGACGCCTGGCGCCGAAGACCGTGTCTTCCTGCAGGCCGCCAACATTCTGTGCGGCAAGGCGCTCACGCCAGAAGGCAAGCGAGCCCTTCGGTACGGAGAACTGGGTTTCGCCAACTTCGCCGACACCGGCCCTGCCGCGCATCATGTGCTCGAAAGGGAAGTAAGTCATGACTGTTCCGGCCGAACCGTTCTCATCGCCATAATAGAGGTGGTAAACACTCGGGTCGTCGAAATTCACGGTCTGCTTGACGCGGCGAAGGCCGAGCGTGTCGGTGAAGAATTGGTTGTTCTGGCGGGCATCCGACGCCATCGATGTGACGTGATGCAGTCCCGTGATATCCTTGATCATGTTCCTGGCCTTTCTCTCGGGCGTTGTCTGTTTGATGCCCAAGATGTATGTCGGTTGATCAGTCCCCGGAATTGCAATATTACTTTCGATTGAATTGCTATTTTTGAAATAATCGAGATGAACGACTATAAAGCCCTGAAAACATTCCTCTTGGCGGCCGAGAAGCGCAACTTCGCCCAGGTCGCACGCGAACTCGACATGACCCCCGCGGCGGTGACGCGAGCGATTGCCGCACTGGAGGCCGATCTCGGCCTCCAACTTTTCGTGCGGACCACGCGGCAGGTGTCGCTGACGACTGACGGTGCTGTGTTTGCCGCCCAGATACAGCCGGCGATCGCGATGCTGGAAGATGCGCGCAAGGAGGTGATGAATGCTCACAAGGCCGATGAAGGGCGGTTGCGGATCAGCGCGCCGACCTGGTTCGGCAAAGCTGTGCTGCCGCCGATACTGTCGGGCTTCAGGGAGCGTTATCCAAGGATAAGCTTCGAGATTTCGCTGTCGGACGGGCTCGTGAATATCGTCGATGACGACTATGACCTGGCAATCCGCATATCCTCCCAACCGTCCGACAAGTTCACCATCTGGCGCAAGATTCGCGTCGTTCCTCGTATTCTGGTGGCAGCGCCGGGAAGCCGGTACGTGACCATGCAGCACCCGGGCGAGCTGACGCCAGACGATTGCCTTGCCTATAGCGGCGAGAGCCGAAGAGAGACCTGGGTGCTTTCGGACGGCGGATCGAGCATGACGATCTCGGCGGGGCGCTCCTTCAGTGCCAACAATGGTGAAGTGCTGGCCGACATGGCTGCCGATGGGACCGGTGTCGCGATGCTGCCCGGATTTAATATTGCCGAGCATCTGCGAAGCGGCCGCCTTGTGCACGTGTTCCAGGGCTGGGCGCCGCCCGACCTGTGGCTAACGCTCTATTACCCACCCTATCAGGCGCTGCCACCGCGCATTGCTACTTTTTCCAAATTCTTCGAGGAGCAAGTGGCCTCGCAAATGACGCTGCTCGGCTAGTATCGAATTTGGAGTTTCAAGGTTTGATTGACGACGGGGGAGGTTCTTAGGAGCCCTGACTGGAGTCATTGAACGTGGCTTGGCCTTATAGACTGGTCGCCGCGATCCTGGCGGGTCCACGCAAAGGGGCTCGGTTGCTGCTAGGTCCTGGCGCCCGCACACGTTATGCAATCAACGCATAGCTGAGATCGAGTCTTCGCGATCAGAAGGCTCGAAATGTAGCGCGCTTCCGTCTTTCGAACCTGATTTCAATCCGGCGGCTGGAAGCCATAAGGGGCGCGGCTGTTCTGCAGCGATCATATTTGAAATCAGGAACAGGAACAGTGCAGGAAAACCAATTGCGCCGCGTGGCCACCCTGCTTGAATGCTGGACGCTCGAGACCTAGATTGGCTAAATGCTTGACCGTTCGTCTCGACCATTGTCGTCGTCAAATATCCCCATGGATGCGCTAAGTGAAGTCCTGCAAGACTTTCGCTTGAGTGGGGTCAACTATGGACGCTGCGAACTCAGACATCCATGGAGCATCGCCTTTCCGCAACAACAGCTTCTTCGTTTTCACTTTGTAAGCCAGGGTCCGTGCTGGATCCACACGGAACCCCAAGGATGGCAGGAGTTGAACGATGGCGATCTGGTGCTGCTGCCGCAAGGCATCGAGCATCGATTGGCCAGCGCACCAGATGTTGAGGGCGACTCGCTTAAAAGCTGTCAGATAACGAGGTGGGGGAGCAACGTCTGCGAAGTGGTACGGGAAGGAACGGGTGCGACAAGCACTCTCTTCTGCGGCTCCATGGCGTTGGGCGCGCATGCGCTTAATCCCTTGATCGCTCTGATGCCACCAATCATCAAGGGCTGCGATGTTGCCGGCAATGACCCGGTCGTTGGCCCCCTGCTGGCAGCAATGTCGGCGGAGGCGACACAGCCACAAATGGGGAGTGCTACCGTCTTATCGCGAATGGCGGACTTGCTCGCAGCGCGTCTTATCCGCTGTTGGGTCAATTGCAGCGGGGCCTTGACCACGGGTTGGCTCGCCGCCATCCGCGATCCTCACATCGGTCGTGCCTTGGCAGCCATGCATCGAGACCCCGGCCACAACTGGACCCTGGAAAGTCTCGCCGGCGTGGCAGGCCAGTCGCGTTCCATCTTTGCGGAGCGCTTCAGTGCTATTTTGGGAGAAGGCGCAGCACACTATCTCGCCCGTCTGCGCATGCAGCTTGCTCGTGAGTTGTTGGGGCAAAGCGGCATGTCGGTTGCCGAGGTTGCTTCCCGGTTAGGCTATGAGTCCGAGGCATCCTTCGCTCGCGCCTTCAAGCGTATCACGAGGGTCTCACCGGGTGTTGTGCGCCGCACAAATTCCGGACGAATAGACATGGATTTCGGATCCTAAGATACATATCATCCAGAACAGTTCGTCTATGACATCTCCAACCTAAGGAGAGACACGGATGACGGACACAACATCACAGCTTGACGGAGCAGCAATTGGCCTGGAGATCCCTGAGCCATCCACGTGGAATGCTGCGACCTGGCTTGCCGTTCTTTCGATGGCGGCCACCAGCTTTGCACTGGTATCGGCCGAGTTCCTGCCGGCGGGCCTGCTGACGCCGCTGGCGCGCGACCTCGGGATTACCGAAGGAACAGCCGGCCAGGTCGTCACCGCTACCGCTTCCGTCGGTGCTGTGACTGCCCTTCTGAGCAATGTTCTCATCGGCAGATTGAACCGAAAGACGGTGCTGGTCGGTCTCAGTGCATTGGCAATCGGATCCAATATTCTTGCAGCACTAGCGACCGATTTTTCGCTATTGTTGTTAGGCCGGGCTGGATTGGGCATCGCCCTTAGCGGTTTCTGGGCGCTTTCAGTTGCCGTTGTGTCGAGGCTGGTCGGCGCCAATGCAACGGGCCGGGGCATGGCTATCGTCACCCTCGGCGTGTCGCTCGCCACAATAGCTGCACCATCGATGGGTGCTCTGATCAGCGACTGGCTGGGATGGCGCAGCGCCATGGCCATGACAGCGGGGCTTGCCGCGCTTGCAATGCTGCTGCAGGTACTCACCTTGCCAACACTGCCTGCAAGTACAAGCAACAGTCTCGCAGATGTTTTTCGGCTGACACGGCGGCGTGGCATTCAACTGGGGATGCTGGCAATCCTTTTGCTCATGACGGGCCATTTTGCTGGCTCGGTTTATGTGCGTCCCTTCCTCGAACGAGTGACGCTTCTTGAAACCAGATCGATCGCCCTGGCGCTGCTTGGGTTTGGCATTGCCTCAGTGATCGGCAACATCGCTGGTGGCAGAATGGCCGACGCCAGTATCCGCCTGGCACTCGTTGTCACGGCAGCGTTAATGGCGTTTGCTGCATTTGCTTTGGTGCTCTGGGGCGCTCATAGCGCCATTGCGTTCGCTCTCGTCACGCTTTGGGGCTTCGCCTTCGGCATGGCGCCGGTGGTGCTGCCCACCAATCTTTCCCGCGGCGCACCCGACGCTCTGGAGGCGGCAGGCAGCCTGATGGTCGTCTCTTTTCAGGTCGCCATCAGTATCGGCGCGGTTTTCGGTGGCTATATCGTTGACCACTATGGCGCTGTTGGGCCCCTGACCCTTACCGCAGTCCTGGCTGCATCGACCCTCGCCTTGGCGTCGATGCAACCTCGCAGTTGATCCTTGCTTCTGGATTGTGAAGCAAAGGCAATCGGACCGAAGATGCTGTGAGACCCTGCGCATCTGTAGGCGCCGGGTCGGCAATGCGCGCCGGGCCGAGTGGCACTCTTGCCGCGCTCTGGATATGAGGACGCCGCCGGCCATCGTCGGCGTTCTTTTTGGTAGCAGTTGAAAGGAATGCGCGACCCTTCATTGCTTTCTGGAAAAACTCGACGCAACTAGCTCAATAATATACTCCGGCCGGCTCATGGGCCCAGATCTGCAATATCTTGGCTTTCCGCCAGCTTGGGTGAAAATCGGTTGCCAATAGCAGGATCAGCGCATGGGCCTGTCAGTTCTGACGAATGTGCTGCCGCATAAGGTCCTTCAGCCGTTCGGTCTCACCGGCAGCGATCGCATCAATCATCAAGTGATGCTCCCGGCCGGACTGTTCGACGCGGGCACGTGTGCGCCATTGGGAGACCGGCGCGGACGAGGTTCTCTGGCGGATCTCGGTGATGAGATCGACGAGTTCCAGATTGCCGCCGAGCACCAGCAGCTGGCGGTGAAAGGCAAGATTGGCCTCATAGAGCTCCAGCATCGTGCCGTTCAGCGCCATTTGATCGAAGTGCTCGGCAAGCGTCCTGAGAGTGCTGACATCCCCTGCCGAGGCGTTCTGGATGATTGTTCCAGCAATGGCCGTTTCGAGAATGACGCGAATTTCGCTGACTTCCCGCGCCCGGCGGCCGTCCGGCTCATAGACGTGATAGCCGCGGTTCTGCACGTGCTCGACTAGCCGTTTCTGCGCCAGGCGATCGAGCGCACGGCGCACTTCGGGGCGGGTACAATTGTATCGACGTTCGAGGTCAATCTGCTTCAACCACGTCCCAGGAGGCAGAATGCCGGCCAGAATGTCCTGCAGGATGAAGTCTGTCACGTCGCGCGTGCCGGGCGCTTCCGCCTTTTCTTCCATCACGACATCTGCCATGCGATCTCCCCGTTTTTCATCACCGATAGCACGCCAATCGCGGATTCTGTAGGCGTAAGAAGCGCTTGAGGTTGTCCAAAATTTATTCATGCACACGGATTGCACAAATAAAATTTGTACCATAAATTGGCGCCAATTTTGGATACTATGCGAAATGAAGCCGGTTTGAAAGCCATGAAAAACACCGAAGCCGTGTGGGACATCGTCGAAGCAAAGCGTGAGGCCTTTTTTGCGCTCAGCGACCGCGTCTGGGATATGCCGGAAACGAACTATGAGGAATATCGCTCTGCCGAAGAGCATGCGCGGCAGCTCGAAACCGAAGGTTTTCGCGTCGAGCGCGGCATCGCCGGTTTGCCGACAGCCGTCATGGGCGAAGCTGGCGAAGATGGGCCGGTGATTGCCATCCTCGGCGAGTTCGACGCGCTTCCCGGCCTCAGCCAGGTCGCTGGGCTGGCTGAAAAGCGCGAGGCGCTCGCGAACGGCAATGGCCATGGCTGCGGCCACAACATGCTCGGCGCCGGTTCCATGCTTGCGGCTGCCGCCGTCAAGGACTTCCTCGAAACAAATGGCGTCAAGGGCCGTATCCGCTACTATGGTTGCCCTGCCGAAGAGGGCGGCTCATCCAAGGGCTTCATGGTCCGCGCCGGCGTCTTCGATGATGTCGACATCGCCATTTGCTGGCATCCGGCTGCCTTTGCTGGAGTGAACAATCCGGTATCGCTCGCCTGCAACGAGATCAATTTCCACTTTAGCGGCCGCGCCTCACATGCTTCGGCCACGCCGCATCTCGGCCGAAGCGCCCTTGATGCCGTGGAACTGATGAATGTCGGCGTCAACTATATGCGCGAGCACATGCCGTCGACGGCACGCATCCACTATGCCGTGACCGACACAGGCGGCTCGGCACCGAACGTAGTACAGGCCAGAGCGACGGTGCGTTACCTTATCCGTGCCCGCAACCTGCCCGAGCTCCTGTCGCTTGTCGCCCGTGTCAAGAAGGTGGCTGAGGGCGCAGCCTTGATGACCGAGACGTCGGTGCGAAGTGAAGTGATCAGCGGTGACGCCAACCTCGTCGGCAATGTGCCGCTCGAGGAACTGATGTTTGCAAATCTCCAGCGTCTCGGGCCACCGGTCTTCGACGATGCCGACCGCGACACCGCGCGCAAGTTCCAGGCGACGATGAGTGCCGAGGACATCGCCTCCTCCTATGCCCGTTTCGGCTTGAAGCCGAAAAAGGACCAGCCGCTCTGCGAGGAGATCTTCCCTCTCTATGCCGGCGACAGCACGATCGTCGGTTCCACCGATGTCGGCAGCGTCAGCTGGGTCGTCCCGACAGTGCAGATGCGCGGCGCCACCTATGCGATCGGCACGCCAGGCCACTCCTGGCAGCTCGTCGCGCAAGGCAAGCTTCCGGCGGCCCACAAGGGCACGGAGCATGCCGCGAAGGTCATGGCGAGCACCGCCATCGCGCTGATTTCAAATCCGGCGCTGATTAAGGCGGCCAAGGCGGACCTTCAGGCTCGCCTCGATGGGTCACCGTTCGTCAATCCGATCCCAGAAGACGTCGAGCCACCGCTTCCCGAAAGGCAGGCATCATGAACCAGCCCGGGATCCTCGAGCTCGTAAGCTTCGGCCCCGACGGATGGGGCAAGGCGCTGCTTGCCGGCGCGTGGATGACTGTTCTGATTGCCCTTGCCGGCTACTCGATCGGCGCAGTCATCGGTTCGTTTGGCGCCTGGGCGAAAATATCAGGCGGACGGGGAATTCGCATCGCTGCCGATACCTGCACGACCGTCCTGCGTGGCATTCCGGATCTTCTCGTCATCTATCTCTTCTATTTCGGTGGCAGCGCGGCAGTCACCGCCATCGGCCGACTGTTCGGAGCAGAGGGCTTCCTCGGATTCCCCGGTTTCCTCGCTGGTTCGCTTGCGGTCGGCGTCACTTCGGGCGCGCAGTTCACCGAAGTTTTCCGCGGCGCCTTCAGGGCCGTGCATCACGGCGAGATCGAGGCGGCGATTGCCTGCGGCATGGGCAGGACCCTACGCTTCCGGCGGATCATCGCACCGCTCACCCTTCGCCATGCCCTTCCGGGGCTTGGTAATGTGTGGCAGGTTGTGCTGAAGGAATCAGCCCTGGTATCGATCACAGGCGTCGCCGAGCTTCTGCGCCAGACGCAGGTGGCTGCCGGATCGACTGGCCTGCCCTTCGATTTCTACGTCATCGCGGGCGCGATCTACCTGATCATCTCGACAGGCTCGGGTCTCTTTCTACGCGGTGCCGAAAGGCACTTCTCGCGCGGCGTGAGGAGAGGCTAATGGACTGGTCGTTTCTCTTCGAGACATTCGTCAGCCTGGTCTCGGCAATCCCGCTGACGCTCGAGCTTGCCGCGACCTCGATTGTGCTTGGGGCGATGCTGGCGCTTGCGATCGCGCTTTGCCGGCTCTCCGGCATTGCGCCGCTTGAATGGTTCGCGCGGAGTTATGTCTTCGTCTTCCGTGGCACGCCGCTGCTCGTACAGATCTTCCTGATCTACTACGGCCTCGGCCAGTTTCCGGCCGTGCGTCACAGCATTTTCTGGCCGTTTCTCCGCGACGCCTACTGGTGTGCGGTATTGGCGCTGACGATGAACACTGCGGCTTATGCAAGCGAAATCATCCGTGGCGGTCTGCTCTCGGTTCCGTTCGGCCAGATTGAGGCAGCGCGAGCCTGCGGAATGCCGCGGCTCATGCAGTTCCGCCGCATCGTGCTGCCGCTGGCGATCCGCCAGGCCCTGCCGGGCTACAGCAACGAGATGATCGCGATGGTCAAGGCAACCTCGCTTGCCTCGATCATCACACTGATGGAAGTGACCGGTGTTGCGGCGCGTATCATCTCGGAGTCCTATCGGGCGATCGAGGTCTTCATCGTCGCCGGCGCGATCTATCTTGCGATCAACTTCCTGCTGACGCGCCTCGTCCATCTCGTCGAATACTGGTTGAGCCCGCACCTGCGCCAGCCCGTTCCCCACCACCCGGCAGTTCCGGCTGCTCCCGCACTTGAAGGAGACGCCCGATGACAGCGGCGAACGCCTCCCCTTCCCCAATCGCGCTCAGCGTCAAGGACTTGCACAAGAGCTTCGGTCCGGTCGAGGTGCTGAAAGGCATTTCACTCGATGCACATGAAGGTGATGTGGTCTCTATCCTGGGCTCGTCCGGCTCCGGAAAGTCTACCTTCCTGCGGTGCATCAACCTGCTTGAGACGCCAAACTCCGGCGAAGTGACCGTTGCCGGCGAGACGATCCGAATGGTGCCCGATACCAGGAACGGCAGCCGTCCGGCCGACCGCAGCCAGGTCGATCGCATCCGCTCTCAGCTCGGCATGGTGTTCCAAAGCTTCAATCTCTGGACCCACAAGACCGTACTCGAGAATGTCATCGAGGCGCCGGTTCATGTGCTCGGTCGGTCCCGGGCGGAATGCGTCGAGGAAGCCGAAGCGCTGCTTGCCAAGGTCGGCATTGCCGAGAAGCGCAATTTCTATCCGGCCCACCTATCTGGCGGCCAGCAGCAGCGGGCCGCGATCGCACGGGCGCTCGCCATGCGGCCGAAAGTCATGCTCTTCGACGAGCCGACTTCCGCGCTCGATCCCGAGCTCGTCGGCGAGGTTCTGCGCGTCATGCGCGCGCTCGCCGAGGAAGGCCGCACGATGCTGGTCGTCACCCACGAGATGGGCTTTGCCCGCGACGTCTCAAGCCGTGTCGTCTTCCTGCATCAGGGCCGCGTCGAGGAAGACGGCAAGCCGCAGGAGGTATTCGCCAGTTCGCGCTCGGACCGTTTCCGTCAGTTCATCAGCAAGTAAATCTCTCAACCCAAACCAACAAAAGGGGAGCAAAACATGACAATTCTTTCGAGGGCACTTTTGACTGCGGCCGCAACGGCGCTTGTCGCCACCGCCGGTGTTGCACACGCCGAAGAGAAGAAGTGGACGACCGTGACGATCGCCACCGAAGGCGCCTTCAAGCCCTATAATTTCACCAAGCCCGACGGTTCGCTCGACGGCTATGAAATCGAGCTGACAAAATATCTCTGCGACCACATGAAGGTCGAGTGCAAGATCGTCGTGCAGAACTTCGACGGCATGATCCCGGCGCTCAATGCCGGCAAGTTCGACGCCATTATTTCCGGCATGTCGGCGACCGCCAAGCGCGAGGAAGTCATCGCCTTCAGCAATTCCTACGGTTCCACCGGCCAGGCGTTCGCGACCGCCAAGGAAGGCGAGCTCGCAAACCTGCCAGAAAAGGGCCAGGTCTTCTCGCTTGCCAGCGACGAGGCCGGGGCTGCCGCCGAGATCGAAAAGATCAAGCCTGCCCTGCAGGGCAAGATCATCGGCGTTCAGACCGCTTCGACCGCGGCGACTTTTGTCGACAAGTATTTGAAGGGCGTCGTCGAGGTTCGCGAATACAAAACGACGGAAGAACATGATCTCGACCTCAAGGCCGGCCGCGTCGATCTGGTGATGGCGTCCATGGCCTATTTGACGACGGCCTCGGCAAAGCCGGGCAACGAGGACATGACGACTGCCGGACCGCGCTTCCAAGGCGGCTTCCTCGGTCGCGGCAGCTCTGTTGGCCTGCGCAAGTCCGACACCGAGCTGAAGGCTATGTTCAACGACGCCATCGAGGCCGCCAAGGCCGACGGCACGATCAAGACGCTTTCAGAAAAGTGGTTCGGCTTCGACGTTACGCCGAAGTGAGTGGAAGCGTTCACAACGATGGGCCCGGCGGGACTCCCTGCCGGGTCGCGACAGCGGAGCTTAAAACTCAGCGTCACGGCAGGGGTTGAAACGCGGACCGACTGCCCCACGACCGCATATCCTGTTTCTAGCCGAACTCGCAATCAGTCATTGTCCTTGCAACCGATCGGCGGCCTGCCCGCGCCTTGCCAGCGACCGTGCGATGTCGACGATATCGTCGCGGCCAGCGGTTGGATCTTCTCTGTTCCAGGCAATGCCAAGCCCGATCCGGAAGTCGATCCCGCTTACCTTCTTCAGTTCAAAGCCGCGATTGGGAAGATCCAGCGTCCATTCCGGTGCAAAGCCGATGCCAAGCCCGGCAGAGACCAGCGACACCAGCGCATAGGTGTCATCGCAGCTGAAGGCGATGTTGGCGGTGAGGTCGTATTCCGCAAACTTCTCATTGAAGTAGCGCTCGGAGAACGACAGGTTCTGCCGGTTGAAGGCGATGATCTTCTGAGTGCGCAGATCGTCGATGCTGATCTCCTCCCTGGCGGGCAGCGGATTGGCATGGCCAACCGCCAGGTAGTAGCGCTCATGCGCAAGCGAGACGAAGCGCAAGGAGCCGATGTTTTCCACCGGGCGGATGAAGCCTAGATTGAGCTGGCCGGTCTCCAGGCCGCGGATGATCTCGCCGGTATTGCCGGACGCGATGTGGATGCGGACATCGGGATACTTGCGGGCGATCTTGGCAAGGAAGGTCGGCAGCATGCCCATGGTGGCCGGGTAGATGCTGCCGATCCGGATCTGGCGAATGCGACTGCCGCCGGCTGCCCGCGTCAGTTCCGTGGTCAGGTCGATGTCGCTCAGGATCCGCACACAGCGATCGTAAAAGGTTTCCCCTGCCCTGGTCAGTTCCACCCGTCTCGTCGAGCGGATGAACAGCGGGCAGCCAAGCTCCCTTTCCAGCGACATCACATGATTGCTTCTCTAATCGGGCATTTGGGTCAAGCTCTTTCTGATCTTTGATGGCCTGATCGATCATGCGGGTCACGCTTCTCTCCGCAGTCTGGTGGCTCCGTTCGTTTGGAGCCGCTGCACGCATGCATGGGATCAGGGTCTGGAGAGCCTTGCTTAAGGACGCGCTCGAAGCGCAGCAGTCATAGTCGGCTTCATCCATCCCGTCGTCCGCATGGGACGATCCGGCCAGGATCGGTTTCGGTGGCTGTTTCAATTCATGCTGCAGCCTCCAATCCGAACCGGAATTCTGTGCCGTCAATCCACATGCGATGGAGCAAGACAGCAATTTTGCGGGCAACAGCGACAATGGCTCGCCGTCTTCCTTTGGTTTTCATGAGGCGTACACCCCATGCTTTCAAGCTGCTCCACGCAATCGATCGCATGAGCATCGCGTTGGCCGCGGCGTAGAGCGTTGCGCGCACATCGGCGTCACCAGCGTGTGAGATGCGGCCGGGATTATCTTTTTCACCAGATTGGAAGCGTCGTGGTGTTAATCCAAAGTGGGCTCCGACAGTTCGTGAGCTCTTAAAGCGAGCGGGGTCATCGACTGCTGCCTTGAAGCTCAGGGCCGTGACATATCCGACGCCCGGAACGCTCATGAAACGGGTGGTTATGGTGTCTTGATTGGCGGCCTTCCGGACACGTCGATCCAGCTCGAGGAATGTCTCCAAGAGCATTTGCCTAGCCTCTAGCATTGGCAAAAGCGCATGACTGAGCGGTGGATCGTTTTCGATCGTGTCGCGGACAGCCTCTTCAAACGCACCGCCCCTGAGGCGTATGGGCAGCTTCACGCCGAAGACCTTGAGCAGCCCTCGAATCTCGTTTTCGAGATCAAGGCATTTTCGCTGCATCACCTTCCGGCTACTAAGTAGCGCTCGGGTGTAGTGGCTTTCGACGCTCTTCACATGTACCCGGCTGTACCAACCCGATCGAAGCAGCTGGGCAATGCCGCGCGCATCGTTCTTGTCCGTCTTATTACGCATGGCCGAAAGAGCAGCATTGACTTGGCGAGCCTCCATGCACACGACATCGAAGCCCGCCTCCGTCAAACCGTAAGTCAGGTGCTGGGTGAGCGTGCCAGCTTCGAGCCCGACCTCGTGGATAGGTTCGCCGAACTCGTCGAAGCAGCGGACAATATCGGGAACGTCCGATGGCACAGAGCGTTCGAGCCTGACTTTTCCAGTCTCATCGATAATGCAGATAGCCACTGCGCGCAGTGACACGTCCAAAGCAGCATAGAACATCGTCATCTCCCTTCATCGCGGTTGAACCGGGATTGTACTAGGAGCTTGCCTCTTGCGGGACCGCCCGATTACGCATGCTTAAGGCCGGCTGGGCAATGTGCATCCTGGCTGCCGCCCGGCCAAAGTGCAGTTCCTCGGCCACCGCTTTGAAATAGGAGAGTTGGCGTAGTTCCATGAGGGTCGCCGATCCGCTCTTTCCAAGAGAATCCCTGTCCGGGAGGATTAATATATTATGTCGGATATATCCTATGGATTAATGCAACGCAAGATGGTGGCCATGAAATATGGACACTCGTGCTCGCATCGGTTGGAATCTTCGACAACTGCGCTCATCGCTGGGCGTTACCCAGGAAAACCTGGCGGTCGATGCAGGAGTAGATCGCACAGTGATCAGCGATCTCGAACGAAGCAAACACAATGCGTCAATTGATCTGCTTGATCGCCTTGCAAGAGCTCTCAAGGTGGACGTCGCGATTTTTTTCACCTCACCTGATCCGGCCGATCCCAGACCGGAGCCATTGAAGCCCGGTCGCAAATCGCACAAGTAATGTTGGAAAAACCTAATTGGTCGCCTTGACGAGAAGCGAACCCACAACACGGCATGGTTTCTACACTGGTTACAGCAAGTTAGAAACGACTGTAAGTGCGCTGCGCCAAACGTCGACAAACTAAGGTTGGGAGTTCATCGCGCTGTTGAGATCATTCAAGCCGATCATCAGCATCATGGAATCAGATGGCGAAGGCAGAAAGCCCACCGCCTCATAGAAGGCTCGCGCGTCATCGGAAATCGCATGCACCAGCACGCCGCGGATGCCGAGGATCTCTGCGGCATTGAGCAAGCGCAAGCCTGCGTCGCGCACCAATGCTCTGCCGATCCCGCGCCCCTGATAGAACTGATCGATGGCGAGACGACCAAGCACGGCAACCGGAATTGGATCTGGCATGTTGCGCCGAAAACGGCCGGGCACTTCCGGCTGTTTCACTGCGCCGGAAGCGAGTGCGTAATAGGCGATGACGCGATTTTCTTCACACACGACAAAGGTACGGGATGCGGCACTTGCCTGATTGGCGCGGGCGCGGCGACGTAGCCAGTCATCCAGTTCAAAGACGCCGGAATTGAATTCTGCCAGCTCGTGGTGATGGGCCAGTGGTATCGGTGCGCTGAGAGTCACGCCTCATCCCACGGCGCTTTGGTCGACATGGTGCGTTTCAAACGCTCATTGGGCTGCGTGGGCGCATCCAGTCGCGCAAGGTATTCGGCATAGATTTCGGGGCTGACCGTGAAGATAGTACGGTCGAGCAGCACTTCCTCTGCGCGGCGTTCAGAGGCTTCCAGCATGAAATCCGTGCGCGTCTTGCCAAGTAATTCAGCAGCGCGGTCTATCAAGTTGCGGGTCGCAGGCTTGATACGCATATTCAGCGGCACGCTGGCGTCCGGGCTTTTATTCCTATGCGGGGTGGTGGGCATAGAAATCTCCTGTTTTCACCGACCATATAGCGTAACGACGTTATCTTTACAAGTTTCGTGTCGCGCTGTTTCGACACCTCAACTTCTTTGCCGGTCTTGAACGGATCCGAACCGACGCAGCGCTAATAAGGCCGATTTAGCTGGTCGGCAGGGAGTCTGGCCACTCCTGCGCGCCATGGAGGACGCGCAGAATGCGAACGGTTGTTTCGCTAACGGCGTTCGCCGCTACATACGGCGTCCCGTTGATCACAAGTATGTGTCTTACCGGTCGCGTTGCATTGACCCCGCGCAAGACAGCTAGGCGAGGTCACGCCGGGTTCTGGCCAGCGGCAGCCGCCTCATGGCGCTCCGCAAACTCCCGTCGGAGAGTCCGACGCAGTTCCGCCGCCTGATGCCGTCGCCTGTCGATCTCCGTGACGGGTTTCCAATCCGGAACGGCCACGGGTCGCCCCTCATCATCGACGGCAACCATTGTGAAATAACAGGAATTCGTATGGCGGCGCAGTCCAGAGCGAATGTTCTCTGCTTCCACGCGAATACCGATTTCCATCGACGTTCGCCCTGCATAGTTGACGGAAGAGCGAAATGTCACGAGCTCGCCAACATGGATTGGCTCCTTGAACATCACTTGGTCGACGGAGAGCGTAACCGCATACTGCTTGGAGAACCTCGACGCGCAGGAGAAAGCCACGCGGTCGAGGAGGTTCAGCAGCGCTCCTCCATGCACCTTTCCACTGAAGTTCGCCATGTCGGGCGTCATGAGCACTGTCATTTCAAGGATTCGATCTTGCTCGGCTATCATTAGGAAATCCCCTTCCTTCATGTCATACAGACGCAGCCGGCCCCAGTTAGGGCCTATGCCGAGAGAGTATGCTTTGCTCGCACGACGACAATCACGATCAGTATGGACCAGTGGGCTGATATGCAGCCCGGCATGCTCAGAAAGCGCCAAGGCGACTTTCAATATCCCGAGTAGATAGTCTGATCGCGACGATGGAGAAACACTCAACCGCGCGCTGGATCTTTACCTGCGTGGCCGCACGCTCGGCCATCGCTCTGATCTGTGTGGCGTTCTAAAACTCGAGGTCATGGGGCTCATTGAGCGAGAAGGAGCCAACGCCTCGCTCCAGTTCTCTACTATTTGCGCTCGACTAGAGGACACCATAGAGCGACTGAGATGACACTACCCACTGCACAAGTGCCAGGAGAATTGCCACTGCCACCACGACCCCGATACTGAGGAATTTCCATCCGGTAGTTTCGTCGTCGCCGTTCTCCATCTCAATTTCGGTCCTGCCTACAATACCTTGACCGAGATTTCGTCGACGCCCGCAATTCGCGCGACCATGTCATCTCCCACTTTGATCGGTCCGACGCCAGCGGGGGTGCCCGCGAAGATTAGATCACCAGGGCGTAACGTGAAGAGCTTTGAGAGATAGGAAATCATCTCCGGGACCTTCCAGATCATCTGATTGAGGTCACCGGACTGACGGCGCTCGCCGTTGACGCTAAGCCAGATGTCGCCAGCCGAAGGATGACCAATGCGTTCCGCCAGTTGGATTCGTCCGCAGGGTGCTGAATCCTCAAAAGCCTTTGCCACTTCCCAAGGCCGCCCCATTTTCTTGCCCACGTCTTGGAGATCGCGCCTCGTCATATCAAGACCGACAGCATATCCGAACACGCATTCGAGCGCGCGATTGACCGGAATATCGGACCCACCCTTGTGAAGGGCGATGACCAATTCGACCTCATAGTGAACGTCTTCCGACTGCCCCGGGTAGGGAAAGCCACGTTCCGGCCGAACCAGCGAGTCGGAGTTCTTCTGGAAAAAGAACGGCGGCTCCTTGGTCGGATCGTGGCCCATCTCGATCGCATGGTCGGCGAAGTTTCTGCCGACACAGTAGATTCGATGGACCGGGAAATGGATGTCGCTTCCCGCAATCGGCAAAACCGATGTCGCTGGAGGGGCAAACGCGAGTTTCATTTCGTCGCGGACACCTGGGCTCATATATGCTTCCTGGAACTAGCCTATGTCATACTGGGAATGGGGCCGTCCGCGGCAGCCGGGGCTACTGCAAACGGCCGGTTCGGGTGTTTAGAGCGCCGCCCTCTTGTCACGCTTGCCGACGCGAGCGAGAAGGTAGTCGACCTCAGCCTTCGCTGTGGCCGAGAGCATCTGAGCGGGCTTACGCTGGGCATCCGTGGCGATAACGCCGCGACGCTTGAGCACGTGCTTACGCACCGCTAGCCCGACGCCGAGCTGCTGCTCGTACCGGATGAGCGGCAGATGTGCGTCGAAGAGGTCATGCGCCTCGTCACGTTTTCCAGAGGCGAATAGACCGACCAGTTCGGTGAGCATGTCCGGGAAGCCATAACCAGTCATCGCGCCATCAGCTCCACGCTCAGGCTCGAAATCGAGGAACATTCCGCCATTGCCGCAGAGAATGGAGAAGTTGCGGAGCTCGCCGGTTTTCTGCATAGATCGCAACTTCGAGATCTTCTCCAGACCCGGCCAGTCCTCATGCTTCAACATCAAGCACGAGCTGTGGTTGGTCATGATCTTGGCAATCACACCAGGACTCATCACCACAGTCAACGTCAGCGGATAGTCTTGGAGAACCCAAGGCACATCATCTCCGACCGCTTCGACTGCCCCTGCGAAATAGTTGACAATCTGGTCGTCCGTTCGCATCGCCGGAGGCGGTGCGATCATCACCCCCGCAGCTCCCATCTCTATCGAATCCCGCGCAAGCGAGCGCATGGCGGCATATCCTGGCGCAGAGACACCGACGATGACCGGGATCTTCGACCGGGCAAGCACCCGCTTGACTATCGCCCGGCTCTCCTCTGGCTCCATCTTCGGAGCCTCTCCCATGATGCCGAGAATGGTAACGCCCGTGCAGCCGCTCTCCTGGTAGAAGTCGGTCAGCTTGTCGATCGAGTTGAAATCGATCGACCCATCTTCGAAGAACGGCGTTGTCGCGATTGCGTAGACGCCCTTGGACTCCGTTCCGAAGGTCATTTCCCGCTATCCTTCCATGCCTGATAGCGTTCCTTGGTCTCGGCATTCATCGGGTAGAGGCCAGGCAGAGGCACGCCGCGATCGACTTCCGTCATGATCCAAGCTTCCATCCGCTCCTGCTCTGGAGCCTCGGCTAGTACCTCTTCGAGGAAACCTGCCGGGATCAACACCGCGCCATCCTCATCGACAACGACGATGTCGTCGGGGAACACCGCAACGCCGCCGCACGCGATCGGCTGCTGCCACGCAACGAAGGTCAGACCAGCAACCGACGGCGGAGCGGCAATGCCGTCGCACCAGACATTCATGCCGCTGGCAAGGACCCCTTCTGCATCGCGCATTACGCCATCGGTGACGAGACCGGCGACACCGCGTTTGGCCATTCGGGCGCAGAGGATATCGCCAAAGATGCCGGCATCGGTTATGCCCATCGCATCGGCAACGACAACGCAACCTGCCGGCATGTCCTCGATGGCGGCACGAGTGGAGATCGGTGATGCCCAGCTTGCAGGAGTGGCCAGATCTTCGCGGGCCGGCACGAAGCGCAATGTGAATGCCTTGCCGACGACACGGCCCTGACCCGGCTTGATCGGCTTGGTGCCGCGCATCCAGACGTTACGCAGCCCCTTCTTCAGGAGCACCGTCGTAAGTGTGGCGGTAGACACGCCCTTGAGGGTTTCTACGATTTTGGGATCGAGTGACATTGAGATTTTTCCGTTCAGATGCTGTTGATCAGGCCGCCGTCAATGCGGATGACGGAGCCGGTGATGTAGGAAGCGCGAGGGCTGGCAAGGAATGTGACGGTATCGCCGTATTCCTTCGGATCGCCGTAGCGTCCAACCGGGATCGAACCGGTGCTTTCGGCGGTGACATCCGCGACGGGTCGGTTCTCGCGCTTGGCTTTCTGCTCGTCGAGAAAGACGATGCGGCCGGTGGCGATACGGCCCGGCAGGACGATGTTGGCCGTAATGCCGTCACGGCCGATCTCGCGCGCCAGCGTCTTCGACCAGCCGACAAGTGCGAGACGAAGAGAATTGGAGATGCCGAGATTGGGGATCGGTGCGACGACACCCGACGACGTAGACGTGATAATGCGACCCCACTTGCGCTCGCGCATGCCGGGCAGCACCGCATCAGTGACAGCGATGACGGGGCGCACCATCATGTCGAAATATTTCGACCAGTCGGCGGCGGATTGTCCGGAAGCAGGCGTTGGTGGCGGACCACCCGTATTGTTGACAAGGATATCGACCGCGCCGAATTTCGATGCGATCTGAGCGAGCTTTTCCTCGATGAGCGAGAGATCGGCTATATCCCAAACAAGGGCAGTTGCATTCCCACCGGCTGCCGAGATCTTTTCGACCGTCGCCTTCGCAGCATCACCGTCGATGTCGGCGACGACGACCGAAGCACCCTCGGCCGCCAGTGACTGGGCGATAGCGCCACCCAGACCACCACCGGCGCCGAAGACCAGCGCCGTCTTGTCATTCAATTGAAGATCCACGACATTCTCCTGTAATTCTTGATTTGCTAGGACTAGGTGCGCGCAATCTCGTAGCCGCACTCGTCGAGGGCCTTGTCGACCCATTGCCGATTGTCCGGCCCGTAGGCGCCTGAGAGTATGTCCTGAAGCTGCTTCGCTTCCGCCGCGGCCTTCTTCGAGGCGTTGGCGTAGACTGTTTCCAGCATCGCGTAAGGGATCGAAACTAGACCGTCATCGTCGCCGACGATCAGGTCGCCTGGCTCCACGACCATCCCGTCCAGCGCGATCGGCACGTTCATCGACCCGGGACCGTTCTTGTAGGGGCCGCGGTGAGTTACGCCCGCAGCGAAAACCGGAAACTCGTGCGTCTTGACGAAAGCGCTGTCGCGGATCGCTCCATTTACGACAACGCCAGCAAAACCCCTCTTCTCGGCGTAGGCGAGCATCATTTCGCCCATTAGGGAGTTCGTCAGGTCGCCGCCCCCATCGATGACAAGAACATCGCCGGGCTTTGCCATGTCGATTGCCTTGTGAATGATCAGGTTGTCACCCGGACGCGTTTTGACCGTGAAGGCCGGACCGCAGAGCGTCCCACCGGAATGCATCGGCCGAAGTGTTGGGCCGCCGGCTTCCGTACGAAGCATGACGTCGCTGATGGTCGCGACAGGAAGTGCTGCAAACTTGGCGATGACATCCGCCGACGCACGATGCTGCGGCTCAAGAAGCCTGATGACGTTCATTTCTCTTCCTTCCTTCATTATGCAATTGATGCGGCAGCGAGGCTGACATGCCCGACGCCAGACAGTGTTGCGTCCAAAGACGAATTTGCTGCGATGGGTACCGGCCCTACCCGGGCGCCGGTAATGATGATCTGACCAGTCCTGAGTGGTTGGCCCCTGGCGGCAGCGTGGTTGGCAAGCCAAAGAACTGCATCGAGCACACCGCCACTGTCAGGTAGCGTCTTGGTGACTTCGTATTGCGTTCCGCCCATCTTGAGGACAGGCGCAAGCCCAGCGGAATCGAAGTCTTGGACACCATCAATGCCATCGCCTGCGACGACAAGGCAGTTGCTCTGACCGTCGGCTAGCGCTGTCAGGGCAGATACCTGCCTACGGTCGACGAAGCGGGAATCCAGGATCTCCAGCGCCACGTGAAGGCTGCCGACAGCGGCGGAGACATCGGCCCGGCTCGATGCCACTGGGAGGTCCTTGGAGAGCTTGAACGCGACTTCGACTTCGACCTCAGGCGCATGCAATCCTGCGGGAAGTGCTGAACCGTTCTTCACAAATCGGCTTGCTGCGATCGGCGAGCATCTAGGAACCTGGCCCGCGGCGGCGGGCGCCACTTTCCAGCCACCGATCTGTTGGCCCACGAGGGTCGCATCCTGAATGGCGTAGGCTGTATCAACGGAAAGCGGAACGAGGTCCTCCGGAAGATCCGTGATGCGTTCGCCTGCCGTCGCCTTGGCTAGGATGTGGGAAGCGCGCAGGATTAGATCACTATTCATAGTCAAGCATCCATCGTTGAAGGATTCGAGTGTCGGCTGCGGTGTAGATCCGGATCAGGCTCTGGACTGGCAGCGATCAGTTCTCGCGTGTAAGGCTCCTTTGCGTCGGTAAAGATCGCACTGGTTGGTCCCTGTTCCACGATCCGTCCCTTCTGCATGACGATCACACGGTCGGCGAAATCCCGGACCAACGGCAGGTCGTGAGCGATGAAGATGTAGGAGAGCCCAAGCTTCGACTGAAGATCCTTGAGCAAGGTGATTACCTGCGCCTGCACGGAAACGTCGAGCGCAGAAACTGCCTCGTCGCAGAGAATAACCTCGGGCCTCAAAGCGAGCGCCCGCGCGATTGCAATCCTCTGACGCTGTCCGCCGGAGAACTGGTGCGGATACCGTTTGGCGTGCTCTGGCTTAAGTCCGACCTGGACGAGGAGTTCCTCAACGCCCGCGGGCCAATCCTTCTTGGGTTTCACGCCCTTGTGGATCGCCCAAGGCTCGGAGATGATCTCGAATACGGACATACGCGGATTGAGCGATGCCGTGGGATCCTGGAAAACGACCTGTAGCTTTCTGCGATAGTCGAAGAGGTCGTCACCTTTCAGCTCGAAAATATCCTTCCCGCAATAGGTCACCGTCCCCGCGTCGAGAGCGTTTAGGCGCAAAAGAGTCTTTGCAAGCGTTGTCTTGCCCGAGCCGGATTCTCCAACGATGCCGAGTGTTTCTCCCTTCCGGAGTTCGAAGCTGACGTTGTCTAGGGCTCGGAGCATCGGAGCACCGGCAGAAAGGTGATATGCCTTCTGCAACCCCTTCGCTTCCAGCAGAATATCTTCTCGTTCTACTTCCGGGCGAAATGGCTCCTGGCCGGGAATGGCCGCTAGCAATTGACGGGTGTAAGGATGGCGGGGCTCACGGAAAACCTCCGCAACACCACCCTCCTCAACGATCTCGCCGTCTTTCATGACAACCAGTCGGTCTGCAACTTCAGCCACCACACCAAGGTCGTGGGTGATCAGCAGCAGCCCCATACCTTCCTCCTTTTGCAGCTCACGAAGAAGCTTGAGGATCTGTGCCTGCACCGTGACATCGAGGGCAGTCGTAGGTTCGTCAGCGATCAACAGGTCAGGCTTCATCGCGATAGCCATCGCGATCATGATCCTCTGGCGCTGCCCTCCAGAAAATTCATGCGGATAGGAGCTGGCCCGGGAGGCAGCATTGGGAATACCCACGCGCTCAAGCAGTTCGACGGCCCGGCTCCGGGCCGTTTTGGCAACCGTTCCGTGGATTCTCATCACCTCGGCAATCTGCCAGCCGATCGGAAAGACGGGATTCAGGTGCGCCAGCGGATCCTGAAAGATCATGGCAATCTTTTTTCCGCTAATGCCGCGGCGTTTGTCGTCAGTCATCTCGAAGAGATTGCTGCCACGGTACGTGATAGTCCCACTCGTGATGAACCCCGGGGGGCTGTCGATGAGCCCCATCACAGCAGATGCGCTAACACTCTTCCCGGAGCCGCTTTCGCCAAGGATCGCTAGCGTCTCGCCGCGGCCAATGCTCCAGCTAACATTCCGGACGGCCTTGGTGACTGTATTGCGCGCGCGGAACTCGACCGAGAGATTCTCAACGTTCAAAATTGTCTCAGACATTTTTGTCCTCCGGCTTTTCGAGACGCCAGCGCTGTACCGGGTCGGTTGCTATGCGCAGCCAATTGGAGACGAGGTTGAGCGACATGGTGACGAGTGCGATCGCAAGGCCAGGCCAAAAGGACAGCCACCACGCGGTGCTCAGATATGCGCGGCCTTCGGCAACCATCACGCCCCACGTTACGTTGGGTGCCTGGACGCCGAGCCCAAGGAAACTCAGACTGGCCTCGGCAAGCATGACGAAGGCAAAATCCAGGGTCATGATCGTGATCAGCGTCGGAGCGACGATCGGAAGGATGTGCTTGAATACAAGGCGGAAGGTGCTCGCCCCCGTTACCTCGGCAGCAATCACGAACATCCGGCTTCGGATTTCCATCACTTCAGCCCTAGTGGTGCGCAGGTAGATGGGAACGCGGGTGATGGCGAGAACGATGATCACGTTCGTGATCGCCGGACTGAAAACATAGAGAACCACTAGCGCCAACAATAGAGAGGGAAAGCTCATCACGATATCTGTGACGCGCATGATCGCCTCGCCGACAAGGCCTCCACGATACCCGGCGATGAGACCAAGCAGAGTGCCAATGACGAGCGAACAGATCACCGCCGCCGCTGCTATCATTATCGTCGTCTGTGAGGCGAAGAGGACGCGTGCCAGGATGGAGCGTCCGAGACTGTCTGCGCCAAGGATATATTCGAATCCTTTGCTGAGATCGAACGGCGGCGCGTTGCGTGCACGCAGATTCATCATCGTTGCAGACCGGCCAAGCAGCCAGGGACCGAAAAGTGCCGAGAATACGGTCAGCGTGAGGATGATCGCCGCGACGAAGGCGAACTTGTCGCGCCACAACAATCGGAAGACGGTCTTGATCCGATGTTCCGACATTGTCTCATCCGGAATAGAGGTCGATAGAGTGTGCGTTTGATGGGCCATTTCAGTTCACCCGGATCCGCGGATCGAGAACCGCGTAGACGATGTCGATCCCGACGTTGAGCATGAAGATTGCGATAGCCGTGACCATCACGCCCGCTTGGATGACCGCGAAGTCGCGGTATGTGATGGAGTCGATCATCAGCTTGCCAATTCCGGGAAACCCGAAGATGGTTTCCACGATGACTGCGCCGTTGATGATGCCCGCAGCCTGGTCGCCTGCGACAGTGACTACGGGAAGCATCGCATTGCGAAGAGCATGGACGAATATAATTCGACGGCCTCGGGCACCCTTGGCGCGCGCTGTCTTCACATACGCCGACGACAGCACGCTGATCATCGAACTCCGTGCCACCTGTACGAGGAGGCCACATGGCCGGATAGCAAGGACAGCCACCGGAAGGATCCACTGCGATACGCTGCCCGTTCCCGAAGTCGGCACCAGTCGAAGGCCGACGGCGAAGACAAGAACGCCGACGATCGCGATCCAGAAGTTGGGTAGGCTTGCGCCAATCAATGAAAGTAAGGTCGCGATGCGGTCGAAGACGCTGTTGGGTCGCCACGCCGCCAAGGCGCCCGTCACAATGGCGATCATAAGGGCGGCGGTGATGGACCAAAGGGCCAGGAGCAACGTGGTTGGCATTGCCTCCAGCACGAGAGCCAAAGCCGGCCGGCCCTGGCGCAGGGACTGACCGAAGTCGAGAGTAACCAGACCACGGAGAAAGTCGAAGAACTGCACATAGACCGGTTGGTCGAATCCATGGAGCCGCGAGAATTCCTCTCTCATCGAAGTCGGCGCATCGATTGGCAGATAGAGATCAGCGGGTGACCCCGTCAGCCGTGCCATGAAAAAGACCATGACCACGAGAAGGAATAGCGAAAGACCGCTCCAGATCGCGCGCTTGCTAAGATAAATACCCATCAGTTCTCCTCCGGCTGAACTGGCAGCCGGAAAGGATTCCGGCTGCCGCCCTCTGCAAAGTGGGTCACTTGCTCAGCGCGATATCGGACAGCTCGAACTGTACGGTGCTGAGACCGTTCGGTTCGTAATTGACGCGAGGACCTACGCGCATTTGACTGACCATGTGATATTGCGGCACGGCCGGGATGATCTCGTCTGCAATGATCCTGTTGGCTTCCTGGAAATCCTTTGTCCGATGCTCACCGGTTTCAGACATCGCCTTGTCGATCAGCGAGTCGACCGCCGAATTGTTCATCTCGGATTGCTGGCCCTTCGAGTGATACCGGAAGTACATCGTGAACGCGGCGTCGCCGTTGTTGTTGTCGTGCATTTCCTGGATCATCATCGCACTGCGATCTGCCGGATAGGGCTTGTTGACGAGCTTCAGCCACTCCGCCGACTCCATCATCTCGACCTTTACGTTGAGGCCGATCGCCTGCCACATCTGCTGGATCGCCTCGAGGACTTCCGGCTCGTTCGGGAAGAAGTTCGTCCGCCCAACGAGGCGTATCTCTTTGTCAACCGGAACGCCGGCCGCCTTCGCTTCGGCCACAAGCGCCGCCGCTTTGTCCACATCGAAGGGCCAGACCTTGAGATCGGGATTGTACCCGTTGATCTTCGGCAGAATGAACTGCGTGGCGGGAACCACCTTGTCGCTCAGGACCGTGCCGACGAGAGCCTGGCGGTCGAAGCCGAGGTTGAGCGCCTGCCGAATGCGGATGTCGTCGAGCGGTGGCTGCATGATCAGCCGGATACGCGTCGTCTCGCCATTCAGGAAAGACTTGTCCATCTTGGGATCGTCTGCATCCTGCGGAGCGATCGCGAATGCGATGTCGGCCTCTCCCGTCTTCACCATTGCCGCGCGGAGGGCAGATTCGCCCCGGAAAACATAGGTCGCATTTTCGACTTCAGGCTTCTTGCCCCAGTACTTGTCATTGCGCTTCAGCTTGACGCCGTCGCCGTCCCAGGAAACGAACTGGAACGGACCGGTGCCAACTGGGGCGCGGCTCAGTTCGGTCGTCGACGTGTCAGGGCCGACGATACCCATGAATGAAAGGAAGACAGGCATAAGGACCTGCGCTGGGTCGGCGTGGATATCGACGGTCTTTTCGTCTACGGCAGTGGCCGTCAGTTTGACATTTGCGATCTTGGTACGGTCTAGGCAGGTCACTCCCGTGCTCTGCATGCGCGTAATAGCCTTCACCACAGCGTCGGCATTGAAGGGCTTACCATCGTGGAATGTTACGCCTTCCCGGAGGGAGATCCGCCAGGTTCCGTTGCCTTGATCGTCCCACTTTGTCGCAAGCCTAGGCAGGACCTTGCTGTCATTGGGATCAAGCACAGTAAGCGTCTCGACGATGTTCTCTTTGACGATGGTATTGATACCATTCACCGTCGTATTGCAGCCGTCGATGTTTGCGGGTTCGACCGGGACGGCAATCTTGACGTCGGCACCCTGTGCCACCGCAAGCGACGAAGCCGTGGCCACTAGGGCAAATAGCGCGCCACCAAGAATATGAGATCTGTTTGGCATTGTTCCTCCACCGTGTCACCGAACACACAACGTCTCAGGCAGCACAGAAGGTGCCGCCCCGCCGATCGTTCGGTTGTTTGCAAAGCTCCATCCGGACCCGGTCCGCTTCGAGTGCGGTAGTTGTCGGGTGCAGAACTGGATCGCGTTTCCGCCTGCGAACCAATGACCAGGAATCTAGGCCATAAAAAAAGATGCGCCACTACAGAGTTTTGATTAGGGTATCAAAATCTTGTATGAGGCATGCATGAGCTCTGCTTTTTTTGATTTGAGACGCGTACGTTACATTGTGGCTATAGCCGACGCCGGGTCGATCTCCGCCGCGTCTCGCACTTTGAATGTCGCCCAACCTGCCCTCAGCTATCATCTCGCGGAAATGGAGAAGGCACTCGGTGCATCCCTCTTCGAAAGATCCGCGACGGGCATGACCCCGACAGTTCCAGGTCTTCTGTTTATCGAGCATGGACGAGTCCTTCTGAACGCCGTGGCCGTTGCAGACCTCGACATTCGGCGACAGATCAAAACAAAGGCGGTCCAGGAGACCATCCGCCTGACTATAATCCCTTCACTGGCATCAATCATGCTGCCACGCCTAATCGCTGCGTTCCGGGAGAGGATGCCGGACAAGGTGCTCCGCGTCATCGACGCCCGCACCCTGTTTGCGGATGAACTGATCGATAGCGGCAAAGCTGACGTGGCGATCAAGCTTCCCCTAACCGAAAGCTTCCCGGAAACCCCAATTGTCTGGGAGCCGCTCTATTGCATAATGCGGGATAACGGTTCGAGAGGACCGATCTCGTTCCGAGACGTCGCGGCGTTGCCCTTGGTCCTGCCGGCCAGGGAAAACCCGTTGCGAAAGCTGCTGGAGCGGGCTGCCGAAAAGGAAGGCCTCGTCCTGAACGTAGTGATGGACGTCGATGGCTTCGAACCCCGGCGAGAGGTAGTCGTATCCGGCTACGGGGTCACGATCTTTGGCGAGCTGTCGATTCCGCAGGATCAGATGAGTTCCCATCTCATTGCCCGGAAGATTATAGACCCGGATCTGACGCATCCTCTCGTCCTGCGTTCCCGCGAAGGACTCGATCCTGCCTTGGATGCGGCGATTCGCGAGATCCTTTCCGAAGTCTTTCGTAACTGGCATTAACTGATTGGACTTCGACGGCAGTGAAGAAGCTATTGTTCCTATCACCGGGCAAGCTGTACCGACCGATTGCTCCTACCTTAGGAGCAGAAATCAATTGTGGCACGACCGTCTAAACTAGGCTCGCGTATGATCCATACTCGGGGCAGCACTCGCCTTGATCTGAACCCTTCAAACTGGACCAGTTTTGGTTAGAGTTTTCCGGTGCATGCGACCTGCCAAATATACGGGGGCCGCACTCACGCAACGCAGCGCGGCTTGCGCCGTCTTATGCTTGGCAAGGAGAGGTGTCCGCTGTCGGTGACGCGCGAGATGATCTGTCTAAGGCTTGGGTTGGCGTTTGTGGTAAGCTGTCACGGACTTAAATAGCTCCCCAATCGCGAGCACCCGTCGATCCGACCCTTGGGGTCCTATGATCTGCATCGCAAGAGGAAGTCCGCGGTGGTCTATCCCCACTGGAAGAGTGAGGGACGGCAGTCCGACCGCTCACAGGAAAATCGATCAAGCGGCGAGTTGCGTCCACAATCCGTTCGTCGATTAAGACGGCAGCTGAAGGATTATCTGTCTCGATATATGTGAATATTGCATCGCGATCAGATAACGCGAACGCGGACCAAGTAAGCTTCACGATTTGCGCGCGCTCGCCCTAAGTCGGGCTGCCGCTCGACGTTCCGCAAAATGGGCCTCAACCTCATTATCTGGGATGTCCGGTCGAGTATCGTTCAGCGCCTCAAGCACCCTAGTGCGAAACCAAGCGTCATGCGCCTCGCTACTCGAAAGGAGTTCGAGGGGCAGCGCGCCCTCGTTGGCGGTGCGGGTCAGCAGGATACGGACTGCGTCCGATACCGTAAGGCCCATGCTCTCAAGCACGGCGGAGGCACGATCCCGAATTTCGGCATCAATGCGCGTTTGGACAAGTGCATTTGCAGCCATAGCTTTCTCCACGTCTGAAGAGAAAGTAATGCATTTGAATGACAACTCAACAAGAAGTTTCGAACAATCATCAATCGCTTGCGGCTCTTTTATGCTCTTGAAAGGATCCGAACCGTCGCCACCTGATTTGGCTAAGCTGCTGGATTATTAGGAAAATCTGCCACATAAGCCGCTGTTGTGGAATAATCGCCACGACTATGCGGGCTGCAGGAAGGCCGGCCCCGGTATTTTATCGAGCCGATACATAGTTTGCCGCACCCGTTGCAGCGCTGGATGAGCTTTGAGCCGAATGGCGGCACATCTCGATTAGCCTCGAGGCGGCCTTGCTGCTGTGCCGCTCCTTGTGTCTCAGGAGTCGGAACTCGCGAATCGCCCGGCAGAAGTTGATTTCGATGAGCTTGCCGGCGTCGATGTGCTGCTGGGCGGCAAGGCGGGAAACGGCGGCGGCACATATGCTGTCTTTCAGCGCCGACAGGATCGCCTCGTTGGAGGGAAGCACCATCGCGACGTTCAGATCTTCCGAATTGACACCGATCTTGGCCAGCACATGCTCGAAGACCGACCGGGTTCCAGAACCCACCTCGCGCATCACCCAGCGGGCGGTCGTGAAATCGCTGGCGGCAAGCGTCTTGGCGCCAGCCCAGGGATGGGTTGCCGCCACAACGACCACCAGTTCGTCCTGGTCGATCACCGATGCGGCAAGCGCCGGCTCATCGAGATCGCCCTCGACGAAGCCGACATCGGCCTCGCCATTGATGACGGCGTCGGCCACTGTACGGGTGTTGCCGATGGTGAGGTTGAGGTCGATGCCGGGGTGAGAGGCATGAAACCGCATGAGACGGGAAGGCAGCCAGTAGCTTGCGATCGTCTGGCTGGCGAAGACGCCGAGCGTCCCCCGCTGCATCCCGCCGAGTTCGCTGAGTACGAGTTCGGTTGCGCGCGCTCTCGCCAGCAGCGTTTTTGACTCGGAGAGAAAAATCCGGCCGCTCTCCGTCAGCTCGATGCGCCGGCCGACTCGGTGAAAAAGCTCGACACCGTAACGGTGTTCCAGGTTCTTGATGGCCGTGCTGACGGCGGATGGCGTAAGATTGATCGAGGCGGCGGCCTTGGTGAGATGCTCGCGCTCCGCCACCGCGACAAAAATTGCAAGCTGTTCAAAGGGCATGGGAAATCATTCTACTTTCTCGAATGAAATGTAGAAGAATATTCGATGGAAGTCGACGCGATTAGCTGAAAAATCTGAAGGGCAATCTCTGAAATTCCAGGTGCCCGATGACCCTCCAGAACTGTTTCAAGCATACAAGCCAGATCGTTCCTGGCCTGCTCGTCTGTATTGCCGTTGCTGCCGCTGCCTATCTGTTCGAGCAGCTCGAGCATGCCGTGTTCGGCGTCGGTCCTTTGGAAGCGCTCGTCTTTGCGATCGTTATCGGGATCGTCACGCGAACGGCTTTGCCCAGCAGGAAATCCTGGCAGCCTGGTATCAGCTTCAGCTCCAAGACATTGCTCGAGATCGCCATCGTGCTCCTTGGCGCGTCCCTGAGTTTCGGGACGCTGTGGAGTGCCGGTGCGACACTTGTTGTCTGTGTCGCGGCGATCGTTGTCATCTCGATCTGCCTCAGCTTCTTCGTCGCTCGATTGTGCGGCCTGTCGGACCGACTTGCCATGCTGATCGCCTGCGGCAATTCGATATGCGGCAACTCCGCCGTCGTCGCCGTGGCGCCGGTCATCGACGCGGATTCCGATGAGGTTGCTGCCGCGCTCGCCTTCACCGCGGTCCTGGGCGTTGCCTCCTTGCTCATTTTGCCGCTGATTTATGTCTATGCCGGCATGACGGCGAGACAATATGGTGCGCTGACCGGCCTGACCGTCTATGCGGTGCCGCAGGTCCTCGCTGCAGCCGCCCCTGCGGGGTTGGTCGCCGTGCAGACCGGAACAGTGATCAAGCTCCTGCGCGTCTTGATGTTGGGACCGGTCATCTTCGTTCTCGGCCTTCTCCGGATGGGCCACAGCGACTGCGCGCAGGCGCAGCGCGGTCTTGTTCCCTGGTTCATCATCGGCTTCATCGTCGTCGTGATCGCCCGTTCGATGGGGCTCATTCCCACCGCCCTCATCCCGATCCTCCTGACGATCTCGGGCGGCCTGACGGTCGTTGCGATGGCCGCGCTCGGCCTGTCGGTCAATATGCGGACGGTGGCCAGCGCAGGGAGACGAGTGCTTTTCGCGGCATCGGCTTCGCTGCTATTACTGACGACCATGAGCTACTATTGCGTTGTCCTTGTCCTCGCCAAGTGAAAGTGCACAAGAGTCGGAGGCAGAACGGCGTTGTCAGGTTAGGGTTTGAAGCGCGCTTTCGCCATGGCGCGTGGCTCAACCACTGGTCCCGGTCACGGCCCTCAATGCGCGATCGCCCTGAGGCGATTCAGATGGGCGGCGATGGCTGAATGTCGCGAACGGGCGGCATGAAGAGATTTCGCACTATTTGGGCGACGCAAACTATCATCGCTGAAGCCGAAGATTCTAACGTTCGACGAAAGCAACATTGTTCGCGATAGGCTGCGCCAATCAATAAGCTTGGACCTCGCCGGTGGCGAAGAGCTCCATGACAATCTGATCGCCCGATATGCATGCCGGCAAGGATGCCGGTTACTCCTTGGCCGAATCTCGCCAGGCTCGCTCGAACGGTAGGCGCCAGGCATGCGGGGCGATGAGTTGGTGGATCGATTTCGGGCCCCAACCGCCCTGATCATAGAGGCGCACTGGTGGTGGGTTTTCCAGAAGAGGTTGCGAGACCTCCCACAATCGCTCAATGCCCTCGGCGGTGTTGAACAGCGTGTGATCGCCACGCATGGCGTCGAGGATCAGGCGCTCGTAGGCCTCGAGCACTTCGCCGATCAATCCGGTTTCGCTCATGGCGAACTGCAACGATAGCTTGTCGAGCCTGAAGCCAGGGCCAGGCCGCTTGCCATAGAAGGACAGGGAGACCTTTGAGGCATCGGCAAGGTCGAACGTGAGGTGGTCCGGCCCTTGTGCCCCAACGCCCGAACCGGCCGGAAACATCGATTTGGGTGGCTCTCGGAAGGCGATCGAGATGATGCGTTGCCCCTCGGCCAGACGCTTTCCGGTACGCAGGAAGAAGGGCACACCAGCCCAGCGCCAGTTGTCGATGGCGCATTTTAAGGCGATGAAAGTATCGGTGTCGCTCTCCGGATCGACCCCAGGCTCCTTGCGATAGCCGATGTATTGGCCGCGCACCACGTCGCGTGGCTCGATCGGCAGCATGGAGCGGAACACTTTGTTCTTTTCCTCCGAGATCGGCGCCGGCTCCAGAGCCGTGGGCGGCTCCATCGCCATGAAGGCGAGGATTTGAAAAAGGTGAGTTACCACCATGTCGCGATAGGCGCCTGTCGTCTCGTAAAAGGCGGCGCGAGTGGAAAGCCCTAGCGTCTCCGGAACGTCAATCTGCACGTGATCGATGAAGTTACGGTTCCAAATCGGCTCGAAAAGGCCGTTGGCGAAGCGGAAAGCCAGGATGTTCTGCGCCGGCTCCTTGCCGAGGAAGTGGTCAATACGGAAAATCTGCTTCTCGTCGAAAACCTCGTGCAGTTTCGTGTTCAGTTCCACAGCGCTGGCAAGGTCCGTCCCAAATGGCTTCTCCATGATAATCCGACAACGCTCGACCAGTTCGGCCTCGGCAAGGAGTTGCACGGCTGGAAGCGCCGCCTTCGGCGGCACAGAGAGATAGTGAACGCGCCGCGTCTCCGGCCCAAGCGCCTCCTCTGCCCGCTTCACCGCTTCCTTCAGGACGCCGGCGCCGGCAGAGAGCGAGACATAGTCAAGCGAAGCGGAGAAATCTTCCCATTCGGCCTCCGTGAACTTGCGAGTCAGGAACTGATTCAGCGACTCGCGTGCGATGGCGCGGAAACCATCGGCATCAATCTCGTCGAGTGAGACGCCGACGATGCGGCACCCCGGGATGAAGCCGGCCTTAATGAGATGAAACAGCCCCGGCAGCAGCTTGCGCCGTGAGAGATCGCCCGTTGCACCGACGAGAACGACGAGCTGCGGATAGCCAGGTCCGACCCGAGTGGAATTCATTCGCACAGTGCCCGCTCCCTTTTCTGCCGTTGCGTGATGATTAGAGGCATGAATTACTCAGTCAATCAAGGTCTTACGGTCTCTGTGTGCGGGAAGCCGCACGGCTGCAGGGACGACGGAAGACTGCGAAATCGGCGTTACGCGGAGCACACCTTCCCGGGTGGAGCCGCCGTCGCATGTTCTCACCTCTAGCGTGCGCTCGTCCGTCGTGCTTATCTCGCAAAATCAGGATGTTGATGTCGCGGGTGGAAGACTGACGCATGGGTGGAGTTGAGATCAGTCACATTGATGATTCTCTCGTTAGCCGCTGCCTGTCGATCGACCTTGAGGTTAATCCGGGCCAAGCCAAGATTTTCGCCTTTGCCGCGGTTCGCTCCCAGGGCCAAAAGGTGGTTTTCCGAAGCGGAAACCGCGAAGCCGCACTTGACGGTCTCGAGGGCCTCGCTTCCCAAGCCCACTTCCTGCTTGGCCACAACATAATAAGATTTGATCTTCCACACCTCGCAGCCGTGAGGCCACGTTTCGCGCAGTTAGCAGCAAAGCCAATTGATACACTTTGGCTAAATCCCCTGGCCTTTCCGCGCAATCCATATCACCGTTTGGTCAAGCACCATCACGACGGGCGGCTGCAAGCAGGACATGTTAACGATCCGGAGCTGGATGCGCGCCTCGTCCTCGATGTGCTGGCCAACCAGATCGCAGCCTTTGCAACCTTGGCGCAGGAGACGCCTGCCGCTCTTACCGCCTACCATTACCTGACCACCTGCATGCCTGGGAGTGACGGGTTCGATGCGTTGTTTACCAGCTTGCGCACCGCGCCCAGACCCGGAGCGGCTCAGGCCACGAAAGCGATGATGGAGCTGCTCGATGGTCAGGCTTGCGCTTGGCGGATCCAGCAAACACTGAACCGCCTGTCCTCACCACAGCTGGGCTGGCCGATGGCCTATGCACTTTCGTGGATCTCGGTCTCAGGCGGGGATTCCGTTATGCCGCCTTGGGTGCGGGCGCAATTCCGTGAGGCATCGCTGATCGTTCGGCATCTCCGCGATCGCGCATGCGACGACCCAGGCTGCCACTGGTGCCGGGAAAAGAACGACCCGAGGAAAGCGCTCTCGCGCTGGTTTGGCTTTGACAGCTTTCGACCGGAGCCAAAGGATGATGCCGGACGCCCCTTGCAGGAACGCATTGTTGCAGAGGCCATGGAGGGTAAATCCGTTCTCGGTATCCTTCCTACTGGAACTGGGAAGTCTGTCTGCTACCAAATTCCCGCGTTGGCGCGGTTCGACAAGCTCGGCGCGCTTTCTGTTGTCATTTCGCCTCTCGTCGCACTGATGGCCGATCAAGTTCAAGGTCTCGCGCGGCACGGAATCAGCGGCTGCGTTACGATCAACGGGCTTCTCTCAATGCCAGAACGCCATGCTGCGCTGGATCAGGTGCGGCTGGGCGATGCTGCCATGTTATTAATCTCGCCCGAGCAGCTCCGTAGCCCCTCGGTGCGCTCGGTCCTCTCGCAGCGGGAGATCGGATATTGGATCCTGGATGAAGCCCACTGCGTCTCGAAGTGGGGGCATGATTTCCGGCCCGACTACCGTTACGTCTCGCGCTTTATCCGCGAGTATTCCGGTGATCAGGACCCGGCGCCAGTGGTGTGCTTGACCGCGACTGCGAAGCCGGAAGTGGTGCGCGATATCCGGGATCACTTCCAATCCCGCCTTGGAGTAGATCTGCTCCTGCTCGATGGCGGCGCGACGCGTGAGAACCTTACCTTTGAAGTGCAGGAGACCCACCGCAATCGGAAGCTAGCCGATATTCTCGATACCATCGAACGCGCCCTTCCGCGCGATGGTGCTTCGGGTGCGGTTGTTTATTGTGCAACGCGATCTGCGACCGAGCGTATCGCGGATTTCCTACAGCAGCAGGGATTGGCCGCCGACTTCTTTCACGCCGGCTTGACGCCCGAACGCAAGCAGGAAGTGCAGGAGCGTTTCCGTGTCGGTGAGCTGCGTGTCATTGCCGCGACCAACGCCTTCGGCATGGGGATCGACAAGCCCGATATCAGGCTCGTGGTGCATGGTGATATTCCAGGTTCGCTCGAAAACTATCTGCAGGAAGCAGGAAGGGCCGGCCGTGACCGCGATCCCGCGATCTGCGTGCTTCTGTTCAATACCGAGGATGTCGAGCGGCAATTCTCTCTTAACGCGCGCTCGCGTCTGGCACGGCATGAGATAGGCGCAATCTTAAAAGCTCTCCGTCGGCTCGATACCCGCGGGAAATCTAGCGGCGAGGTCGTCGCCACCCCAGGCGAAATAGTGCGGGAAGAGACAGCCCAGGAATTTGAACGCGACAGCGCAACTGATGACACGCGCGTGAAGACTGCTGTTGCCTGGCTCGAAGAATCCACGCTGCTGACACGGGAAGAGAACCGGGTGCAGGTCTTTCCTTCATCCCTGCGAATCCGCACCATGGAAGAGGCCGAGGCGATCCTGTCGAAGACCGAGCTCGCCGGAAGCCGGCGCAAGCAACTTCTGGACCTCGTACGGCATCTAATGACAGCCTCTCCAGATGCCGGGGTCTCGACGGACGAGCTTTCCGGAGCTAGCGGTCTGACAGGCGGGGCACTTCGGAAGGCTTTGTCCGATCTCGAGACGCTTGGTATCGCGACCGACGACACGGCCATTACAATCTTTATTCATGTCGGGGTCGAGGGCGCATCAAAACAGCGCTTCCAAATCGCTACGGCCCTGGAAACCGCGTTGATCGCAGCGATGCGTGAAGCGTCGCCCGATGCAGAGGGTAGCGAAGCGCAACCCTTACTTCTCGCAGCAACCTGTCAAATTCTACGCGATCAGGGCCATGTCGGGGCGCGCCCGGACCTAATTGAGGCGCATCTGCGGAGTTTGGCGCAGGATGGGCGCGATGAGGAAGGCGGGCGCGGCAACATCCATCTGCGCAAAGCGAACAGGAACACCTGCTTGGTGCGGCTGCAGCGGTCCTGGGAAATGGTAAGCCGGACGGCGGAAGTCCGGCGGAGGGGTGCAGAGCTTCTGCTCCAGCATCTTGAAGGGTTGGTGGCGAAAGCCACGCGCGGCAAAGATCTAAGGGTCGAGACCACGACGGGCAAGATGCAAGCCGCCATAATGGGTGATGTTTTCCTGAAAAGCTCGGTCCGGGATGCGACCAAGTTGCTCGGCAGGGCGCTTATGTGGATGCATGAACAGGGCGTGATCACACTTGGCCGGGGCCTGACAATCTTCCGCCCAGCGATCACTATCCACCTTCGCCCCGGCGGTGGTCAATTCACTCAAAAGGACTTTTCGCCTCTCGAGGATCATTACAGCGAGCAGACCATCCAGACACATATCATGGCGGCCTATGCAGAGCGCGGCCTAACCTCGACGAAGGACGCCGAGCTGCTCTCGGCCGACTATTTCAAGCTGGACAAGGAAGCCTTCTTGAAGCGCTGGTTGCCGGATCGAGCGGGCGAATTGCGCCGCCAAACGACACCGGAAAGCTGGCGGCAAATCGTGGACGGTCTTGGTAACCCGGTGCAGTCGAAGATTGTCGCCGATGATCGCGAACAGACGAACGTGCTAGTCCTTGCAGGACCAGGCTCCGGGAAGACCCGAGTGCTGGTGCATCGCGTCGCTTATCTCGTGCGAGTCAAACGCGAAGATCCGCGTGGTATTCTTGTTCTGACCTATAACCGTCATGCTGCAGTCGAAATCCGCAAACGTCTGAAGGAGCTGATCGGTGACGACGCGAATAGCGTGACCGTCTCGACCTGTCACGCGCTCGCGATGCGACTGGTGGGAGCAAGTTTTGCAGGCGAAGCCGATACTCCGCATGAGTTCGACAAGATAGTGATGGAGGCCGTCACCCTGCTGAAAGGCGAAGGCCTTCCGAAGGTCGAAGCCGAAGCCCTCCGCGATACCCTAATTCAAGGCTATCGCTGGATCCTAGTCGACGAGTATCAGGATATCGGTCCCGAGGAATACGCCCTGATTGCCGCCGTGGCAGGCCGATCGCTCGATGACGCAGACCAGCGCCTCAGCCTGTTTGCAGTGGGCGACGACGACCAAAACATCTATGCCTTCGCCGGCGCGTCGATTGAGTTCATCCGACGCTTCGAGGCTGACTACTCTGCCAAGCCCAGCTATCTGATCGAGAACTATCGCTCCACAGCGGCAATTATCGAGGCGGCCAATAGCGTGATTGCGCCAGCCACTGACCGGATGAAAACCGGCCATGACATCACGATCAATCGCGGCCGCGCTAAAGACCCAGAAGGCGGTGCACTGGCATCGCGGGATCCGGTCGCACAGGGACGGGTTCAGCTCTTGCGCACGGCGTCAGACCCCGCAGCACAGGCCAACGCCGCCGTTGATGAACTAGTCCGCCTGTCCCAGCTGGGGCCGGACTGGTCCTGGGCAAAGGCGGCGATCATCGCACGCGAATGGCGGCTCCTGGAATCGGTGCGCAGCTATTGTGAGGCGCGTGGTATACCGGTTCAACTCGCGAGCGAGGGCATGCCTCCCTTCTGGCGTTTGCGGGAAGTCCAGGTGTTTCTTGCCTTCCTTAGAGCGGAGCCTACGAAGATGATAGCCGCCGGAGCTATGCAAGCCTTTATAGCCACCCAGACTTCGAACCATTGGTGGGCTCTGATCTCAGAAGGTGTCGCGGCACTCGATACCGAGCTCGACGGGAGAGCTGTTCCCGTTGCTGATGTCATTGAGATGATGGCCGAATGGGTTCGCGATATCCGTCACGAGCAGCGCGGATTGATGTTGATGACCGCCCATCGTGCCAAGGGGTTAGAGTTCGACGATGTTGTGATCCTTGATGGCGGATGGGATCGGATATCGAAAGAGGAGGATCGCGACGCCTCCCGCCGGCTATTTTATGTCGCTATGACCCGGGCGAAGCGCAGCTTGGCGATCTTGTCGATGCAAGATAGGCATCCGATTCTGCGCGAGGCCGCGGCAAAATTGCTGGAGCGTCGGGTAACTCCGGTTAAGTCTTCGCAAACCGACTTTGGCTTGCGATACCAGACCGTAGAGCCGCACATGGTGGATTTGTCCTGGGTGGGCAGGCAGGCGGCAATCCATCCGGTCCATCGGGCTCTGGCGAAGATACAAACCGGCGATCCCGTCCAACTGACAGAGAACAACGGACGTTGGGAGGTTCGAACCAGTGACGGAGTGACGGTCGGGCGGATGGCTCAGGGCTACCGTCCCTTGGACGGATCGTTCGTTCGTGGCGAGGTTAGCGCAATCATCCGTTGGCGAAAGTTCGACAATGCTGAAGAATTTCGCGGCACGCTTCGCCGTGAAGCGTGGGAGGTTGTTCTTCCAGAGTTGGTTTTTCGCCATTAAGGAACTCAGCATGTTTTCGATGTCGGAACAATGGGGCGGCTAGTCGTAGTGATTAGCGTGGTGCACGACACCAAACGGGGAGGCTATGGTAGATTTAGACGGTATTGCGCTGCTGGGTATCGACGTCGGCTTCTCGAGATCGCGACCAACGACGGGTATCGCTTGGAGCAAAGGTGGAGCATTCAAAGCTACAAAGACATACACCGACTGGCAGCGCCGTAGTCAGCACATTCCCTCAGCGACGACATTCGCTGTGATCGCAATCGACGGTCCTCTTGTTCCTCTCGGTTCGGCCGACAGTCTCGAACGTCTCTGTGAGCGAATCTTCATTCGCGGCTCCTTCCAAGTGCGATGCAAGCCGGGCTTGAGCCATCATGGATATGGCCGCGACTTGAGGCGTGCCGCAGCGGAGACGGCGGAGCAGGTCGTGCATCTCGCCGCCCGGAATACTGCAGTGGAAACGACAATTCGGATTGGTGCCTCGATTGTTGAAGCATTTCCCAACGCATTCTTAGGGGTTCTGTTACCCGAAGCGCGCTTCGCAATGCCGGCGGCGGGCAAGCGCAAGAAGTTCGATTGGCTGTATGATCACGCTGTCGATAGTGGCGTTCTCGAAAATCTGTTTCACACGATCGGATGGCAGAACCTCGAACTGGTAGGCACTGTATTGGCTGAGAGGGATCACGAGAAACGGGCCGCCTGGATCTGCCTCCTTACTGCAGCGTGCGCCGCGGCCGGAAAGTCAGAGGTTGTCGGTGACGAGCTTGGCGGGTGGTTTTGGCTGCCTCCCACAGATCTCTGGGCTCAATGGGCGCGTGACGCCTTGGCCCGCAACACCATAGAGTTGTGGAGAAACACGCATGCCAGCTGAGCCTCAGTCGCCACGACTTACCGTCCTCATCGACAAAGACAACGCTTCGGCAAGCGCTCGTCACGGAACGAAGCGATATCCTGCTGGCTCAAGCCGATCATCGTCCGGTAAGCCAACTCGCCTCTGACGGGGAGCCAAGGATTATCCCGGCGTCTCAAGATACGTATCGTCTTCGCACTTGCGACGAGTCCTTGCCTCGTCAGTAAGCAGACAAGGGTGCCTGAATATCCTCTCGTTCCGGTCGGCTCAGCCTGCCGCAACCGCAGCTTTCTATCGAAACACGTAAAGGTTTTTTATTAGATATTAGATATACCCTTAAAAGGGGAAAAGTATCAGCAATGAGGGGTCGCTGAGCGTGATCTTGCGCATTCCGAAGTCTATGCTTCGCAAAGGAATGTTTATTGAATCGGTAGAATGCTCGGACTTGGAGTTCTCCGGCCGACGCTTCTTGTTGGAAACGGATTCCGCTCTGCATTCTATACTCGCCTCGTCGGCGGAAAACGTGTTGGTCAACCGGGTAAAGAGCAGGGTCGATTGTGGGTTACCGGTTTTCCGACAGGCGGACGAAGACCTCCAACCCAAGTCTGTGCAGGAGCTGAACGAGCGCACGCGGATCCAGCACACTGTAGCTCAAGTTACCGGGATTTTGCGCGACGGTTTTGAAGATATCAAATTAGGAAAATTCGATATCGATCGATTCGCCCCCGCAGCCAGGCACATAGCCGCCTCCTTAAAGGCCTCGCCCCATCTATTGGTCGAGGTCACGCGGCTGAAGACCAAGGATGAGGGAACTTACGTGCACTCGCTCGCGGTCGGCGGGCTAATGACGGGGCTCGGCCACCTGTCGGGCCTGGAAGAGGAAACGATTAAAGAACTGACCCTAGCCGGCCTCTTACATGATCTTGGCAAGCTGATGATACCAAACGCTGTCCTCAACAAGACCGGACAACTGACAGATGCGGAGCGCAAAGTCATACGCAGTCATCCCGAGCGCGGCTACATGCTCCTTAAACAATATCCGGAAGTCTCTGACCTGATTCTTGAAATCTGTCGATTTCACCATGAAGCCCTGGACGGAAGCGGCTATCCGCTTGGCCTTAGAGCCGATCAACTGAGTTTGCCTATTCGTATATGCACGGTGTGCGACGTGTTTGACGCCCTTACGAGCGTCCGCCCCTACAAACGCGCATGGAGCAACACGCAAGCGCTGAAGTGGATGTTCGATAGGGGGCACCTCTTCGACAAAAAGCTGATCCTGCGAATGGGCAGCCTGTTTGATTGAATTCAGGTAGTCCCACGTCTTGCCGGGAGTGACTGACGGAATCGCCAGCCACTTTTCGGCTTCGAGCCTACCGTCGAACGACTGCGGCGGGGCTGTTGCCGGGCCGGCGCACCCGTTCTTCCCAGCGTCCCCTGAGCTTTCTGATCGACGCCATGTGATCTCCAACAGCTGTTGTCGATCAGGCGTGTCCTTCGGCGGGGTGCCAAGGATTATCCCGCCATGGGCCCTGCCCGTCACGATAATCGATGGGCTTTCCGAGGTGGCTCGCTGGGAGCCGATCAGGATGGACTGCGTCGTTGGCCACCCAGCGACATACAAACTGGTGCAATGTATCTTTAAATGCTAATAAAAGTAGATTGGAAATTCTGACAACCAAGTCTCGGGGCGAACTCCGAGAAGCGCGAATCGTTTGCAACCTGTCACCACACCGTCGAGTAGATGGCTCGGAGAAGGGCAGTTATCAACGATATCTTGGGGAGGGGCACCAATGGCCAGCAATCTTGTTTCGTATGTCATGCAGATGCTGACGCCTGATGTGATCGGGCGTATCGCGGCAGCTCTGGGGCTCGATAGCGGCAAGGTGCAGAGCGCTGTGGGTGCTGCCGTGCCGGCAGTTCTAGCAGGGCTTGGGAGTATTGCCGCACAACCAGGTGGGGCGCAGAAGATCGCCGACGCGGCCAGACAGCAGAGCGGATCGCTTGGTAATCTCGCTGGAATGCTCGCAGCGGGCGGCCCGGAATCGCTTGCCCAGAGCGGCTCGCAAATCATTTCGTCGGTGTTCGGCTCCAAAGATGGCGGAGCGCTTGCGAATGCCATAGGCAAGATTTCTGGTCTGGATCAGAATGCAAGCGGGTCGTTGCTTGGAACGCTGGCGCCGCTTGTCATGGGAGGCCTCGCCCAGCACAGCGGCGGCGATCTCAGCGCCAACGGCATCGCCGGATTGCTCGCGAGCCAGAAGGACAATATTGCCGCTGCATTGCCGTCGGGGATGAGTGAACTACTCGGCGGCGCTGGCCTGCTCGGGTCGCTCGGCGCTACGGCGCGAGCGACTACAGCGGCCGCCGGCCAAACAGCACGCAGCGCAGCCTCGTCCGTTTCCTCCATCAGCGGCGCCGGGCAACGCGCGGCCGCAACCGCACCGCCCGCATCGCGCAACTGGCTCTATTGGCTGGTTGCCGCCTTGGTTATTGCAGGCGTGCTTTTCTATCTGTTCGACCGGCAGAGCCAGCCAGTTACTCCCCAGGTCGCCACGGGCGAGCAGAGCTTGATGGTCGGCGGAATCGACGTCGGCAAGCAGGTCAAGGACAGCCTTGCCAGCCTTCAAACGACGGTCACCGGAATAACCGACGCAGCCTCAGCCAACGCCGCCTTGCCAAAGCTGCAAGATGCAGGGAACCAACTCGACAAGGTCAGCGCCGTGCTGGGACAGCTTTCTGCTGGCCAGCGGGCCGCCCTTACGGCACTGGTAAGCCCGCTGATACCGACGCTCAACGGATTGTTTGACAAGGTCTTGGCGATCCCTGGGGTCTCCGAGATCCTGAAGCCCACCATCGACACATTGAAGACGAAGCTCGCCGCCCTGTCGGCGTGACAGCTGCGAGATCGCCGACAATTGTGCCGACGAAAACCAATGAGCAAGGGAGTGGCAGCCATGGCTGACAAGTCGACGTTCACCACAGACGAGTGGAAGACCCTTCTGCAGAGCGCGATGATGGCCGGCATCGCGGTGACTGCGGCGGAGCCGAGCGGTCTCTGGGGCACACTCAAGGAGAGCCTTGCAAGTAGTAGCGCGCTCTTGCAAGCCAAGACCGGCGACGCAAATCCACTGATCTTAGCCCTCGTCGGCGATTTCGAAACTTCGGAAGGACGCGATGCCGCGCGAGACGGATTGCAGGCGAAGCTCAAAGGCGCCAAACCCGACGAAATGAAGACCAGGTGCATCGAGGTGCTCAAGCAGGCCAGAGCGATCATCGAGGCCAAGGCTCCGGGCGATGCGGCGGCCGTCAAGGCCTGGCTATACCAGATCAGCCAGCGAGTGGCGGAGGCTTCCAAGGAGGGTGGCTTCATGGGCATAGGCGGCGTCGCCGTCAGCGACGCCGAGAAGGCGACACTTGCGGAGATATCGGCAGCGCTTCAAACGGGCTAGGCGTCGCCTGCTACGCGCGATTGACGTGTGGGCGCTTTTTATTAGAAAGCTGGACAGAGGTGCTCCCTGCTCGATACTTCTCTGTGCAGCGGTTAGCGCACGTCCGTATAGGAAGACTTCGATCGCTTCGTTGCGATAGTGTCCTCCAGAGCCGTCACCGCTTCCCTCTTGGTCGGCTTCGTATCGCAGCACTTCATCCGCGTGCTGACGGTGCCCTCCATACGTGAGGACACAACGGCTTCTTGATTGCGGAGTGGCGCAAGCAAGATCTCACTATTGTGCATTCCCTTTAGCATTTGATCGTAGCGAGCCAGTGCCGCCGATGCCGAGGCAATTGGCATGATCAAACAGCCAGCGTCGATTCCGTGCGGAGGGAATTGATCATAGTGATATTCCACTACTCAAGGGGCGTTGAGCGCTATGCGTTACAGCCAAATGCCTTTTGAGCGCCGAAAAACATAATTCTTGAGAGTCAACCGATCTTGGCTTCCATCCATGAGATACAAACAGATTTCTCTGCCAAAATTAAGCAAAAGTGGAACTCAAGCTTGAAAAACGTTGGCAGTGCAGGCTGGAACCGCTTCTTTCGTATCCGGCGCGCGATAGGTTTCGACCTTCGCTACCAGTCCAATCTTAAAACAATGAAATCAAATACGTTTTATGGCGGAGAGGGTGGGATTTGAACCCACGATACCCTTGCAGGTATGCCGTATTTCGAGTGCGTTGAAATTCGCCTCTGGGTCGGACCCGAAGGAGTTTCCGTTACGCCGTTATCTCAATGTTGACTCCGGCACAAAAGAGAACATAATAAGAACATCCAAACATCAGAAGAGGATCACGGCCATGTCACACATGCCGGCCGGACAGCCGCGCGCTGAGCAAATTGCGGGAACCTACCGGACGCTACCCAGGAGGGCGACGTTGGCCGAGGTTCACCCCCTTCTGATGGCGATCATAATCATGATGCCGAACCATCAAGATTGGGGCCTCTATTCGGCTGACGTCTACGACATGGCTTCCGGTGGCCCGCTCGGCTACTTCGACATCGCGTTTGACCCGCCCACACATCGCGCCTGCGGGTACTACAGTGCCGTCGGCTCCTCGGTTGTGATGCGCTCACCGCGCTGGTTCCAATGTCCAGGAGACATCAACGACGCCATGCGGGCCTTTCATGCTCTGCTCAGGCAAGCGGGTCATGTCCACTGAGTCGAAGAAGCAACTGGAGGTGGATTTCGAGGTCGAAGCCGCGCTCGCGTTCGATGACTAAGATGCCAATGTAACCATCGTCACGCTCCACGGGGAGATGACGAGCCGGGCATGACCCGCAGCTGGGAACCCAAGTTCGACCGGGAGCTTTGATGCACTCGACAGGACTAGACAATCAGCAAAGCCGAGCTTCGAGATGGCGTCATGGTCGCGCGGCAATCTCGCCCGATCGATCCCGCTCCCGCTTTATGTGTTTTGCGCAACAAGCGGTCGTCGGTTCTCCTGCGTTTGCATCCGTTGTTACATTGGCATTTCCTTTCTGAACCGTCGCTTTTGCTTGTTCCTCCCCGTTACCCGTCGTGGCACGTTGGTTTCTGGACACCACTCTAATGCGGGCTGTGCAAATCAGGGCGCCTGCATAGCTTTCAATTTACCCCGCCGGTGTCGGCTCGCACGCAAGGCCATGTAGCGCGCACAACCGTCGTTAGGATAGATAAGGTGCTTGAGCCTTTTAACTCCCCGAGGTCCAATGTCTGAAGTCGACTGGTTGAGCCATCTCCTGCAAATCATCACGGTGACAGGTCAGCTCGAGGTCCGCTGTGCCTACGGTGCGCCATGGCGCGTGGCCTGGAGCCGGGCGGCGGCGAACGAAATCCCCTATCACGTCATCGTCAAGGGTCGAGCCGTTTTCGAGGATCCAGAGACGAGAACAGCGAGGGAGCTGGTGAGCGGAGACATTGTGCTGCTACCTCACGGCGCGGCGCATGTGCTGCACGACGGTAGCGGGCAAACACCGATCCCCACTCAACAGCACCAAGGGGCCGCCGGTTGGATGCTGAGCGAAAATGACAGCCAGGGAGAGCGGCTCGATCTGTTGTGTGGCCGATTCTTCATTGCTGCGCCCCATGATAGATTGGTCCGCAACTACCTGCCCACAAATCTCGTAACGCGGGCCATGGACGGCGATGGAGATAGTGGTTCGGCTTCCAACCAACTGGCAAGTCTAGTGGGGCTAATGCGAATGGAATCGGCCGGCGACCGAGCAGGAGGGCGCGCGGTTCTCAATGCGCTTTCTTCGGCCCTGTTTACACTCGTGCTTCGCGCCGCGAGTGAGTCCGAGAAAGCTCCCGAAGGTCTGTTGGCCCTAGCCGGCCATCCGCGGCTGGCTCCAGCCATCGCTGCCATGCTTGGCGACCCGGCCCAAGCTTGGAAACTCCCCGATCTCGCAGACTTGTGCGGCATGTCACGCGCTACGTTTATGCGACACTTTCAGGACAGGCTGGGTTGTTCGGCCCTCGATCTACTGACTGATCTGCGTATGAGCCTTGCAGCCAACGAGTTGAAAAAGCCTGCGATCAGCACCGAGGCCGTGGCCGAAACGGTCGGCTATCAATCCGTTTCGGCATTCCGGCGTGTCTTTGCCGAGAGAATGGGGATGACGCCCGGAGAATGGCGCAGACAGGCGCACGGTGGCGAGACGGGCCCGACTTAGGAAAGACCCGCGCGATTGATCCTTTCGAGCATCATATTGAGATAATTCAGTCTCGTTATTCTCAATCTGGTCGGTAAATTGGGCTCCGTAATCACTTGATGAGGGAGCAACCCAATGAACTACATCAGCAACGCAGCCAACCAACCGACGCCGACGAATGCCGTCATCGAAACCATTCTGAGCCGTAGCGCTGCCAAATACTACGACACTACCGCAGCGCTGAGCGACGATCAGATCCGAGATCTGGTGCGGATCGGCACTTCCGCGCCGACATCGTTCCATTTGCAGAACTGGCGGTTTATCGCTGTCCGTACGCAAGGGGCAAAGGCCCGGCTACGTCGATCGCCTGGAATCAGCCAGCGATCACCGAAGCCGCCGTCACATTCATTGTCATCGGTCGGTTGGCCGATGCCAGCACCGTCCCCGAGCGCCTCGCCCCGGTGGTGGAGGCCGGCATCATGCCGGCGCATCTGGTGGCGGAGTGGGAAGCACCCGCTCGCGGCCTCTATGACGATCAACCCCAGCGGCAGCGCGACGAAGCGGTACGCTCCGCTACTTTTGGCACCTCGGCGATCATCTATGCAGCTCGCTCCCTCGGCCTCGGTACGACGCCGATGATCGGCTTCGACGCAGAGGCCGTGCACAGCGAGTTCGGCCTGGCCGAAGACGAAATCCCGGTCATGCTTTTGACCGTAGGGCCGGAGCGGGCCGGCAACTGGCCGCAGAAGCCGCGCATGCCAGTGGCCGATGTCCTGTCCTTCGCATGATTTGCAATCCAATCAAAAGCTTATGGAGATTTAGATGCCTAGAACCACTACCCTGAGGCCGGAACAGGTTCCGGCCGAGTCGAAACCGACCCTCGATATGTTCACCAAGAGCCTCGGGTTCACGCCCAACATGATGGCGGCCTTCGCGCAGAGCCCAATCGCGTTCAACGCCTGGGCCACTCTGCTCGGCTCCCTGAGCAAGGCGCTCGACGTGAAAACACGCGACAGCATCGGCCTCGCCGTTTCCGAGGTGAACGGTTGCAACTACTGCCTGACGGTTCACAGTTTCACCGCTGAACACATGGCCAAGTTGCCGGCCAGCGACATCATTCTCGCACGCAAGGGCCACGCCAACGATCCAAAGCGCGACGCCGCCCTCCAGTTTGCGCGCAACGTCATTGAGACCCGCGGACACGTTTCTGATGCCCATCTGAAAGCCGTCCGTGACGCCGGGTACACGGACGCGAACGCCATCGAGATTGTGGCACTGGTCGCCATGTACACGCTGACGAATTTCTTCAACAACGTCTTCGATCCCGAGAAGGATTTTCCCGCCGTGACGCCGGCCGGGTCGATCTGATCCTATCCCGTCGCAACTTGTCGAAGTCACTGGGAGCAATCACATGAACATCCTCCATATTGATAGCAGTCCGCGCCAACAATCGCATAGCCGTCAGCTTTCGGCGGCAGTCGTCGAAAGGCTTCTCGAAGTTGCACCCGGCGCAAGCGTCAGCCGGCGTGACCTGGGGACCGAACCCTTGCCTCACGCGGTGGCTGATTATGCAGTGGCGCTATCGACGCCGACCACGTTGGCGGCCCCTCCGAAAGGTTCACTCGATGTTTCGGAAGCGCTTATCCAGGAAGTCGAAGCAGCTGATGTGATTGTCATCGGAACGCCGATGCACAACTTCGCGATCCCTTCGGCCCTCAAGGCTTGGATCGATCAAATTCTGCGCGTCGGTCGCACAATGAAGTCGACACCCGCTGGGAAGGTGGGAATGCTCCGGGACCGTCCGGTCTTTATCGGTGTCGCCTCCGGAGCCATCTTTAGCGGTGAGCGAGCTAACCAGCCGGACTTTCTCACCCCCTATCTGTCGCTGGCACTCAGCTCCATTGGGCTGAAGACCCAGCAGTTTCTCCCCTTGCAGGCCACTGCGTTCCTGGACTGGAACGATGCGCCCTTGGCTAGAAAGAAAGTCCTCGCCGCTCTCGACCTCAGTGTGGTGAGGGAGCCCCGAGGCATGCGCAGCGGTCCTGCCGCCCTGTCGAGCACCGGTTGACCCTAACGCGATACGGCGCCGCAAGCCCCTGCACAGCTTCATCTTAACCCCTCCGGCCTGCCGGACTACAATAACGAGCCTTCAGATGATTTTACCAACCACCATGCTTCCACAGATCGGCGACAGGATCACCGACCATTCAGCGCCGCCAGACGACAGCGCAATTCGAGAATGGATCGGACCGCAGGCATTCGGACATTGGGCCGAACTGCGCAGTTGGATCGACGAGTTCTATCCTGCGGTTTTCGAGCCGGACTGGCTCTACGGTGGCAGGAACCGCGGTTGGTCCTTGCGCTACAAGAAAACCAAGGCGTTCACCACGCTGGTGCCGGAATACCGGCGGTTTTCGGCCGTCGTGGTCATGGGCGGAGCGGAACGAGAGAAGTTTGAGGAGCGGCGTTATGTTTGGCGCCCGCACCTGGTCAAGCGCTACGATGAGGCCAAAACATATGTCGACGGGAAATGGCTGACCCTTGCCATCTCATCGACAGATGATCTGGACGATGTGACTGCGCTTCTAACGATGAAGCGCCCGCCTCCATCGCGCGGTTGAATGTCATCCCGGATTCACGGCGCTGCGGCTCCATCGAACTCGGGCGGCGATCTCTTCGACATCGCACACCAACTCGAGATCACGGTCGGCGCGGAAGCAAACCGACAGCCTCTTGTGTGCGAGATCGAATAGATTTCCGCGAGCAATTTAAAGCGCGTCGCCCGTTTTTTGATTCAGGTTCTCGAATCGGCCGATTTGTGATTCCTTCTTAGCTGGAAGGAGACCGGTCATGGGCAAATCACATCCGATCGAGTTGCGTTCCCGTGTTGTTGCGTTCGTTGAAGAAGGTAACACCCATCGCGAGGCGTCTCGGCATTTCCG
>Ga0207426_1000538_pt1 | contig 54233 bp, 71 predicted proteins | sample AraplaMF_Cvi_mMS_FD_184265 | JGI IMG/M metagenome (GOLD analysis project Ga0207426, IMG submission 184265) | Arabidopsis root microbial communities from the University of North Carolina, USA - plate scrape MF_Cvi_mMS (SPAdes) (version 2) | ecosystem: Host-associated > Plants > Roots > Endosphere...
GCTTCTGGAGCCCATCGGAAACATCCCGCCAGCCGAAGCCGAGGAGCAGCACTACGCCATGCTGGACGAACCAGCCATGGCCGCATAACTTAAACCAAATAGCCTCCGGCAAACCCGGCGCGGTTCACCTGCCACTGTATAGAGACCTCCTTCCAAACCTCTGATGTCGCTATCCACCCAGCTATGCAATACACCTCGCTGTCGCTGGAGCCACTTTCATCGAAATAGGCCTGATATGGCATCTGCACTCGCTTAGAAATTTGACCATCATCATTGGAGGACGCTTCATTCATCAGGGCCGACTCCGCATCTTTGGGGCCACCAAATTGGGCCACCACGATTTTATACGGCGATTGATTTTATTCAGCAATTTCCGTCAGAAATCGCCAGTTTATACAAGTTCTGGCGATCGTTGTAAGAGATCGAGTTTCCAGACTGGTGCCTACGAAAGAGGCGCTATGTTGGGAAGTCACCTCTTTTGCAGGCTCCCGATCCCTGTCATTCATGTAGTGGACCAATGCCGTACGGCAGTCGGCCTCCTACTGAAGCCCCCAAAGTCCGTTTTGTTTTCTCTGCGACGGTCTAAAGTGGCTTCTCTGGCAGGTATTCAGTTCCTCCGGATTGCCAGAATCATCTCAACCGGAACGAGTCCCGCTGTGATTCGTTGAGTCGCGTATTTCCAGCGTGAGGGGATGCATCATGAGCAGGCGACGAAGGTTCAAGCCGGTGAAGATCACCATCAATGGCAAGGTGAGGACGGTCTATAATGTTGTTCAGGCCGGCAACACCTTGCTGAATGACTGGCCCGAGCAGACGCCGGCGGCGAAGGCTGCCGAACGTCTTGTGCTTGACGTGTTCAACGATGCCGCCGGGCCTGAGCAGGTGCGGCGGGCATTCATTACCGCGGCGAAGGCGAGCGACATGAAGTTCAGCTCCTGACCGGCGGTGTTGGCAAAAGCCCTGGCTCACTTCCATGACACCTGCTCCTGGTATCGCAGATCCCGGGTTTTGAACTGTGTCTCCATCCAGGCGGCCGAGATGATCGCCGCGAGGAAACCGAAGGCGAGGCAGGTGATGGCCTGGATCCGCCACGAGACGAAGGTGAGCGGCGCCGGGGTGACGGGCTTTTGCCCGCATTCGCTGGGCGGGCAGGCGCAGCCGGAAAAGGCTCTGATCAGGCAATCGCTCATGATGCGCCGCCTTTCACCGTGTCGATGGCGGCGAGGATTTTCTGGTGAAGCGGGCAGCCGTGATCGTCGCTGCCGTGGAAAAAGCGTTCGGCCTCCGCCAACGCCTCCAGGAGATCGGGTGCGCCGGCGCTGAAGCGGGCCTTGGCACGGGTGTTTTCGCTTGCTCCGGCCCGTCGGGCGGCGGGACGGGAAGGGCGCTGGGTCGATGGCTCTGGTGTGGGATTGGCGGCAGACATCTCCGTTCCCTCAGGCGTAAAGCTGATCGGTATCGGTGATGCCCATGATCTCGCGGGCATAGCGGTAGTGCTCTTCGACGCTCGCCGCAGCACCACGCAGCCAGGATGGGCCGCGGATCGAATGCTCGGGACGGCGCAGGAAGGCAAAGCCGAGGGCGCCCATGCGCTGGGCCTCGTTGGCCATATAGGCGCGGCAGTCGTGGGGCGTGCGCGCCGCATTCCAGCGCGCGTCCCGCTTGCTTTCCTCGGTCTCGATCTTGCGAATGTGCTGCATCGCCTGTCCTCTCGCGCCTCTGGTCGGCTTGTGAGGGAAAGGTATATATAATACCCTATTGCGTCAACGGAAAAAGGTATAAAAAATACCTCTAAGATTGACGAGGTACGAATCGTAGGCGTATGTCTTGATCAAGTGATTGGGCGACCGGGTGCAACTCCCGAGCTGACGAAGCCCAGCGGCGCGGGAAGCGAAAGTCCTTAAGTGCGCTGTCAGAAAATCAGGACGAGGGCGAAGCGAATGGCCCCTCTGGCACGTGTCCCATCCCGGCTCCGGCCTTCAGGACTTGGCCAATGCTCTCCCGGCTTCATGGGCTTTGCTCATGGGGTAGGGGGAAGCTTTGGCCGGAACCCTCCCTCACCAGCCTTCAGGAACCTTCTCCTCCTAAGCTGAAGAGAGAGGAATGAGAATTGAAGTTGGAGTATGAAGCTACGAGAAAAAAGAGGCGGGCCATGCGCAGTGACATCGAAATCACCGACGAGGCGATCGAAGCAGGCCTGGCATCACCGAATTCTACGATCCGTGGGAGGAAAAGCTGCCGAAGGATATGTTTCCCGCCGCCATCCGGTCCATCCTGGTGGCGGTGTCGCGGGTGGTGCGCGAACGGCATCCGGAGCTTCCGCAATTTTTGGTTTCAGAGGATGCATCGGCCCGATATCCCTCGTGGTCACAGCTGGGGATTGGCGGGCTTCGGAGCGAAATCCTACAGGCCGTACATCTCCCGCGCGGCGCTGTATGCCAGGAGAAGCACCGCCGCCGTGACGATATAGAACCAGATTCTGCCGGCGCGAGATGAAGGGCGGATCATTCTGTTTTTCCTATTGAATTTGATTGATTCGCGGCATCGTTTCCGCGCCTTGCGCTCTCATCCCTACATCTCGATGATCGATCGGCGGACGCGGCCGACGATGGTGACGGCGCCCTGGAATTCCGGCGGCGGCACGTCCTCGTAGGAGGCGGGCTGGAAGGGCGGGTTGTCGTTCGGGCGATAGCGCTTGTAGGTCGCAGCGCCCGTTTCGTCGGCGACGACATAGAGCGCGTTCGGCGCCAGGCGCTTGTCGCGCAGATTGACGAAGATGATCGAGCCCGGCGGCGAGATCTTGTTCATCGAATTGCCCTCGACCTCGAGCGCGATCCATTCGCCATCGGGCAGATCGAGGGCGGCGACCGTCGGGAATTCCGAGAAGTCGGTGATCGGCGCCTGCTCGCTGAGCTGGCCGGCGCTGACCCAGGAGATCTTCGGCACATCGGCGACGGAAACCGGCAGCTCATCGGGATCGAGCGCATTGCCGGTGCCGAACTGCAGCCAGTTGAGATTGACCTTGAAGGCGCGGGCATACTTCTTCGCATCGGCGATGCCGAAGCCGTTGCGGCCGGATTCATGCGCCTTGTAGACATTCGCATTCCAGCCGAACCGATCGACGATCGCCTTCGGCCCGGCAAAGCCAGCATTCTTCCTGGCCATGACGAGGCGCTTTGCGCGTTCTTCGCGTTCAAATTGTTCCTGATCTTTCAACATGATATAAAAAATACCCTAAATTAAGGTACATGTCATGCCCTAATGTGCTTGACATGTCGGGTATTAATTGTACCCTTACGGCCATGATACGCACCGACATCATCAACAACGGGCCAGCCTTTCGGACTGGAGGAGACGCCATGAGGTTCACCATTTCCTCGCAAGAGAGGCTCGCCATGGACGTCGTGCCGACCGGCGTCGTCATTCACCGGCCGCAGGGGCCAAGGGGAGGGCGGATGTCCGCGATACCAGTTCGCAACGAGGATATCCCCTTCCTCGCCAAGGCCCTGCAGCAGGTGCTGAACGCCAACCGGGAGGTGGAGTCGCTATGACCATCTCCACCCCGCCCGCCCGTTACACCGGCTGCCCGAATTGCGGCAAGGCGCTGTCGATCGCCGAGGTGATCGAGCGCCACTGCGAGACTTGCAGCCGGCCGACCAGCCCGAAAGAGCTGCGGGAGATCGCCCCCGGCGCTCTTCCGATCCCCGATCCCGACAGCCTCACTCCTCCCTGACGGCTATCGGTGGCTGGCGTCGTTGCCCTCCCTCGGCGACGCCGGCATCCCGGGCGCGACGATGTCGTGCCCGCCGGGCGCGCTCGTGCCCGACCCAGGCGGCGGCCTGGCAGACGACCGGAGCTTTTGCTCCGCAACAGAGCCGGGCTCCGGTCGTCATCCATGAAAAATCAAAGACGTTGGCAGCACCCGCTTCGGCGGGAACGGCGAACCGCGTTCGAAGAAGGATCAAGCGATGAGCTTCCAGCTCAAGGCCGCCGCGGCGCAGCAAGGCACCCACTTGAACGCGCTCGAGCTCTTCCGCTCCGGCCGGGACTATATCGAAATATCCGCCATCCTCGGCACGTCGGTGCCGTCCGTCGAAACCGAGATCCACACGCTTCGAAGCGCCGAGAAGGGCGACACCGCGCAGCAGGACCATGCCGGCGCGGAGGTTCGCCGCCTTCCCCGCCGCCCCCTCAAGCCGGGCACGCCGGTCAATTTCGCCGGCGGCCGACGGCGGGTGCGGGTTTGAAGCCGGCCATCTCAATCGGGAAAGGAACATCGCATGGCGAAGGAAACAATGAACCAGGAGATCATGGACATCCTCAGCCCGGTGCTGGGGGAGGAGCTGGCAGCGGCGATCATCGAGCATCGCAAACGCACGCTGAAGAAGCCGCTGACGGCTTATGCGGCGAGGATGCAGGCGCGGGAATATCTGGCGACCGGCGACCCGGTCGGCGCCGCCGAGATGCAGATCTTCCGCGGCTGGCAGGCGATCAAATGCGACTGGTACCTCAAGGAGAAGGCGAGGGAGGCCGGGTCGATCAACAGCAGTACGAGAAGGACGACAGTGGATGCCGCAAGAAATTTCCTCTCCGGTGAAGATCATAGCTGGGATGCTTTCGGGTTTCCCGGCATCCGCCGGCACTGATCCCGACATGCAGATCCGCGCCTATCTCGTCGCGATCGAGGGCATTCCGCTGGAGGCGGTCTGGCAGGCGGCCAAACTCTTCATCTGCGGAAAGGTCCGGGATCATAACCGCGCCTTCGCTCCGAGCTGCGCCAGTTTCGCCGAGCAATGCCGCCATCAGCAGGCGGCGATCGAGGCGGAGAGCCGCCCGCGCGTGGAGGTCGAGCCGGAGAGGCCGCAGCCGAAGGTCGCCGCCTACAAGATGCAGCTGCTGCGCGACGCCGCCAATGGCAGCCGCAACGCCAAGCGGGAGCTCGCCAGGATGTTCCCCGACAACCCGATCATTGCAAGGGCCGCACGACCTGAGGAGGCATTGAGGTGACCATCACATTCTGGACGGAAGACAAGATCGTCAAGGCGGAAAAGCTCTGGAAGGAAGGGCTGTCGGCCAGAGAGATCGCCATCATGTTCGGCTCGAAGAAGAACACCGTCATCAACATGGCATCCCGCAACCGTGACAGGTTTCCCTCCCGGCAGGACGCCTGGCATCCGCAGCCGAAGGCGGGCCCCCCCGTCCAGCCGATCCGCCACCCCGACCGCGTGACGCGGGTGACCATGTCGGGCGCGCATGTGACGATGCCGCGCGTGCCCTGCATCGATGGGTATGCAGAGCCATGAGCAACGTCACCCCACGCGAGACAGAAATCATCCGCTGGATGGCGGCGGGCAAGACGGCAGCCGAGATCGGCACCATTCTCGGCATCTCCCACATCACGGTGAATACGCACATATCAAACGCCAAGGCGCGGCTCGGCGTCTTCAAGGATACGGCGCTGGTCGCCGCGGCACTCAGAAACGGCATCATTCGATAGAAGGACGATCAGCATGGGCGGCAAAGCCACCAAGGTGAAGACAGGACGGGTCAACAAGGGCGCCGGCCGGCCGCGCAAGGAGAATGTCGAGCGTTTTCCCTGCGGCAAGATCAAGCCTTTCGAAACCGAGAAGGAGAATATCAGCGTGGCGATATCGGCCCGCCGCCGCATCCACGGCTTTGACAGGACGGTGGCCGACGAGACGGTTAAGAGCCCCTTTGCCGGCTATACCCTCGGCCGCATCTTCCTCGACGGCCTGATCACCGCCGAACAGCGCCAGGCCGGCGACGACTATGCCGAGGCAATCGCCCGCTACCACAAGACCACAGGCATCCCGGCCGCGAGCCCGAGGGCGCAATCGCTCTTTGCCGTCAAGGGCCACGAAGGCGAGGTGACCGACACCCACGCCGACCGCGCCCGCAAGGCCAGCAACCGCATGATGGCCCTGCAGGGCATCCTGCTGCGCTGCCCTGATGGACCGCAGGTCAGGAGCACGGTCTATAATGTGACGGTGATGGACTACGACCATTTGCGCCAGATGCCGCCGCAGCAGCTTCTGTGGCTGCGGCGGGGGTTGACGGCGTTGCGCGGGGCGAGGGGTGGGTGATGACGGGGCAACGGGCGAAAAAATCGCCCATCTCCCATCCGCCATCGCTGTCCTTGCCGCAGAGCTCACCCCACCCTCCGTCGTCCTCGGGCTTGACCCGAGGATCCACGCCGGCCTCCATCAGCCACGGCCATGGATCCCAGGCTCAAGGCCTGGGATGACGGAGGGTGGGGCGTGTGTTTTCGCCAGAACCGTGCCAATCGAGCCGAAGACCTCAGCCGGATGCCGCTGCCGCTGCTGCTCTTGTGGGCGAGCAGGGGGCTTACGGCGGGGCGAGGGGTGGTTGACGCCGGAATTGCTCGGCCCCGCAGTGTCGCAAATGCCCCGACGTCACGCTGCTCGCCCCGCTGAGGTGATTACAGCCGTCTGCCTTGTTGGGAAGGCTTCACGAGGCTGAGAATGTCACCATGACACCGCGCTGGCGAAAGTAGGCCTGCATTCGCTTCCTGCCGGACCGGTTATTCTGCACGAGCCTGGCCGGGTCGAATACGGCCTCTTTTAAACCCGCCCGCGTCAACGCCGCCTTGAGAGTGGCGATATGCGCGTCGATTTCGGCGTTGTCCGCCTGGAGCGACTCATAAATGCGGTTTGTTGCATCGGCTACGCTCGGTTCGCTCACTATTACACTCCTGTTGTCTGTCTGGCTGGCCTGACCGTATTGGGGTGAAACCGGTTCACGTCAATGGGTGACAGTGAATTGGAAGATCTCGTCCGCTTTCGAAGATGAAGCACAGAAGCAGCCCTGCCATCGGGGTTTGCCGTCGAAGCGTCACGGCAACAAAGCGCCGAAAGCCGCCATTCCGCCCCAGCGGATGATCAGATCACGAATTCCTCCTGGTACGTCTGTGGCTCGGGAACGACCGTAACCTCCACCGGAATGATCCAATTGGCCGCGTAGCTCTCGCAGTCGGAACGCTGGAGCTCGGGCTGCACGCACCCCGCCCCATCGACAGCGCGACATCGCAGTGTATATCGCCCCACTTCTTCAGGGGTCCACATGTACTCCCACAAGCGCCATGCAAAGGGACGTTCTGTTTCGAGGAGCCTTCCCTCACGCCAGCCCCTGCCATCTCCGGTGCAGACCTGTACCTGCCGGATAGGAGCCTCTCCGCTCCAGGCGGCTCCGAAAATCCGGTACGGCTGGCCGGCGATGAGCTGCGCCCCCTGGACGGGACGCGCGATCTGCGCTTTGACCTCCATCTCCGCAAGGGGAACCAGCCTGGGTTCCCCGAGGTTGCGCTCCCAGCGGAAATAGTCGCGCGCCTGCCAGTAGCCAAGGAACGGTTGCTCCACAACCGTGATATCCGTGATCCACTTGACCCAAGCCATGCCGAACCAGCCACCCACGACCGCGCGCAGCGGGTAGCCGTGATCGCGCGTCAACGGCGCCTCGTTCATCGAATAGGCAAGGATCGTGCTGTCAGCGATGGCCTTCTCAAGCGGTAAACTGCGCGCAAAAGCGATGGGACCGGGAGAAGCCGTTTTCTTGTTCGTGTCGACGACGCCGCTGTCGGCGCCTGCGAGCAGAACCTCACATGCGGTTGGCTTAACGCCCGCCATTTCCAAAATCTCGCGCAGAAGAACACCTGTCCACGCGGCATTGCCGACGGCTCCGTTCTGCCACTGCAACCCTTCCTTCGGCGGCTCATAGTAGACGCGCCCGTTCCCTGCACACTCGACGACGGCTGATAAAGTCGTGCTCCGCATCGCCTTGATGCTGTCGAGGTCAAGTTCGATCGGCCGCTCCACCGCCCCGCCGACGCGCAATCTCCAGTCTCGCGCATCGATGTCTGGCGACGTAAAATGGTTTCGCACGAAGAACTGCTCGGTCGGGATCAGCCAATCGGAGAGCGACGCAAACGGAAACTCGATGTTCGGTGGGGATTTCTGTCGAACTATCAGACTGGGTTGCTGTGGTGTCGGCATCGTCCTCGTCTCCCCTTTGAACGTCGGCTCTCGGTCGCGCAAATTCGGGTGCGATCACACCGCCCCTCGCAGTGCGCCTGTCGCATTCCGCCTTCGGGCCGCATCCTAACACATAGCACATTCCTCGGATCGACCTCGAACGGCAGCAAAGTGGCGGTAAAGCAGCCTTATCCTTCGATAAGCAAGCCGCCGTCCGGCGGTGCTATTTCAAAGGCAGGAACAGCTCCGCGACCTCGGAACACCACGCCCGAGAGAGTCAACAGACCCCGGTACCAGCACCCGTCGTCACGCTTTCACCACCGAAAAGAACAGGAACCGCGGCTTGGTCGTCAGGCTCTGATAGGCCTGCGGAAAAAGCGTGCGGGCTTGCGGGTCGGGCTGGGGCTCGCTGACGATGTCGATCTGAAATCCGGTCGACTTCAGCGCCTCGAACATGGCGTGCAGCGGCCGATGCCAGAAGCGCATGGCGATCTCCCTTCCGCCGCGCTGCCAGGTCTCATCGAAGCTGTAGGTCTCGAAATAATTGTCGCGGCCGGTCGAGGCGTGATCCATGAAGGGATGGTGCGTGGAAAAAACCAGGCGACCGCCTGCCGCGAGCAGCCGGTTGAATTCCGAAAGCGGCCTCGACCAGTCGGGCAGATAATGCAGGACGAGCGAGGCAAGGATCAGGTCGAAAGCCTTGTCCTCGAATGGCAAGGGCTCGTTGAGATCAGCGGTCAGCAGGCGCGCGTGCCCTTCCAGGCGACGCTGCGCGATATCAAGCATGCCGGCACTTGCGTCGATCCCGGTCACGACAGCCCCGCGCTCGATCAGCGCTGCCGCATGCGCCCCGCCACCGCATCCGGCATCGAGCACGGAAAGCCCGGCGACGTCGCCAACCAGGGCAAGAATAGCCGGCCGCTCGTAATAGGCATTCCAGGCATTGACCTCGTTATCGGCATCATAAGCCGCCGCGAACGCATCATAATCATTCTCGGCCAAGATTTTCCCCTTTTCAGAGACTGTTCGAGGATGCCTGAGGGGCAGGAGTTTGCCCGATCGAGCTGTATAGTCAGAGTTGGCTGCGTCGGCAAAGTTTGAACTCAGGTCTCGGCCTCGGTGCATTAGCCTGGGAGCGTCACCGGCCTGCCATGAGGCGTGCTGAGATAGGCTTGACGCCATGCGCTCTCGCGCCGATCCACTTCCGAATAAGACGCTATTCCGGTACGATCGAGAACAAGTTCGAGGGCCGCCTTGAACGCCCCGTAATAGGTCGCATCGTCGTCGGTCTCACCAGCGCGTGCGCGCTTTTCGAGCTCCGCGCCCAGAGTTTGCGACCAGTCCTCCGGATCCAGTTTTCCCGAAGCGAGCAGCAGTTCGACAATCGCGACGACTTGCGCATGCCATTGCTCCTGGAAGGCGGGATTTCGGTCGCGAGATCGAAGAGAAGCACGGGAAATCTCAGGCCGGGTCAAGGTAGCTCTCCCACATGTCGATCAGCAGCACGTCGCGGCTGTCAGCCGCTTCGGGCCAAAGCTCCTTCATATCGAAGCGAACCGCGTAGGTCTGCTCGATGGAAATTCTGCCGGTCGCGGAAAGATCCGGCAGAGGCTGCGGCCCTGTCACGCTTTCGACGATACCGCGGCGCCCTCGCACGTAGGATGGCAAACGGGTGTGCATCGAACCGCTGTCTCGCTTGGCGAGGACCTTGTCGCCGGGTTTGAAGGAATCAATGGTTTTCGCGCTCTCTGCCTGCGGCGGCATATGGCGCAACTGCATCGTCGCAGACCTTGCATGCCCGTCCACGAATTCCTGGACATCTGCAATGCCTTCATCGATCGCCGTGACCATCATTGCCAGCATCCACTTTTCGAAATAGTCGAAGCGGAGATAGAGGTCGGGCGGCAACCGTTCCAGAACGTGGCGATACCAGTCGAGCGTCCATCCGGTTTCTTCCTGGCTGAGTTTCGACATCGACATCATCGCAATCGCCCAAACACGTGCTTTCCATTCTTCAGGAAACATGCGCTGGTCATCATCGAACTGGTGTAAAACCGGCCCAAATCCCTGTCTGCCGCCGAGATCGTGGATAGTATCCATCAACTGGCCCTCGGTGCGAGATCCCTGGCCGTGCCGATCATCGAGTTGCGGGTGACGAGCGTGGCAAGCTGCTGTTCCGACCAGCCTTCGGTCCCGTCGGGCCGCTGCGGAATGACCATGTAACGACGATCGGATGTTGAATCCCATACCCTGATTTCTACGGATTCCGGCAACACGATGCCGAACTCCTGCAGGACGCCACGAGGATTGCGGACGGCACGCGCCCTGTACTCGGTCGATTTATACCAGGAAGGCGACATGCCGAGGATGCCGAGCGGATAGCAGGAGCACAGGGTGCAGACGATCAGGTTGTGAACATCCGGCGTGTTGAAGACTGCGCGCAGATTGTAGTCCGGCTCGACGCTTGGCACCACCTCTGCAAAAGCAGAGATCGCATTCCCCGCCAGCCGATCGGCGAAGGCTTGATCCGTCCAGGCATGTGCAATCACCTTGGCGCCGTTCATCGGCCCGACATTCTCTGAATAGTTGTCGAGCCACATGTCGACAGCATCGGCACCGAGAAAGCCCTTTTCGGTCAGAACCGTTTCCAGGGCCTTCAGACGCAACGCCGGTGCCGGCGGAAGGTGGCTATGCAATTCGCGATGAAGTTTGGCGGCCTTGTCAGAGTCATACGAGGTCATGGCGCTCCCCCTGGCTGACAATCATTTCCGGCGTCAAGTAGTAGCGCAAAAAGCGCGTTTTGTCATGTCTGCGGCAGGCCGTCCGCCATCAGAGGCCTGCAAATCGGACGGGCCGCGCCAAGAGGGAATCGCTATGCCGGCGAATGAGGCGGGAGCGGTTCCTTCATCGTCCGGCGCTGGCCTTTCCTGCGGTTCGCTGCTCGGCGGCGAGAGCTGTTCGCCGCCGAGCGGGCAGTCGCACGCCCTACGGCGTAACCGTCAGCCTGGCTTGCATCCCGGCTTCGTAGTGGCCCTTCATGTTGCAGAAGAGCAGGTAGGTCCCCGGCGTCAGCCTGGCGTTCAGCTTGCCGCTGGCGCCTGGTTTCAGATCGGAAACCTCGCCCAGGCTTTTCAGCTTCGATTCATCGATGCGATTCTTGGTGGCGTTGACCGGGATGGGCAGGTCCGGAGATTTCAGGCGGAACGACGACCATTTCATGCTGCTCGGTCATCGCATCGTTGTGGACTGCGAAGGTCGCGGGGCCGGCTTTCACCGTTGGCGGGTCGAGCTTCAGCGACATCGCCCCGCCGCCCTCTCCATCTTCCGTGACATTGATCACGGTGGCGGCAAAGCTTGTTCCGGCCGAGCAGGCGAGAATGGCAGCTCCGGCAAGCAGGGGCAGCAATCTGGCACGTGGTTTCATCGTTGGTCTCCGTCTGTGGTGGGTGAGGGCGCTGAGCGGCGTGCTCAAGCCAAGGATCATCCGGTGCGGCACGCAGTGGGTCGCTATCGTCATCGAAGGCGCGTTGGTTGCATTCTGATCGGGGGAAGGGAAGGGCCCGCTGCGTGTCGCAAGAGAGCTGGTAGCGCGGCATTCTTACGCGTCCTTTGCCGGGACTATACCAATCCGTAAGAATGCAGGCCTGGGCATTCTGCCGGCCACTTTACGAAAATGTATAGCTGGGGCGAGGTCCCCGTGAGGTTTGGAGCGCAGGCTTGGCGCCGTCATTGCCAAGTCGAGGTAGCTCTCTCATGAATATGCGCGCCGCACCTGCCACCCTTATGCCGGCCATTCATCCGGTCAGCCTGCGGGTCAACACCTACCTGATCAATCTCGACCGTGCGCCATTGCGCAGGTTTCGAATGGAGCGCCTGCTGGCAAGCGTCGGCCTTGCCTTCGAGCGTGTGGCGGCGGTCGATGGCGCGGGACTGAGCCTGCCGCATTCGGGCTTCGACGAAGCGGCCTATCTCAGCCGGCACGGCCGCCGGCCGAACCCTTTCGAGATCGGCTGCTATCTCAGCCATGTCGAATGCGCCAGGCGCTTCCTCGCCAGCAATGCCGAGTTCGCGCTCATTCTGGAAGACGATCTCGATTTCGATGACGATCTGGCCGAGCTGCTCGACGCCGCCCTCGAGCATCAGGCGCGCTGGGACATCCTGCGTCTGTCCACCGTCAGCTCCGGGAAAAAGCACAAGGTGGAGCCGCTGACCGCGTCGCGCTCGCTTGCCATCGCGCTGACCCGCGAGAAGGGGTCCGGCGCCTATCTGATCAATCGCAAGGCGGCCGGGTGGATTGCCGGCGCGCTTCTGCCCATGTGCCTGCCCTATGATCTCGCCTTCGATCTGGAGTTCGATGAGGGGCTGAGCGCCTGCTTCGTCGAGCCGGCGCCGGTGAGCCAAAGGGCGGATCCCTGTTCCCAGATACAGGCAGGGCTTTCGGCATACCGGCTTGGCCGCCGCCGGCCATGGAGCGTCCTGCCCTATCGCACGGCCGCTGAGGTGCGCCGGTTTGCGCGCCGCTTGCGCCGTCTCGCGGCTTGGCGGGTGAGCGGCTAGAACCGCTCCCCCGGGGATGAGCGGCTAGAACCGCTCCCCCGGGGATGAGCGGCTAGAACCGCTCCCCTGGGGATGAGCGGCTAGAACCGCTCCCCCGGGGATGAGCGGTCAGGACCGCTCCCCCGGCATCAGCGGGAAGCTAACCGAAACGATGAGGCCGGGATGATTGTCCGCCATGGTGATATCAGCCGAATGCAGCTCGGCGATGGCCTTGACGAGGCTGAGTCCGAGGCCGCTTCCCGGTGTCGTGCGGCTCTTGTCTAGCCGGTAGAGACGCCGGAAGACCTTGTCCCTTTCGCCGGCGGGAATGCCGGGGCCGCTGTCGGCGACCGAGAGGACGGCGTGGCCGCCCTGGCGGCGGAGCGAAACTGTGATGTCGGTTCCGGCCGGGCAGTGGTTGATCGCGTTTTCCACCAGGTTGGCGATCATCTGCATCAACAGATCGCGGTCGCCCCAAACGAGCGCGGGACAGCGCTCCGCGATCGTCAAGGACTGGCGCGCATCTTCCGCGACATCGACATAGACTTCGGAAATCACGGCCAGCACGGCATCGATGTCGGTCGCCTGGAAACGCTCCTTGCGGGCGCCGGCCTCGATCTGGGAAATGCGCAGCAGCGCCTCGAAGGTGGCGTTGATCCGGTCGCTCTCGTGTCTCGCTTCGTCAAGCAGAGCCGAAACATCCGCCTGCCGGTCATTTCCAGCCACCGCGGCATCCAGCGTCAGGCGCAACCGGTTGAGCGGCGTCTTCAGATCGTGGGCGATATCGGCACTCACCTGCCGCATGCTCTCGACCAATCTCTGCAGCCGCTCCAGCGCCGCGTTGATCTGGAGCGCCACCATATCGAGATCGTCGCCGTTGCCGCTGATGGCAATGCGGGCGTCGAGCGCGCCGTGGGAGACGTCGTTCATCGTAAGGGCGACCCGGTCCAGCCGCGCCTGGGCGCGGACGGCGAGAAAGACGCCGCCGCCGATCGCGGTCGCCACGACGATCGCGGCGGCCCATTCGAAGCTCACCAGCACGATCCGCAGCATCTCGTCGACATCGTTGAAGTTTTCCGCCACCACCAGGCTGTAGGGGCCGATGGTCGACACCTGCATCCGATAGCGTTCATGCCCTTTCAGCCCGACATCCCTGGAGGTGACGGTATAGACGCCGTTCGGGATGCGGGGTGCGGCGAAATTGCCGGCAAGTTTGCGCCCGCCTGCATCGGTCAGCGAATAAAGCCCGTCGGAGGTCGATTGGAAGCTCGCATAATTGTTCAGCGTGTTGACCAGGTCTTCGGTGTCATTGGGTTCGTAGGTCGAGACGATCAGCGAATTCATCTCGCCCAGCGACTGTTCGAGATCGCGCGCAAGGCCGAGGCGCAGCATGTGATAGATGATCGCGCCGCTCAAGATGAAGGCGACGACGAAGAGCACGCCGAAGGTGACGGCAAGCCGGAACGGCGTGCTCCTGCGCAGGCTGGAGCATGATGCCGAAAAGTGTGCGCGGTTTTCGGACGACATCATGCTCTTACTCTTTAAATTGCGAACAGGATGGGCCTGAAATCATCCTGTTCGAGGCGCATGCAGGCTGTATCCGGTGTTGCGGACGGTGTGCAGAAGCGGGGCCTCGAATGGCTTGTCGACCTTGGCTCTCAGCCGGCTGATATGGGTCTCGACGACGCTGGTCTTCGGATCGAAGTGGAAATCCCAGACCCGTTCCAGCAGCATGGTCTTGGTGATGACCCGGCCTTCGCCGCGCATCAGCACCTCGAGCAGGGTGAATTCGCGCGGCTGCAGCTCGATCATCTGCCCGGCGCGGCGGGCCTCCCGGCGGATCAGATCGAGCTCGAGATCGGCAACCTTCAGCACCGTCCGCTGCTCCTGCACCGGCGGGCGGCGGCCAAGCGCATTGACGCGCGCCAGGAGTTCGGAGAAGGCGAAGGGTTTGACCAGATAATCGTCGCCGCCCGCCTCCAGCCCCTCGACCCGATCGTCGACGCCGCCGATCGACGTCAGGAACAGCGCCGGTGTGCCGACCTTGGCAGCGCGGAGTGAGCGGACGATCGCCAACCCGTCGAGGCCCGGAAGCATGCGATCGACAACGATGACGTCATAGGCCTCGCGCTGCGCCTGAAACAGTCCGTCGCGGCCGTCGCCAAACACGTCACAGACATGCCCTGCCTCGGAGAAGCCCTTGGCGATATAATCGGACGTCTTCGTATCGTCCTCGATAAGCAGGATTCGCATCAGCCCGATTGTTCCCGACTTGCCTGGATGGCGAGATTTAGCCGAGAGGACAGCTTGGCCACAACTTACCGATTGGTAAGGTGATGGGGGAGGGAGCGGCTTCAGACGCAACCGGGCGCCAATGGTTTCCCGCCGTTCCTTGGACGACGGCGACAAGCCGCGCCACGTCAAAGGCCGAAGCGTCCGCAAGAAAGCGGGATGAATGACGATCGTCGACGCCGCCGATCGATTTCAGGAACAGCGGCGATGTGCAACGAAACGCCAGGCGGAAGCCGCCGCCCGCCTATCAACGGCGGTGGGAACTGTCGGACAGAGGAGGAGAAGGCCATGAGCAAAAATAACTGGAAAGTCGGGCTTCGCGCCAAGCTGGAGCATCTCGTCGACGACTGCGTTGTGGCCGGGGCCAGGCAGCAGGACGTCTTCGATGCGATCATCAAGGAGATCGGCAATCTGCGCGCAGCCCTTGAGCGCGACCCCGATCCCGCGGACGACGAGGTGATAGAGGAACCTTCCAACGATTGGCCCGCGGCCGACAGGTGACTGAATCAGATCGCGAGGCGCACATGACCGCTGGGGGCGGGGGCTTATGGAACCAACTGGCGCCGCCGAAGGTTATAGTCTTGTCGCTTGGCAATCGGTTTAGCTCGACCTGCGAGACGCGATAGCCGGCGTATTTCACAATGGGGAATTGCTATGGAAAATGCAGGTATCGGCTGGATCGCCGCAATCATCATCGGCGGCATTGCCGGCTGGCTCGCCGAATTGCTCATGAAGAGCAACATGGGCGTGCTCATGAACATCATACTCGGTATTGTCGGCGCCATCGTCGCCAACTTTATCCTGTCGCTCTTCGGCGTCGCCCTGGGCGGCTGGCTGGGTTATCTGATCGCGGGCTTCATCGGAGCCTGCATCCTGATCGCCGTTGCCAGAATGGTCAGACGTACGGCCTGATGGAGCCGAGGCGGCCCGCCCGGCCGCCTTCATCACGCTCTCGGGTCGCGCTCACGCGCGGCTTGAGGCTGTGGCAGTCCCGTGTCATAGCGCGCCCCGCGAATTGCGTCGCAGCGACCGACCGTGACTGAATTCAGAAGAGACGATCGACAAATTGCTCGGTCTCCCACGTCCTGAGGAAATGCGCTTCCCGCGCAATCCAGCCGACAGTCTCGCTTCCCCATTCCTGCGCCCGGCTTGCATATTCGCCCATCAGCCAGATGTGGCGGACGATCACAAAGCGAAGGGCGGCTTCGAAGTCATCCGGAGTGATCGGCCGGACGGCTCGATAGCCTTCGACGAATGAGTCCCACATGGCGGTCGATTTCCGGCCAAAGGATACTTGCGCCCACAGGAAGACCGACAGGTCGTAAGCGAGGTATCCCCGACCGCCGTCGTCAAAGTCGAAAAATATGGCTTCACCGGCATCGTTGATACGCGCATTGAAGCCGTGGCAATCCCCATGGCAATGAGTCCAGGTCAGATCGGCGAAGGCTTCGATTGCCTTTGCGGTTCGCGCGGCGATGTTCTCAAGATCGCTGCGGACCTCGGCGTCTTCCACGATGCCGCTATCGCGTATTCGGGCGAGGGGGCGATGCAGCAAGTGTTCGAGGTCAAGCCGATAGAGCGCTTCATCCGGCGAAAATGTCTCGGCGGCATTGTGCATCAGGGCAAGCGTCCTGCCGTTGGCCGAGGCATCGCCGGCATCCATTGCAGACGGTTTGCGGCCGTCGATCGCCCGGAAGAGCACGCCTTGGCGGGCACCCTCTGGCGCGTATCCCTGAACGAACATTGCGCCCTCGCGTGTCGGAATGGACGCTGCGACCGGAACGCCCGATTGAGAAAGGTGCGCCAGAAATGCCGTTTCGGTCTTGACGTCGGCTGGACCGCGCGCGCGGCGGTGGGAAAGCCGGAAGACATAATGCTCGCTGTTGCCGCCGACGACGAGATACACATCGTTCAAGCCGCGTTGAAGCAATCGGCAGGAAATCGGCCCGGCAAGCGGATAGTGCTTGCTGATGAACTGTTCGACAGCCTCGACCTGAGGCGTCGAATAGAGCGGATCAAAGTCGAACATAGGCGCTGTCCGTAGGGCTTTGCGAGAGGGCTGTTTCCGACGTCGCCGGGGGCAGTCTTTCTCGGTGGCGAGGAGACCATGGAGCGGGCGCGATGTAAGCCCGTACGATTGCAATAAGCTGCTGATTGAATAAGGTGAATGGCGATATTAATAAAACTATGAGATGAAAAACGAAATGCTGGGTGTGCGATTTTTCAAGGAAAATCTTATTTCGATTTCTGTGCTTTCCATAATTTTAGGTCTGTCTGGATGCGTTACCACTAAGAACGGTATCGCTATGTCTGAGGATCATAGCCGAGCTCTGAGTGGAGAGCGGACAAAAATGGGCCAGTCCTACAATTTGAATGCAGACTGCACCGTTGCAACGATTGCCAAGATAAAATTGGTGCAAGCCCCGGCGCATGGGTCGGTTGATTTCGTCAAAGAGAATATTTTTCCAAATTATAGAGACGGCATCCGCGATAAATGCAACTCCAGGAAGTCTCTCGGCGTATCGGAATACTATACTTCCAAGAGCGGATATTTTGGACGTGACATGTATAAGGTGAGAGTGTCCTACGGGGAGGGAACCATCAAGGACGTTACCGTCAACATCAATGTCATCAAGAACTAGGGTGAAGCGTCCCATCCGTAAACTCGTTGCGATTTTGCTGGTCGTGTGGCTGTTGCCGGGAGTCCTCGCCGGCAAATCTGCTGTCGTCACCGGCCGAGGCATCAGGCTGGGCCTCTTGTGGAAAGTCTGAGCCCGCAGACCCAGCAAGCTCAACCGCCACAGCGGTGCTCCTTGCATTCAGCCGGCATCCGAACGCTGGCTTGCGGGGGAGGAAACACTTAATTTATCCACTCATTATTCCCGATCGACAGCAGATGGGCCATTGCATCGGTAATCACGTGGTTGTCGTAGGGTTTGGAGAAAAACCGGCTGCCGGTGGGGAGACTGCTCTCTTCGAGGATGGCTTCGCCGGATGCAACAATCAACCTGACGGGCGGCCACCGATCCCTGATGTAATGAGATAGCTTGATGCCATCCATCGTGCCGGGCATCTGAACATCGGTGAAGACCAGATCGACATCGTCTCGCGACTCGAGGATGCGAATTGCCTCGTCCGCATCACACGCCTCCAGCGCTTCGTATCCCGCAGAGAGCACCAGATCGACGGCACCCATCCGAATGATCATGCTGTCTTCGACGACCAGGACGACGGCTTTGCCATTTTTCATCGCTCACTCGGTCAAATTGGAGTGTGAACCTCGCGGGGCTCCGCTAGTGTAGCGCTTGGGAAGCCAATCGGTTCCTACGCGGCCGCAGAAATGTCGGTTTGCAAACCGGCGCTTTCCCGGTGGCTGATTGTGACGGCCGTGCCGGGGACGGTCCCGAGGCCAGCCTTTGGGGTCTGGCAAAGCTGAGCGAAGCAGGTACGAAGTTTGACTTTACCGCCGTAGGAGGTCGAGAGTCGCCGTTGCAGGCCCGCAATCGACATGACCCGGTGATGGGTGCCCGCGCGCTTCCTCCGGCTGGATCCGGCGGTGATGATGACGAATGTTCACTCTCTCGGAGCCAGGCCGTCGAGCAGGAAATCGAGGCCTTTGCGGAAGGCGCCGTCCCAATCATTGTCGAGCAGCAGGCGGGAACGTTCGATTGTCGGATAGTGTTGGCTGAGATCCGTCAGGCGCTGCTGCGCGGCGGCCCTGTCGTCGTCCGAGAGCTCGAAGTTCGCCCGGGTGATGGTGGCGCCGATCACATAGTTCCAGAGCGACCATATCGCGACGTTCAAATCCGCGTCGGCGACACCGGCTTTGGACAGGGTCTTGCCCAACAGTTCCAGGCGGCTGAGGATGTTCGGGCCGAGCGCCCGGCGCGGCAACAGCGATGCCGACCAGGGATGGCGCAGCATGCCAGCGCGCCAGTCTTCGAGCATATGGATGATTTCCCCGCGCCAGTCCTGAGGCGCGACGATCTCAGGCGAGCGGCGATATTCGAGCACCGCGTCGAGCGCCAGATCGAAGACCGCCTCCTTGTTGCCGACGTGCCAATAGAGGCTCATCGCGCCCGCGCCGAGGCGATCGGCGAGCTGGCGCATCTTCAAGCCGTCGAGCCCTTCGGCGTCCAGCAGTTCCACCGCGCTCGCCACGATCCGTTCCAGCGAGAGGGGCGCTTCGCCGCGCGGCTCCTGCCCGGGCCGAGGTGAGGCGACCGTCCGTCGAGACTGTTTGCTCTCAGCGCCGCTGCGTTTGGCTGCCATCCGTGTTCCCTAGTGATCAGAACGCCGATCTAAACCGACAATGCCAGGAATGTCGACCCTGACCGATTGACTCGTACAGCGTACGATGACATTGAATCGTACATTGTACGAGTCATTCAATCTTGCTGGCCGCGAGGGTCGTTCCTCGCAATCCCCAGATCCCGAAAGAAAAATCATGTCACGCGCAATCAATCATCTGCTTATCGGAGGGTTCATCATCATGACCATGGCAATTCCCACTGCGACGACAGCCAATGCGAAGGATCTCAAGCTTGAGATCGTCAATCCGAAAAACCTCTACGACCCGACGCCGAATGGCTACAGCACGGCGGTGATCGTGCCCCGCGACGCCAGGCTCGCCTATATCTCCGGGCAGGGCGGCCAGGACGGGACGGGAGCCTTATCGCCCGACTTCGCCGTCCAGGTGAAGCAGGCTTACGCAAATCTGCGCACCGCTCTCGAGGGGCTCGGCGCCAGGCCGGATCAGGTCGCCAAGCTCACGGTTTTCGTGGTCGATCATGACATGTCCAAGCTTGAGGTGTTGACCAGGAACGTCAAGGACATGTTCGGCGACGCACTGCCGGCGCAGACGCTGATCCCCGTTCCCAAGCTGGCGATCGACCCCATGCTCTTCGAGGTCGAAGCCGTCGTCATTCTGGAATAACGGCGGGGCGCAGGTGTGAACGACACGGACGTTCACCCCGCGCTCCGTCTATCCCGGTCCTGTTCCGAGGATCGACTCTGGCCGCCATCGGCAGCGGGCATGGCGGCTCAGGCCCGCTTCCGCCGCATCTGCGTGACGCTCCGCCAGACGGCCGAAACCAGGAAGTAGAAGGCGCCGAGGCCGGCATATCCGGCGATATTGGCAATGGACGGCGGTTCCGGCATGCGTGCCTGGGCGATGAAGAAGGCGCCTGCCACCGCGGATTGACCGCCGCTGAGGACCATGGCCCACTGGCCGCCATCGGTCTTCCAGCGCCGGACGGCGGTTGTAAGCTGCAGCAGCCCGGAAAAGATGGCCCACAGGCCAAAGACGCCGAGAACCCAGTTCATGCTCATCGTCAGCGCGACGATCACGGCAGCGGTCGTCACCGCGCTGACGATGACGTTGACCGCCTGGCTGCGGTTGTTTGCCAGGCCGCCATTGCGGGCTGCGTCGACCAGGTTGGCGGCGGCATCCCAGGCCGGATAGAGGATCAGCAAACCCGCCGCGAGGGCAGGCGACTGGCGCCCGACCGTCAAAGCCGCCGCCACCCAGATTGCGGAAAAGGCTGCGCGCGAGACATAGTAGAGCGTCAGCCACTGTTCCCGATCGCCAGACGCGATGGTGGTTTGATCATTGGCGGGGAGAATAGCTCTGGTCATTTTGTCTTCCTACTAGTTGGTAGTTTCACTGGTCATAGGAGTCGCTCCGGGCTTATGTCGCCGGAGATCTTATCGAGTGGCGGTCGGAGACAGGCGCTGCAAGGTGGGCGCCAGAATGGTGGCGAAGATCTCCGGAGCCCCATAAGCCCGGGCTGACAGCATGGCGCCATGGACGGAGGCCATGAAGGCCTCAGCCTCGACGCGCGGTTCGCTCGACAGTCTCAAGCTCCCGTCCTTCAAGCCTCGTTCCATCACCGAGGTCAGCCATGTCGAAGCAAAGCGGAAAAACGCCTTGACCTCGGCCGCGACCTCCGGCGGCAGCGCCGGCAGTTCGCTCGCCAGCAGGGCGCAGACGCAAAAAGGCCTGCTGGCGTCCTCGATGCACTGGGCCCAGTGGCCGGCATAGGCCTGGAGAAGCGCCAGCGGATCCCGCACCTGCTGCTCGAGGCCGGCGATACCCGCTTCGGCATCTTCGCGATATCGCACGACAAGCGTGCGCACCAGGTCGGTTTTGCTCGGAAAATGGTGATGGATGCTGGCCTTGCGAATCCCGACGACGGCAGCGATATCGGCATAGCTGAAGCCGTTATAGCCTCCGGTCATGATCAGTGCGCGGGCGGAAGCCAGGATCTCGTCGGACGTCGTCAAAAGGTTGCTCATGGCTTTTATCTACCTTCCAGTAGGAAGGCTGTCAAGCCAAATGCGGAATTTCTGCCATCCCCCTTGGTCGGAGCTTGACGGACTTCGCCTTGATACGGGCGAAAAGCGTTGGCGGCGTCGGTTGTAGCGACCGGCCTTGACTCGCCTCGAATACCCAGAACATAATCAGAACATCTAATATGCGGAATGGAGTTCTGGATGTGCGGCCGCGTCTACATCAAGACATCGCTTGAGGAACTGGTGCGCAATTTCGCCTTCGCAGAGCGCGGCGCGATCGATGCGCTTGGGAACCGATTTCCGCGCTATAACGGCGCGCCGACGCTGGATTATCCGATCATCATTCGCGACATGGTCCGCGAGCCGGATGTCATGGGGCCGGTGTTCGCCTCGGCGCGCTGGGGGCTGATGCCGGCATGGATGAAGCCGGGTGGCCGGCCGCCGCCGATCAATGCGCGCTGCGAGGGCATTGCCACCAATGGCCTGTTCCGCTCGGCTTACAGATCGCGGCGTTGCCTGGTGCCGATCAACGGTTTCTTCGAATGGAAGGATATCTTCGGCACGGGCAAGAACAAGCAGCCCTATGCGATCGCCATGGCCGACGGCTCGCCCTTCGCGCTCGCCGGCATCTGGGAGATATGGAAAGATCCTGCCGGCATCGAGATCCGGAACTTTGCGATCGTGACCTGTGAGCCGAATGCGATGATGGCGCAGATCCATGACCGCATGCCGGTCGTCCTGCACCGCGAGGATTACGAGCGCTGGCTGTCGCCGGAGCCTGATCCGACCGACCTGATGAAACCGTTCCCGGCGGAGCTGATGACCATGTGGCCGATCGGCCGCAATGTGGGTTCGCCCAAGAATGACACGGCTGACATCATCGATCCGATCGACCCCGATCCGGAACCGACGCTGATCTGAATTCACCGGCTCGGGCGGGAGCCATCCATCAACGATGCGGTCAAAGAGATACCTCGCGAGAGGACAGGACGACGCATGCCAGAACAAATCACATGGAAATCGTGGGAACATGTCAGTGGCCGAGAAATCAAATACAAATGGCGGCACGCCTGGAAGGAGAAAGCCGGCGACGATTACGTCGCTTTTGACGGCGATACCCAGATCGGAAGGATATTCCGGTCACAGGCAGGCGGCGGGATCGATAATCGCTGGTTCTGGATCGTGGCGGCTGACGGCAGCCATCGATTGGATTGGCCATCGGCCGGATACGAGGACAGCGCCTATGTCGCCTCGAGGCGGCTGGAAATGATCTATGAGAGCATCAAGAGCGGGAAATCAAGGATGGTGCAGCCATGAGCATTGAAGGCCATTCGAGCGCGCCCGGCGCCAATGAGATCGTCGAGCATTATTGCGAGCACCGGCTTGCCGACGGCACACGCTGCAAGGAATGGGGAGGCTGGGGCCACAGCCCATCCCCGGCCGTGCCGACGCGCTGGTGGTGTTGGGAACATTTCCCGCACAAGACATTCGAACAGGAACAGGCGCTCAGGCGGAAGCTGGAGGCGGCCGGGAAAATCATCCACTGAAGCTGGCTGATGATCCCGCGTTGAAGCGGAAAGCAAAGCCTCTGCCGTCAGCCGTCGGTCGAGACGGTGAGGGATTTCCACGCCTCGATCTCCTGCTGCAGGCGAGCGATCCTGTCCGACACGTGGCTGAGGGCGTCGCTGCCGAGCAGAAGCTGCGGCGGCGGATTATCGGATTCGACCAGCTCCAGCACCGCCGCCGCCAGTTTGGCGGGGTCGCCGAGTTGCTTGCCGCTGACGGCCTGTCGCGCCTGGCGTATCGGATCGAAAAGGGCGTCATAGTCGGCGATGGACCGCGCTGTGCGCACCATCGATCGTCCGGCCCAGTCCGTCCGGAAGGAGCCGGGGCAAAGGGTCGTCACATGGACGCCGAACGGAGCCATTTCCGCACGCATCACCTCCGATATGCCTTGAAGCGCAAATTTGCTGCCGCAATAATAAGCGATGCCGGGCATGGTGATCATGCCGCCCATCGAGGTGACGTTGACGATGAACCCGCGGCGTCGCGCGCGAAACCGTGGCAGAAATGCCTTGGCAACGGCGACGGCGCCGAACACGTTCACGTCGAACTGCCGCCGCATCTCTTCGATCGGCGACTCCTCGAGCACGCCCTCATGGCCGTAGCCGGCATTGTTGATCAGCACGTCGACGGGCCCATGCTCCTCCTCCGCCTGCCGGACGACATCATCGATACGGTCGAACGCGGTGACGTCGCAGAGGACCGGCCGCAGGCCAGGCAGGGTTTTGGCGAGCGCTGTGCGCGAGGCTTGCGAGCGCATGGTGCCGATCACCCTGTGGCCGGCCTGAAGAGCCGCAGACGCGATGGCCAGCCCGAAGCCGGAATTCGATCCGGTGATGAAAAAGGTCTTTCGTGACATCGGCAAACATTCCTTGATTGAGGATGGGATTTGACAAATAGTATGAAGAACCCGGTGCTTCGATTGCGGATTCTCTGAACATGTTGCCAAATCCTATGCCTGGCGATCGCGACCGATCGAAGCGGCGAGAGATGGTCGCGCTGGCCGGAGGTCTCGCGCCGCGTCACGGATATAATCCGACCGCGCTCAATTCCGTCCGCATCTTGCGCACCGAAGCCGTGCTCCACGACATCCCGGTGCTCTATAAGCCCGGCGCGGTTTTCGTCTTGCAGGGCAGCAAGCAGGGCATGCTCGAAGGCGAGGTCTTCCTCTATGATGAGGAGCATTATCTGGCGGTGTCGCTGCCTGTCCCGTTTCGGATGACGTCGACGGCCAGTCCCGAGCGGCCATTGCTGGCGGTCTATGTCGAGTTCGATATGCAGATGGCAGCCGAGATCGCGCTGCAGGTGGAACAGCATGCCGAACTGCCGGGCGACGAGCCGAGAAGCCTCGTGTCGAGCAGGATGGATGGCGATATCGAGGATGTCCTGCTGCGCCTGCTGACGGCGCTACGCAGCAGCGTTGAGATTGCCGTGCTTGGCGCCGGCCTTCTGCGCGAACTGCATTCTCGGGTCCTGGTCGGTCCGCAAGGCGGCGCAATGATCGCCGCCCTCCAGCAGAAAGGCAGATCCGGAAAGATCATCCGGAGCCTGGCCTGGTTGCGGGAAAACTATGGCCTGGAGATTGCCGTCACCGATCTGGCAAGAGAGGTGGGCATGAGCGTTCCCTCCTATCATGTCCATTTCAAGGATCTGACCGGCAACAGCCCAATGCAATATGTCAAAGCGATGCGGCTTCACGAAGCAAGATTGATGATCGCGCGCCGGACGAGAACGATCGCCGAGGTCGCGGCTTCGGTCGGCTACGCCAGCCCGGCGCAGTTCAGCCGCGACTTCAAACGGCATTTCGGGCGCACCGCCTCGGAAGAGATCAAGTGGGTCCAGCGCCACCTCGGCGAACCGAGTGACGATCGCGGCTAGGCCATGGGATCGGCCGCCTGCGCAGCGGCGGTCAGCGGGCAGGCGGGATACCGGCGCCGCCGATGGCGACGTGAGGATTCATGCGCCCGACGGTGCGACGGCCCGCAACGCAGTCCTGACGATCGCATCGCCGAACTCCGGCGAGACCGGGCGATGGCCGACCAGCAGCCGGAAGAAGACCGGTCCGTAGATCATGTCGAGCAGCGCCTCCATATCAGGCGGCGCCACGATCTCTCCGCGAGCCAGAGCCTGCTCCAGGATGACACGACCGGCGTTGCGGCTCGACAGGATCACCCGATTGCGGAAGGCCTTGGTGAATTCGCTTTCCGGATCGGCGGCCGCAAGTGCCATGGTGATCTGCCGCCCGCGCGTGCTCGCAAAGGCCGTCACCAATCCGCTCATCTGCGCGCCGAGAGCCGCCTGCGCAGTGGCCCCTCCAACCTCCGTTTCCGGGAGCCGGTTGACCAGAAGAGCGGCCATCGCCAGTTCCTGCGCATTGGCCCAGGATCGGTAGATCGTCGGCTTGCCGACACCGGACCGCGCCGCCACGGCTTCGATCGTCATGCGGCCGAAACCTTCGGCCATCAGGATTTCATGGGCGGCCTCCAAGGCGCGCCTCTGCGCGGCAGCGCTTGGCGGCCGCCCTCTTTTCCTAGGTGTTGCACTGCGCTCTTGACTCATATCATTACGATACGTAACGTTATTAAAGAAACCAGTCAAGGAGGATCATCCATGCCGAGTTTTGCCCGAAAAGTGAGCGCCTACTTCATCGTCAAGGATGCGGCACGCGCCATCGACTTCTACAAGGAGGCGTTCGGCGCCACGGAAGTCTTCCGCATGACCGATCCTTCGGACGGGCGGATCGGCCATGCCGAGCTGCGTTTCGGAGAGACGCTGATGATGTTGGCGGACGAATATCCGGACTTCGGCGCCCTTTCTCCCGATACCGTCGGAGGCTCGCCGGTAACCTTCCACATGGACACGGCGTCGACCGACGCCGCACTGGTCCAGGCGCTGTCGGCCGGGGCGACGATGTTGCGCCCGGCGACCGACCAGAGTTTTGGCGAGCGGGTGGCCCAGGTGCTTGATCCCTTCGGCCATCGCTGGATGTTGTCGCAAACCATCGAACAGGTCACGCCCGAGGAGATGCAACGCCGCTGGAACGAGGACATGTCGGCATGAGCGCCGCCGCGACGAGATGAGAGAAAATGACGGTTGTGGCTAGAGATCGCCGACCTGAATCGGATTTGCAGCCTTGGAAATCCCACCGATTCAAGACAAGATCATCTCGCTCTAGCGGGGGGACCCTGATGGAAAACCACGAGCCGTTTTTACGCGAGGCGATCGCGCTCTCGAAATCCGCGATGGAACGCGGCGACGAACCATTTGGCTCGGTGCTGGTGAAGGACGGCGAAGTCATCCTGCGCGCCGAAAACAGCGTCTTCACCGGCCACGATATGACGAACCATGCCGAGATGAACCTGGTTAAACTGGCCGCACAGCACTACGACACGGCGTTTCTCGCTGACTGCACGCTCTACACCAGCACCGAGCCCTGCGCGATGTGCTCCGGGGCGATTTACTGGTCGGGCATCGGGCGCATGGTGTTTGCCTGCTCGGAAACGCGGCTTGGCGAGATCGCCGGGATCGGCTTGAACGTGCCGAGCCGGGCGGTGCTGCAAACCGGCGCGCGCACCGTCACCGTGGTTGGCCCGACGAACCTCGAAGACGAAGCCGCCGACGTCCATCAACAATTCTGGCCGAAGCATCTGGGCAAGGCTTAGAGCGCCTGCGTCCTTTGACGCTCCCTCTCGGTCACAATCATGGGCACAATTGAAGCCCAGATAGCAGTGATCTGCATGCTCGCCATTGATAGTCGAGCGCTGGCGCTGTAGCGTCCGCTTCGCAATCCGGACGAACGAAACAGGAGGCTCTTATGCCAACAGGTACGGTTAAATTCTTCAACGACGACAAGGGCTTCGGCTTCATCACGCCTGAGGGTGGCGGACAGGATGTGTTTGTTCACGTCTCTGCCCTGCAACGCGGCGGTTCGCTCCGCGAAGGCGATAAGGTCAGCTTCGAGGTCGGACAGGACCGCAAGACCGGCAAGTCCAAGGCTGAGAACGTCTCGGTCCTCTGACCGGGCGGCAATGCCGACTATTGAGGGGGCGTTCGCCCCTTCAACTGCCCGGGAAACTGGCCGTAAGCGGTCAGAATGGCCTTGATCAGGCCCGGGAAGCGTTCGTCGAGCTCCGCGCAGCGGGTTTGATTGAGCATCTCCACACCCTGGCGCTCGCTGACGATCAGCCCCGACTCCCGCAATACCTTGAAATGATTCGACAGCGACGACTTCGGGATGACGCGCTCCCCGAACTCCGCGAGGGCAGAACACGTCCTGCCGCAGGCAGCACCGGCAAGCTGCGCGAAAATTGCGGCGCGCTCCGGATCGGCAAGCGCATAGAGAATCGCTTCGGGCCGGATGTCCTCTAATGCTGGGTGAAAGAGCGGTCGCATAAATTTTATATAGCCGCACTTGACATCAAGATCAATAGTTCCGAATTTCTGAACTACGGAACAAGGCCGCCACTCCCGACGGCCGTCCGAGTCAAAAGGAATTCGATATGGCTAAGCTCACGGGAAAGGTTGCCGTGGTCACCGGCGCCTCCAAAGGGATCGGCGCTGCGATTGCCAAGGCTTTTGCGGCAGAGGGTGCACAGGTGGTGGTGAATTACGCTTCGAGCAAGGCCGGAGCGGACGCCGTGGTTGAGGCGATCCACGCGGCCGGCGGCAAGGCCATCGCGGTCCAGGGCGATGTTTCGAAAGCCGAACAGGCACAGGGACTGGTCGATGCTGCGGTCAAGCAGTTCGGCAAGCTCGACGTGCTGGTCAACAACTCCGGCGTCTATGAATTCGCGCCGATCGAAGAGGTGACCGAGGAGCAGTATCGGCGCATCTTCGACGTGAATGTTCTGGGCGTTCTGCTGACCTCCCAGGCAGCGGCCAAGCATCTCGGCGAGGGCGGCAGCATCATCAACATCTCGTCGGTGGTCACCAGCCTGGCGCCGCCGGCCTCTTCGGTCTACACGGGCACGAAGGGCGCCGTGGAGGGCATCAACAGCGTGCTTGCCAAGGAGCTCGGCCCGCGCAAGATTCGGGTCAACGCCATCCTGCCCGGGATCGTGGAGACCGAAGGTACGCACACCGCCGGCGTCATCGGCTCGGATTTCGAGCAGACCTTGGTGGCCCAGACGCCGCTCGGCCGCACCGGCCAGCCGGACGATATCGCCGGCGTCGCGGTCTTCCTCGCTTCCGACGATGCCCGCTGGCTGACCGGCGAGCGATTGGCCGCCAGCGGCGGTTTTCGCTGATCGTCCAATGCCCGCGTGCGCAGTGATGGCGCACGCCGACACCAATGCAGAAAGGAAACGCCAGAGCATCGCCCTGGCGTTTCGGTTCAGGCCACCAGGCCCTTGGTCAGTTCCAGCGCCTGCCGCTCGAACAGCCGGCGATAGATGCCGTCCTTGAGCCGGATCAGCGCCTGATGGTCGCCCTCTTCGACAATCTTGCCCTTGTCGAAGACCAGCAGCCGGTCCAGCGCCCTGACCGTCGACAGCCGATGGGCGATGACAAGCGTGGTGCGGCCGTGCATCAGCCGTTCCATCGCCTGCTGGATCTGCACTTCGCTCTCGCTGTCGAGGCTCGAGGTCGCCTCGTCCAGGATCAGCACCGGTGCATCGGCCAGGAAGGCCCGGGCAATGGCGACACGCTGCCGCTCGCCGCCAGACAGTTTGACGCCGCGTTCCCCCACCATCGTCTCATAGCCCTTGGGCAGGTCCATGATGAAGTCGTGGGCGCTCGCCTGTTTCGCCGCCTGCTCGATCTCGCGCCGCGAGGCGTTCGGCCTGGAATAGGCGATGTTTTCCGCCAGCGTGCGGTGGAACAGGATGGGCTCCTGCTGCACGATGGCGATCTGGCCGCGCAGGCTGGATTGCCTGACCCCTGCTATATCCTGCCCGTCGATGCGGATCGCACCCGACTTCACGTCGAAGAGGCGCTGGATGAGCTTGACGAAGGTCGTCTTGCCCGAGCCCGAATGCCCCACCAGACCCACGCGCTCACCCGGCTTGATGGTGACCGAAAAGTCCTCATAAAGCGGAGTGGGATGCGCGCCATACTGGAAGGTGACGCGATCGAAGACGATCTCGCCCTCGCCAATCCTGATCGGCGTGGCGTTCGGCCTGTCCTCGATGCCGAGCGGCATCTTGTCGAGCAGCACCAGCTCTTCCATATCGTTGACGGCACGCTGCAGGTTGCGGATGTCCTGGCCGACATTGCGCAGATAGCCTTGCAGAACGAAGAACATCGCCAGCACGAAGGTGATGTCGCCTGGTGTCGCCAGCCCCTTTTGCCACATCACCAGGCCCGTTCCCAAAATGCCGGCCTGCATGGAAACCATCATGAAGCCCTGGATCGTGCCGCTCAATGTGCCGCGCTTCCATGTCCGCCGCGTGCGGCTGTCCCATCTGGCGAGCACATGGCTCAGCCGCCGCTCTTCGCGGCTCTCGGCGCCGAAGGCCTTGACCACCGCATTGCAGCTGATGGCATCGGCCAGCGCACCGCCGAGCTTGGTGTCCCAGGCATTGGCAAGCCTTGCCGCCGGCGACACGAAACCCATGGAAAGCGCCACGGTCACGCCGATATAGACGAGGGACCCGAAAGCGACGATCAGGCCCATCACCGGCCAATAGCTGCCGAGCACGATGCTGGCGCCGACCAGCATGACGATGGACGGCAGCAGGGCGACCAGCAGCAGGTCGTTGAGCGCGTCGAGCGCCCACATGCCGCGGGTGATCTTGCGCACCGTCGAACCGGCAAAGCTGTTGGCGTGCCAGTCGGTGGAGAACCGCTGCACCTTGTGGAAGCCGTCATTGACCACATCCGCCATGGTGCGCAGCGTCAGCCGGATGATGCCGTTGAAGATGAACCAGCGCAGCGCCACGCTGGTCAGGCCGAGCGCCACGACGATGACGAAGGCGCTGAGCGCACCATCCGCCGCATTGCCGCCGGCAATGGCATCGACGATCCGGCCGGAGAAAACCGGCACCATGACTTCGGCCAGCGTGCTTGCAATCACCAGCACGATGATCGCGCCGACCAGGACAGGCCGATGGCGCCAATGATGAAAAACAAAGCCGAGCACATGGCGATAAGCATCGGCGCGGAAATCGAGCTTCTTGCGAGTCATTTTAATCGCTCGGCCCCGTTTCGGCGGCCGGTCCTCAAAATAGAGAGTTGGATGGCACAGCCCAAACGGGAGACAAACTGATCCCGTCAGATCAAATTGGGCTGTGAGGGAAGTGAAACCGCATGGCGCGCGCTTAAGGCGGGCCGCGAATGGAAATGACCTACTGTCGGGACATTCCGCACGGGAAGACTTCGATGATTGCTAGTGTCATGCAACGCCTCCCTTGTGTTCGATCTGAAACGGTGACCATTTTGTAGCGAATGAGATTGCCGTTGCCAAGCGGGTTTTTACAACCTTACGGAAAGTGATGCGCAAACGACACAATTGGGGGACTGGGAAAAGGTCATAGATACGCGCAACGATCACTGCGCCCCACGGGATTTCCGCATTTCGGCATCGCGCCACTGCTGCCATTGCTGCCTCAGCTTGCTCCGGGACATGCCGATGGCTTCATCGAGAATCTCGACTTTGAGGATCCGTTCGGTGCGGAAATGGCGGAAGGCTTGTTTCGATTGGCACCAGGCGATCAACAGGCTGTGCGTGTTGGCATAGCCGAGAAGCACAGGCCAGACGATGCGGCGGGTGATCGTTCCATCCGCCGCGCGATAGTCGAGTTCGAGCTTGCGGCCCTCCCTGATCGCCAACCTCAGCGGACGCGTATCGCGTGTCGCATCGCCGCCGACGACATCATCCAGTTTGATGCCGACGGCAGGTTGGTCAATATAGGGAAGAAGATCCTGCGGCATGACCGATGTGATCTTCGCCATCACATCGCCGGCGGCATTCCGCATGGCCGCGTCATTCAACCTTGCCACCATTTGAACGCCGAGCACGACGGCCTCGATCTCGTCGGGCGTCAGCATCAGGGGCGGCATGTCATATCGGCGATCGAGGACGTAGCCGAACCCCGCTTCGCCCTCGATCGGAACACGCTGGGCCATCAGGTGTGCGATATCGCGGTAGACGGTTCGCCGCGCGACCTCGAGTTCCCCCGCAAGCTCGGACGAGGTCACCGGGCGGCTCGACCGTCGAAGAATCTGGATGATCTGAAAAAGCCGATCCGCTTTTCGCATGCCTGATGACTCCTGCTGCCACAACGCTGTCAGCACGGCTATGGCACAAAAGCAAGGAAAGAGACGCCGCACAGCCAAGGAGAAGATCATGAAGTTCGCATCCACCCGCCTTATTGCCGCGGATATCACAGGCATGGTGGCCTTTTATGAGCTGGTGACGGGCTGCCGCGCCGACTGGCTTGCACCCGTCTTCGCCGAGATCGTCACCCCCGGCGCGAGCCTCGCAATCGGCAGCGCGCAAACCGTGGCCTTGTTCAGCGAGGGCAGTGCGGAGCCCGGCGCCAACAGGACAGCCATTCTCGAGTTCATGGTCTCGGACGTCGATGCGGAATTCGCGCGGCTCAAGGACCAGGTCACGGTCGTGCACGCACCCAAGGATTTGCCATGGGGCAACCGGACGATGCAGATTTCCGATCCCGAGGGCACACGCGTCGCCCTCTATACACCCGTCACCGACGCCGTGAGACGCCGTTTCGCCGGCCGTTGATCGGCCGACGCTGATGGGGCCGGAGCTTTTGTTTGAGGAAGTTCCGCCCGCAGACGACCGCAACCAGCGCGGCGCGTCGGCTGCTTCCGGCCCGAACCGGTCATGGGCCGTCGCTCGCCGCGAAACTCCAACTTTTAGAGTTTTGCGGCGAGCATCCTTGAACGCGGGAAAGACCGGAGTATCGCATAAGCCAGGATTTGTGCGGCGAACCATCCCGTGGAAGGGCAACTCCGGCCTATAGTGGCTTTCGGAAGAACACGACGCGCTGTGTCTCCTCAAATCCTAATGCGGTATGGAGCGCATGGCTGGCGGAATTCTCTATCGGCGCGTCAGAGCCAAACTCAACACACCCAAGCGACTTACCCCAATCGGCAACGGCATTGCAAAGCAGCCGTGCGATACCCTTTCGCCTGTCAACGGGCCTGATATAAATCCCTTCGAGGAATAGAACGGGCGAACTGCTGCATCCATTCACATAATCACGTCGCAAAGTGGCCTCAGCAAACCCGACAGCTTCATTCGCAGCATTTCGAGCGATGAACGCGACGGCGTCTCCACTTTCTGAAAGAAATGCCCGGCCCAACTCAGCGCGATGATATTCGAGCGAGTGATGCGGCCACAGCGCAACGCGAAGTTCCGCCCACGGCTCAACATCTTTTATGGTCCCAATCGCGATAATCGATTCCATAGTGAGGTTCTCTTTTGTCGCGAAATTCCCGATTAAAGCGACAGTTGTTTTCCTGACTTTTGCAACGTCGCAGAATAGACGGTTTTGCGATGCCGGCAATGTCCGGCATTGGCGCAAATCCGCCGTGATGCTTCGGCCGCTCCCGACCCTTCGCGCACTTGCCTTGGGAGCACGGCGACCGTTCGTGCGGATCGCAAACCAATTGCAATTTGAAATCAGTCGAGCTATTTTACCGCATGCGCGGATGTGCCCTTTAAGGAAAGGAAGTGGCATGGCTAAGCTCGTGTTCGGAATGAACCAGTCGCTGGACGGCTACGTCGATCATACGGAATTTGGGCCAAGCCCGACGCTCTTTCGCCACTTCGTCGAGGGGACCGAGCGGCTGGCGGGCAGTGTCTACGGCCGCCGGATGTATGAGATCATGCGTTACTGGGACGACGATCAGCCTGAATGGGGGGCAGACGAACAAGCCTTCGCGCAAGCGTGGCGGAAGCAGCCAAAATGGGTGGTCTCACGCTCGCTGACGTCGGTCGGCCCCAACGCCACGCTTGTTACGGGTGATCTCGAGACCGCGATCCGCAAGTTGAAGGCCGAGCGTGACGGGGAGATCGAAGTTGCGGGCCCGAACCTGGCGCGAAGCCTCACCGAACTCGGCTTGATCGATGAGTATCAGATCTACCTGCACCCCGTCGTGCTTGGTCACGGCACGCCCTATTTCGCCGCACCGCGGCCGCCGCTTCGCCTTATGGCCCATGATCGGATCGACGAGAATGTGATCCGCTTGACCTACGTCCCTGCCTGATCGCCCGGCTCGCCGGGCGAAATCCGATCGGGTCAGGGGTGGACCCAGCGCGAGGAGGTGAGGGCGCCGAGATTGTCATAGGCAAAGACCGCGCGCCGGTTGTAGCCATGGCGCAGCTGGAACCAGTCGAGCGTCTCGGCCCGGAATATCAGCACGCCGAAGAAGGCCCGTCCGTCGGCGTCTGCGACCGTACGCTCGCTCGCCGGCCGCTCCTCGATGTCGTCGCCCGGCGGCCCGCCCATATAGGTGCTGCGCGTCGATGGCGGCAGCAGGCTCCAGGCCTCGGCCGCGCGTTGGCTTGCCGGTCCATGGAGTTCGGCCGATCCCTGAAGGCGAAGCTGCACTTTTAACTGCGGGCCGAAGCCGAGGATGGCGACCGAAGGGTTGGCCGATATTTCCTGCCATTTCGGGCTTCTGACATCGGTATGGATTTCCAGGATGCGCCGCGCCGCATCCGCGCGCCGCAGCACGACCATGCGAGCCTGCGGCCGGCCGCCGGCATCGACCGAACACAGGTTCAGGTAGCGGAAGGCCGACTGCGGATCGGCAGTTGCGCCTTCGAGTTCGGCCCAGGCTGACGCATCGACCTCGGCGAGGGTCACCGTGCCGCCTCCGCCTTGGCATTCCTTGTCTCGCCGTCTTTGACGATCCAGCAGCACATCGCTGTTCTCCCCCAGCGTTGAAAGCTATCCCGATCAGACAGACCGGGTCAGGCCGCCGTCGATCTTGAGGCTCTGGCCGGTGATATAACCCGCCCCTTCGGAAACCAGGAAGGAAATCGTCGCGGCCACTTCGGCGCTGGTGCCGTAGCGCTTCATCGGCACGCTGTCGCGGCGCTCCTCCGTCGCCGGCAAGCTGTCGATCCAGCCCGGCAGCACGTTGTTGATGCGGATGCCGTCGCCCGCAAAGGTATCGGCGTAAATCTTGGTGTAGGCGGCAAGCCCGGCGCGGAAGACGGCCGAGGTCGGGAACATTGCCGACGGTTCGGCCACCCAGGCGGTGGAGATATTGACGATCGCGCCCGACTTCTGCGCCTGCATGATCGGCGTGACCAGGCGAACCGAACGGATGACATTCATCAGATAGATGTCGAGGCCGGTATGCCACTGTTCGTCGGTGATCTCGGTGATCGGTGCACGGGGCCCGTGACCGGCGCTGTTGACGAGGGCGTCGATCCGGCCCCACTTTTCCATGCAGGCGTCGACCAGGCGCTTCAGGTCGTCGTTGGACTGGTTCGAGCCGGTCACGCCGATGCCGCCAAGTTCGTTGGCCAGCGCCTCGCCCTTGCCGGACGAGGAGAGGATGGCGACCTTGAAGCCGTCGGCCGCCAGCCGCCTTGCCGCCTCCGCACCCATGCCGCTGCCGCCAGCCGTAATGATCGCTACCTTTTCTACTGCCATCGTCGCCATCCCTGCTCGGTTTTACGCCCATTGCCGGGCCTTGATCCTTCGAATACCATGCGCCTTCAATGAGAGCGAACCAGTTTTCCTGAAATATCCCTGTAGAAAAACTATCGAATGTCCATCGGCAATCTCCCATCCCTCAACGCTCTCAGGGCCTTCGATGTGGCGGCGCGGCATCTGAACTTCCGGCTCGCCGCCGAAGAACTCGGCGTGACGCAGGGCGCGGTCGCCCAGCATGTGCGCGGGCTGGAGGCGGAACTCGGGGTGACCTTGTTCGAGCGCCTGCCGAAATCCTTGGCGCTGACGGGCGAGGGGCGCAGCTATGTCGCCGACGTCAGGCGCGCCTTCGAACTGCTTGCCAATGCCACCGCCAACCTGAAGCCGCAGCCGGTGAAACTGACCGTCAGCACGACGCCGACCTTCGCCTCGAAATGGCTGATACCGCGCCTGCCGGACTTTACCGCCAAACATCCCGGCCACGACCTGCACATCCTCGCCACCGATCGAATCTCCAGCTTCCAGACGGATGGCGTCGATCTCGCTGTCCGCTACGGCACGCCGCCCTTCGGTCCCGGCCTTGCCGCCGAGCTGCTGTTCGAGCAGGACATCATTGCGGTCTGCAATCCGGGCCTCGTCCCGGCAGGCCGCGAGCCGCGCAATGCCGGTGAACTCACGCGCCACACCCTGCTGCACGACGTGCACAATTTCTGGCCGGAATATATCGACCGCTTCCTCGGCGGCGGCGATCCCACGCTGTTTCGCGGCATCAGCTTCTCCCAGACATCGCACGCGATCGAAGCCGCGATCGCCGGACAAGGCATCGCCATGGCGACCCGGGCTTTCGTCTCGACCGATATCGAGGCAGGCAGGCTGCGGCAGGTCTTCGATGGCGTGCTCAGAGCGCGGGCGGGCTTCTATCTGGTGAAGCCGCGCTACCGGAAGTCGGAAGCGGTGGACAAGCTTCAGGATTGGCTATGGTCGCAGGTGCAGAGCTGACTGTCTGCTCATCTTCCGTCAGTCGCCACATGTTCGGCAAGCGGCCGCATGGGGAAGGCAACACACCAGGCGACAGGCACCAACCCCGTCATTTCTTTTCCTCCCAGTATCTTTGCCAGAGGTCGAGCCTGGGTTTCAGCGTATCGGCTCCGAACGTCGCGCCGCGATTGGTGAAGTCGAAGACCCTGCCGACGGATGGGTCGTGGTGAGGCCATCTTGGCCATGAGCCGCCATTGGGGTCACCGCTCGTTGCAAATTGAACCCAGTAGGCACTCGCCAATGTGGCCATGGCCCAGTCGGCCGGTGTAACCTTGTCTTTCACCAGGGCGTTTGGGATGTTGAGCGTATAGGGAATTTCGAAGCCGTGCAGAGTGCCTTTCCATGTCGGATCGTTGCGGAGAGCCTCGGCGACATAGGAGAAACGATACCACCACGTCGGTTGACCCGCGCGGATCATCTCGTCAGCGAGATGGCGAGACGGTTCGACAAGTGTTTTGTCGGCCAGAACCTGCTGCTTCAGCTCATCGAGGGCCTCTTGGCCTGTGGGATCATAGAGCGTCCGGGCTTCGGCCGCATGGTTGCCGAACAGCGCGAAGAGATCGTCTTTCGTCGCGGCCTCACCGATACCGAGATCACGACTATTTGCCCCGACGATGACCGGAACCGGCGCTTGACGGCCTGCCGCAAAAGCCGCTTCCGGCGTTTCGAGCAAAAACCGTCCGTCAAGAATCGAGCCGGAGATGCCGATGACCGGCTTGCCTGTCGACATTCCCGCCATCACCTCTGGTGCCGATGCGCCTTCGGTCAGTTTTTCCGCAGGCAGCGCCCGAAGGGCCTTGAGAGCGTCGGCATCGCGACCATTGATGCCAAGAGAAGCCGCATAGTCCAAGGCGGTTTTCTCTGCTTCTTTCAACGGTGACAAGGGAGTGCTCTGCGCACGCGCGGTCGGGAGACCCGGTGACTGGAGAATGGCGCCGCGGAAAAGCCCCCGTGATAACGGCGATATCATGTGCGCCATCACCGAGCCGCCACCGGCCGACTCGCCGAAGATCGTCACTTTCTTCGGATCGCCGCCGAAGGCTTCGATATTTTGCTGGACCCATTTCAAGGCTGCAAGCTGATCCATGTAGCCATAGTTGCCGACGGGCTCGTCGGGGGATTCCTTTATCAGCGCCGGATGGGCAAAATAGCCGAGCCGCCCCATGCGGTAGTTCATGCTGACGAACACGACTCTGCGGGCGGCCAGCTGACCACCGGGATATTGAGGGGTGTTTCCATGAACAAGAGCGCCGCCGTAAATCCAGACCATCACCGGGAGCGGTGTTTTGGAGCGCTTGGCGGGTGTCCAGACATTGAGCGTCAAACAATCCTCCGACTTCGGCAGGTCGTCGGTCTGCATGCAGGACGGACCGAAATCGCGGGCATCCCTGGTCCCGCTCCAGGGCTTCATCGGTCGGGGATTTCGCCATCTCAGATCACCGACCGGTGGCGCCGCATAAGGAATGCCTTTGAAACTGACGACTGAGCCCGACCTCTCACCCTTCAGCGTTCCGCTGTCGATTGTAACGGTGTCGTCCGCCGCACCCAAGCGTGGCGCGAAAGTCATCTGACAGGATGCGATCGCGAAAAAGAGCAGAAACTTGTGACTGCGTTTCACAAACACTGCACCCTCCAACCGCCAGGTTCAGGGTAAAATACTCCGATAGAGCGGCATCGAACAGCCTCCATCCGACGTCGACCAAAGTCCGGAAGCGGCAGGCATCGTCGGTATCGCCTTCAGCCCTGAAGGCTCGCGCCACGCTTCATTCGCCGATACCCCCGACAAGCTCCCATATATCGACCTTCTCGGCCCGTCCCTTGATCTGCACCAGGCCGAGCGGGCGAAGCTCGAAGCGATCGGCCACAGTGTCGTGTATGGCTGCACTCACCAGGATCGAGGTGTTGAAGTCCTTGTTCAATCCTTCCAGGCGTGAGGCGACATTGATCGTATCGCCCATGGCCGTGTACTGCTGACGCGAGATTGCGCCGAAGCTGCCGACGACCGCCGGGCCGGTGTGCAAGCCAAAGCGGGTGAAGAGTTCGGGGCGGCCGTTCAAGCGATTGGCTTCGTTCAGGCCGTCCACCGCCGCTTTCATGGCAAGCGCGCATCGGCAGCCGTTTTCGGCATGTCCGGCATCTGGAACAGGGGCGTTCCACATGACGAAAATGGAATCGCCGAGATATTGCACGACGGTGCCGCCATGGCGCTCGGCGATGGTGTTCAGGAGTTCGAAATAGGCCGACAGCGTATCGACCACATCCTCGGGTGAGTTGAGCTCGGAGATGGTGGTGAAGTCTCTGATGTCGGTGAACAGCACCGTCACATCCTGCCGCTTCGCCTTGACGAGCGTTCTTGCCTCGGGATCGATGATCCGCCGGACGACTTCACGCGGGACATAGAGGGCAAACTGGCTGATGGCATGACGGCTGGCCGCCAGCGCGCTCGCCAGCGTGTTGATCTCCGATATCCAGGAATGCGACATGGGCTTTTCGCCGATGTCGAGATCGCCGATCCTGCGCGCCTCGTCGGCGAGACGATAGAGGGAGCGGCTGACCATGCGCGACAGCAGCACCGATGCGGCGACACCTGCTATCACGAAGGCGCTGGCGATGAGGAGATTGTGCAGGAGCAGCCGATTGGCCTCGGCCACCAGGTCCTCCAGCGGCACGACGATTGCGGCCACGCTTCCCTGGAACAGGCCGGAGACGCTGACGGGGGCGAGCTGCACGAGATGGCTTTCGCCATCGAAATCGACCCGCGCCAGGCCGCCGGCGGCAAAGGCCGGATCCTGCCGCAACCTCGCCACGGTTTTAAGGCTCGCGTCGAAGCTGTTTGCACTCGCGGCAAAGCCCCCCGATGTCCTCGACCACAATCCGATGATCCTTTTCATGATATCGGGGTCGGAATGCGCGACGAGATCACCGCTGCCATCGATGATGTAAGCACGGGCATGCGGCGAAATCTCGCGCGTGTCCAGCAGGCGGCTGATGGTCTGCAGGTGAATGTTGATGCCGACGACCACCTGACCATCGTTCCGCATCGGCGCGGCGATCGTCAGCGTCGGAACATTGAGCGTGCCGGTGATATAGGGGCCGACGGAGACAGGCAAACCGTCCTGGACGACGGATTGATACCACGGGCGTTGCCGAGGATCGAAGGATGCAACTTCGACGTCGCGCTCGCCGATCTCTCTTGCCTGGCTGTCGAGAAAGCGAAGCGTCGAGATGACGTCGGCGCTCTGTCTCCCGGCGATCGTCCGGATCGCGAAAGCCGTGCCATCCGGGGTTGCGAGGGTCCGGCGGACGTCCTGCCTTTCGGTGTTGATGACCTGCAGGTATGAGCCGTCGGCATAGCCGGTGTAGATGCTCGTCGCGTTGGGGACGTTTCGCAGGACCTCCAGAAAGAATTGCTGTTTCGCGTCGATATCCCGAGGCGGCGGGGAGGCGAGCTGCGGCAGGGTCGATGCGAGTGCGACCGCCTCGATGCCTCCCTGCAGCGTATTGCGATATCCCTCGATCAGCCGCAGGCTCATCTCGCGCATCTGCTTCGCGCCGGCGCTGACCGCAGCGTCGCTTCCGTGGCTGAATGCCATCCAGATGATCGGCGTCGACGTGCACAGCAGCGATGCGACGACCAGGACGCCGAGATGCAGTCTTAAGGGTTTGGACCAGCCCACGGGATTTCCCTCGAATGCTCTCCTGCCTTGCCGGGCAGGAACGAGCACTCCCAACGATTTCAAGCTAACTGCTTTTTGAAAGCTTGCACAAGGCGGTGAAGTCAGTGCCGAAAACGATTGGGATCAGCGGGGTTGCGCGGGCGGTGTCAGCGCTTGTATTCGGGCTCGCTGCGATCTAGCGCGCGCTTGACCGACTCCAGATGCAGCCTGGCCGATTCCGGGTCGCCTTCGCGCATCTGCCGATACGCCGCTTGCGCGATCTCCGGCGCGACGGCAAGGACCTGGCGCCCGGTCGAGAGCGCAAGCGTCTGCACCTCGCAGGCGCGCTCGAGATAATAGAGGTCGTCCCAGGCCTCGGCGATATTCGGTGCGCAGACCATCACCCCGTGATGCTTCATGAAGACGATGTCGGCATCGCCGATCGCAGCCGCGATCCGGTCGCCCTCGCGCGCGTCGAGCGCCAGGCCGTTATAGTTGCGGTCGACGGCCGTGCGCCCGTAGAATTTCAAGGCGGTCTGCCCGGCAAAGATCAGCGGATCGCCCTCCGTCATCGAAAGGGCGGTGGCATAAGGCATATGGGTGTGGAACGCCGCCCTGGCACGGGGAACGTTCTTGTGAATCCGGGCGTGAATGTAAAAAGCGGTCGCCTCGGGCTGGCCGCTGCCCGACACGACGTTGCCGTGAAAATCGCAGATCAGCAGCATCGAGGCCGTCAGCTCGGCAAACGCGTAGCCGTAAGGGTTGACGATGAACAGGTCGTCGTAACCGGGAACGACGGCCGAGAAGTGGTTGCAGATCCCTTCCTCCATGCCGAGCCGCGCCGCCATCCGGAAACAGGCTGCAAGATCGACGCGAGCCTGCCAGATGTCATCCGTATCGAGTTTCGGCTGATTGGGGCCGCCGGCAGGCGATGGGGCTGTGTTGAGGGAGTGCGCCATGGGGTCGTCTCGGATTGGTGTCGGAAGGAGAGGGGACTGTGTTCTGGATTACGCCCGGATTGGTCTGGCATCAAGCCGGCTGGGCGCAAAGATGGTTCGCTTCATATCCTGTGGCAGGGCGGGCATATTTTCATTCAACCAATTCGCGCATGACCTTGATCAGATCCGACTTGCCTTCGAAGCCGATGCCCGGCAGCTCGGGCATCAGGATATGGCCATCGACCACCTCGACGCCATCGGGGAAGCCGCCATAGGGCTGGAACAGATCGGGATAGCTTTCGTTGCCGCCGAGGCCGAGCCCGGCCGCGATGTTGAGCGACATCTGGTGGCCGCCATGCGGGATGCAGCGCGACGGCGACCAGCCGAACTGACGCAGCACGTCGAGCGTTCGCAAATATTCGACCAGGCCGTAGGAAAGGGCGCAGTCGAACTGCAGGTAATCGCGGTCCGGCCGCATGCCGCCGTAACGCAGCAGGTTGCGGGCATCCTGATGGGAGAACAGGTTTTCGCCGGTCGCCATCGGTGCGTCGTAAAATTCGGAGATGGCGGCCTGCAGAGCGTAGTCCAGCGGATCGCCGATCTCCTCGTACCAGAACAGCGGATAGTCGCGCAGCATCTTCGCATAGGCGATGCCGGTCTCGAGATCGAAGCGCCCGTTGGCGTCGACCGCAAGCTGCGCCTGCGAACCGATCTCCTCCAGCACGGCTTCGATGCGGCCCCGGTCCTCGTCGATCGACGCGCCGCCGATCTTCATCTTGACGACGGTATAGCCGCGGTCGAGATAGCTCCGCATCTCCGCCCGCAGAGCGCTGTTGTCCTTGCCGGGGTAGTAGTACCCGCCGGCGGCATAGACGAAGACCTTCGGGTTGGCCTCCCGGCCTTTCATCTCGGCGAGAAGACGAAACAGCGGTTTGCCCTCGATCTTGGCCACCGCGTCCCAGACCGCCATGTCGATGGTGCCGACGGCGACCGAGCGCTCGCCATGGCCGCCCGGCTTCTCGTTGGCCATCATCCTCGCCCAGACCCTGTGCGGATCGAGATTGCTGCCGGCCTCGTTCATCAGGCTTTCCGGCGCCGCTTCGAGGATGCGGTCCCTGAAGCGCTCGCGGATCAAGCCGCCCTGGCCGTAGCGGCCGTTGGAGTTGAAGCCATAACCGACGACGCGGCGCCCATCCCTGACGACATCGGTGACGACGGCAACCAGGCTGGCGGTCATCTTGCTGAAATCGATATAGGCGTTGCGGATCGGTGAAGCGATCGGCTTCGTGACCTCGCAGATGTCGATGATGCGCATGGCAGGTTCCATTCCCTTCGCCGAAGGTGGCTGATGACGATGGTTTCATTTTGATGCGCGGCGGTCGGCGCGTCCAATGCCGATGCGGGTTCTATCAGTGCCGTTTCGGCATCATCACTTTGCACAAACAGGCAGGGAACCGCAAAGAAACATTGATTTGTCAGGCGCCATGCCGTCTTTTCAGTGTTGACATGGCACTGCAACCGTCAAAGGAAACCTTCCGTGGAGACCGCATGGCTCGCCGACCTCCAGGCTCTTGCCGAAACGCTGAACTTCTCGAGAGCGGCGGAACGGCGCAACATCACCCAGCCCGCCTTCGGGCGTCGCATCAAGGCGCTGGAAGAATGGTGCGGGTGGGAATTGGTCGATCGCTCGACACACCGGCTGAAGCTGACGCCGGCGGGAGAGCTGATGCTGGAGGCGGCGAGCGATATCACCGCAAGGCTTGAACGCGCCGCCCGCGATCTCGCGCAGATCAAGGCCGCGACATCGACCGTCACCTTCGCCGCCACCCACGCACTCTCCTTCATCTTTTTCCCCTCCTGGATTCAAGGGTTGGGGCACAGCGCCGCCGCCATGCCCATCCGGCTGCTCTCGGACAATATGAACGAATGCGAGAAGATCATGCTGGAAGGGCGGGCCCAGTTCCTGCTGTGTCATTACCAGGAAAACAGCGGCATCCGGCTGGACATGCAAAACTACCGCCATGTCGTGCTCGATGCCGACCGGCTCGTCCCGGTCTGCGCCCGAAAGAAGGACGGAGAGCCGCTTTACAGCCTCACCGGCGCGACGGGCGTTCCGCTTCTCGCCTTCGAAGAAAAGTCCGGCATGGGGCGCATCCTGGCCGCAAACCTTTCCCAGCGCATGCAGTCCCTGCGTTTCGACACGGTGTTCACCTCTCACCTCGCCATGGCCCTGAAGGCGCTGGCGATCGAGGCAAAGGGCGTTGCCTGGATTCCGCTGAGCCTTGCAAGCGACGAGACAGGCCCCGGCGGCCGGCTCGCCTGCGCCGGGTCTGAGGAGTGGGCCGTCGATGTGCAGATCGTCCTGATGAGGCCGCGGGCGCGCATGACCGAAATCGCCGAGAGCTTCTGGACCCTGGTGTGCACCAGGGATTGACCTGACGGCGCATGGTGCAATGATCCGTGTGGATCAGCAACGAGAGGTTGGCATGTCGATCGCTACCTTGCCCGCGCCACCCTATTACGTCGTCTGCTTCTCATCGCAACGAACCGAGGTCGAAGACGGCTATGGCGACGTCGGCGCTGCGATGGTGGAGCTGGCGAAGCAGCAACCCGGCTTCCTGGGTTTCGAAAGCGCCCGCCGTGCCGACGGTTTCGGCATCATCAATTCTTATTGGCGGGACGAGGAAAGCATCCGGGCCTGGAAAGCGGTTATCGATCACGTCGAGGCGCAACGCCGGGGCCGGACTGACTGGTATAGGCGCTATGAAATCCGCGTCGCCCTCGTTCAAAGAGCCTATGGTTTCGAAGCGGATGTCGTCAAACTGCGATGATCTTTGCCCCGCCATCGGCTGCGGATATGGATCCCAGGCTCGAGGCCTGGGATGACGGAGGGTGGGGGTGCGAAGGGGCTTGTTGACTGTGTTGCCAACACAGGGTTGTATCGAGTGTCGACGCAGGAGGTACGGGCGCGGATGAACTTCGTGAGATTTATTGGTTTATTGGCGTCGCTGGCATGGATTGTTTACGGGCCGTCGGCCAATGCCGGCTCCTTGGGTGATGCGACTTTTAAGAACATCCCAATTGGCCAAGCAGCGAAGTTGTCGGATCTATCGTCCTTTGATGCTCAGGCGGTTTTCCTGCTTCAGCCTTACCAAGAGCGACTGTCTTCCAAAGACGCGTTCGCCGCCAGAGTGAACATGTATCTCGTCGCGAACGACTACGTTGCGGATGAGGGCCATTTTGCATTCGTGCTCGTTGGGAAGGAAACAATCGAGCTCGCCCCGTTCAAACGGTCCCAAAAGCTTGATGTCTTGGCAAGGCACGAGATTTCCTCATCGGTCGAGGAGATGTTGCCGAAGGGTTTTGCGCCGCACGACTGCGCCAGCGGTCAATCTGCAGGCTTTGTGAAGATCGGACTGCGCGCAAGAACCTATGTCGTGCTTGGTGAACTGCGCTAGGCACGCAACCGCTGACACGATCCGGTATTTTGATTCGATGGGATGTGACTGAGATAGCCGGCGAGGATCTCCCGCCGGAGGCAGGTTTGGGGATGAAGGTCTCGACCTCACCCTCCGTCTTCCTCGGGCTTGGGCCGAGGATCCAAGCTGGCCTCCACCAGCCACGGGCATTGCACCGCAAGGTAGTTCATAGGAACGAGGCGGCTATGCAGATCGGGGCCATCTGGTTGCCCAGGATCATAGAAGATGCCGTTATCGGCGTGATAGAGGATGAAGTGGTCTCCTTCGACATGGACTACCGCTACCCCGCAAACATCGCCCCAGCTCTCCGCTTTGCGTAATCCGCCAGTCTGCCAGCCCAACGCGCTCAGGACGCCGCGCAGTTCTTTCCAGGTTGTGTAATGATTGGTCTGAACGCCCCAATCGATCATGCTGGCAATTTGGTCGTAGGGTTTGCCCGTCAACATCTGCAAGACGAAAACGCCGCAGCCATCATCCCTTGGACATTGCGTAACAAATTCGAAGCGGACCTTATCGGCTGCGGGTTGTGTCAATGTTCAGTTCCTGCGGGTTAGGTGTCGGACGGCGCCTTGAGTATCGACTCCCATGACACCCGCGCAACTGGTTGCTTCGAATTGCCTTCCGTGGACATTCAACTAAACGTTTGACGGGGCGGTCTCGATGCTGTTGGCAAGTGACTTTAGAGCGTGCTGCCAAATTGCGGCTGCACTCTCTGGCGGCGGCGTGGATGTGACGTCCAAGACCAGGGTGTTGGGATGCTTTGGATCAAAAACCTTGTCCCGCCGGCTTCTCTCCCTGGAGGCTTGCGCATCGGTGGCTTTCAGATCGTTGCGGCGCGCGGGCATGGAGATACGGCGTGCCAGCTCATCTTCGTCGCAGAGCAGTCTCACGGGCACCAGGACAGCCCCGCAGCGTTGAGCGGCATCGGCGAACTGCTGGTAGGTGCGAAGACTGCGCTGATCACCATCGCGGCCGGCATGCGTGAAGATGAAGTTGGCGGAAGGGGTGGTGTATTCGGCAATTGCATCCAACACGGTTTGCCGAATTCGTCCCGTATAATCCCATATTCCTTCAGGAAGGTGGCCCGTTCCATCATCGTTCAGGAGACGCAGAACCGGGTTGTTGAACCAGTGATTATCGATGACTTTCGCCGAGGACAGGCTTTGCAACTCCCTTCCGATCGTCAGTTTTCCAACGCCCGGAAAACCGATCAGCAAAATAAAGATACGCATCATCCTATGCCTTCAGATGCCGAGGGATCACGTGGGGCGCAGAATAGGCGATATACCGAATGCTGCAATGAGCACTTATGGCGCAGTGCTGAAGAGTCCGCCTTTCCCAATGGTGAGCAGAGACTGACGCCGGCCCCTGCCTTGCTTTCTCTCGCATCTGAACTACGGTGCCGACAGGGTTGAAGGCGTTGATTGGGGGAGTAGTCGCGTGCGTTTGCAGAGCCCAAGCGCCTGGATGACGGTGGTGGTCGCAGATGGCGGCACGCAGAAAGGCATGTTGAATGCATGGGTCGAGACGTCAGTCCTCAAGCGGCCGTAGGATATGCCGTGGGAGCAGAAGGCCCAAAGGCGACCATGAGAAACCGTAGCAAACCGCGCTTGGGAAAACGCAGCGCCGACACTCCACCGGTCGACGCGTTCACACGCAATGCACTTGCATCAGATCAGACCTGACTGCCGGATATGATGGCTGACGGAAAGCCACCCCTTACCGCTGAAGCCTATGTAGAGGGCTATCTCGCGAATCCTGGCGAATGGTATTGGTCGACGATCTTGCTGCACGATCCGAAAGAGATCGTGCTGAAGCGGGTTCTCGCCACTGTCGATCAAGCCGAATTGCCCGGCCACGAGCAAGCGCTCGGCCAGTTGGGCGCCGGTCCGCTCGAAGACATGATGTCGGATGAATTGCTGGATCATCTACAACATCGGCTGCCGTTCACGCCTGCGATGCGATATGCGCTCAGCCAGGTTCGAATGTCCGGCGAATCTGCTGTCTTGCAACAGCGTCTCAATGCCATGTTTTTACGGTAGCGCCTCGGCGGTAGCGGGCATGGATCTGAGGCGCGAGGCCTGGGATGGATGCTACAGCAGACAGACTTCCGGCTCTAGTTCGTCAGGTACGTTTGAAGGAATGTGCGAACGCTGCGGATGGATTTTCCTGCGGCGTCCGGATTGTATTTTTCGATGTGACCCAACACCCGCCTTCCCACCTTGAACTCCGGGGCGTCAAAATCATGGTAGGTGCCCTTGTAGATATTGAGCTCGATGGGTGGGCTATCGTCACTCAGCTTGGCAAGCCTCTTCCGGCATCGGTCGGCCGGGCTCCAATTGTCTCGATCGCCGGTTAAAATCAGGATCGGCACCGTCGCATCGCCCTGCGTTGCCGCACAGAGGGGATAGTAGGCAACCGCCGCGGTGAATTTGCGGTCCATCAGCTGTTCGTTGCCTTCGATTTTCGTTCCCTCCAGCGTCGCCGTGCCGCCCGTTGAAAAGCCCATCAAGGCGACGCGCCTGATATCGACAAAGCTTTGTTGCGATAAAAAATTCAAAGCCCCATAGGCGTCGAAGACACGATCGGGGAGATGGCTTTGACACGGATCGCTGATATTGCGGGTGGTGAAGCTATCGACAACGAGCACGACGTAGCCCCATGAGACCAGTCGTTTCGGCCAAAGCTCCTTGATGCTCAGACGCATACCCTCGCATCCATGCAGGACGACGACCGCCGGGAAAGGGCCATCACCCCGGGGGCGGGACAGATATCCCCGCAGGGGCGTACCTTGCGGTTGCGAAAGAATTTCTCCCTGTTCTCGCGCCTTGCTTATTCGAAAGGGGCTTAGCTTGACGGGCGCGCTTTCGAAGTGAACCAGTTCGTCGGCATCAGCCGGGTTTGCGGCGAACGTGACGCCGAGAAAAGCGGCAAGGCAAAGAAAAAGTCTCGTGATTTTCACTGAACTTCTCCACCGTTGGATCAACAGCCCGCAGATTATACGCCGGGCCCGAGAGGCGCGCAAAGCGGATGGCGTTCGGCTCCCGATTGGGTTGGATTGGGTGGATTTAAATTACCGCGCGTCGCAGTCAGAAGCGCTTGATCACCCCCTGGCGGGTCGTTTATGACTACCGCAAATCCAAGCTGCGAGATTTGAATCCAGGGGTGTCGACCAAGTCGGCGCCGCTCTCCGGCCGTATGCGCCATTGGCTAAGGCTTGCGGATTTGCCACACGGCCCACGTCTTGCTCCGTCGTCCTCGGGCTTGACCCGAGGATCTACGTTGGTCTCCACCAGAAGCGAGCATGGATCCCAGGCTCAAGGCCTGGGATGACGGAGAGTGGAGGGACGTTTTGCCAAACTTGCCGCTGCAGCGAATGGCATTCTGGCGCTCACTTGATCGAGGCTCGGTTTCGAACTGGCGCGAGACTCACAATTAGCCCTTGATCACCCCCTGGCAGATCATTTATCACTACCGTAAATCCAAGCTGCGAAATTTGAATCCACAGGTGGTGGCGATCAAGCCGGCCCCGCCCTCCGATCGTATGCGCTCCTTGCCAAGGCTTGCGGACCGGTCATTTCTGAAGTCCGGACAGCTTCCTCAGATCATCGTTGATCCTGCTCTGCCATCCTCTTCCGCCTGACCTGTAATGTTCGATCACATCAGGATCGAGGCGGATGGTGATGGTCTGCTTCGTCTGTTCGAGCGCCGGTCGGCCTCTGCCTCTGCGTATCTCGTCGACATGGTCGAAAAATGCATCCGGAAGGATCTCTACCGCCGGCCGGGCCGATGCAAGCTCCTCATCGGTGAGTTCGGGACTATCGACTGCATCCCAATCCTCTTTCGAGTAGCCATTGCCGGGCTGAAATTCTTTCTTGACGGGATATTTAGCGGTCATGAAAGCACCTTCCTTTCCTTGTTGCTGGCTGGGCGAAAGCTGATGATCGAAACGGCCTCGCTGCCAAGCAGCGCATAGGCGACGACAGCGGTTCCGTCCTCATAATAGCCGATAGCCTTGAAGCGGCCGCCGTGGCTGGTGGTAATGACGGCATTCTTCCAATCGAAGAAATACACGTCTTCGAAATCGAAGCCATGCTTCTGAAGATTGGCGATCCTCTTTGCTTCGTCCCAGGTGATTTTCATCATTTGTATGTACATTAATTCGCGACGTTATGCAAATAAGTGTACATACAAAAATAAATTCGCTTGGTCGCTGTCCAACCCAAATTCGCCCACAAGCGACGGAGCGACGTCTCTCCTGCGCCCAATATCGCGCGGGGTGGCACCTCTTCACGCCGCCTCAAGATAAAAGCTCGCCCTTTCAAGGAGAACTGCAATGGACGCCTCGATTGCTCCGGCCTCGCGGGCCGCCGCGGTGACGCCGAACGATACCGCCATCGTCGGTGCGCGTGCGCTCTATATCGGCACGGCGGGTGATGTTGCCATTGCGCCGCGTCGGGATATGGATCCTGTGATCTTCCGGAGCGTGCCGGCCGGGACGATCCTGCCGGTTCATGCCGCCATCGTGGCGCTGACCGGGACCACGGCGTCCAACATCGTCGCGCTTTTCTAGAGAATTCGGCGGCAGCGCCTCATGGGAAGACCGATCAAGTTCAGCCAGGCGATCGCCGAGAAGATCTGCGAGCGCATCGCCGACAGGGAAAGCCTGCGGTCGATCTGCCGGGACGAGGACATGCCGGCGAAATCGACCGTGCTGTCCTGGCTGGCCGACGAGGAGAAGGCGGCGTTTCGGGCGCGCTATGCCCTGGCGCGCGAGATCCTGGCAGACGGCTTCGTCGACGAGATGGTCGAGATCGCCGACGATCGCAGCAATGACTGGATCGAAAAGAAGAACGCCGCCGGCGAAACCACCGGTTGGCAGGAAAATGGCGAGGCGATCCGGCGGTCGCAGCTGCGCATCGCCACCCGCCAATGGGTCGCCGAGAAGCTGAAGCCGAAGAAATATGGCGCCAAGGTCGAGCTCGATCACGGCGTGACCGGCGAGGTTTCGCAGTTGCTGGATGTGATCAATGGCAAAACCCGCGGACTTCCAGACGGCGGTTGACCAGTTTTCCGACTGGCGCTGGCGGCTGAACAACCTCTATTGGATCACCGACAAATCGGGCAAACGCGTCAGGTTCGAAATGAACTGGACGCAGATGACCTTTTTCGAGCAGATGCATTATCTCAACGTGCTGCTGAAAGCCCGCCAGCTCGGTCTCACCACCTTCATCCAGATCTTCATGCTCGATGCCTGCGTCTTCAACCGGGATATCAGGGCCGGCACCATCGCCCATACACTGGGCGACGTGCAGACGATCTTCAGGGACAAGATAAAGTACCCCTATGACAATCTGCCGGATGGTATCCGCAACGCCGTGCCTGTCGTCCGAGCCAACCAGACCGAACTGCTGCTTGGCAATAATTCGAGCATCCGTGTCGGCACCTCACTGCGCTCGGGAACGCTGCAATATCTCCATATCTCCGAATATGGAAAGCTTTGCGCGAAATATCCCGACAAGGCGAGGGAGGTCCGCACCGGCGCGCTGAATACGGTCCAGGCCGGCCAGCTGGTCTTCGTCGAAAGCACGGCGGAAGGTCAGGAAGGGCATTTCTACACGCTCTGCGAAGATTCCCAGGTCAAGCAGCGCCAGGCGCTAGAGCTGACCGAACTGGACTTCAAATTCCATTTCTTCCCCTGGTGGAAAGAACCGCAATATTCGATCGCGCCCCAGGGCGTCATCATCACCGATGCTTTCGTCAAATATTTCCGCAATCTGGCCGATCAGGGCATCACGCTGACCGACGGGCAGAAGGCCTGGTACGTCAAGAAGGCCGAAACCCAGCTCGGCGACATGAAGCGCGAATATCCCTCGACGCCGGCCGAAGCTTTTGAGGCGAGCGTCGAGGGCGCCTATTACGCCGATCAGATGGCGGTCGCCGATGCCGAAGAGCGCATCGGGGTTTTCCCGCATGTGGAAGGTTATCCCGTCCACACCATTTCCGACATCGGCATGGACGACACCAACAGCGTCTGGCTGTTTCAGGTGCTGCCCGGCCGGGTCCGGATGATCGGTTATTTCGAGCATACCGGCACCGGCATGGACGGCATGCTCGACGAGCTGGAGCGGCGCGGCGAAGAACATGGCTATGTCTATGGCATCCACAACATGCCGCATGACATCAAGGTCAGGGAATGGACGCGTGGCGGCATGACCCGCATCGAGGTCATGCTGAAAGAGGTCAAGGCCCGCGGTCTCGGCACCGTCCGCAAGATCGAGCGCGCCTATGTCCATGACCGCATCAACGGCACCCGGCGCATTCTGGCAAAGATCGAGTTCGATCAGGCCGGCTGCATCCAGGGCATCAAATGTCTACGGAACTACCGCAAGGATTGGGACGAGGATCTGAGCGTCTTCCGCGACGAGCCCCTGCACAATTGGGCATCGCACGGTGCGGACGCTTTCGGCGGTCTGGCGATCATCTTCACCGGATTGGCGCCTGAACCGCTGAAGCCGCAAGTGAAGAGCCTCCCGACCTTCCAGACGATGACCTTCAACGACTTTGTCGATTCCACCCCGACCTATAGCGAGCGTGTTTGATGGAAGACGAAACGGCTGTTTCAGAGAGCGGGCAGCAATGGGACCTGGCAAAGGTCGGCGCCCGTTGGCAGCAGGAGCTCGAGCGCGCCCAGCGCTATTTCAAGTCCTGGCATGACCGCTGCGTCAAGATCGAGAAGATCTATCTCGACCAGCAGTCGGACCAGACGAATACGGCGAAGCGCCGGTTTCCGATGCTTTGGGCCAATACCTCGGTGCTGCAGCCGGCCGTCTATGCCCGCGTGCCGCAGCCGGTCGTCGAGCGCCGCTTCAAGGATGCGCAGCCGGTGGCGCGCATGGCTTCGGAACTGGTCGAGCGCAATCTCGCCTATACCGGCGATGAAGCCGATATCGATTCCATCATGCGGGCGGTGCGCGACGATTTCCTGCTCTGTGCCCGCGGCACGGTGTGGCTGCGCTACGAGGCCGACTTCGAGCCGCTCGATATGGGCGTCCAGCCTTCCGCCCCGCCGGCCAATGCTGGCTTGCCCGAGGGTCTCCTTGGCGGTTTGCCCAGCGGTTTGCCAGGCGACGGCATGGGTGAGAATGGTGGCGCTCCGCCTGAGATGATCAGCGACGAGCGTGTGTGCATCGACTATGTGCACTGGTCGGATTTCCTGCATTCGCCGGCGCGCCGCTGGAAGGATGTAACCTGGGTGGCGCGGCGCGTTCCGATGACCGACGAGGAGCTGGAGAAGCGCTTCGGCCCCGACGCCATGGCATCGCTCCAGGCGCGAGGTGCCGCCAGCAACAAGGGCACCAGCCAGACCGAGCGCGCCGAGAACGAGGGCAAGACCCATGTCTGGGAGATCTGGTGCAAGAGCGAAAACTATACCGTCTGGATCGCCGATGGCGCGCCGGTGGCGCTCGAAGTGTCGGAGCCGCCGCTCGACCTGACGCATTTCTGGCCTTGCCCGCGTCCGGCCTATGGAACGATGTCGACCAGCTCGCTGATCCCGGTGCCCGACTATGTCTATTATCAGCAGCAATGCGACGAGATCGATCTGCTGACGAAGCGCGTCAACAAGCTGACCGATCAGCTGCGCCTGAAAGTATTCTACCCCTCCGGCGACGGCGCAATCTCGCCGGCGATCGAGAAGGCGATGCGGCCTGACAATGACGCGGTGATGGTGCCGATCCCGGAATGGGCGGCTTTTACCGACAAGGGCGGCTCGAAAGCCATCGTGACGCTGCCGATCGACGAGGTGCAGAAGGTCATCATCGCCTGCATACAAGCCCGCAAGCAGCTGATCGAAGACGTCTACCAGATCACCGGCATTTCCGACATCGTCCGCGGCGATACCCAGGCGTCGGAGACGGCGACGGCGCAGCGCATCAAGAGCCAGTGGGGCTCGATCCGCATCCGCGACCGCCAGTCGGAGCTTGCCAGGTTTGCCCGCGACATCATCCGCCTGGCCGGCGAAATCATCTGCGATCAGTTCCAGCCGGAAACTTTGATGCTGGTGAGCGGCATCAAGCTGCCGACAATGGCCGAGAAGCAGCAGGTTCAGCTGCAGATGCAGCAGATGCAGATGGCTGCCCAGCAGGCTGCGGCGCGCGCCGGGCAAATGGGCCAGCCGGCCCAGTCGCCCCCTGAAATGGCGACGCCCGAAATGCCGTCGCAGCTCCAGCAGATGATGCAGCAGCCGACGATCGACGAGGTGGTGCAGCTGTTGCGCAACGACAGCATTCGCGGTTTCCAGATCGACATCGAAACGGATTCGACGATCGAGCCCGACGAGGACGCCGAAAAGCAGCGCCGCATGGAATTCGTGCAGATGGTCGGCGGCTTCCTGCAGCAGGCCGGCGCCATGGCGCAGCAGAACCCGATCCTCGTTCCCGTCATGGTCGAGACGCTGCTCTTTGCCGCCCGCGGCTTCAGGGCCGGCCGCCAGTTGGAAAGCACGCTCGAGCAGGTCGGCGCCAAGCTCTCCGAGGCGGCGACCGCGCCGCAGCAACCGCAGCAACCGCCGCAACCTTCGCCCGAGCAGATGCTCAAGCTGAAAACGGCTCAGGTGAAGGCCGGCGTCGAACAGCGCAAAGCCGAGCTTGGCGTCGCCCAGGCCGAGATCGAGCATCGCGCCGTGGTGGAACAGGCGCGCGGCGAGGCGGCGGCGCAGGCCTTGCAGCAGCTGCAGGCACAGCAGCCGGCCTATCAGTGATTGGAGTTGAAACATGAGAGAACGCTATTGCCGCGTCTGCGGCGGCTGGCACGCACTCGACAAATGGCCGCACAACTGCATGCCGGCTGACAACCTGGCGCAGTCCGATCTGCCGGCGCCGCATTTCGTCAGTGACAGCATCGATATCCGGTCGATGCATGACGGCAGGCATTACACCTCGAAAGCCAAGCTGCGCTCCGCCTATCGGGCGGCCGGCGTGGTCGAGATCGGTAATGAAAAGCCGCAGCCGATCGAGAAGCCGAAGACGGATCGAAAGGCAATCCGCAATGAACTGCGGCGGGTCTACGCCGAATACAACACCTAATGCGTGTCGCCCGGAAGTGTGCAGCGGTTCCGGGATAACGACATGCATAACGACAAAGATCTAGCGGGCATCAATCCCCGACAAAGGAACTTTCCCACATGGATATGGAAGACCTGAACGAGGCCGGCAACGGCAGCAAAGATTTTGGCGCGTTCGACGACAAGTCCCTGAATGAAAGGCCGGTCAGCATCCGCGACAGCCTGAAGGCGGCAATCGACACCGTCGAAGGCAATGGACCTGGCGATATCACCGGCCAGCCGCGCGACGGCGAAAATGGCCGCTTCCTGGCCAAGGGGCAGGAGCAAACCGCTGCCGCCCATCAGACGCCGCAGGCACAGAGCCGAGGGCAGGGCGTTGAACAGCCAGCAGCCATCGGCAGCCGGGTTCCGCCTGGCTGGTCGGCGGAAGCCAAGGCGCAATTCGGAAGCCTTCCCGGTGAAGTGCAGGCGGCGATCGCCAAGCGGGAGCAGGAGGTCGATAACGGCTTCCGCGTCCTGCAGGATTACAAGGGGCTCGAGGAGTTTACGCCGCTCATCCGCCAGGCCGGCATGACGCATGCAGATGTCATGCGCCGGGCGATCGACTGGGAAAAGGCGCTGATCCACGATCCCGTCAACACCGTCGTTCACGTCGCCAGGATGGCCGGGGTCAATCTTCATGCCCTGGTCAATGGCCAGACGGATCAGGTCCTGCAGCGGAGTTCGCAGCAGGTACAGCCGCAACCTCGACCCATCAATGTCGAGGCGACGGTCGAACATGTTCTCAGGAAAAGGGACACCGAAACTCAAGTCGATGCCTTCCTTTCCGACCCGGCAAACGCGCACGCCGATGACGTGCTGGACGACATGATCGCCCTTATCAACGCAGGGCGGGCATCATCGCTTCAGGACGCCTACGACGCCGCATGCTGGATGCGCCCGGACATTCGCCGGCAGTTGATCAGCCAGACTGCGCAGGCGCCTATCCACCAACAGCAAGCCCAGAGGGCCGCAGCGGCAGATCAAGCCCGCCGCGCCTCCCGATCCATCTCTGGATCTTCCGCACCGGGCCCGACCCGCGATGCGGCAAGAGGCCAGCCCACTTCAATCCGAGACTCGCTTCGCGACGCCATGCGCTCCGCGCGCGGTCAAGTTTGATCAAAGGAATGATCAATGCCCATTTCGCCCAACCTCTCTGAAATCGTGACCACGACGCTGCGCAACCGCAGCGGCACGGTCGCCGACGACGTGACGAAGAACAATGGTCTTCTCACCCGTCTGAACAGCCGCGGCCGAAAGAAACCCATCTCCGGCGGCCGCACCATCGTTCAGGAACTGCAGTACCAGGAAAACAGCACCTTCAAGCGCTATTCCGGCTACGATATCCTGAACGTCCAGCCCTCCGACGTCATCACCGCCGCCGAATACGACCTCAAGCAGGCCGCGGTCGCCGTCTCCATGTCCGGCCTCGAACAGCTGCAGAACTCCGGCGAGGATGCGATCCTCGATCTGCTCGAGCAGCGCATCGAGAACGCCGAAACCACGCTGAAGAACAACATTGCGCTTGACTGCTATTCCGATGGCACCGCCGATGGCGGGCGGCAGATCGGCGGCCTGCAGCTGCTGATCTCGACCTCTCCGACCTCGGGCACCGTCGGCGGCATTTCGCGCGCCACCTGGGGTTTCTGGCGCAACCAGAAATTCTCGGCCTCGGCCGATGGCGGGGCGGCCGCCACCAATGCCAACATCCAGAGCTACATGAACCGGCTCTATATGTCCTGCGTTCGCGGC
>Ga0207426_1000539_pt1 | contig 54198 bp, 49 predicted proteins | sample AraplaMF_Cvi_mMS_FD_184265 | JGI IMG/M metagenome (GOLD analysis project Ga0207426, IMG submission 184265) | Arabidopsis root microbial communities from the University of North Carolina, USA - plate scrape MF_Cvi_mMS (SPAdes) (version 2) | ecosystem: Host-associated > Plants > Roots > Endosphere...
TGCACAGTATGTATGGGGGTCTAACCCGGCTCCACATCCGTACGCAGGCGGTAATCCAGCTGCACAGTATGTATGGGGGTCTAACCCGGCTCCACATCCGTACGCAGGCGGTAATCCAGCTGCACAGTATGTATGGGGGTCCAATCCGGCTCCACAGGCCTACGGTGTTAATCCTGCAGCACAGTATGTGTGGGGGTCAAATCCCGGAGGCAGCGTTCCTGCAGGCGGCGTAGGTAACGGCGGAAAAGAACAGCTTTCTGCACAGTATGTATGGGGAGCAACAAACGAACGCCCGTTCTCTCACGGTGCTTCCGTTGTTGTAGACTCCGTGGATATTGCCCGGAAAGAGCCAGTCGGCCATGCTGATGATGCAGTAAAGGTGACTGATTCAATTCTTTGATCTACAAAAGGCCTGCTGTATCTGCATCCGCAGTTCAGCAGGCTGTTTTATCACACCCTCATCGTAATCTCCAAGGTTTTTCATCTTAAACACCCAAAAAATGTTACAGGAAAAATTTCTTTTAGAGGTTGGAGAGATCATCTCCGGTCTTAGAAAAAACCAGGAGGATTCAGACTTTGAATCCGTCAAGGAAAATATCCGTACTTATGCTGATATTAATCTGGTGAACGGCTCGCTTCCACAAAGGCCGCTGAAGGATTTCAGGTTGATATCTGATACTTCCGGCGACCTGAAACCATCTGATGCGGAGAAAGAAGATGAAGCCAGGCATATGGAAGCCCTTCAGCAGCAGGTTGAGAAAAAAGCGATGCCCAATCCTGCGATCTTCAAAAAGATCATCGCACTAGGAGAAGAACAGGATGCTTTTTTCCCGTTTAGCCTGGCCCGTAATATCACCAATTGCTGGTATGTTACTTCCGCACTCTCCGGGTATTCTTCTTCCGCACAGACGCTGAAAAAACGATATATCAGTTCGCTTAACCAACTGCAGAACAGCCACATCTCCTGCGACCCAGAAAACATCGTTGTTTCATTTGACAATCCGGACCTGATTAAAAATCTTATACGGGAAGGAGTACTGGACAATTACCAGGTGGAGCAGCAGTTGTTCCAGCCGTTTGAGCGTGAAATGATTGCTATTCGTATTAAAGACGCGCTGGATTTTATTAAAGCAGTCAATATCGACCTGCATGACCTGATCGTTCAATTCATTGGAACCATTGTATGTATCAAAAGGCAGGGCAGCAGTGGAACTGTTTCATCCATGATAGGTCTGATCTGGCTGAACCCTACTCCCTACTGGACCGTTGTTGATTATGCTGAGAATATTGTTCATGAATTCATTCATAACACTATTTTTCTGGCGGATCTTTCGCAGTCAATATTCGCTACACCGCATTGGTACACACCGAAGGAAAGTCTGGTGATCTCTGCCATGAAGCAATATCCCAGGGGTGTGAATATCGTATTCCATTCATTGTATGTCGCCATAGGTATTATCATCTTTTTGCAGGAGGCGCACCAGGATAGCAGGGGGTTGGAGCTTACATCCGGCTTGTCGGCCACCATAAAAGGACTGTATGAAAAAAGGGAAGGATTGCTTGCAGAATTTGGGCAGCAATTGTTGCGGGAGGTTTTGTTAAATCAAATTGAAAAGCCTGTTAATGAGCTATCTTGATATTCCCAATCTGTATTTTTCGGGAAGATTTTTCGCTAATCCCAGTACTATCAATAATAAACTGGCGAATTACAATCCTGATGTCAAATTGATCCCTATTGATAAAGTCCCGTTCGGTGTGCAGTCCCACTGGTCAGATTATACGGGCTTCCCGTATGTGAATCCGACGGGGGAAGGACTTTTTTATTTCACAGATTGTTTTGTGCGGGGAGGAATGGACGCCACGGGCAAAGAAGTAACGGGTACCACGCACCCGGCAGTATGGGGGGCAAAGGTGGAAACACTCATGCCTCCCGCACGGATGGTGGACATGGACCCCGACCAGCAATCCATTACGCAGATATACGGCCTGCAGATAAAGGTGACATTCCGTGATAACACCGGTTTTTACGGTCCCCTGGAAGTGCCTTCCCTGACGGACCTCTGGTATGGCCGGGTTCCGTCTTGTCCTGGCGACAGTGGCGCCAGCGGCTTTTTTCAGTCTGTCATCCCCATTGATAAGATCGCCTGGCAGGGGCTGGAAAGGTCGGCTTTTCTCCGCGTTTTTAAAGCTGCTGCTGTAAAAGGCATTTCTGTGAAGTGGATGCTCGACGCTTACCAGGGACAGAAAGATCATCCTGACTTCAACCGTGGGCGGGTGGTTGGCGTTATAGGGCCGGCGCTTGAACTGGAGCCTGTACGCTTCCCGGCAGCCAGGAGACTGAAAAGCAACCAGTCGAAGTTCGGGAATGCTTTTTTCAAAGTCGATACAACCAATGAAATGATCATTTTTGATCTGAGTAATTGCATCCCTCTGGAAAGCCCGGCTGGCGCGTCTCTCAGCTACGGTCTGATGCAGCCGGTAATATTGAAGGAACCCGGCCCGCAGTTTATCCCGGGGTTTATTGATTACAGTAAGATCAACCTGGAAAACAACGCAGGTATCTGCAGGTTGCCTGTCCCGAGAAATATTCTCCACCTGCTGGATAAATACCCGCTTGGGATTTCTGTAAATAAGCCATTTGAGGGAGGTCCACATATAGTGATGAAAGAAGATGATTCCCTGAAATGGGTGAACTTTGATCAGAGCTGGTTAAGATTGTCTCCCAACCAGGTTGCGGAGGTGCCTTTCTTTGCAAGGAAAGGAAATCATCCTGCTGCGATGGAAGAGATTTATTTTTATATCACAGAATCCCAGGTAAATAACAAGCCTCATTCCGGTGTGACTTTTGAAACGGTGGTTACCTGCGATGAACATGGTCAGGGCCGGCTTAAGATCACCGCCGGATCGCCATCTCCGCTTCCGCCCAGGAGAGCTGTTATAGATTCGCAGTTGTATTATATAGGCGGACCCTGGCAACAGCTGGGAGGATTTCAAGCTCAATCCGGCGGCGGAGCACTGACCATTCTCTTATTTAATCATTTCAGTTGCCCGCCATACGTTAACTGGGAAGACCATATTGAACCCGTGTTCAGCATGTATAGCCGTCTTTACCCCGGGATACTGAACAAGGAATATAATTTTTCTGACCTGGCGGAAGTGAGAAAGCATGCGGTTTCCATTAGGGAGCGGTTGCTGCTCCCTCTGGAGGATGTGCGATACCTGCTGGTGAACCGTGATCTCGCACCGGAGAAAGTAAATATGATCATTAAATGGATAGATAACGGGCTTCCCGCAACATTGCAGGAAGCAATAGCGCTCTACAAACGGCAGGCGGCCCTGGATACACCTATCGAAACAGCCAACCTGCTGATAAGGCGATATGATGTTAAGGATGCATCAGAGCTGTTTTCTGGAATAACAGCAAATAAGAAACACCTGGAAGGAGTACTGCATCCACGTGTTGCCTCGCTTGCATCTGTGAAGGAAACAAAGAAGCTGATACAGTCATTGGAGACTGACTGGAAGAACCGGCAACAAATGATCGTGCCTGTCTGGTTAAATGACAGCCAGACCCTCGCGGGCGAATTGTATGTCGGGAATTTCAATTGGAAATGCAATGAAGCGGAGATCGGGTATTTCCTGTTTGCTGAATACGAAGGCCAGGGCATCGCTTATGAAGCGGTTACCGCTTTAATCAAAGTGTTATTCAGTGAGATGCAATTAAGCGCTATCACATGCAGGTGCGACGCAGATAACAACAGGAGCGTAAAACTAGCGGAAAGAGTTGGGTTCAGGGCAACCTCCCGGAATGGAACAAGCCGTACCAGGCCGGATGGCAGCAAGATACCCGTGCTGACTTTCAGGTTGATCGCGGATCAGTTTTAAGGAAGGACTCAAATTAAGGTGATACAAAATCAACAATGGATTTTGTATCACCTTTTTTGTCTTTTACGGTATCCATTTTGTTATCAGCATCAATGTTTGCTGCTTTGACAATTTTATCCGCCCGGCGCCTATCACGTGGCCGGATGAAGGAAAAGTTCGTTGCCAGAACTGCTTTCATATGCGGATTTTGGGGTACAATATTTTTCGGGGAAAATTTTAATAATTCATTTAAGGTAATATATTTGCTGATAGGTGGAAATTCGAAAAATGATACTTTGTTTGTTCCCGATGAAGAACAACATAAAATTATTTTGCTTTACTATCCTAATCCTCATACCAAAAAAAAGTTTTAATGAAACGTGTTTTTCTATCCCTATGTTTAACTGTTATCGGCATTACGGCCCTGGCCCAAAAATCGGCTATTAATTGGGGCGACGAATTTAAACTTCGTGCTGGCAGTAGTGAGCTGAAAGTGATCTTTGCAGACAACACCGGCGCCTATCTCCAGGAAGGCCACCTGGCCATAAAAAACTACACTGTACTTGGTTCCGTTGGAGAATCCGGCACGCTTGTAAAAGTGGATAAGAATTTAAGGGAAATTTACCGCAATGATTTTAATAAGGAATTGAAAGGTAAAGAATTTGAACAACTCTTTGCTTGTCAGGATAAGCTGTTCCTCTTTGCTTCTGAATATGCTAAGCGGGATAGAACGCTTACTATTTACGCTTCTGCAGTGGATAAAAATTCAGGAGAACTCACGGGTGGATGGAAACAAGTATCCGTCTTTCAACTAAATGAGAAGAGTGACGATGTTAATTTCAAGATTGACTATAATGTGGACAGCACAAAAATCCTGATTGTAAGCAGTACGGAGGGAACAGGAAAAAATGAATATAAGATCCAGGAACTGGATCAGGATCTCAAAGCTACTGCCAGGCCGCTTATTATCAGGAACGAGTTTGAACCCAAAAAATATCAACTGGAAGATGTATTATACACGAACGATCGTAACGTGGTACTGGTAGGACGCATGTACGAGTATGAAGAAGGCAAAAAGAAAAAGGACAAATTCCTGGACTTTACCAATTACAATATTCGTATTTACAATGAAAATGGGAAACAAAAAGCGGAGATAAATACAGGTATCAATGGAAAATGGCTTACCAATACCAAAGTAGTACAGGAAAAAAGTAAAGATCTGGTGCTGGCGGCATTTTACAGTAATGAAAAAAAAGGGAAAACGATTGATGGATTGCTGGTGCAAAGAATCAATGTGGCCGATGGAAAAGTAGTGTCGACCAGCGATAAGCAAATTAACAATTCACTGTTATCAGGTGATCAGGACGAAGCCGACGACGACGATAAGGAAGAAAGTAAGGAAGATAGGAGAAAGAGAGAGAACCTGAAGAAAATGCAGGAGGAGGGAGAAGGTTTTTCGAAGTACATGCAATTCCGGAAGATCTATTATACCGCCGACAATGGACTTATTATTCTTGCCGAACGGTATGATCATTATATAGGTCGAGACCAATATTATACTGCAGGTTCTAACAATATGCCTGGTCAATGGAACTCCGCCGGTACTTCCGTTTACCTGTCAGGTGACCTGATGGCCTGTAAGATAGATGCCTCCGGGAATATTGGATGGTTACAGATAGTGCCAAAAAAACAGCGTGAAGAAATAGTAGTGGCTTCGTCATACGGGTCCGCTGTGATAGGAGCAAATGACAAGAGCTACTTCTGGGATCAGGGCAGACCTTTTTATTCTGGCTTTGGCGCTCTTCAGACGAATGGAAATATTCAATTGCTGTTTAATGATAATCGGAAGAACATTTCCGTTACCCAGGCAGGTCAGAAAGCAAAGTTGATTGAACGGTTTTCGAACTCTGATTGTTTTATTCTAAATATTGACGAGGCTTCCGGGAAAGTTGACAGAAAGGTATTTTTCTCCAATATGGACAGGCCCATTGCTATGCCCCGGTTAGGAGCTGTTATTGGAAATGATATGTACCTGGTTGGCAATACTGGAAGAGGGATAAGGAAGGCTAAAGTTATCATTGGAAAAATTACTATAAAATAGGATAGCAAAACGAAAATCCCCGATAGCGCAAGTTATCGGGGATTTTTTGTTTTAAAATCCGGGGTATAGCGACCCACCACATTCCTTTCTTTATTCAAAAGGAATTTTTGGCCCGGAACGGAAGAGCTACGGTAGTTATGTATTATATGTATGAACATATTTGGCTGTGAAATGTTATCTTAAAAATGCCCGGCGAACTTTACTGTAAAGCCTGCCTCAATCTCTTTGTAATCCTTTATTAACATAGTTTAAGCTTATGTGACAGGTTTTGGTTAACAATCCTGTTCCTGTGGCCGCATGCCCGGAAGAAAAAGTTGCATCTTTCCCTAAATAGTCATATGTTTGAACATATTAAAAAGCGATTTCCCGCTTCTGAATATAAACAGTGCAGAACCGTGAACAATGAAAATAACATAGTGAAAGCATTGTAAACTTATCCGTAACAGGATTTATTTAACGTATTAAAGATATGATCAGCAAAAAAAATCTTTCCCTTATTTCATGCCTGCTTTTTCTTGGATGGTCAGGGAGTGCTCCTTTAATGGCACAAGGTAAGCGGAAAGTGCCTGCCCGGGCGGCTGTAGGACAGCAATTCCCCGATGCAATAGACTATAAAGTACAATCATTTTATCGTCATCGCCCGGATGGAAAACCGGGGAGAGAAGTGATGTTATACTTTAAAGGGGCAGCCTTCACCGGAAGCGGAACGGTTGACATAGCATGGGAAGGGCAGAAGGAAGCGGTACCCGTTGTTGCCAACACAGCGCTCGACAGCCTGGCGGTTTTACTGCCTGATGGCGCCGGTGTAAAATCAGATGCAGCAGCAACGCTGACTTTCCGCAGCGGGAAAAAGGAGTTGACGAAAGTGATCACGGTGCTGGCGCTTCGCCAGTGGACGGTGTATATCTACCCGCACTCGCATGTAGATATCGGTTATACCAACACACAGGAAAATGTAGAGCTGATACATAAACGGAATTTGATCAATGGTATCAAGCTGGCAAAAGAAACGGTGAATTACCCTGCCGGCGCGCGCTACACCTGGAACCCGGAAGTATTGTGGCCGGTGGAAAGATATCTCAGAAAAGCTACGCCTGCCGAAAAGAACACGATTATAGATGCAGTGCAGAAAGGATATCTTCACCTGGATGCCAGTTATGTAAACACCAACACCAGCGTGGCAGCGGATGAAGAAATGTTTGCATTCTTCGGACATTGCCGGGAAATGGAACAGTTAACCGGAACAAAAATATCGACCATGGTACAGGTAGATGTTCCGGGGATGTCGTGGGGAATAGTGCCGGTAGCGGCTGCCCAGGGGATCAGGTATATTTTTGCGATGAACAATGGCTCCGACAGGGTAGGACGATCCACTGACCTAAGTTTCAAACCATTTTGGTGGAAAAGTCCGGACGGAAAATCAAAGGTACTTTTCTTTCAGCCAGGAGCCTATACACCCGGCGCACATGCCAAAGGTTATGAGTACTGGCCCAAAATGGCGGGACAAACAGATACTTCTAAATTGCTGCAGATTGTAAAGACCAACGCGCCGCGCGAGCATTTTGTTGATAAGTACCTGGCAGAAACATTGCCTGTACTGGAGAAAGCCAGTTATTATCCGTACGATATTTTCGCTATGTCCTGGGCAATGGCAGACAATACGCCTATTGATGCCGATCTGCCGGACGCTGTTAAAAGCTGGAACGAAGACTATGCATTTCCACACCTGGTTATTTCCGGAGCGACTGAATTTATGTCGACATTTGAAAAGAAATATGGCGACCAGTTGCCGGTGTTATCAGGTGATTTTACAGAGTATTGGACAGATGGGCTAGGCGCTGCCGCTAAGCAAACAGCCATGAACCGGTCTACAAAAGAACGGCTGATACAAACAGAAACCCTGTGGACCATGCTGCATCCGGGAGCATCCGCACCGCGCGCAGCCATCAAGGAGGCCTGGAGAAATGTAAGTATGGGCACAGAACATACCTGGTGTTATATGGATCCTTCTAAACAGCCTATCACCAATAATATATTACAGGTTAAATTCGGCTATTTCCAGCACGGCGCAGACATCAGCGATTCCCTACGCGCGTTGGCGTTGTCTTCGGAGACCCAAAACGGAAATTCAACAGTAGCCGTTTTCAATACCCTTTCCTGGCAGCGCTCAGGGTTAGCGCTGCTTTCCAAAGAGCAAAGCGAAAAGTTCAACAGTATTAGTGATAACAAAGGAAAGGCGGTGTTGTCGCAACGCCTTTCAACAGGGGAGCTCGTGTTTGTTGCGAAAGATGTTCCCGCTTTAGGTCAGCGGAATTATTTCCTCAAAAAAGGAAAGAGTAAGACATCCGGAGCATTAGTACACGACAACATACTGGATAATGGATTGGTTCGGGTGGTGATTGATCCGCAGACGGGCGATATCTCCAGTTTAATAAGTGGCGCAAAAGAGTTTGCGAATGCGGCATCCGCCGGTAAGTTAAATAGCTACCGGTACCTCCACGGAGGTGAAAGCCCGGAAAAAGCAACCGGCACTTCCAATGTTAAGATCTCCGTTAAAGAGAACGGCCCATTGATAGCTACCATTGCGGTGGAATCATCTGCCGAAGGCTGTAATAGTTTAAGCCGGGAGGTCACCATTATTGAAGGACAACCATATGTTGACATAAAAAATATTGTTGACAAACAACCGATTCTTAAGAAAGAAGGTATTCATTTTGGATTTGCATTTGACATCGACAATCCTACCACCCATATGGATATTCCGTGGGGCATTGTGAAAATAGACAGTGATCAGCTCACCGGTGGAAACCGTAACTGGATAGGATTCCAGAGATGGCTGGATGTTTCAGGTCAGGATAAGGGAATTACCTGGTGCGCGCTGGATGCACCTGTTTTTGAAGTGGGCAATATGACCGCTAATATTATAGGAGGAGCTACCAACTCGGAAAAGTGGATTAAGAAAATTGAGCCAAGCGCCACTATTTATTCCTGGGCGCTGAATAATCATTGGCATACCAATTTCCCACTGAGCCAGGAAGGAAAAATCACCTTCCGTTACCGCCTGCTTCCGCACAATAGCGGCTACGACGCAGGACTGTCCAATCGTTTCGGACTTGAACAGCTACAGCCATTAATTGTTAGCCCGGTGAAAGACAACAAAGAAGCTACACCACTTCTGGCCCTGGAAGGAAGTCAGAAAGTAACAGTATCCATTCTCCAAACAGACAGCACTGGTGATGTTGTTCAAATGAGACTTCGTTCGGTATCCGACAAAGATGAAAACGTAAAGCTGAATTGGTTGAGCCGCAAACCGGCGTCTATAGCTTTATTGAGCGACAATACGGCAGTGGATAAAAATCAGCAGCAGGAAATACTCGTGCCAGCTATGGGATTTGTAACCCTGGAGGCGAAGTTTGGTAAGTAGTCCGGGTATGAGTAATTATTCCAATAGATTCAACTAATGGGGGAAGCCGGTGTATGCCGGCTGCCCCTTTACCGGTACTTTATCTCAAAAAAACTAAACGCCGCTTCTTCTTTACCAATTAAGCTCAATCCGGGTCTGGGGCTCCGGTCCCAGGGAGGTAAGAAGTTAATGGCATAGGGCTGTTTTTTGGGGCTGAGTTCTTCCCAGTCCGCTTGTTGTTTCCAGTACACCCGGCAGGTGAAATCGGGGAATACGGATAGTTTCAGGAATACCGGCAGGCTCGTGCCGGAAATTGTTTGTTCATTCAGCACCGTGCGTTTTCCATCTTTCGACATCCAGCACACCACTTTATCACCACAAACGGCAATACCCGTGGCGGCGCCGGCATCGCCATAAACTACCAGTCCTTTAGACGACTTGTTATGATTAACTACCGCTGTGCTGATATCGTATGCTGCGGAGTAAGGCCGCAGTGTGAGTGCAATACCGGAAGGGTTTTCCGTGCTGTATTTACCGGATAAATATAATTTCCCGTTGGCATAACGATAAAGCGGCTGCATATTCCTGAAATCCCATTGCCAGAAAATATCATTGTTCACATGGGCAAAATCATAATGATACGTTGTAAGGGGCGACTGATTCTCCAGTGCACTGGAATGGCTGAACAACGGCCACTGATCTGTATTCCATGATAAAGCAGATATCAGGCCTTCCCTGCCTGTAAAAACATTACTGTTCTTGTTATAGGCATGATAGAGGTAAAACTCAGCGCCCTGGGCGTCCTGCACAAAAGTACCGTGGCCGGGGCATTTCCAGTTGCCGCCATCTGATAGTACGGGGTTGTTGTTATATTGGGTATAAGGCCCGGTGATGGAGGTAGCCCGGGCAACATTTACATGATAACTGCATTCAGCGCCGCAGCAGGTGCCGGCAGAGTAGAAGAGATAATAATATTGTCCTTTCCTGAGCATACTTTGTCCCTCCATCCCTTTTCCTTCGTTGTCTTTAAGCAGGGTAAAAGGTTGCCCAACGAGAGAAAGACCATCATCGGCGAGTTTACTGCCCAGTAGCTCAATGGGTCTTTTATCAAGGCCATATGCCTTCCAGGTAATATATAGTTGCCCGTTATCGTTGAACACAAAAGCGTCGATCGCTTCTTTGCCATATTCAATGATGATACCATGGTCTTTAAATCCATGATCCGGAAAAGCAGAGGTGGCCACGCCTATGCAGGATATGCAATCACTTTTTCTCCTGGCGGTATAATAAACAAAGTAGGTATGATGATGATAATAAAATTCAGGGGCCCAGAAAGAGCCGGAGGTCCAGGCGGGTGACTGCTCAAATAAAAATCCCGTTTGCTCCCAATGCCGGAGATTGGCAGAACGGAAAATAGGAAATTGAGGTCCCCATTCACTGGAGGTACCAATGGCATAGTAATGATCGCCCTGGCGTATAATAGACGGATCGGCAAAGTCGCCGGGAATATTGGCTGGTTGATGCTGCGCCAGGAGCGGAAAGATCCCGGAGAGCACCAGGAAAAGAATGATAACGATAGATTTCATTTACTGGAATTTTTAAATATGCTGCGGTCAGGGTGTCGATGCCGTTGCATGAGCCGGCAAAAATAGTGGTTCGTCGGCGTCCCCGGTCGCGATAACGTCTCATAAATTCTCTAATTAGTCTCACTATTGTAACAACGCCCGGTTGTACCGGTGCTCAAAATGTCCGTTCTCCTCTTTTTCAGCAATAAATGTGTTTTTTTATAATGAACGTGCAATGCTCTGCTGTGGTGGGTTTTATGAGAATGATGACCGCTGGTTGTTAAAAAACAACCAAAAGTGGTGGAGTTACAACCAGGAGTAGCTGGTCTTTTGGTGGTTCTGAAAATGAATCCGGATACCTTTGGATTGTTAAAAAAACGACCGCATTATGCTTAATACAAAAACGATCGGTAATAAAATTGCCGAAGCACGAAAGAAGATAAATATCTCCCAGGCGCAGCTCGCTCAGCGTTTGTTCATCAGTTCCCAGGCGGTGGGAAAGTGGGAGCGGGGTGAGTCCATGCCGGACATTACTACACTTAACCGGTTAGCAGAGATCCTGGGTGTTGACCTTAACTACTTTTCAGAAAGCTTTCCATCGGCAACTGCCGGGACGGCTCCTGCAGAACCGCCGGCCAGTCAACCGGATGAATTACCCGCCGGAAAGCAGGAGAAAAAGCTGAGCTGGGACATGTCGCGCGGAAACTGGGCGGACGCTGACTTCTCCGGGTTGAAAAACCTCCATGAAAAATTCAGCTTCTCCCACCTGCAGCGCAGCCAGTTTGTTGGCTCAGATTTGTCGGGCCTTTTGCTGAAAAGTAATCATGTGGACAGTTGCAATTTTTCCGGTTCCGATATCAGCAACAGCCAGTTTCAACGTTCCCATCTCGATAACAACCTGTTTAAAGACAGTTACCTGAAAGATGCAGAATTTTCAGAAAGCCATATCAGGGGCTGCGATTTCTCCGGCGCTGATTTTACCGGTGCGGCGTTTAAGTCCAGCTCCTTTGTGAAGAATGCCATCGCAAATGCCGTATGGAATAGCACCTCTTTTGTAGGAACTGAACTGGCCGATGTTGTTTTCGAGGGAACCGTGGAGGATTGCTATTTTGAAAACTGCGCATTTGACAAGGTTACCTTCCAACAGGCTACCCTGCGTAATACCTTCTTTAAAAATAAAAGTCTGAAACGGATACGGTTTGTTGACTGTTACGCCGATCGCATGACCTACGAATTCCTCAAAAGCGGTAAGGCAGATCTGACCGGTATCACATTATTAACTGCATAAAGAGATAATAACAATGTCGCAAAATGAATTCGCCATTTCGGTGCAAGGCTTGAAGAAATCCTATAAAAATGTTCCTGTGCTGGAAGGAGTAGACTTCCAGGTAAAGGCCGGCAGCATTTTCGCCCTGCTCGGCTCCAACGGTGCAGGCAAAACAACGATTGTCAAAATCCTCACCACGCTGCTGAAGCAAGACAGTGGACATGCTACAGTAAACGGATTCGATGTGGTATCGAAACCCAACAACGTGCGGCAGTCGATCAGTCTTACAGGACAATTTGCAGCGGTGGATGAGATTTTAACCGGAAGGGAGAACATTATCATGATTGCCAGGCTGCGTCATATGAGTCATCCGCATCAGATCGCAGCTGGTTTGCTGGAACGTTTCGGTTTAACCGATGCTGCCGATCGCAGGGCTGCTACTTATTCCGGAGGCATGCGCCGCCGGCTCGATATCGCCATGAGCCTTGTGGGAAACTCCCGGGTTATTTTTCTCGACGAGCCCACCACCGGGCTGGACCCCGAAGCGCGAATGGAGGTTTGGAAAATTATTAAAGAGCTGGCCGGCAGCGGCATCACGGTATTCCTTACCACGCAGTACCTCGAAGAAGCTGAACAACTGGCCGATAAAATTGCTATTCTTCATAACGGCAGGATCATCGTGAACGGTACGCTTGCGGAACTGAAACAGCTGTTCCCGCCCGCGAAAGTGGAATACATTGAAAAACAGCCCACGTTGGAGGAGATATTTCTTACTATCATCAACAAAAAAACAAACGTATAAATGGAAACGATCAAAAATCATTTTTTCATAGATACCCGGGTGATGCTTGGACGTTCCATGCGCCATATTTTTCGCAGCATGGATACCATTATCACCGTTACTATCATGCCCATAGCGATGATGCTGTTGTTTGTATATGTCCTGGGCGGCGCCATTCAAACCGGCACGCATAACTATGTGAATTACCTGTTGCCTGGCATACTACTGATTGCTGTTGCCAACAGTGTCGGCTATGTTTCTTTCCGTTTGTTTACAGATGTGCAACGTGGAATATTTGAACGATTTAATTCTATGCCGGTTGCCCGTTCAGCCGCGTTGTGGGGCCATGTACTGACGGCTTTGGTATCCAATGTAATGTCGCTTACCGTCATTGTCCTGGTGGCGCTCATCATGGGGTTTCGTTCGCCGGCAGGCGTATTGTCCTGGCTGGCGGTGGCGGGTATACTCGCCATGTTTACACTGGTGCTCACATGGATTGCGGCGATAGCCGGCCTGTCCGCCAAAACGATAGATGGCGCCAGTGCGATTGCCTATCCGATTCACTTCCTGCCGTTGATCAGTTCTGCGTTTGTGCCCACCAGTTCGATGCCATCGGGTGTTCGCGCCTTTGCCGAAAATCAGCCGGTTACTGCGTTTGTAGAAGCGATACGGGCCTTGCTGTCGGGCCAGCCCGTTGGTAACAACATCTGGATTGCGCTCTCGTGGAGTGCCGGAATTACGGTACTGGCTTATATTTTCGCGATGAGAGCGTATAAGAAGCGGGGGTGACAGGTTGCTCAGGCAAAGTGCTACACACCTACTGCCGACATGGAAAATGGATGCGCGGGAACTCCCGTAAACGGAAGCCGCGCGGCGAAGAGCGCACCGCTGTCGGGGTATACGTGTAATTGCCGCGGCGTTAGTTCATCCTTTGCGGTTGTAATGAAAAGCTGGTTCATGCTGCGGCCGCCAAAGGTACACGACGTTACATGCGGCGCATCTACCCATACTTTACCAGTGAGCTCACCGGTGTAAGGATGATACCGGTGAACCGCATTACCTCCCCACATCGCTACCCAAAGCATTCCTTCGTTATCAATACACATACCTTCCGGAAGATCCCTGGTATTGGTAACGATACGGCTGTTTCCCAGCGTGCAGGATAAAAGGTGGAATTCATAGGCCCTGATGTTGCGTTCCGCTGTATCGATATGGTACATGATTTTATTGTCGGCCGACCAGCATAAGCCGTTCGAAATACTGATGCCATCCAGCACTTTTCTCAAGGTTCCGTCATAACAGTATAATGCGCCTCTATGTGAGAGTGCATCGCTACGCATAGTGCTGAACCAAAGCCGTCCCAGTGCATCGCATTTGCCACTACTACAGCGATGCCGGGGGTGTTCAGGCTCCACAGGTGTCAGCATGGTTGGTGCAGTACCGTTTAGTGAAAATATAGCCAGACTTCCCTGCATACCCAGCAGAAACTGCCCGTTGCCGGCAGGAATGATCAGGCTGGTTTTGCCGCCGGTTTCCCATTGACGGGAAACCTGTGAAACAGGATCAAAACGATGTACCCGTCTTGATAATATATCTGTAAAGTACAGCTGCTGGCGCTGCTCATCCCATACAGGACCTTCACCCAGCATGGTATTGGCCTGGTATATTACCTGTGCTCTCCATTCACGATACATTCTATGCATATATAAATCTGCTTTTACCGTCTTATTGTTTTCAGTGTGCAAAATAGCAGTGGCGGAGAAATGGTTTGATAACGATCTTAACCAATATGTTAACAATATTATCCGTTTATAATACCTTTTTTATAAAATGGGTAAGAATAGTTATCTTCCAGGAATGAAAGCAAGATTGATGGACACGGGGCTGGGGGCCAACCGGCAATTCCGCGTGAAGCATGTGGACGAGTATTTCTTAAACTCGCCGTTTCATTTTCATGAAAGCTGTGAGATCGTCCTGATAGAAGAAGGATACGGGAAACGTATTGTCGGCGATCATGTAGATGATTTTGAAAAAAACGACCTGGTACTGATGGGGCCCAATCTGCCGCATATCTGGCAGAATGATAACATTTACTTTAAAAAGCGGAAGCAGTTCCGGGTAAAGGCAACGGTGTTATACTTCGAGCCGGCAATGGTGCTCGGATTGGTGGAAGGCACAGAGGCCGCGGGAGCAGTACAATCGCTTTTCTCAAAAGCATGCAGGGGCTTGGCTGTTAAAAGTGGCACCCATGCATACCTGTTGGAGCGATTTGCCGATATACGCGGCAGCGATGGACTGAAAAGGTTATCTATCTTCCTGGATATTATTGATATCCTTTCTAAGAGCAATGACTATGAATTTCTCGCGAGCGATAACTACCGCAATGCGATAAAAATAAAAGATGCCGGCAGGTTTAATGATGTTTACCAGTTTCTCATTACTAATTTTCACCGTGAAATTCCACTGGAGGAAATTGCCGGCGTTGCAAAGATGTCGCCAACTGCGTTTTGCAGATATTTCAAGGCAAGAACTCAAAAATCATTTATTACTTTTTTGCAGGAAATCCGCGTTTCCCATGCCTGCAAATTGCTGCGCCAGGATAAACTGTCGATAATGGACATAGCCCTGGAAAGCGGTTATAATAACCTCGTCAATTTCAATAAATGTTTTAAGGGAATTACAGCGCTCAGCCCATCCGAATACCGGAAGAAAACGCGGCGCGATATTCCGGCCGTATAACTTCTTTATTTATGCAGCAGATATTATTTTGAACCTGCCCTTTTTTCTATCTCTTTAATACTGATGGTAATCATTTTACCAACAGGTTGATTATTACGGTAGGTGATCATCCGGAAGGTATCTGCTCCCTTGGGAATATCAAGTGTATCCGTATACTTTGGAGAAAAACGGTCCGGGAAGGTGCCATCAAACGTATAATAAATATCCAGGTCGTCGAGTTCTTTGTCCAGTGCTACCCGCAGGGGTTGCGTGGCGGTGGCTTTTACGGGCCTGACAATCGCGTCGTATACAGACCTGGCATAGTTTACATTCGCCACATCATAGCGGGCAAAATGATCCTCCATGCGATGAACAAAGCTATTCCAGTTCCTGTCGGTTTTTGGTGACCAGAATACCTCCGCTAAAGCAAAAGCACGGGGCCAGGTCATATACTCGGCATGACGATAAGTGGGCACAGATTCTGTCCACAAGTTGCCTTGTCCGCCCAGAATTAATGAGTGATCCGTTATTTCCTCAGGAAGCGGTTCGTAGTTATAGGAGGTACGTAAGGTGAGCTTAGAGTAGGTGGGTGGTTCGCCTGCGGGATCTCCCTGATAAAGATCCAGGTAGCAAAAATCATCAGGGGTCATTATGACCGGGTGATTCATTTTGGCGGCTTTAACGCCACCTTTAATACCGCGCCACGACATAACTGTAGCCTCCGGCGCCAGACCGCCTTCCAGTATTTCATCCCAGCCGATCATCTTTTTTCCTTTCGAGATAATCATCTTCTCCATACGTTTGATGAAATAACTCTGCAGCTCTTCAGCTGTTTTCAGTTTTTCACCGGCCATTCTTTTTTTGCATTTGTCGCAATTCTTCCAAAAGCCTTTGTAGCATTCATCTCCCCCGATATGAATATACTGTGCGGGAAATAGTGTAGCCAACTCCGTTATCACCTTATCCATAAACTCGAAGCTCTGTTCATTACCGGGGCATAACGCATTGTCTTCTTTTGAATAGAAAGTATTGCCAACATTTACATTGAACGGACCACCGGTGCAGGAGAGATTAGGGTAGGCAGCCAACGCGGCCAAACTATGTCCCGGTACATCTATCTCTGGTATGATGGTCACAAATCTTTCCTGTGCATATTTCACGATTTCTCTGACATCGTCCTGCGTATAATAGCCGCCATAGCTGGCCGGCTCATTTTTAGCCCTAGGTTGGCGTGTCCACCATAATCCCATCCTGGGTGCGCGCCAGGCACCGATACTGGTTAATTCCGGCAAACTTTTAATTTCAATTCTCCAACCCTGGTCATCTGTGAGATGCCAGTGGAAAACATTCATTTTGTATTTGGCCAGCTGATCGATATATTTTTTTACTGACTCCTTTGGAAAATAATGCCGGCTTACATCCAGCATCAATCCACGCCATCCGAAACGGGGATAGTCGGTAATCTTTACGCATGGAACCACCCAGTTCTCCTGCGCTACCGCTGTGCTGCTTTCAATTTCTTTAGGCAACAGTTGTATCAATGATTGCATCGCATAAAAAAGACCTGCAGGCTTGTTGGCAGAGATGTCGATCCTCGTGGGGGTTACATCCAGTATATATCCTTCATTACCCAGCGTTTCATTGTAGGTGTTGTTGATCGTAAAATGAATACCATTGTTGTCATTTTTTTCCGGGAGTAACCGATACCCGGTAGGCGTATTGATAATACTGGCAAACAGATCGGTAATATCTTTAAGAGAAGCGTCGGCTACCAGTTTCGTGGCTGGGGTGAGTGTGAAAACGCCGGTGCGGGCTTCAATTTTAACAGGTAAAGGAATCAGGCTGATTTCCGCGGATTTTCCGTTTTGTGCGCTGATCGTTAATGAAGAAAGCAAGGGTAACAGGAATCCCATTGCCAGGAATAACATTTTTTTTATCATGACTGCGTATTGTTCAATGTTCTGTATGATAGCAGGTAGCTGTCTTTTTGTACCTGCCAGCCGATAAAATACGCGTTTTTTTGACATTTTGAAAACCGTTCCTCACTTATCCTTCTCTTAATGCAGCCGGGGACTTCTATAGGAAGTCCCCGGCTGCATGCCTTCGTCTTCCACGGAATAATCACTTCACCTTAAGGAATGCCAGTGTTTCCCCCGTGGGAAGTTCCCGCGATGCGTAATGAAGACTTAGATCATGGGCAGCATGATCTTTTTCCAGTTGCAACAGTTCTTTTACCGGTATCGTCATACTTACATCCAGGTCCCGGGCATTCGCAAACGTCCATTTCTTCAGTGTATTACCGCTTTCATCCTGTACAACAATACTCCGGTCGGTACCGGTATTCGGTGTGTGGCAGTGTTTGTAACTGATCCGCAACAGATCAGTGGGCGCAGCGTTCCCGAGTTGTAATACCCTTAAATTCAGGGGCTGATTCACAGATTGTTTTAATACCAGTTTGTTGTTAAGATAGATTTCGAAACTGTCTAATCCCACACGGTTCGTAAAACCAAATGCCGTAAAGCAAAGCATGATCAGTGCAAATAACCTCGTATATGCCTGATGGAATGTTGTTGATTTCATGGTGTGAATTTTTTGATGAAGAATACCTGGAACAATATTATGGGAAAAGAAAGCGAGGTAAAAAAATAGTAGAGGAGTAAACGAAATAATCGACGAACAGGCCGGCCCATGGAGATCAGCTTATTTATTGTTATCTTCCTCTACTATTTGTGCAGTTGGTCGATATAATTTTGCAGGATCATCGTTTTAGATTTCTTTTATCATGAATGATAGATAAAATGGATTTTCCGGATAAAACACTGAAGCTACCATTTTCGCAACGCCGCGTTTCGCTGAAGTACGCCCTGGCGCATGGTTTGTATTGGGTGCTGATTACGGGATTCTTTCTCTATGAAAAGCGATACCTCATCTATAAAGCCAGCATGCCCTATTTTGCCACCTGCGTAGCAGTGAGGATATTGATGCTGATGGCGATTGCCTATCTTAACCTGCATTGGTTTTTACCCCGGTACCTGTTGAAGAAGCGCTACCTCGCTTATGCTACGGCGATTCTTCTTTCCGTTATTGTTTACCTGCTCGCTCAAAGTTTATTTGATTATTACCTGTATGGTTTTGTGATAGGGCCTATGCGCAACAGCAGCTTAATGGAGGCTTTGTCTTACAATTTCTTTAGCACCTTATGGTATCTGGGTTTAATGCTGGCGCTTAAATTAAGCATGGATTGGTATGGGCAGCAACTTACCATTCAAAAGATAACGGTAGAAAAATTGAATGCGGAAGTTAATTTTCTGCGTGCGCAGATCAATCCGCATTTTCTTTTCAATGTATTAAACAACCTGTACGCACTTACGTTAAAAAAATCGTCGCTGGCGCCGGATATTGTGCTGAAGTTGTCGGAGATGATGGAATACATGCTGTATGACAGCACCGACGAGAAAGTACAACTGGAAAAAGAAATTGCCTATCTCAATAATTATATTGAATTGGAGCGGCTCCGGCTAAGCACTGATGCCATAATTACGCAGGATATTGATACCGGGCTAAACGGGTATGAGATTGCTCCGTTACTGTTATTGCCTTTGCTGGAAAATGCATTTAAACACGGCCTCACCCGGCAGATGGAAAACAGCTGGCTGAAAGTAAACATTACATTGAATAAAGGAGTATTGACGGTGGTGATCGCAAATTCAAAACCTGCGGCTGTTGCCCGCAAAAGTAAAGGGGGGATAGGCCTCGGCAATCTGCGAAAGCGCCTGGAGCTGTTGTATCCCGGAAGGCATCAGCTGGATTTTGTTGACAAGGAAAATGTTTTTGAAGCCAGGCTAACCATTGTATTGTAAATAAAAAGATCATGTTGAAATTTGTTGTAGTAGACGATGAGCCGCTTGCCCTGGAAGTATTGGACGGCTACCTGAAAAGAACAGACGAGGTGGATACAGTGCACCTGTTCCGCCATGCAGCGGATGCTTTGCAGCACCTGGAAAACCATACGGCAGATGTGCTGCTGCTGGATATTGAGATGCCGGAAATGACGGGGCTTGAATTTCTTAAAGCACTGCCGGACCCGCCGTTGACAGTATTTACCACCGCCTATCGCAACTATGCATTTGAAGGATATGAACTGGGCGTGGTCGATTTTTTATTGAAACCTATATCCCACAGCCGCTTTCAGCAGGCCATCACAAAAGTCAGGGAGTTGCTGGCATTGAAGGCGCAGCAAACAAACATTGAAGACGCGCCGGGTGCTGGGAACATCGATTTTATTTTTGTTAAAAGCGGTACTCAACGGATAAAGCTCCGGTTTGATGAGGTAACGCATATCCAGGGACTGAAGGATTATGCCATCATTTACACACATACAGGAAAACTGTTGCTGAAAGGGTCCATCAAAGCTATGCTGGATATTTTTCCCCAGGATCGTTTTGTCCGGGTACATAAATCCTTCATTGTATCCATTCAAAAGGTGACCAGGTTTGAAAGGAACCGGATTGTATTAAACAATCACCAGATCCCGATTGGCAGAAACTTTAAAGAGCAGTTGGAGAAAGCGCTCCACAAGCCATGAGAGCCATACGCCGTTTCCCATTGATGGCGGTTTATTTGAATATGGGTAACTTTAATTACCTTTAACGCCTTAAATAATTATCAATGGCGGGTACAGCGAAGCTCAATTTAATATGGCAAACATCCAAAGGCGTAGCAACGGAATTTGAATTCGAGTATATTACCGAGGTGCTGTTTAAGGATTTTGACACCAGCTTCGTATTCGACCATGGCGCCTATAGTACGGTGGCCGATAATGCAGTGATCATCTATTCCAACGATCAAAAGCATGTTTCGCCTGAGTTTATCCGCTATTTAAATGAATTCAGGAAGAAGGATTTCCGCTTCTTTTTATTGCATCTCTCCAACGAAAATCTGCAGCACAACAGCTGGTATTACGCGAAAGCAAATTATGTTTTCAGAAATTACTATGATCCGGCCATCACCAATGAAAATGTGTTTTATATTCCATTGGGTTTCAAAAGCGGGTACCTGCGAAAAGACAGGCCGCTGGCCGATTGTGGCAGCAGAAACCTGAGCGCTGTTTTTATGGGACATCCCAAATCAGACCGGGTTGAATTGATCAATGAACTGGAAAAACTGGATGCTCACTACGTACATAAAACCAACACCTTTAATTGTCCAACGGCATTAACCCAGGAAGAATGCATTGAGATTTACCAGCGAACAAAGTATGCACCTTGTCCCATGGGCAATGTACATCCGGATTCTTTCCGGCTCTGTGAATCGCTGGAATGGGGATGTATTCCGGTAGTAAGATATTTTAAGGGAGAAGAATATTTTAAGAATGTATTCGGCCAGCATCCGTTCAAAGTGGTGAATAGCTGGAGCGAGATGCACGACATTGTAGCGGAGGATAACTTTTGTGAGCGTAGCGAACAAGTGCAGCAATGGTATGCCGGCTTTAAAAAGGATTTGAAACGAAAGATCAGGGACATTATTGAAAACAGCACTTTTGTGCCCGAGAAAAAGAAACGCCTGCTGCCTTATTTAAACACCCTTGCCTACGATTTTTCAAAGAAGATGAGAGCCCTGCGTGGTAAATGAGCAACCCCTGCCATTCCAGCGGCGCAGCCATCCTGCGGTAAAAAATTATACTAATTTACCCCCTGTTTTAAACGATTTACTCCCCCGGTGTCCTTGGGGAACAGCCCTATATTGCCCCGGTGATTCCACGACCAAGCTGATCTGATTAACCCTCATTTTTCACGTTGTAAAAAACTATTCATTATGAAACGATTACTATTCTATCTCCCGCTGATCGGAATTTTGTCGGGCTGTTCAAAGAACCTGCAGGAGAAAATGTTGCCTAACCCTGCACCGGATAAACGTACGGTCACCACAGAACTGCAGGAAGCAGTGTCCTCAGATTTCAAGGGGATTAACTGGGCCGATCCGGCAGACAACTTTAAAGACGGCTGGGTGGTACCTACCGGGTTGGTTGGTACAGACAACTATGCAACCACCCAGGCCAAAGCGGTCAATATCATCAATGCCTTTAAGCAAAGAGGGGCCAACACTGTTCGCATGCCCATCAATCCGTCTTCTGTACTGGAAGCCTGGTGGGGCAGCTATACAGCCGCCATCGACACGGCTGCCAACAGCGGCATGAAAGTGATCCTGGCATACTGGGAAGGCGCCAGTTCCCGCGATGGCGTGGTAGATAATACCACCCAGTTCTGGAATATGTGGCAAGTAGTAGTGAACAAGTACGGTACTAACAGCAATGTTTATTTTGAAGTATTCAATGAGCCACATGGATATAGCTTATCCAATCTGAATAACCTGTACGCCGACTGGCTCACGCATTACCCCACTGTTCCGAAAAACAGGATATTGCTGGATGGAGCAGGGTATGCCTCCGATGTAAATGGCGTGGGCGCCGACAGCCGGCTGAATACGTGTTTATTGTCTTACCACGACTATACCTGGTTCGACAACAACAAAACTACGGTAGCCGATTGGGAATCGGCTGTTTCTGCGATCGCGTATCCTGATAGAACGGTGGTAACAGAATTCGGTATTCCTATGACTAACGGGAAGGACTATCTTGGCGCGCCCGGTCAGGACCGGGAAATTGCCTATTTCCAGGGCATTACCAACCGGGTACGTTCCCGTGGCATCGGTTGTGTATACTGGCCGGGCCTGAGAGAGGGGGACGGTTACAGCCTGTTAACATTAAGTGGTACAACACTTACCACCAACAATGCTTCGGGGCTTTCCCGCCTGCAATATGCCTGGGGCAATGCTTCCATCGCACAACCCGTTGGATCATTCGATGGTGCTGCCTGGTATAAGATCGTTTGCCGGCAAAGCAATAAGTCGCTCGATGTAAATGGCAGCTCTACCACTAATGGTGGAGGCATTGTACAATGGGATTACTGGGGCGGCAACAATCAGCAGTGGAAGTTCACCAGCCTGGGAGGTGGCGCATTTGCCATCACCAATCGTAACAGTAATAAATCGCTCGATGTGAATGGCAGTTCCACCACCGGAGGCACCGGTATTGTACAGTGGGATTACTGGGGCGGTACCAACCAGCAATGGGTCATTGTGGATATGGGCTTCGGGTATTACCAGGTGACCAATGTGAACAGCGGTATTGCCCTCGATGTAAATGGCGCCTCTACCGCCAATGGAGCAGGTATCATTCAATGGTACTGGAGTGGGAATCGTAATCAGCAGTGGCAGATTGTAAAATTATAAATTATATAGCAGGATCTCTTTTCGTGGAAGATCAAAGGCGCTTCATTAAAGATGAAGCGTTTTTTTTTACACTACTGAAAATATTAGAAATAAATAAATTTATTGTACATTCATTTAGCACTAAAAACATTCAGGTATGATCTGGACATTAATAATTGGTGGTATTGCCGGCTGGCTGGCCGGTAAACTGATGCGGGGAGAAGGATTTGGCATCATCGTAGATATCATCGTTGGCGTAATCGGTGGTTGGCTGGGTGGCTGGTTGTTTGGTAAACTGGGTATCCATATCGGCAACGGACTGCTTGGCTCACTGGTGGTAGCGTTAATAGGATCAGTGATCCTGATTTGGCTGGTGCATCTGATCAAAGGGAAGTAGGCCTATGGCCTCAGCAGCCGCTGATGGATGATCTTCCTCACTATTTCGCGGTAGTTACGACGCATCGGCAGCAATGCGCTGCCGATGCTGATTTCATTACCTTCGACGGCGTTGATCCTACTGCGTTTTTTCCCGCAGTGCTACTTCATTTCCAATCACCGGCACCACCAGCTCCAATGTTGTTTTGCCGGATATTGACTGTAAAGCCTTAATGGTTACCTGAGTTGAACCCCGGGCAAGTTCCCGGTTGCCCGTAGCTGTAATGCGATTGATCATCTTACGTCCATGGTCAGCTACATACCATTCCCCATTTTTACAAATCACGTATTCACCGGACATCAGCTTTCGGTCAATCCTGATAGCTGTGTTGTTACCTACTTTGATCTCCAATCCATTGATTTCAGCATCTTTCGGGGCATGCACCTTCAGCGCAAAATTTAATGGTTGGGATTTGTATGCGTTTGATAAACTAAGCGTTACTCCATCAGTGTTGGGAATAATACCGTTGAAACGGTTTTCCTTTACCTGGTAAAGCAGATACGATTTTTCGCCCGTTTGCTCCAGGTGATATTTATAGTCCATATCTTTCAGCAGCTCTTTAATAGCAGGGGTAAATACATTGGTGGCACGGGCTGTTTCCCAGGTACGGAAAGCCTTGAAGATGTCTTCTTTTTCCCCGCAGGTTTCTACTACCTGCTGGCTAAGTCCCAACATGTAGGTGGCATCCCAACCGATGGATTTTGCCTGTAGGTTTTCAATATCATATAAACTCCAATCGCTGCTCAAGCTCTGGATACCAAAGGTTATGGGGAAATAATTGCTGGAATGGATATAACGTACATCTTTTCCTTCGTTTCTCCATTCATTAAGTACAGGGCTAAACATGTTTTCACCACCTCCTACATTCACCACACTCATATAGTGCCAGTTACCTTCGAAGAGCCCACTTCCCATTACACGCAGATGCTTGCCGCCATTTTGTTGATAGCTGTCGAACAACTTTCTGAAAAAGCGTTTAAACGAATATTGACCATGGCCCTGGTACATGCAACTTTCCAGGCCGTCAAAATCGATGTAATCCATGCCTCCATCAGTCAGCCATTTACCATAGTAAGCGGCATATACTTCCTGCAAATTCAAATCTGGCGCAAAACCGCCATAACAGTTGGGTTGCAGTTTTACAATTGTTGTTCCTGCTTTATACGATGCGCTCTTAGTGCCATGCAAACCCCTCTTTACATGTAAGTATGTATACGGTTTTGTAGTGGTAATGCCATTGTATTCAATTAACTCTTTGCCTATTTTCAATACATTCGTATGGTTCCCTTCCCATCCGCCAAACTCATTAAAGTAAGCAGTATCGGCTACTGTAATGATGGTATCCTGTGCAGTAATATCTCCCGTGATAGTAGTACGCTGCATAATAGCAAGACTGTCACTTGGAACAGGTGCAACATCACTATTGTTGCCAGGCTGCATGAATTCACAAAGCGTATGCAGGCCATACCTGATACCGGCTTGTTGCATTTGAGCACCATATTCCTTTATACCCACTGTGGGAGATGACTGAAAATTTACGCCCTTTTTTGTCCAGCGGTTGGCAGGATTGGGGTAATACTCTCCCCATCCTTCATCCTGTACATTGTGAATGCCAAGCTGTTTGGCATAACTGGCAAGACTGTCGTGCACTCCATACCACGCCATATCAGTACGGTAAGAAGCCGGATCTTTTATCCACTTTCCATCTATTTCCGGATGTGGTAATCCTTCCTTCAATACAATATTTTCAATGGTAGGCAATCCGAGTGAATCAGGGCAGGCATACAATGCAATGGCGGAGCCGATAAAATCCGCATCTGCAGGCGCCACCAGCTGATAACGTGGTGAATTGGCCTTCCCATCCAGATTATCCGGCAATACCGGGAAACGGATCATCTGTTCCTTACGCCTGTCGCGGGAATGAAGAGAAATGGTAGAACCAAAAGAGGGCTCAAGTTTAGCGCCATTTCCATTACACATCCTGAAATATTCTTCCGGCTGGGAAGAAAAAGCAACATCATTCCTGCCGTCGCCACCAATGGAAGCGGTTTGTCCTTCTTTTAAATTCGGTGGAAGCGGGAATTTTATGGGATCGGGGGAATGAACATAGAAATACAGAAAGGGGATATCGCCATCTGCCGGCGGGCCGCTGGTGGTATTATCGTTCAATGCCATCATGCCAATAGCGAAATCGTTGCTGCGTACTACCGAAATTATTTCGCCAATGGTTTTGGAGATATTGGTTTTGTAGGGGCCCCATACGATATTATCCACGCCATTGCGAGGGCTCAATGAAACCAGTTCAAGACGGACGTATTGTTGCTGCCGGGTTAGTTTCACCTTAGCAACCGAGCCATTGGGATAGTTGAGCAAAATTTCCATTTTGCTCTTATTGAACTGCATTTTTTGAGGTAATAGGTACTGCTTGTCTTTGTAAAGACTCATAATAGCCGATGACATTCCCGAAGGACAATATTCCTTTCCATTCTTATTATCCGTGATGGAAGTGATAAAGCCTTTATTGTTGACGCTAAAGCTGGCATGTACCGTCTTTAACTGCACCTGTGAAAAAACAGGGCTGGCTGTGCAAATTGCATGCAGCAATAGAATAAAGTAAAAACTTTTCTGGATAGATCTCATATTTAACGTTAACTGTTTTATATCTATTATTTCCCTGCTTTATTGGAATAGCTATACCTTACTGAATTGGTCAGCATCTTACTTCTTATGTTTGTGCCAGCAAGGGAAGGGGGATTGACTATCAACGGCTAAGTTATTTGATTTGTCAGAATCCGACTGCAACAAAATTGCCTGAAATTGATGCTATATTTTCCCTGCGTATGATTGGAGAAGGCATGATCTGTATTAAACCAGTTGCTATAAATAAAACAAAAATTTTTGCTGTAGGCCTTGTGGTAGGGATTTTAACTGTTCTCCTGCTGTTGGTTTGGAGCGAATGTTTCCGCCGGTAACATCGCGCTATTACAAAACCCAAAGGCGCCTTCCAGCCGGAAGACGCCTCATGAAACTTTTGTTCCTTGTTCAGGAGAATATACGCGTTAAATGGAAGGTACGGGCAACACCAAATGAGGCGCCCTTCACTTTTTTATCATATCGCCTCAATGGAAAACTTCCTCGTTTTTTCCTTCCTGTTATACTCCGACACAAGCACATGACCTTCTTTCGCCGGGAAAATAAGCGTTTCCATACCACCGTCCTTGCGCGGAATGGTGCGCAATACTTTCTTCTGGTCTATACTGTAGAAGGTGATATTCTTTGCTTCTGTAATGATCAGGTAGGTGGATTTGGTTTCGGAAGAAGTGACTGTGTAATATGATTTATTATCCGAGAGCAATGGATAGTACTTGCAGGGAATGCTGCGGCTGCGGGCAACAGGAATGGAGTTGTCGAGCGACAGTATACCATCCGGTGTTTGTTTGAGTACCATGGCATCACGGATGGTATACTTCCTGGTACCATAAGTGCCAAGCAGATACGGCGCTATAACGATGGTGGGAATGGTGGCTACTTCTGCAATCACCATACCTGTGTTAACAGATCTTTTTAAAGCAGAACCGGTAAAATAGGTGTTGCCGGAATAATCTTTAAATGACGGGCCTGACAGCAGGAAGGACTTGTTGACCAGTAACCTTCCTTTTGAGTTGGCAATTGGATTTTGCGGATCGAGCCAATAGTTGTACATGGTTTTGATACTGTCTTTTTTTCGTCCGTCGATGTTAATGGTAAATACGCCCAGGTAGTTGCCTTTGCTGATAGATTTAATGGTAGCAAAAGGCCCGTTCCTGCGAGGATTGATGATGTTGCCGGAAACGAAAGGTTTGCCAGAGACCGGGTCATTCATGAATGACAGTACATGCAGGGGATTTCCTTTTTTATCTTTCAGGTAGTATTTGGGGATGGAAGTACTGTCTTCCAGGCCATAGCCAAACACATAAAAATTACCACCGTGTTTTTCGTCTTTTTTCTCTAGCAGGAAGTATACGTCATGACCGGATACCAGCATGTTGTAATCGCCTTCTTCTCCACCTATTCTTTTTTGCCAGGTTTGTTTACCGGTAACATCGTAAATGTAGAGAAACTTTCCGCGGTCGTCGCCGAAGAAGCAGGCAAATCCCTTTCCGGCGATGTTGCTTACCCGCAATGGCTCTTTCAGGCCGCCGTTACCGATTTCCAGCTGGCCTTTCCGGTATTCTTCTGCGAGGTCTACACCCACTTTGATAGTATTGGATTTTAGTACTTTGCCGGTGAGGTCAATAAACTGGGTGAATACGGCCATGTATCCTTTGGAGACGGCCTCACGGATTTCTTTCTTTTTTTTGATGGCATGTCCGAGTAGATTACTTTTCATGTAAGACAGGCAGAGTACTTCCTGTTCAAAGGCTACAGAACGAAGATCCAGTTTCAACTCTCTGAAATTCACTACACCGATGTCATTCAGGTTTTCATCCATGATGTTGATCTTGTAGTTGAAAGAGTCTTTGTTGGCGCGTTCCAGTTCAGTGAACACTAGGTAGCCTACCAGTGTGCCATCCTGGGTGATGGCTCTCATGCTGGAGGAGATATCTTCTCCTACTTCCCTGAAAATTTTTGTTTGTGCGTGCGCGCCTGTTATTGTCAGTAACAATAAGGCAAATGCTACGAATACGTGTTTCATTACGGTCGTTTATGGGATAAATTGATGGATACTATTTTTTAGAAAATGGTGTTACATACTCACAGTACAGGCTACTGGGATAGCTGGTGGTAAAGGCTTTGGCGGCCTTTTGTTTTTCACTGTCTTCGTTGTTGGTTAACAAAGTATGCATTACTGATTTGAATCCCTGTTCAGGTGCAGTCATGTTTCCCCAGAACGCTGCCTGTTGCAGGGTGTTATAAAATTCTTCCAGCTTTTCCCTGGGCATCTGCTCGAACATGGTTTCCAGTTCGTAGTAGTTTTTGGAGATGTATTCCTTGGGTTTTACGGTGATGGCGTTAAACCGGCTTAGTTTTTTATCAGCGAAATATAAACCGGACATCACGTTGTTAAACATGAAGTCGTACCAGGGATCGGTATTGCCTTTGTCTTTTTCCAGGAGAATACGATACAAACAAGCTGTCATATTGCCGCTGCAATAGATGCTCCAGATCATCATTTTCATGGATTTGTCTTTCAGCGCTGCCGGTACCGCGGCAAATGTATTGCCGGCCGATTGCCTGTCTTTGGTGCGGTTATACCTTTCCTGGCAGTCGGGATGTGTTTTTAGCGAGTCGGCCAAACCATTGCTGGCGGTATTAAAGCTGTAGTTTTTGGCCGATAGGCCTTTGGTGCGCTTTACCATCCAGGCATCTTCTACATTAAGGTGATAACCGGCAAAGTATTCTTTCAGTCCCTTTTTTAATGGCTGGCGGTATTGTATATCTGCGCTGTCGAGCCGGAGGAAGAAGGCAGGATCTATTCCAATATGGCTGTTTTGAAGCAGCACCAGTGCCAGAGAGTCGGCATCGCTTTCATGATAGCGTTGATGCCTGCTTCTGTCGAACGAGTATCCTTCAAATACTTTTTTTAGCCGGGTTAAGCGCTCATATTTGGAGTCCAGTACGGCGTTAAGCGATTGTTTGTATTCGTCGGAGCTAAGCCATTCTGCGCGTTTCTTCATCCCGTTTTCGGGGTGCAGCATGATATTATGGGCCAGTTCATGAGCCAGTACGAGTGCCAGTTCTTCACGGGTTTTCACAAAAGCCAGCAGGCCGATGTTCACCGCGATCATATCACTGCCGGTGGCATAGGCATTTACGGATGTGCTGCGATCGATCATCAGGAGAGGCTTCCGGGCAATGAGCTGATGATTGGATTTTACGATCTGGCTGATAACTCCGTCGAGGTAGTTATAAATGTCGCCTTCGTATACATAGTCGTCATTTTCGATGGCATCGGTAATAAAGTCTGTGCGTCCATCCCATATTTCCCGGTATTTCTTCTGTGTTTCTTTCTCTTTATACACAGATGGGCAATTCCAGGCTTTTTTCAGGGAATCTTTCTGACGTTGATAATAGAAGTGGGAAAGGTCCTGGTAATTGTACAACAGTTTGCTTTGGGCCAGTACAGCATTGTTTAACAGCATTATTGCTGCGAGGGTAAGGGATCGGTAAAGTGACATATCTATTTTTGGTATGGGCGTCAGCCCCAAATATAGTATAGTTTTTATTTGAGTGTATTTTTTTTTGAGGATACTGTAATAATAACGCAGCCAGGCCCTTTTTTTTGAAAGAAGAGAGGAGCGCCTGTTGTCACCCAAAAAATAGTTTGTCCATTTTAGTCAAGTTTTTTTAGATTGTAGCGTATAGAGACAGTATTCCCACACATACCTTAAAGGACTCACCAAGATATAAAATTATTATATCATATATGCCAGCGCACTTTTATCACTTATTTATGTAGACGCGAAAATTCCTATACCGAATATTACTTGCAGTCCCTTTTTCTTAACAATAAAAACTCACAGTCATGTCAAACAATGTGTACGCCTGTACGTTACCAGGCAATTCTGCCATCAATGCTTTTTCTGACGAAGTACAAAGAAACACTTTACGTTGGGTACAAAAATTTGATTTAGCCCCCCAGTTTAAACCTATGAGCTGGTACACCAAGGCCCAGTTTGGGTTACAGGCCGCAAGGGAATATCCCAACGCGGATTTTAAACAACTCTGCCTGGCAGGTGACCTGCTCACCTGGTTATTTACGGTAGATGATACCTGCGACAGAGGCTCCGATGGAGCGGAAGCCGCGGTTGCGATGAAAGCTATGTTATATGAATTCATTGATATCCTGGAAGACAAGCGGGAGCCTTCCGAAAATAAGCTGAGTAACGGACTCGTAAATGTACTGGACCGTTTCCGTGCCATCAGTTCTCCTTTTTTGTACCGGCAGTTCTGCGGCCATATGATCGATTATCTGAAAGAATGTTTTTTTGAAATCGATATGCAGTTAAACAAGTATGTGCCATCGATCCGGAAATATTTTGAAATGCGTCCTTTCGGAGGCTTTTATATCATGTTTCCACTGGTAGCTATTTTTGAAAGATTTAGTTTACCGGCAGAAGTGTATGAGCATGAAACCGTCAGGGAAATAGAGCTGATCCTTAATTTGCTGGGTTGTTTCTCGAACGATCTGCACTCGGCAGAACGTGAAAGAAAGCTCGAAACAATCGGGTTCAACTTAATTTTCATTGCACAAAGGGAATTGCAGATGCCTTATGAGGCAGCAGTGCAGTATGTGGCGGATTACCACGACGATTACCTGCTGAAACTGGAGCAATGCATGAGTAAAATCCCCTATTGGAGTAAAAGCATCAATGAGCAACTGGACCGTTATATACAGGGATTGTATACAATGGTAAGAGGCTACGATGATTGGGCGATCATTGATACCGGCCGTTACAAAACTGCGTGATGTTGAGGTAAGTGCCTGGACAATTCCAGGTGCAATTCCCTGAAATGAACCGGTTTGGCGATAAACGCGTCTGCGCCGGCCGCCAGCATTTCTTCTTTCACCGAACTAAAGGCATCTCCCGATACAATCAGTACAGGAATGTTCTTTAGTTCGGTGTTGTTGCGTATTTCCTGAATCAGTTCTTTGCCACGTATACCGGGAATATTCAGATCGGAGATGATCACATCCGGTTTCTCCAGTTTAATGGATGCTGTGGCGCTTTCCCAATCTGCACACAACACAGGACGTATACCCATTTCTGTTAGTATTTTTGTAAGCAGTGTAGCACTCAGTAGTTCATCTTCAATTATCAGTGCAGAAGAACCGGAAAAACAATTTTTTCTGAACTGCATGGTGGCCTGTTCCTGTACTTTTCCAGCAGTAGTTTCCAACGGCAGGTCTATCACAATGGTGGTATGTAAGCCCGATGCTTCCGGATCAAGCCGGATAGTGCCGTTGAAAAGTTCAACCAGGTGTTTGGTGATACCAAGACCAAGCCCCGTACCTTCCACAAACTGGTTCCGGCCGGAAACAAAAGGATCAAACAGGTTCTTGCCAATGTTGCTGTCGATAACACCCCGGTTTTGAATGGTAAAAACGAGACGGTCCTCTTTTTTAATGGAGGTGAAAACTACCTGGCTATCGCCGGAAGCAAATTTTACCGCATTAGACAATACGTTGTTGATAATCTTTGTCAGGATTAATTTATCACTGTTAATAATGGCAGGTAACTGTTCGTCGAATTCATTTTTGATAGTGATGCCTCTTGAACCCGCAATATAGCTGTTCATGGAAATGCAATGTGCCACACACTCATTCAGGTTAACCGGCTCCTTAATAACATTGTAGAACTTGCCGGAATCTATACGCGACATATCAAGTACATTGTTGACCAGGTTCCGCGCTAAATAACAGGAAGAAAATAATTGGGCTATTTCCAGTTGTTCAGATTCGCTATATTCATCTTTTCTTCTTTCAAATAATTGTGCATTACCAAATATGGCATTCAGCGGGGTTCTTAATTCGTGAAAAGTTTCTCTCAGGAAAATGCTTTTGCGTTCTGAGATCTCTTTCAGCTTTCTTTCCGACATCAGCAGGTACCTGATCTGCGCCACATAGGTGGACATCACAAATACAATCAACATAAACAACGCAGCTGTTGTATATCCCCTCATGGTAATCGCGATAGCCGGATTTAATTCAAGCGGCTTAACCAGGTGATAATAAGCATTCACCAATACGCCCGCCATCAATAAAACAGATACTGCCAAACATCCATATATCAGTCCCCGCTCTTTCTGCAGGAATAAAGATCCGCTTAAATGAAATACAATCAGGGAAACAAATACCATCAACATTTCTGTTGATATCCCTGAGCCCAGCACAATGCTCCAGTAAGTAACATACAGCACATTGATGACGAGCATAAACAATGTAGCCTGAAAATATCTCTTTAAATAGTTTAACCTGATAACAGCTGAAAAGCAAAACACTTCCAAAGGAACACCTATCAGGAAGAATATCGAGTTCTTTAACAGGTAAAAATAGGACCCAACGCCCATTACCAGCGAAATCATTAGTAAGGCTACCCCATTTACAATAATGACAGGACGTTTTTCTTCCGGTTTTACAAGTCCATCTGTGCCTGCATATAGAGGGGTCAGCAGGATGTCTTTCAATGCGTAAGCAGTTGTACGGTTATCAGGTTTCATAAACGATTATTACGAGGGTTACTAAGCATTCGGGTAAATAAGATACTATAATTCGTAAACATGGAAAAATATCACTAAAACATTTGCTATTACAACAAGTTACCTTGGTTGATTTTAGGGGACAAATTTGCGATTTCCAATCTGCCTGTCGCAGGTCATCTGTTTAGCAAGATAAGTTAGTCTGTTTCCAGATGTTAAGATAGGCAATCTTTATTTAATATCACCCCCTTAGGTGTGGTTCTGTTACATTAATAAACAACTAATATGTAACGTGTTAGATTACTTTAGTGAGTGGGAAAAGGTAAAGGCCATCTCCCTCCTAACGCCGGTACTGATAAAAAATTCCGGTATCAAAAATGGTCCAGCGGCAAGCCTTCTGCCCACAACTTTTTAACCCGTTGTTTGCCCAGGTATTACAGGTATGAAACAGGTTATAACTGCCCCTGCCTTCATAGAAAGCGTCGTTGTTGTCATAGGTGGCCCGGGTAACGATATTTACAGGCATTCCATCGGGGCCCGTAAGAAAGCTGTTGTTGATATACGTAATGAGCCGGGCGTATTGTGCTTTATTGATAACAATAGCCCGGCAGCTTTCACTTTCCTGTAAGCTGCGATAATACGTGGCATGAATAGCGGAGGTACTGAGATTAAACGCCGCCTTAAAAGCGGTACTGGCTTTCAGGTCATTCCAGGTGGGCGTTTCCAGGTAAAAACCCTTATCGCCCCAGCCAAAGGCCAGTAAAGTAGCCGTGGTATCGTTAGCAGTGGTATAGTGAAAAGGTATACGCGTACTCCAGTCTATTTGCGCGGTGCGTACTGGCACCACAAGATCAGTATGCACACCGTTTGTGAGAATATAAATGGTAATATCGGCATCGTTCACTTCTTCCCGGCTGACGCTCATACGGGAAAGGGTATACGCCGACAACAGGTATACGCCGGTGAATAGCAGGAAACCCAACACGGTGTATCCTATGATCTTTAACAATTTCTTCAATTCAGCTGCTTTTAATGAATATCACAAATTAGGATATTTTCTTATTTTGCGGCCCAACCAGTTTCTTTAACCCTGGTTGAGAGCATTGCTATGTTTCCTTTCTGGAGCGACTATTATTATCTTGTTATTATACTGCAGATTATATGTGTGATTCATGCACTGAAATCGGGCAGAAGAGAATACCTGTTTTTTATTTTATTTATTCCGCTGATAGGTACCGTAGTGTATATTATCAGGGAAATATTACCGGATATTAACAGCGGCACGTTAGGAGAAAATCTCCTGCGCACCCTCTGGCCCAATGGCCGTATCAAAGAGTGGGAGCGGAAAGTACGCATGTCTGATACGGTTACCAATAAGCTGCAACTCGCGGATGCTTATGCACAACAAAAGCAATACGATAAAGCGATTGCGCTCACACAGGAATGTGCCAACGCTTTTTCAAAAGATCCGGGTATACTGTTGCAGCTTGCCCGCCTGCAATTTCTGAATGGGGAGTATGCTGGAAGTCTTGCTAATTTTGATAAAGTCAACGCCTCGAAAGGGGTAAGAATGAGCAAGGTGGAAGATGAACTGCTGTATGCGCAGGCGCTGGAACATACCGGGCAAAATGAGCGGGCGGAAGAAGCCTATCAGAAAGTGATACAGGTGCATCATTCCCTGGAAGCCATGTACTACTATGGATTGCTCCTGAAAAAACAAAACAGAACAGAAGAAGCAAAAGCTCAATTCCGCCATACCAGCGAAGAAATAGACCTGCATCCCAGGTATATTCGCCGCACTATCCGTAAATGGGTATGGTTATCAAAGAAAGAGTTGGCAAGCATGTAAAAAAAATGCTCCGGTGGATACCGGAGCGATCGTTTACGCTGATACAGCTATTAGCTTTTAGCCATTAGCTGTTAGCCTAACACAAAATTAAATTCAATCTAACTCCCATTCCAACTAACAAATCACCGTCTAAAAGCTTTACAGTATGTAGTAGGCGGGTGTTTCCACTGTTTCTTCCGGTGCGTTGTATTGTTCCTGTAACATTTGTCGCAGATCTTTTTCAATATTCCGGGCGATGGTCGTTACCGGGGTATCTGTAGGTTTATTTTCAAACGGATCCTGCAGGTTGATCGCCATTTTTTCGATCAGCAGGAAAGACGAGGCAATGGCTACCACTAAAGGTATTTCCATAAAGCCCAGTACATCTATCAAGGCAAACGGCAATAACAGTATAAAAAAGATCACGGTGAAATGGGTATACAGGCTATACGTAGCCGGGAATACGGTGTTTTTGATGCGTTCACATTTACCCATGGCATCGCAGAGGCGGGACAATGTCTGATCCAGCGCTACCTGCTGGTACTGATTAATCCAACCCTGATCCAATGCATACTTCAGGTCTTTTCCATGTAAGAGCAACAAGGCAGCAGGCACGTTATCATACTTCATCACATAGCTTAGCTCCCGTCGTGATAATAACCTGTCTAAACCTTTGAGCGGATCTGCCTTTCGTAGCGATTGTCCCAAACTATAGCACCACGCTGCCTGTCGCTTTACAAAACGCTCCTGGAAAAGAGTCAGGTCTTCCGACTGATAAGTTGCATCCATCAAGCTTAATACCTGTCTTGTCAGTGAGCGTGAATCATTTACAATGGCGCCCCATATGGTTCGGGCTTCCCACCAGCGGTCATAGGCCTGGTTGGAGCGGAACGCTAGCAGTAACGACAGTACTGTTCCCAGTACCATGGGTACTGAAATGGGGATGACCATATTGGTGAAATCATATTGGTAATAGAGGATGTTGATAGACAGTGAATAGACCGCCACCAATAATATCTCGAACCTGATTTTACCAAAAACATATTTTAAGGGGATATTTTTCTTCAGTAGCATAAAATTGCTTTTATTCTGTGGCCTGCAAAAGTGCGGATATGGTGGATTTGTCGGCAGTAAACTTCCTCCGCTGTAGCTGTATTTTCATTTTAGGATAGTTACATTTACTGATCAGTTTTTCCGGATCGTAACTTCTTTTGGAAGGAGCATTGTACTCATGATCGGCGGGCTGAATGATCAGGTCTATGTTTTGCGCCAGCAGGAAGTTGCGCAGTGCTGCGCGGGTACTGCCATGAAAGAATTCTATCCTCAGCTGGTTAATAGCGGTAGAATACTTGTTACGGATAATTTCGCATCCATCCTGGAAGTCGTTTGATATCAGTTCCAGGTGCCTGCTGTTGCGGGTATAAGTAATCAGATCAAATAATGAATCCGGCATTTGCAATGCGTGCATCAAGATAATATTAACCGGCTCATACGGATGTTGTGCAATGATGTTGTGCACATAACTGAGAGAGCGGAGAGAAAAGTCTGTTGGTATGAGTATATTTTTCATATCTGGTATCTTTTATAACAACAAAATTATTGCTGCCAGATAAGTAACCAGTAAGAGCAGGGTTAAAAGGTAGTAAGAATGTGGTAAGAATTTGGTAAGAAAGCAATCGCTACAGTGGTAACTCCACCCTGATCTCGGTTCCGTGGTTTACCTGGCTGTTTACAATGATATCTCCCTTATGCATACGGATAATATTCATGGCCAGCGGTAGCCCGATACCATAGCCTTTAAAGCGGGCGGTATTTGAGGCGCGGAAGAAAGGAGAGAAGATGTAGGGAAGGTCTTCCGGGGGAATACCGATGCCCTGATCCTTTACGATGATAATATTTTTCTTGGTAGTGGCGGCCAGCGCAATAGACACGGGTTGGTTATTGGAATATTTCACAGCATTGATCACAATGTTGCTGAGCGCGAGTTCCAGGAGTTGTTCGTTGCCTGGTATCACCAGTTTTTCTTCTTCTTCCGGGAAAAGACTATAATCTATTTCCACTTTATTACCCGGGTGCAGTTTATCGATAGTATGTTTTACGGTAAATAGTAATTCATCGGTGCGCAGCTGCTGCCATTCCTGTTTCTTACCATCAAAGCCGGTTTGGGCCAGGTGGAGCAGGCTTTTGGTAATATGTTCCAGCCGGCCGGCCTCATGCAGGATGTTTTTCAGTGAGTAGATATATTTTTCTGTGGTACGTTCTTTATTGAGGGCCAGTTCCGCTTCGCCGATAATGGCGGTGAGCGGTGTGCTTAGCTCGTGGGAAGCATTGCTGACAAAGTTATTCTGTGTTTCAAATGCTGTTTCCAGGCGATCGAGCATATTGTTGAACGTGCCGGCGAGGTCATTGATTTCATCGCCGCTGTTGTCTACATTCAGCCGCAGGTGCAGGTTGCGCGAGCTGATACTTTTCACCTGCACCATCATGTGGCGGATCGGTTTGAGTATATATTTGGAGAAGAAGATACCGGCGCCTACCAGTATTACGCTGGAAGCCACAGAGCAAAGAACCAGGATTTTACGTAACCAGCCCAGGTATTCGTCGCTGTATTTATTAATAGCAGATACAATAACGATATAAAGTCCCTGTTTGCTTTTGTACAGTACACCTTCATAGAAGCGGTTGCCTTCGCGGTGTGTGGCTTTGTTTTCAAGGCGCACCTGCTCATAAAAGGAGTTGGGAAGATGGAGCTGCTCGTCCGGATGCACGGTACCATTGCTGGCTACCTTCAGAAAATATTCTTTTTCCGAGGGTAATGTTTCCAGGTGTTCTTCGCGGATTTCATTATAGATAACGGAGTCGGATTCGTAATAAGGCAGCGCGGCTTTGGCGGTAAGATAGGCACGTATTTCCAGGCGTTTGTAGAAGTCCTCGAAAGAGTGCTGGTTGGCAAAATAATACACCAGTATACTCATGGTGAGAATAGTGGAAATCGTTAACCCCGCAAATACCAGCAATATCTTAGTACGTATCTTCATCGGCCTTATTTTCCCGGAGCATATAACCCAAGCCCACTACCGTATGTATCAGTTCTGCGGCGTTAGGTTTGTTAATTTTTTTCCGGAGATAGTTAATATATACATCCACTACTTTGGTGTTCATATTAAATTCGATGCCCCATACCTGCTCCAGTATTTCCAGCCTGGACAATACTTTCCTCGGATTTTTCAGCAGGAATTCCAGCAGCCGGTATTCTGTGGCGGTCAATTGTATACTCTTTCCCTGTCTGCTGGCGGCTTTGGTGTCCATATCCAGCTCCAGGTCGGCCAGGCTCAGTACAGCAGGAGAAGTAACGGGAACGGCTATATCTGTATTTGTTTTCCTGCGCAGCAGGCTGCGGATACGGGCTTCCAGCTCCTGCAGCTTAAAAGGCTTTACCAGGTAGTCGTCGGCGCCGCTGTCGAGGCCCATCACAATATTTTCTGTAGTACCCAGGGCGGTAAGCATGAGTATAGGCACTTCCTGCTTCGCACTGCGCAGGGAGCGGCATACTTCGATCCCATTCATTCCGGGGAGCATCACGTCCAGTATAATGAGCCTGAACGTGGGGTTATTGAGCGCCATTTGCAGCCCGCTATTACCATCCGGCGCCACGCTTACTTCGTAGCCCGCTTCGCTCAAACCGCGGGTAATAACAGATACTACAGCTGGTTCATCTTCTATCAGTAACAGCTTCATGAACAACAAAGATAGTTACGAATTGCGAATAACGAATTAATGTGAAGATTGTGATTCGCAATTCGTAATTCTATTCCAGGTGGCTGATACAATTAAACAGTTCGCAATGCCAGTTTTCGTTGGAGAATTGCAGCCTGGTGATGGAAGTATTTTTCATGGCGGGGGTAGGGTGCATGGCGGGTAACAAGGCATCCAGCAACTGCCGGATAAAGCTGCCGTGACTTACCAGCAAAATCTTTTTGCCGGAGTTTTCGGTGAGCAGGTCCTGCATAAAAGCGAGGCCACGGCCCACCACCGATTCACCGGATTCCATGCCCAGGTCCAGCAGCTTCCATGCTTCGCCCCATTTTTGGATCCGCTCTTCTTCGGTAGTGCCTTCAATGAGGCCCCCACCGGCTTCTCCCAGCCTTTTGTCTTCTATTACGGTATCTATTTGCAGCTCCTGTGCTATGACTGCGGCGGTTTGCCGGGCACGGAGCAGGTGGCTGGAATAGATGAGGTCCCAGGGTTCGCCGGAAAGCCGCAATCCCAGCTTCAGCGCCTGTTGCACGCCTTCTTCATCCAGCGGGATGTCTGAATGGCCCTGCAGTTTGCCTGCCTTGTTCCAGGAAGTGGTACCATGACGGATAATAGCGATCTGGGTCATATTGATTCTTTTATTCATTCCGGGGGACAAATATATACAAATCACCCGGTGATTTACTGATTTACAAGTTATCAGTACATTTGTTATTATGGAAAAAAAGATCGATCCCAACGAAGAAAAGCCGGTTAAAAAAGAAGAGGTAATAAAGGAGGAACCCATTATCCATGATGGCTCCGGCGGTGCATTTGAAGGCACAGAAATGGTAACGGAGGAGCGGGAAGATAAACCGCGTCCAAAGGGTCCTACGCCGTACTAGCAGGTTAACTTTGGACCTTCCGGTGAGTGCGGTATTAAATCCTTAAATTAGTTGTACCAAAAAACGCGATGCTTATGTTATCCTTGGAAAAAATCAGCGAATTATTAGGAAAAGAAAGTGATACCCTGCTGCAACACCAGAGCAAAACGATCACCAAAGATCTCCTGCATTTGCCGGGACCGGATACCGTTAATAAAATTTACCTGCCATCCAGCCGAAACGCCCAGGTGCTGCGGAGTTTGGGGCAGCTGTTTAACCACGGGCGACTGGCCGGAACAGGCTATATGTCTATCCTTCCGGTAGATCAGGGCGTAGAACACAGCGCCGGCGCTTCTTTTGCCAAATACCCGGCCTACTTCGATCCGGAGAATATCGTGAAACTGGCCGTAGAAGGGGGGTGTAATGCCGTAGCATCTACCTTTGGCGTATTATCGTCCGTATCCCGCAATTATGCGCACCGTATACCCTTTATTGTAAAACTTAATCATAACGAATTGCTCACCTATCCCAACCGGGCCGACCAGGTGATGTATGGCACAGTGGAGGAAGCCTGGAACATAGGAGCCGTGGCCGTAGGCGCTACTATTTATTTTGGGTCGGAGCAGTCAGACCGGCAACTGGTGGAAGTATCGCAGGCGTTTGAGCGCGCACATGAACTGGGCATGGCCACCATTCTCTGGTGCTACCTGCGCAACGATGCGTTTAAAAAAGATGCAGACTATCACCTGGCGGCCGATCTTACGGGGCAGGCCAATCATCTCGGCGTTACCATCCAGGCGGATATCATCAAACAAAAACTGCCGGTAGTGAATGGCGGCTATAAGGCATTGAACACGGGTAGTTCTTCCTATGGTAAGCTGGATGAACGCATTTATACACAACTTACATCTGATAACCCGATTGACCTTTGCCGTTACCAGGTAGCCAATTGCTATATGGGGCGTATGGGACTCATTAATTCCGGTGGGGCTTCTGAAGGAGAAGCTGACCTGGCAGAAGCCGTACGCACTGCCGTTATCAATAAAAGAGCAGGTGGTATGGGGTTAATTTCCGGCCGCAAAGCTTTCCAGCGCCCCATGGCGGAAGGCGCTGCTTTGCTTCATGCTATCCAGGATGTATACCTGAATGAACAGATCACGGTGGCATAGTTAGCCCCTGATCTGTCCATCGCCATGGATAAACCATTTTTCTGTAACCAGCTTTTCCAGCGCAAAAGGTCCGCGGGCATGTAATTTCTGGGTAGAGATACCGATTTCCGCACCAAGACCAAATACGCCTCCGTCAGTAAACCTGGTGGAGGCGTTTACATATACCGCTGCTGCATCTACCTCGTTGAGGAAACGCTCACTCACCGCCGTGTCGCGGGAAATGATCGCTTCGGAGTGGCGGGAAGAAAACCGTTGTATATGCGAAAGCGCTTCCGTAGCGCCGGATACTACTTTCACAGAGCATTTGAGCGACAGGAATTCACGGCCAAAATCTTCTGGCTGCGCCGCAAAAAGATGCGGATATTGTTGTTGCTGTAATAATTTCAGTGCTAACGGGTCTGCATATACGTCTACCGCATACGGCAGCAGCTGCGGCGCCAGGAGGGCCAGGAAATCCGCTGCCACGGCTTTATCTACCAGTACGGTATCCAGTGCGTTGCAAACAGAGGGGCGCGATACCTTGGCATTGGTAACAATAGCGGCGGCCTGCACCAGGTCGGCTGTCTTTTCCACATAGGTATGGCATACGCCTGCGCCGGTTTCTATGACCGGTACCCGTGAATTGGCCCGTACAAATTCGATCAGCTGTTCGGAGCCGCGGGGAATAATGATATCGATATACTTCACCGCTGTAAGCATTTCCGTTACCAGGTTACGGTCTGTCGGAAGCAGCTGTACCGCGTGTTCATCTACCCCAAACTCTTTTAACACACCCTGTATCAGCGTTACCAGGATGGTGTTGGTATGAAATGCATCGGTACCGCCCCGCAGCACGCATACGTTGCCGGAGCGGATACAAAGTGCCGCCACATCTACCGTTACATTGGGCCTGGATTCATAGATCACACCTACAACACCCAGGGGCACGGTTTTCTTTTGCACGAGCAAACCATTGTCCAGCCGCCTTTCCAGCATCAGCACATTGGCGGGGTCCGGGAGACCGGCAATATCTTCCAGGCTGGAGGCCAGGTCGCGGATGCGCGCTGGTGTTAGCAGCAACCTGTCTTTTTTAGGATCCTCGTCCGGCATCCGGTCCAGGTCTTTTTTGTTTTCGGCGCTGATATTATCGGACTGGATCAGGATAACAGCCGCCAGTTTCCGCAGGAGGGCCTGTTTCTGTGCATCTGGCAGCGTTCTGATAGATACGCCTGCTTGCTGCGCCTGTTCCAGTAAAGGTTGTATAGTTTGCATAATATGTGTTACGTTAAAAGCATTTACAACAGCACAATGTCGTCGGCGTGGGCTACTTCCGTATTCTGCGCTTTTTGTTTGGTATCCAGTACGTCGGAAGAAATTTTTGCCCTGCCTACAGCGATGGCGGTATTTTCTTCGTTGACGATTTCAATCACTTCCCCGCATTCAAATTTCTCGAGCACGGCCTGCACACCAACCGCCAGGAGACTGTGACGCTTTTCCAGGGCTTTCTGGGCGCCGGCATCAATCTGTATCCTGCCGGTTACCAGGCTGCCGCTGGCCAGCCACTTCTTACGGGCAGGCATACTGCAGGGCTGCGGTAAACACAAGGTACCCGTTTTGCCTGCAATGGCGTTGAGTATACCGTCTTCCGTACGGATACCAAAAATCACCACGCGGATTCCCATCCTGGTGGCCAAACGGGCAAAGGTGAGTTTAGACACCATGCCACCCAGTCCCAGGCTGGATTTCTCTTTATCGGCCAGTCCCAGCGCTGCTTTGTCAATAACATCGATTTGTGGTACTACCTGCCCGGTCCTGTCCAATACGCCCGCTACGGAGGTGCTGAACAGCAGGAGGGAGGCGCCAAAGCCTACGGCAATGAGGGTAGCCAGTTCGTCGTTATCCGAAAATTTCAACTCCAGGCTGCTCACCACATCATTTTCATTGGCAATAGGAATGATATTGCTGGCCCATAACTCTTCGTAGGTACGCTTTAGCTGCAGGAACTGGTCCCTGTCGGAAAAGTGCTGCCGTTCGCACAAACTCTGTGCAACGGCAATATTGTAAGGGGCAAAATAGCGGCTGTATTTATTCAGCAGCAGCGGATTACCTATGGCAGCAGCGGCTTTACGCTCGCTGATAGTGCCGTTGTATTGGCGTAAAAACTGTTTACCCGCAGCTACCGCTCCGGATGATACCAGTACAATATGATGATCTTCGTGTAAAGCTGCTACCTGCCGCGCAATGCCGGCAATCACCGTTTCATCCAGGTCACCGTTCTGGTGGGTGATGGAGGCCGTTCCAAATTTTATTACAAGTATCGGTTTGCTCAATTTCGTCTCTAATTTGGAGCCTAAAATAATATTAAGGAGGCGAAATTCTAAATGGAAAATTACCGGCAGCTGCGGAATTAAGGTTTACATTGAATATTATATTTTTATTACGCATCATATGATAAACGGGAAATTATTGTTTACATGGGCCATAGTGGCTATTTTAGGGTGTGCTGCCGGCCGTGTTTCCGGCCAGCAAACCCTCCGGCAACAGATCGCCGGCATCGCCGGAAATATTTCAGGAAAAGTTGGCGTTTATGCCCGGGTTCTGGAAACCGGTGACACGGTATCCCTTCGCCGCGATGAACATTTTCCTATGCAAAGCGTGTATAAATTCCCGATCAGCATGGCGGTACTCCGGCTGGTAGATCAGCATAAACTGCGCCTCGATCAACCGGTGAAGATCGCCAAATCTGATCTTATCACCGCCGGCCATAGCCCTATCCGCGAAAAGTATCCGGAAGGCAATATCAACTTAACGATCGGTGAACTGATCAGCTACAATATCTGTGAAAGCGATGGCAGCGCCTGTGACGTGTTGCTGAAATTGCTGGGAGGTCCCGCCCGGGCAAATGCGTATGTCCATGAACTGGGCGTAAAACAGATCGCCATCGCCACCACGGAAGAAGAACAGGGGCAGAAAACCAAACTGCTGGTGCAGTACCGCAACTGGGCCACACCACAGGGAATGACACAATTACTGGAAACATTTTATCAACAACCTGTTTTGTCCGATAGCAGCCGGAATTATTTGTTACACCTGATGACGATTTCCAGTCCCGGCGCTAAAAGGCTCAAAGGATTATTGCCTGCCGGCATCACGGTAGCACATAAAACAGGTACTTCCTGGACAGTAGATGGACTGACAGCAGCGCATAATGATGTGGGGATTATAACGTTGCCAAATGGAAATCATATAGCCGTTACCGTATTTGTGTCGGATGCGCGGGCAACGGAAGCAGAAAGGGATGCCACCATCGCAAAAATAGCAAGGGCGATATGGGAGCATTATGCCTATTAAAAAAATGATCTGCAATGCTTGCTGGTTTGTTAACAATTGCGGAATATTGCAGCTGATTGTAATGCCCTTTTTAACCCGGTTCTCGCTGTATTGTAGCCTTACAGGCAAAACTGTATAGAAAAACCGTAGCAACAAACCCGCAGACTTATGTTTATTATTTACCAGATCAGATCACTGGAGCATACCAGGAAACACTACCCCGGATTAGCCTGTCCGTTGGCAAACGGAGGTGGCGATGGGGTGACCATCGTTGTGTTGCAGCGTTATGTATGGTGGCTTGGACCAATGATGCCTTCCATGAAATATGGCGTGGCTTTTTGTGACAACGGAGATAAGATCCCCGTAGCGAAATGGACGCCGGAAATTACAGCGAAATATAAGGAGCTGAAAGCAACTACTAAAACGCCGCTCCGGCTGTGGAGAGGAATGATGGTTATTCCGGCCTTTATACTTGTGCTGGCGGCGGTGGCGCAGATTGCCAAATATAGAAAAACAAGTGATGACAAAGAACTCACGGAATATGTAAATCATCCACAACCCGGCGATATTTTTTATGCCAATACCGGCGGTACACTGGTGCGTAATGAAAACAGCGCCACTACTACCAACGACATATATGCGTTGTTTAAGGTGATAAAAGTTGATGGCGACAGCATCTTCCTGGCGCAGGGTAATGCCAGCAGAACGAGTACTGCCGAAAAACCGATTAATGAGTATAAATCCGGTTTCTGGGACGACCTGAAAAAAGAGACAACCGGCTTCAGCGCAGCACCGGTAATTATTTCGCTTAAAAGCCTTATCCAGTATCGCTTTTTTACCGCATTGCCCCGGCAAACTGATGATTCGCCCGGCAGAATATCCAAAATTGTGCGACCCGATAAATAAGGATGAATATGGAAAATGAAAATCAACCCCGTAAGAAAACCAGGTGGGCAAATCCGCACCACGAAAGCGACTATGAGTATGTAAACAGTATGTCGAAAAGTCCCTGGCCTGTACTGCTGTGGACGATCCTGCTAAGCGGCGGATTTTACGCTTTTGCTTTCTTCCGGTACAGGGAAATGGTAGCCTGGGAAAAAAGCGGCGGCACCATGCGCATGGCCAGCCTGGAAAAGCTCAGTTATGATATTGGCGGCACCTGGTTGTTTCCTCTTCTTGTAGCGCTGTTAGCCACTGTATTGTTGATGGCGGGTATCAGAACATTCCGGCACCGGTGGCGGTTAATGCATAATGATGATGTTAAATAACTGAGCTGCTGCATCGTTTATTGTGTTAACTTACAGTAACCTCATGAAGCAACCAAAACGATATCGATGCTATAGCGGCATGTTGCTGCTGGCGATGCTGCTCCCGGCAAAATCATTGTTTGCTCAAAAAGTACATATGGATAAAAGCATTACTGTTGCAACCGGCTGCTACAATGCCAGCCAGATGGAAATGGCGGAAGAGTTATGTCTTTTCGATAACCACCGGTTTATTTATTCGATGAGCTATGGTGCGCTGGATCAGTTTACCAAAGGCACCTGGCATCAGCAGCATGATACATTATACCTGGATTCAGATAAGCCTGCTCCCAAGTTTATGGTACAGGCTTCGCAGGATAGCACCGTGGCAACGGGAAAAATGTTGCTGGTATTTGCGTTTAACTACCAGCATGCGCCGTACCTGGTGTTTGAATTTTCGGAACATCCTTCACCAGACTCTTCGCTGCCGCTAACGGAAACGCAGAACGGTATTGAAGCATTGGTGGATCAGCCATCTTACCGGCATCTGAAAATACTCCACAGTATATACGACAACACATTTTTTGATTACCCGCTTCCGGCGGGCGTAAATAAGCTGGTGATATCACCCGGAAAAGGGTTAGGAAGATTACAGTTTACGAAGGAAGCATTCCTGGTAAGAAAAGACATCCTGGAGGATGTTAGTAGTAAAGATCATTTATTTCATTTTTCGGGAAAGCCTCCGGAGGCAGCATTGCAGTATGCAATGCCCGATGAGTAAAGCATAAAGCCATCGGCGTGAATGATAACAGCAAACGATAGTCCGCTAAGTGCATTCGCGCCGATGGCTTTATGCTTTTAGCTTATTTCATGTATTGTTTATATGCTTTCTCAATATCTGTTATATCTATTTTGTGTAGTTTGTTCCCATCATACCACCAGCTTTCCCAATTGTATTTTGGATCATTCAGGTCAAGCATGGCAGCCTGGCCACTTTTGGATTGAAAGCTGATTTTTCCTTTGCCAGGTTCTATTATTTTTATGCCCTTTCCTTCCAGGAAAGCACGGGCATCCGCCATATAGTTTTGGTTATCGTCGGCGAGGGTATAAAAAGCCTCTTCTCCGTTTTCTTTTTTTAATTTTTCCAGTTGAATGCTGTCTGGCGAATAGAAAACAACGCAGGGATGTGAAATTTTTGTGGCGGCTTCATGTTCCGTTGTATTTTGCGGCGGCGCGGAGGCCGTTTGCTCTTGTTCTTCCGGTGTTTTGTTGTCATGACAGGCAGCCAACGTAAGAAGTGCTACAGGTAATACCAGGTGTTTTTTCATGGATTTCATGGCGATAGTTTGTATGGCATATTTGAGTACACGATTGTTGGTTGTCCAACAATGGTAAGCGTTTAAAGATAATATAAAAATAAGCGCAGTGCAATTGTTAAGAAACGTTCATGAAAGGATAAAATTGCCCGGCAGGTTACGGGAAGGGGGCGCCGGGAGGGGAGAAAACCCGCCTTCAAAAAAAAATTCATTGAAATATTTCGATATTTGGAAAATAGTATTACTTTTGTTCTATGGATTTAGCACTGATAGAAAAAGCAGCAAATGCCATCGCCGACAAACACCGATTATCTATCATAATGGAGGTTGTTAAGAAGGGAAAGCTGATTTGTGGGGATGTATGTGAGTTTACGTGCTTGTCACAACCCACGGTATCGCACCATGTGAAGATCCTGGTGGACAGTGGGGTGTTACATTCCTCGAAAAACGGCAGAATTGTGGAGTTAACGCTCAATAAAGAGATGATGAAGCAATTGTCGATGTTCTTTTTACAATTAAGCTGAGGGACTACCGGGCGGGTTTACCAACAGCTTTTTTTATAGTATAATACATTGAAATGTTTAAATTAATGGATTTATAGAGAAATTATTTCTCTTTTTTTTAAACTTATTACATCGATAAACTTAAATAAATCAATAGAATGGCACTCTTACAAAATAAAACAGCTGTCATCACGGGCGGTAACAGCGGTATAGGATATGCAACAGCAGCAGACTTTTTGGCGAAAGGCGCAAAGGTATTGATCACAGGGCGTAAGCCGGATGCCGTACAGCAGGCAGTGGCTACACTTGGGCAGGAAACAGATAGTTTTATTGCAGACCAGGGAAAGATAGAAGATTCAAAAAAATTAGCGGAGTATGTGCGTGACCGTTATGGCAAAATAGATATCCTGTTTGTAAACGCCGGCGTCGGCACTTTTGCAAACGTAACGGATGTCACAGAAGAGGCTTTTGACAACATCATGGACATTAATTTGAAAGGCGCATTTTTTACGGTGCAGCACTTACTCCCACTAATTAATGACGGCGGCACTATTATTTTGTTGTCTTCTGTAAACGCCCACTCCGGCATGCCGGGAGCATCCGTTTACAGTGCCAGCAAGGCCGGTTTGAATTCACTGGGGCGCACTTTATCCAGGGAATTATCTGCCCGCAGGATCAGGGTGAATATTGTAAATCCCGGTCCGGTAGATACGCCTATTCTCGAAAAAGCAGGCGTGCCCAAGGAAGCGATCAACCCGGAACATATTGCCAGCAGGTTGCCGGTAGGCAGAATAGGACAACCCCTGGAAATAGCCAGGCTGGTATCTTTCCTGGCTTCCGATGAAGCTTCCTTTATTACAGGCGCCGAATATAATGTAGACGGCGGTCTGAGCGTACATCCATTAATCGGCTAATTTCTCAAAACAGTTCTTCATGTCATCATTGAAAGATAAGATAGTTGTTATCACAGGTGGTAACAGCGGTATAGGCTACGCAACAGCAGCATCGTTTTTAGCAAAAGGAGCAAAGGTATTGATAACAGGTCGTAACGGCAGCGCCGTACAGGAAGCGGTATATGCGCTGGGACATCCTGCAGAAGGTTTTAAGGCCGATCAGTCGGATCTGAAAGATGCAAAGCGGTTGGCGGAGTATGTACAGGGACGTTTTGGGAAAATTGATGCCTTATTTATAAATGCGGGTGTGGCGAAACTGGCACCCTTTGAAACGGTTACAGCAGACTTGTACGATGAATTAATGAATGTGAATTTCAAAGGCGCCTTTTTCACCATACAACAACTACTGCCGCTCATCAGCGACGGCGGCTCCATTACGCTGCTGTCGGCCCTGAATGCGTATGCAGGAACACCTAATGCAGCAGTGTTGTCGGCCAGCAAAGCAGCACTGAATTCACTCGGCAGAACATTATCGAGAGAACTGGCCAGCCGGAGAATACGGGTCAACACCGTAAATCCCGGTATCATCACCACACCATTGCTGGAAAAAGTAGGGATGCCCGATGTATTGAAAACGCACCTGGGCAGTATTACACCACTGGGCAGGTTAGGGAAACCGGAAGATGTCGCTAAAATGGTGACTTTCCTGGCTTCGGACGATGCATCATTTATTACTGGTGCGGAATATAATGTAGACGGTGGACTTATGGTACATCCGTTGATCGGTTGATAAATGATCCTGGGCGTTGCGGTGTGCAGCATTGTGCAAATGCTGCACCGGCAGCAGGGACTTTAAAAGATTTTCTTTGTTGAATTACAGTTAACGGTTGTTTAGGATGTTTGTGAATCCCATTATTGGTTGCCCGCCGGATGCCGCTTGCTATACAGGTATCCGGCAGCAACTTCTAAAAAAATATTTAAGTTGTAGGCATAACAGCGGCCGGAATATTCTTATTCCGGCTTTCTTATGCATTCATTTTACGGATCAGTTTTCCCAGCGTTTTTAATCCTTCATCTACCTGTTTGCTCCAGGCATTACCGAAGCTGATCCGCATGCAGTTGTTGTATTTATTCTGCAGGGAGAAAATTCTGCCCGGACAAAAGCTGATCTTATGTTTGAGCGCCTGGTGAAATAAATCAAAGGTATTGATCGACTCATCCAGCTCCACCCATAGTACACAACCACCCTGTGGCCGTGAAATGCGCGTGCCTTCAGGGAAGTATTCGCTGATCGCCTGTGAATACCGCAGGCACTGGGTATGCAACATCTTCCGTAAATTCCGCAAATGGAATTCGTAACGGCCAATTTCCAGGAAATGACCTACTGCCGCCTGTGGCAGCGAAGCGCAGGCGATGGAGTGATTCTGCTTCATCATCAGCACTTTTTCCTTGTATTTTCCCGGCATGGTCCAGCCCACACGATAGCCTGGTGCCAGCGATTTTGAGAAGGAATTACAGAGTAAAACATGCCCGTATTTATCAAACGTTTTACAGTTGGCGGGGCGTTGTTTGGAGAAATACAGATCCCCGTAAATATCATCTTCTATCAGGGCAATATCATACTTTACAACCATATCCACCAGCGCCTTTTTGTTTTGATCGGGCATACAGGATCCCAGTGGGTTGTTGTAGTTGGTTACAAAAAGACAAGCCTTGATTTTATGACGGGGAATGGCTTTGTCGAGGTACTCCAGGTCTACCCCCGAAACCGGGTGGGTAGGCACTTCCAGCACTTTTAGTCCCAGGCTTTCTGCCAGCTGCATGGAGCCGTAATAGGCCGGACTTTCAATAGCAATGGTATCGCCTGGTTGCGTAACGGCCGATAGGCACAGTGTGAGCGCATCCATACAGCCGCTGCTGGTAACCACATCATCTGCCGTAAAAGCGCCGCCCCAGGCGAGCGACATACGGGCTATCTGACCACGCAGCAACGGATTGCCCTGCAACTCTTCATACGCGATCCCGTTATTGGGCAAATTCCGCAGCGCATGTACCACCGCCTTCGCCATTTTTGCCGCCGGAAGGAGGTCGGGCGGAGGCGTGGCTACAGAAAGGTTCAGGAAATTTGGATTCCGGATCTGGCTGAATACTTCCATCACCATATCGCTCACCGTGGCTTCACTGGCTTTTTTAACCGGCAAACAGGTACCCGGCATAGCGGGCATACGCCTGGAACGGAAGCGGATATAGTACCCGGATTTTGGCCTGGATTCAATCAGTCCCTTCGACTCCAGGTGATAATATGCCTGGAATGCAGTGGTTAAACTGATACCCTGTTGCTTGCTGAGCATACGCACAGAAGGGAGTTTTTCCCCTATTTTCATCACTTCTTTTTCTATCAGCTGCTCAATATTATCAGCTACCTGCAGGTACAGGTGATCGGCGGTTTTTATCATGGCAATGCTAATCTGATCTGGTCAAAAATACAAAAATAGCATCTGTTTTATTTTTATTTTTTCGGGAGAAGTTATTTCAGCTGTTTACTTATAAGGCGCCCAAGTGTCTGGATAGCCCATTCCTGGTCATCATTCCAGGGGTTGGCATTGGTGAGCCGGATGCATTCGTGGTATCGTTGCTGACTGGAGAACAGGGAGCCGGGTGTAAAGGTGATACCCTTTTCCACCGCTGCTTCATGCAGCTTCCAGGTATCCACCCCGGGTGGCAGTACCACCCATAAACTGATGCCGCCGTTAGGGCGGGTCAGTTGCGTATCTCCGGGAAAATATTCCTGTATGGCCTTCGTCATCTGCATGGTTTGCATGTTGAGCGTTTGCCGTAAAGATTTAAGGTGCAGATCCAACCGCTGCTGATCCAGGAATTTGGTGAGCACAAGCTGAGGCAACAAGCCTGTACTGGCAGAAGACATGAATTTGAGCTGTGCAATTTTTTCGTGGTACCGGCCGCCAATCACCCATCCGATGCGTAAACCCGCGGCAATAGATTTGGACCAGGAAGAGCAGTATAACACCAGTCCTTCTTCATCATAAGATTTAACGGTGCGGGGGCGCTCCGGCGCAAAATGCAGATCGCCGTATACATCGTCTTCTATCAGCGGTACCTGGTATTGCTGAAGCAGTTTAGCCAACTGCTCCTTGCTGTTATCGGGCATACAGCTGCCCAATGGATTATTGTAGTTGGTGACGAACAGGCAGGCCTGCACCTTTTTTTGTTTAAAGGCGTCTTCCAGTTTAGCGATACTTACCCCGGTGACCGGATCAGTCGGTATTTCCAGTGCTTTCATACCCAGGCTCTCGATAGCCAGTAATAAGCCAAAAAAGGTAGGCGATTCTATAGCAATGGTATCACCGGCTTTGGCAACTGCCCGTAAACATAGCGTAGCGGCCTCAATAGCGCCGTTGGTAACAATGATTTCATTAGGTGAAACCGCCCTGCCCCAGTTGAGGCAATGCCGTGCAATATGCCGCCGGAAAGGCTCATGGCCGGTAATATCACCGTAAGGGATATACGAAGTATCGAGCTCCCGCGCGCAGAGCTGTAACGCCTTTTTGAGCTTTACAGAAGGAAGCAAAGAGATATCGGGTGAAGCGCCAATCAGCGAAATGGTTTTCTGCGACTGGCTGGTTTTTCTGAACATAGCCAGCTTTTCATTGATCTGCACCTTTCCGGGAGTAGGCAACGGATCTGTTACGGGTGGCAGTTGTGGCCGCACTTTATGTGAGTAGTGCACAAAATAACCCGATTTTTCCCGGGCTTCCACCCACCCCTTTTTTTCCAGGTGCGTATATACCTGCAAAGCCGTACTGATGCTGATACCGTGATCCTGGTGCAGGGCACGGACAGAAGGGAGTTTGTCGCCCACTGCATACACACCACCAGTGATCATCTGCTGGATCTTTTCTGCCAGCTGAAGATAAATAAACCCGTTATTCTTTTTCATCTCCCCAAAGGTAATCTGTTATGGTTGATAATTGATAATTCTGTATCTGTTTTGGTGGGTGTTTTTGCTGTTATTTTGTACCCACAAATCGATACAATGACGGTTGTTAAACAAGTAGCTTATTCACTGGTACAACTTTGCCGGGACTGGAAATTCCCGGAGGCGCAGGCCACTCTTTTTCGTGACGACGCTGTAAACATAGAGCCCGACGGCCGCATCACCAAAGGGTTAGCAGCTATCATGAGTAAGGAGCGCATATTCCTCGACAACATACAGGAGCGGCATCTGCTGGAAATATCCGATCCGGTAGTAGCGGACGACTATTTCGCCGTTCAGCTGCTAATGGATGTGACCATCACCAACATAGGCCGGCGAACAAGAAACGAACTCTGTGTGTATCATGTGGAGGACGGTAAAATTATCCGTGAACAATTTTTCTATTAAAATTATTTAACTAATAAAACAGATAGCATGATGGAAGCAAGAATGGACATATACAAACTGGTGCCGGGCGCACTGAAAGCCCTGATGGGACTACAGAACTTTATCAATGAACTGGGTATTGATAAAACCTTATCAGAGCTCGTTAAGATCCGCGCCTCCCAGATCAACGGCTGCGCATTTTGTTTGAACATGCATACCAAGGACGCGCGCAAACTGGGTGAAACCGAACAGCGCATCTACGGCCTCAACGCCTGGCATGAAGCCCCTTATTATACCGATAAGGAACGTGCTGCGCTGGCGCTCACAGAAGCGGTTACCCTGGTTAGCAGTTCGCACGTACCTGATGACGTATACAATGCCGCTCTCGCCGTATTTACGCCCGAAGAAGTAGCGCAGATCACCCTGGCCATAGGCATGATCAATACCTGGAACAGGATTGCGATTACCTCAAGGACACAGCCGGTAGGGTAATGCAGCGGATTTTGTCTTTGTTCAGGATTAGACTGATTTTGATGATTTTCAGGATTTTTTCTTTTTGATTTTAAAAGATTTTGGGAGACAGAAGCGGATTCGCCTATATCTTCCCAAATCTTTTAATCTTATAAAATCACAAGAAAATCCTGTAAATCATCAAAATCAGTCTAATCCTGAACAAAGACAAAATCCGCAAGAATCCGTAAGGCGATCAACAGCGTATTGCGTAATTTTGGGGATGGCTTTGCAGAAAATAATAATTCCTGTTAATGATGCAGCGCACTTTTCTTTTGAAGAGTGCCTGCGTTTTTTGGGACGGTCGGATAAAGAGTGTTTGCATTACCTGCGTGAGGGTAAGGTGCAGCGCATGTTGTTGTCGGATGGCGAACCGGTGGTGATAGAAATTGCCCCCGGGAAAAAAGGGAATTGCCTGGAAGTAACAGTGCTGGCGCCCCTGGGTGTAGAAGTAGCAGCAGCGCCCATCGTAAAATACATTACACATTGGTGGCACCTGGATGCTGATTTGCAGCCGTTTTACGACTATGCGGAAAAGGATCCGCTCTTAAAAGGCTTACCCGGCCTGTATAACGGGTTGCGGCTGATAGGGATGCCCGATTTGTTTGAAGCCATTACCTGGCCTATCATAGGACAACAGATTAACCTGTCTTTTGCTTATGCCCTGCGGCAGCGGTTTATTACCCAGTTTGGATATCATGCTGTAGTGAACGACACTGATTTCTATTTATATCCCCAGCCCGCTGTGATAGCGGCTTTGACACCGGACCAGCTTACACCGATGCAGTTTTCCCGGAGCAAGGCACTATACCTTGTGGAAACCGCGAGGCAAATGGCGGATGGCCGTTTAAATGAAGCGTCGCTCGGGGAAATGAGCTACGACGCCGCGCTGGCCAGCCTGGTAGCAATGAAAGGTATAGGCAACTGGTCGGCCAACTATGCACTGATGAAATACCGTCGTTTTCCGCAATCTGTTTTACTGGAAGATGTGGGTTTGCAGAATGCTATAAAAAATAGATTAAATTTGGAGCGTAAACCTTCTATGTCAGCATTGCAGACATATACAAAGCCATGGAAGGAGCACGCAGCATACGCCACATTTTACCTGTGGAGGTCTTTATTACCCCAATAGATTAATCATGGAATCAACAGTATATCATTTACGTATAGACACTCCCGTTGGACCGCTACTGATCAGTGGCACTAGTCAGTTTATTAATGCGGTTTCTTTTACAGAGGAACCTCCGGTCGATTTTCCACAGGCGCCGCCTTTATTGCTCGATTGCGCGCAACAACTATACGAATACTTTGCAGGCGAACGCAAAATATTTGATCTGCCTTTATACCAGGAAGGCACCGCGTTTCAGCAATCGGTGTGGCAAGAGTTATTAGCCATTCCTTTCGGACAAACTATTTCTTATCATACGTTGGCCCACCGTATTCACAATCCACGGAGCATTCGTGCAGTAGGTACCACCAACGGAAAAAACCGGCTCGCCATCATTGTTCCATGTCACCGTGTAATAGGCAGCAATGGCACGCTCACCGGCTATGCTGGCGGATTGTGGCGTAAGCGCTGGCTCCTGGAACATGAGCGCATGGATTTGTTTACGGGACTCCTATAGCGGTTTTTGTCTTACCCAGGATTTTTGTCTTACCCAGGATTAAACTGATTTTGATGATTTGACTGATTTTTTATTTCTGATTTTTTTGATTTAAAATTATTGTTGTCCGACTAAAATTGGGTTAAAATAGGCTGTATTTCTTTGCAGGCAAAGTTTACAGGTAAAAAATCGATTGTTTCAGAATCAGGGGGAGCTCCCCCATCTGTTACGTAGAAAA